>Ga0265298_10000128_pt1 | contig 113207 bp, 64 predicted proteins | sample AusTroGonzalo_MG_3_FD_193486 | JGI IMG/M metagenome (GOLD analysis project Ga0265298, IMG submission 193486) | Bovine rumen microbial communities from tropical cattle in Woodstock, Queensland, Australia - Gonzalo_01 | ecosystem: Host-associated > Mammals > Digestive system > Stomach > Rumen ...
ATGCCTGATGCATGGATGACTGATGATCAGGGTAACATCATTCCTGGTGACTATGACTGGTGGGGCGACTTTACGCGTACGGGTTCTATTTTTGAGAATAAATTGAATATCTCGGGTGGAAGCGACACTATGTCGTATCTTATTTCTGTTGGTAACACGCAGCAGAAGAATTATCTGCTTAACGATGACTACAAGCGTAATTCTATCCGTGTGAACCTCGATATTCAGCCCGTGAAGTGGTTGAAAGCCGGTGTGCAAGCATTCGGCTCATTCGAGAACCGCGATGGTCAGGAGACCTATCTGCCTTTCCTCATCGAGTGTAGTCCGTTGACCCAGCCTTATGACGCTGATGGAAATATGAATCACTATCCTGCCCATGATGCCCGTGAGAATCCTTATCATGGTTCGCTGGTGGATGACTACGATCGTAGTAACTCGTTCTTTGCTAATCTGTATGCCGAGGTGCAGCTGCCTTTGAAAGGACTGACCTATCGCATCAACTTTGGTAATAACTATCGTATTGGCGAACATAACTTTGCCAGTGAGTATGCTGAGAACAGTAATGGTCAGGCCTATAAACATCATTCTACCTATTATGACTATACGCTTGATAACATTCTGAACTATATGAACGACTTTGGCAAGCATAGCGTAGGTGCCACTTTGGTTTATGGAGCTTCACGCCGTAAATATAGTTATACGACTGCAGATGCCAAGCTCTTTCCACGTATGACGTTGGGTTATAATGCTTTGGAATTGGCTGCGACACAGAATACAGGCTCTGATGCATGGCTGGAGACACTACTCTATCAGATGGCTCGTGTGAACTACTCTTACGACGGACGTTATCTGTTGACTGCTACGGTGCGCCGAGATGGTTTCTCTGGCTTCTCTGCTAACAACAAGAGTGCCGTGTTCCCATCAGTAGCACTGGGTTGGGTACTGACTAATGAAGAGTGGTTCAAGGTGTCTCATCTGGATTATCTGAAACTACGTGCTGGTTATGGCGTCAGTGGTAACCAAACCTCGCGCTACTCGTCGCTGGCAAAGGTAGACTCTTCTATTGGTTATATTTTCGGTGACGGCGTTTCTGGTTCTATGCGACAAGAACTCTCATCAATGGAGAACTCAAACCTGAAATGGGAGAAGACTGCTGGCTTCAACTTCGGACTTGACTTTGCAATATTGAATAACCGTATCTCTGGTAATATTGAGTATTATACCACCAAGACGAATGACCTGCTTTATGCTGTGTCAATTCCGTCAATCACAGGCTTTACATCGATTATGTCGAATGTAGGTGAGATTCAGAATAAGGGTTTTGAGTTTACCATTAATTCACGTAATATCGTGACGAAGGACTTTGAGTGGACCTCAATGTTCAACTTGTCTACAAACACCAATAAGATTACCAAACTGGCAGGTCTTGATACTGATGGCGATGGTCGGGAAGACGACCTTACTTCTTCGTCATTGTTTATCGGCGAGTCTCTTTCTGCTATCTACGATTACACTATAGATGGTATCTATCAGATAGGTGATGATATCCCTGATGGCTATCATCCAGGTAACTATCGTATTGTGGACATCAATAAGGATGGTAGGATTGATGAGAACGATCGCAGTATCATCGGTAAGAACGACCCCTCAGTCCGCATGGGCTTGTTGAACACTCTGAAGTACAAGGAATTTACCTTGAGCTTCTTCCTTAATGCCGTTCTTGGCGGTAGCAAGAGCTTCATGGGTAAGAATTCATACGCAGAGTTGGTAAATGATAATACCTTGCGCCACAACCGTCTGACAGAACAAGTGGACAACTTTTGGACGCCCAGTAACCCCGATGGTATCTATGCTCTCTACAATGCCAATCCTGCCATCAATCCCTACCGCTATGAGAATCGTTCGTTCTTGCGTCTACAGGATATCACCCTCTCTTACGACCTACCTAAGCAGTGGATGCAGAAGATACATGTAGAAGGTATTAATGTGTATATGAGCTGTAAGAATCTGCTGACCATCACAGGTTGGCATGGTTGGGATCCTGAAGCTGATATGACCTATAAGGATATCAACAATCAGGACCGTACTACTGGTAGCTGTTATGATAATCGTCCGGTAATGAAGAGTATGACAATAGGTATCAATATCAATCTTTAAGACTTTAAGACAATGAAAAAGATATATTTAATATCCATAATGGCAGCGATGCTGCTAGTAGGATGCAACGAGGATAAGTTTCTTGAGGAAAAGGCTTTAGACTTCAACTCAGCATCAAACTCATATAATACGACAGCCGACTTTGATGCTGCTGTGACAGAACTCTACTACCTGACACGCGAGGAGTTCTATACGACTTATGATCGTACGACAGATCTCTCGAAATTTGCCGATATGTGGATTACCGCAGACCCACTCCAGTCGAATGTTACGGCCGACCTCTCTCCATCGGGTGCCATCGCCAAATTCTTCTGGGATGAGAACTACAAGTTGATTGCGCAGGCTAATACGGTGATTAGTCGTTTGGAGAGTGCCACGGGCCTCACTGATGAGCAGAAGAAAGTGTTTGAGGCTAAGGGCCGTTTCTTTCGTGCACTAGGTTATCGTACATTGACATATCTCTATGGTGATGTGCCCCTGCAACTTGAAGAAGTAACAGAACCTAAAACTGATTTTACTCGTGAATCAAAAGATAAAGTATTGGCTCAGGTGATAGAGGATTTGGAGTTCGCTGCTGCTAATCTGCCTGAGATCAATAATGTGCGCGATGGTGAAATAAGCCGTCCTGCCGCTAATATGTTATTGGCAGAAGTGGCCTTGGCAATAGGAAACAATGAGAAGGCTATCAATGCCGCTACTGCTGTCATCAACAACGCCAACTTAAAACTGATGACCCAGCGTTTTGGGTCACAGGCTACTGAGGGCGGTGATGTGTTCTACGACCTGTTTCGTCCGAACAACCAGAATCGTGCCTCTGGTAATACCGAAGGTATATGGGTGATTCAGTTTGAGACAAATGTAGAAGGTGGTGGTAATGATACTAGCCATTTCTTCTGGAATGCTGGTAGCTTCTGGGGTGAGCGCTTCTTCGCTCCTCAGGTTGACAAGTTCAAGATTATTACACCTGATGGCGTGAACCTTCAACTGTTTAACTGGCCTATAGGTGATATGACTGGTGGACGTGGTATCGGTACACACTATGCTGTAGAGCATCTGTACAATGGTATCTGGAGTGAGGACTTCAGTGATATGCGTAACTCCGAGTATAACTGGCCGCGACGTTTTAAGATTCATCGTCCAGAAGTGCTCGATGCCTATCCCGAGTTGAAGGCAGCGATGCCTGATGGCTATTTTGACCTTGAGAAGACAGTATTGCCTGCCGGCTATTCTATGGAGACAGGTTTTGGTGGAGGTGTGAATGCCACCACTCAGTTGCCAAACCGTTTTATGTGTGGTTACTCTACCAAGATGACGACCCCATTCCATCATCCGGACGCGCAATATGGCAACAAGTCAGACTATACCCTTGCCGGTACAGCTGGAAAAACTTTTACAGACCAATACTTCTTCCGTTTGGCCGAGGCCTATCTACTACGTGCAGAAGCTTATGTGAACACCGGCAAAACAAACGAGGCTGCCGCAGATATCAATGTACTGCGCGACCGTGCACAAGCCAAGAAATGTACCGCTGACCAAATGAATATAGATTTTATTCTTGACGAGCGCCTTCGTGAACTTACATGTGAGGAAAAACGCCGTCTGACGCTGGCACGTGTAGGCAAGCTCAGTGAGCGCATTAAGAAGTATAATCCCTACTTCAGTGCTGCCTATAGCGCCGACGGAAAAGACTATGATGCACACTTTGACCTGTTCCCCATTCCTCTGTCGGCAATCCAAGCCAACAAGGATGGGGTACTGGATCAGAACCCAGGTTATTGAATTCTGTTATGTTGGTAAAATTAGTTATTAAGACAATTGTTGGTATGTAAGTTGGTTGAGAGAAAAGCCCGGGCTTGAGAAAGTCTGGGCTTTCCTTGCAGGTCCAAAGAAAATATGTTAACTTTGCAGCCAACTAAAAACAGAACATGTATATGAGGAAAATAATATGGCTATTGATTCTTGTGCCACTGATGGCGCAAGGCAGAAAATTCAAGGTTGGAAATGCTTCTGTCAGCTATGATAGGACAGAGTCTTACCAAGTGGCGCGTGCCATTAGTGACCTGAAGCGCGATATCGTAATGGTGACAGGGGCAGAAGGAAAACAGTCTCAGATTGTAGTTGGTACATATGGTAGTAGAACCATTAGCTCATTGATTGCCAAAGGTCTGCTGAAAGAGCAGGATCTGAAAGACAAATGGGAGAGTTATGTTATTACCGTGACGAATGAGAAGAAACCGCGTTTGGTGATTGCAGGTAGCGACAAGCGCGGTACTATTTATGGTATCTACGATGTGTCGCAGCGTATTGGTGTGTCGCCTTGGTACTGGTGGGCTGACGTGCCTGTAGCAAAGAATCCTGATGCCGTTATTGATTGTGACTATTATGCCTCTGGTGAACCGACGGTGAAATATCGTGGTATTTTCATCAACGACGAGGATTGGGGATTAAAGCCCTGGTCGTCAACAAACTTTGAGAAGGAACTGGGCGATATAGGTCCGAAGACCTATGCCAAGGTTTGTGAACTCTTGCTCCGCTTGAAAGCTAACATGTTGGCCCCAGCCATGCATTCATGTACGGGAGCATTCTATAGTCATCCTGAGAGTAAGCTAGTAGCCGATTCATTTGGTATTATCATTACTACCTCACATTGTGAGCCGCTGCTCTTGAATAATGCTGCTAAAAGTGAGTGGGACGAGCAACGCGACGGTGACTGGAATTACAAGACCAATCGTGAAACCATCTATCAGAAATGGGATGACCGTCTTAATGAGGCTTCACAATATGAGAATATATACACTACCGCTATGCGTGGCGTGCACGATGCTGGATTGCGTGGTGATCTGCCAATGGAGGAGCGTGTGCCATTGATTGCGAAGGTCATTGAGGAACAGCGTCAGTTGTTGGAAAAGCACATCGGTAAAGCCGCTACGGAGATTCCTCAGATTTTTGTGCCTTACAAGGAGACGATGGATATCTATGAGAATGGTCTGCAGGTGCCTGATGACATCACATTGGTATGGGTAGATGACAACTATGGTTATATGAAACGCGTATCGAACCCTGAAGAGCAGAAACGAAACGGAAGGGCTGGCGTTTATTATCACATTTCTTATTTAGGGGCTCCTCATGACTATCTGTGGATTTACACCACGCCTCCCGTATTGATGTATGAGGAACTGAAGAAAGCCTATGACCATGGGGCAGATCGTTATTGGCTGCTTAATGTGGGTGATATCAAGCCAATGGAATTGGGGATTCAGACTTTCATGGACATGGCTTGGAATATTAACGACTTCAGCCTTAAAAACGTGAACAACTATCAAGCTAATATGCTTGAACAGATATTTGGGAAGGGCAACTATCAGGATATTCTTGACACTTATATGCGCTTGGCTTGGAGCCGCAAACCTGAGTATATGGGGTGGGAGTATGAATGGGACGACAAGGCTCATACAGGGCTGAAACCTACGGAATACTCATTTCAGAACTACAGTGAGGCGCAGCAGCGTTTAGCCGATTATCAGCGTATCAGTGACGAGGTGGAACAAATGAGTGATGGAAGTGCTGCCTTCTTCGAATTGTTGCAGTTTCCCATACAAGGTTCTTGTCAGATGAATCGCAAGTTCTTGATGGCACAACTGAACCAAGAGTTGTTAGCTGAAGGTCGCATCGCCGAAGCAAATTGGGCTGCCCGCCAGATGGAAGCCGCCTATGATAGTATTAATGCCTTGAACTATCGTTATAATGAATTGCTCGATGGTAAGTGGCGTGGTATGATGGCATTGGCTCCTGCTTTCTGTGCTCTCTTTCAGAATAAACCCGATGTGACCTATACGGAAGGGATAGGCGAAAAGCCCTTTGACTTAATGCCAAAGAACGAACCACTGGAGGGTTGTCGTGTTATCAACCTTACTCACTATATTTATAAGAGTGATGATGCCAACTTGGTAAAAGGCATCGGCTATGACTGGCAGGTGATGCAGTTGGGTGAGGTGTCCTATCAGACATCGCAGATTGTAGCCGACAGCATCGATGTGTTCTTCTATGCAGTCCCATTCTGGCCCATCTATAAAGGCAAGAGCAATCGCATTGCTGTAAGCATTGATGGCGGTGAGCCTCAGGTTTTTGAGAATATGTTTGTGGAATACGGTCGCTCGTGGAAGGATCAGGTGATGCGAAACGGTGTCGGTTGCCGTCTGCATTTTGCTATCGACCGGCAGGCGCCTCGGCACACCATTACCTTCAAAGCCTTAGACCCAGGACAGATGCTCCAGAAGGTTATCGTTGATTGGGGTGGGCTCAAGAATTCGTATATAGGACCTGAAGCAATCAATCGGTGAATTAATCTCCAGATGTTATTTTATAATAAGATGATTCAGGTCGTTCATGTCGGTGGGCTGAAAACTGATAGACCAACTGCCGCCGTCTTTCTTCCATGAGGAGAGCAAAACCTCGATGGTCTCGTTGGCAGAGAGAAAAAGGTAGCAAATATCGGCGTTATAGTTCTCAAATTTGACTTCACCTTTGTTTACGAATCCATTGCGCTTTAGTTCGGATATCACAGGTTCCAATGGTATCGGGAAGAAATAATCATAGGCACAGTAGAAGAAGTCATTGCCATCTTCGTAGCTGAAACTGAATCTGATTTGACGATTCCCTTTGGTATAATACCTTCCGTAGCATGTATCGCCATCCTCGTCTATGCGTATTAAGGTATTGGCATTTACGATGTCGAAATCGGCAAAGTTCTCTGTCATGTATTTCTCTACGTCGGTGAGTGTTGCACCAAATGCCAGATATGGCTTGATGATAATGGAATCGAGGTTGATCACAACTGCCGTTGAGTCTTTTGAGGTCTCTGACGTCGCAGATTCCTCTTTATTACCATAGGCAGTGAACACTGATAAAATCATTGCGCAGCAAACGACGGCTGCGAGCGTCACAAGAATCTTTCTCATACTTATAGCTGATTAATATTTCTGATTTTTTTCTCTAATTGTTCTATCTGCTGTTCTATCTCCCAGTTTTTTTTGATGAAGGCGCTGATGCCAGTCATCAGTTCGGTGGTGCGCCAGCGATAATATGCCACAGCCACAGCCAAGCCAATGAAGATAAGCATCAGGACTGTGGCACATGCTACTGCAATGATGAATGATACTTCCATATCCGTTTGCTGTTTTGATTTTCGCCGGCAAAGGTAAGCAAAGCCTACGAAAGAGATGTTCTCACGGCGCACAAGCTTGTATTCAGGGCGCACAAATTACACTTTGAAACAAAAATGAAACATTTTATGCATGTTTTATCAGAAAATGCTGTATCTTTGTACCCAAACAAAATTATTCAACCGATGAAGAAATATCTTTTTGTATTCTTGATTATAGCAGCGATGGCTATTGGTTGTACCGGTGGTCGCGGAAATGGTAATGCGTTGTCGGATGCTGACAGCATCTACCAATGGGAGAATATACGCAAGTATCTTATGGAAGAGCCGGAACTAGCGCTCAGACTGATTGATACATCTGAAATGCGTGGGGTGGCTGATGTGAACTACGCCAACTATATGCGGGCACAGATATACTATGGCTCGCCAACGATGGAAGATATGGATAAAGCTCGCGATTACTGTCTACGGGTGCTTGACAACCAGAATCCCGTTGTCGACAGCTTGCAGAGGATGAAGGTAATCTCACTTCTGGTGTCAGTTTTCCAGAAGACTCCTGAAAAATATCAGGACGCAGTGCGCTATGCTATTAAGGGTGCTGAGATGGCTCACAAAGCAAATCGTATGATGGAAGAGGCGGAATTCTATTTCGATGCGGGGATCATGATGGAACGACTACAGCAAGGTAGCGGCATCGCCTATATGAATAGCTCATTAGATATTTGTCGTAAGGCAGCTCGAAACAGTATTGACCCTCTGCCAATGTTATCTTCAAAACTTGGCCGAATGGCACGTATCTATGCTGATGAAAAAAAATATGCTGATGCCATCTCTTTGTTGGAAGAGCGGCTGTTGGTCATCGAGCGCATCGAAAAAGAATACTCTACAGCTCCTGCCGGATGGATAGATCAGCAGCGGGCGTATACCTATCCAGTCATGGCATATTGTCTGTATATGACAGGGGAGAAGGAGAGAGCTCAACGCATGGCTGTGGCATTTGAACAAACACATGCAGGACAGCAGCCAGGTAACCAAGACGATATTCTGTTTTATTATGCATCTTCTGGAAATGCCGTGCGTATTCAGCAGATTTACGACCAGTTGGAGCCTTATTATAGAGAGAAAGGGGATACCATATCCCAAAATTATGTCAGTTTGTTAGGCTTATATGCTCGTGGACTCAATGAGATTGGCCGCTACCATGAAGCCTATCAGGTGCTCGACCGTTTTAGTGTGATTAATGATAGTCTGGTACAGCGGGAACGTCAGCAGGAAACGTTGAAATACGCACAACAGATGAAAACACAGGAGAAGGAATTAGAACTGAAGGATAAGGAGGCCGAGGCTCGATTACACCTTATTATAATATTAGCTCTTGTGGCATTTTTGGTGGTTTGCATTATATTCATGTGGCGTATCGTCTTGGCTCATCGTCGACTCCAGGAGAAAAATCGTCAGTTGTTCGATACTGTACAGCAGATGATGCAACAGGCTGACAAACGACAAGAAGCACTGGACCATCTTCCTGAAGCTACCTTGAGTCCATCACAGCAACTCTACAACCGTATCTGTCATTTGATGCGTGAACAACAGCCTTATACTGATAGCGAACTGAACCGTGAGACACTGGCCCAAATGCTTGCTACAAACTATAATGTTGTGGCATCTGCTATCCGTGAGTGTACGGATGGACAGACCATCGGAGATTTCCTCGATGATTGGCGCATCCGTCATGCTGCTCAGTTAGTGGCTACCACTGGTGATCCCGTTGGTCTCATTGTCGAAGAGAGTGGTTTCTCTAGTCGCAGTCATTTCAACTCACTTTTCCGTGAGAAGTTTAAAATGACACCATCAGAGTATCGTAAGGTAGCACAGGAAAGGGGAAAATGATGGATAGCCTTTATTAGTGGAGTAGTAGCAATCCTGCAAAAGCGGCATAGCATATCATGCGGATGGGATTGATTTTTAAATAACCTGTTCCGAAGGCAGTAGCTATGAAGAGGATGCAACTGATACAAAACTGCCATGGGGTCTCCGTTGGGGTGGAAAAGTTCTCCTTGTTGCAGAGCAATAGGGTGGCTGCAGCGAGTAATCCTACGACGGCAGGGCGCAGACCTATAAATATCGATTGCACCAATGGGGTGTTCATGTACCTCATGAACATCTTGCTAATCATAATCATCAGGATTAGTGAGGGAAGTACTAAAGCAAAGGTGGCTGTGGCACTACCGAGGATGGCCATCAGGTGACTATAACCTGCATTATGAATGGCTGTGTATCCGCAGTAAGTAGCTGAATTGATGCCGATAGGACCAGGAGTCATCTGTGAGATAGCTACGATATCGGTAAACTCAGCCGTAGAGAGCCAATGGTGTGTCTCCACCGTCTCGTGTTGGATAAGTGATAGCATGCCGTAACCCCCACCAAAGCCGAAAAGGCCAATCTCGAAGAATGTGATGAATAGACTGAGAAATATCATTTGGCTTAACTACTTAACTTCTGATTACTTAGCTTCCCGTAGATATAGCCACCGATGGCAGCGATGATTATAATATAAATAGGTGAAACGCCTAGGCCCCAAATAGCTAGAGCGCAGGCGATGGGAATCCAGATGGTGTAGCGGTTAAGTTGAGCACGCTGACCAAGACGAAATGTTGGTACGGCTATCAATGCCACTACCGCAGGACGAATACCACGGAACATAGCAGCCACAACCTTATTATCCTTAAACTGACTGAAGAACATAGCAATCGCCAGAATAATCAGGAACGATGGCAGGGCTGTGCCGAGTGTGGTACAGATGGCACCACGAGTCTTGCGCTGCTTATAACCAATAAAGGTGGCGATGTTGATGGCAAACACACCCGGACAGCTCTGGGCGATAGCTATCAAATCAAGCATTTCGTCCTTAGAGACCCATTGTTTGCGGTTCACCACCTCTTCCTCTATCAAAGGTATCATGGCATATCCACCGCCAAGGGTGAATATGCCAATCTTAAAGAAGGTTTTAAATGAATCCCAATAGATGTTCATTACTTATGAGCTTCAACCCATTTACGTGCATTAACGAAGGCCTCAATCCATGGCGTTACCTCGTCGTTGCGACGATCAGCAGGATACCAGGCGTTCTGCCATGGGAATACGGCACGCTCCAGGTGAGGCATCATGCAGAGATGACGACCATCCTGAGAGCAGATACCAGCAACGTTGTAGTCAGAACCGTTAGGATTAGCGGGATAGCCAGCATAGTTGTACTTAGCAATCACGTTGTAAGCACTCTCAGCCTCGGGCAGTGAGAACTTACCCTCGCCGTGAGCTACCCACAAACCAAGCTTGTTACCGCTCAGTGAGCCGAACATTACGCTGTTGTTCTGAGGAATGCTCAGGCTGATGAACTCGCTCTCGAACTTATGAGAATCGTTATGCAACATCTTGGCACCCTTAGCACCAGTTAAGCCGAGCTCAACCATCAACTGACAACCGTTACAAATACCTAATGAGAGGGTATCCTCGCGGGCATAGAACTTATCGAGAGCCTCTTTAGCTTTAGGGTTGAAAAGGAAGGCACCAGCCCAACCCTTAGCCGAACCAAGTACATCGGAGTTAGAGAAACCACCACAGAATACAATCATGTTGATATCCTCGAGTGTCTCGCGACCAGAAATCAGGTCGGTCATCATCACATCCTTTACATCGAAACCGGCCAGGTACAGGCAGTAAGCCATCTCGCGCTCACCGTTGGTACCCTTCTCACGAATGATGGCAGCCTTAATTCCAGAAGGCTGACGGCGATCGGCAGAGATACCATACTGAGCCAGCGTACCCTTGAAGTCCTTATTGAACTGCATCTCGATAGGCTGCTTCTTATAATTGGCGAAGCGCTCGGCAGCCTTGCCATGGAAGCTCTGCTTGCGGTCGAGCAAGTAAGAAGTCTTATACCATGTATCGCGGAGAGCATCGATATCGAAGGTGTGCTCTACGTCACCAGCCTTAACTACGATGGTGCGGGCATCCTCAACAGGATAACCGATCTTAGCATAGCCAACGCCCTGTTCCTCCATGAAGTCCTTGAACTCCTGCTTGTACTCATCGCTCACCTCGATAACAACACCTGGGTTCTCAGCGAAGAGAGTCTTAACAACATCGCCATCGGCACAGATGTCGTGCAGGTTGATGCGCATACCACCCTTCTGGTTAGCAAAGCACATCTCGAGCAGAGTAGTGATCAAACCACCAGCTGAGATATCGTGACCAGCCAGAATCCATCCGCGGTTAATCATCTCCTGAACAGCCATGAAGGCATCAGCGAAATATTCTGCATTCTTAACTGTAGGAACATCGTCGCCTACCTTACCCAGACTCTGAGCGAAGGCAGAACCACCAAGGTGCTGCTCATCGAACGAGAAGTCGATATGATAGAGTGATGCGTTCTTATCGTTTACCAATACTGGAGATACCACCTTCTTGATATCAGAAACCTCGCCACCTGCAGATACAATCACAGTTCCTGGAGAGATAATCTTCTCGCCATTAGGATACTGCTGAGAAAGCGACAGAGAGTCCTTACCTGTTGGTACGTTGATGTGCAGGTCGCAGCAGAAATCGCTCAGAGCCTTTACACCAGCATACAAGCGGGCATCCTCACCCTCCTGCGAGCGGCAAGGCCACATCCAGTTTGCAGAAAGCGAAAGCGAATCCATACCCTCGGCCAATGGAGCCCAAACAATATTAGTGAGAGCCTCAGCTACAGAGAGTACTGAACCAGCTGCAGGATCTGCCAAACCAGCCTGAGGAGCATGTCCAAGAGCGGTAGCGATACCCTTCACACCACGATAGTCGAGTGCTACAACACCACAGTCGCTCAAAGGCAACTGGATCTCACCCTGACACTGCTGACGGGCAATCTTACCTGTTACAGAGCGGTCTACCTTGTTAGTCAACCAGTCTTTACAAGCCACAGCCTCAAGCTGAAGCACGCGGTCGAGATATTCGTTAATCTTATCCTGACTGTAGGTTACGTCAGCATAGTGACGCTCTACAGTATTATCCTTCATAATAGTCTTAGGTGAGTGACCAAACATCTGAGCCACATCCAAATCGAATGGCTTAACACCATCGCCCTGTTTAAACGAGAAGTGAGCATCGCCAGTGGTCTCACCTACTACATACAGTGGAGCACGCTCGCGCTCAGCAATCTTACGTACATGCTCAATGTGCTTCTCGTCGATGAGCAAGCCCATACGCTCCTGACTCTCGTTAGCGATGATTTCCTTAGAGCTCAGGGTCTTGTCACCGATAGGCAATTTGGTCATATCAATCTCACCACCACACTCCTCAACGAGCTCTGACAGACAGTTCAAGTGACCAGCTGAACCATGGTCGTGAATAGAAACAACGGGGTTAACATCCTCCTCACAGAGGGCACGAACCAGATTGTAAGCACGCTTCTGCATCTCTGGGTTAGCACGTTGTACAGCGTTTAACTCGATACCATTGCTATAGCGACCAGTATCAACTGATGATACAGAGCCACCACCAAGACCGATGCGGTAGTTATCACCACCTACTACAACCACCTTGTTACCCTTCTGAGGCTCTTTCTTCAGGCAGTCGCGCTTGGTGCCATAACCTACACCACCAGCCAACATAATTACCTTATCGTATGCATACTTGGTGTCGTTAGGCTCCTGATGCTCGAAAGTGAGTACAGAACCGCAGATCAGTGGCTGACCGAACTTATTTCCGAAGTCAGATGCACCATTTGAAGCCTTAATCAGAATCTGCTCAGGTGTCTGATACAGCCACTGGCGAACAGGCAGAATGCTCTCCCAATCGCGAGTGAGCTTGTCATCATCAGTCAGACGTGGGTATGCAGTCATATATACTGCAGTACCAGCGATAGGCCATGAACCAACACCACCACCCATACGGTCGCGGATTTCACCACCAGTACCTGTAGCAGCTCCGTTGAATGGCTCTACGGTTGTGGGGAAGTTGTGTGTCTCAGCCTTCAGCGAGATAACACTCTCGATATCCTTTACCTGGAAATAGTCGCTTGTACTCTGATCCTTTGGAGCAAACTGCTCAACCACAGGACCCTGTGCAAAAGCAACATTATCCTTATAAGCAGAAAGAATCTTGTTTGGATTCTCCTGTGTAGTCTTCTTAATCATTACGAAGAGCGAACTCTCCATCTCCTTACCATCGATGATGAATGTACCACCAAAGATCTTATGACGACAGTGCTCAGAATTAATCTGGGCAAAACCAAAGATTTCTGAATCGGTAAGAGGACGACCGTTCTTCTTCTCCAGTCCATGCAGATACTCAATCTCTTCAGGGCTCAGAGCCAGGCCCTCCTGCTCGTTGTATTCCTCCAGATTGTCCACATACTTAATAGGCTCAGGCTTGATGTTGATGGTAAAAATGTCCTGATTCAGTCCATTATACATACGCTGCAACATCTCGTCGTGATCGGCATCCTTAGAGTCAACGGCAAAATATTCCTCTATACGAGAAATGCCGCTGAGGCCCATATTCTGTGTAATCTCAACGGCATTTGTCGACCATGGTGTCACCATTTCGCGGCGTGGACCAACATAGTAGCCCTCCAGCTGCTCGGCATCTAACAGCGTAGCATCGCCATAGAGCCAGTTTAATTCCTTGATTTCCTGTTCACTCAGTGCGTGATCAACCTCAGTGGCTATCACCGTTTTCTGTGGGGTCTGAAAGAAGCGTATCATACCTTATATATTATTAAGTTTTATTTTGGGTGGCAAAATTACTAAAAAAACGGCAAAAGACCAAATATATTTGAGATAAAAAAATCCCAGCACATTTTGCAATGCGCTGGGAATGTGATTAATCTCTTTAGATAGAGGAAACTTTATTTAGCTTTCTTATTAACTGAGGTGACACTTGGCTTTGCTTGTTCTACGTAAGGAATCTGCTTCATTAGAATCCATGAGGCCTCGCGAGCTTTGTTCTTCAGGTTCTCGGAACAAACCTTATCGGTCTGAAGGAATTTCTCAACCTCTTGAGCAGCTTCAGAACTTTTATGGGTGCTTAATAAAGCTTTTGTCCAGTTGCTTGGGAAGAAAATCCCACTGGTCTGCTGCAGGTAAGGCAACGACTGAAGGGCTGGCATGATGTAACTGTTGCTTTGTGGCTCGTAAACGTCAGAATTGAGCAAAGCAAGTGTTTGGAGTGCCCATGGCTCATGCTGACGGCCTTCGGGGGCTAATAAACTATTGAATACCTGGATACGGGCGTCGGCATCGGGATTGCAAGCACGGCTTACATAGTCGAACTCGTCGCGCAGTTCCTGTGTTGTCAAACGCGCACGCTCTGTACTAAGAATCTCTTCACGTTGACTTGGACGCACAATGGCAAGACGATAAGCCATATCCATGTAGTCGTGTTCGCTGAAAGCAGGATCGTTATGAGCGTCGAACATCTTCTTAATCTTGTCAAGAACTTCAGGAGAGACGGCGTTGGCTGATAGCTTGTGAAGAATATATTGACGGCATTCTTGCGTTTTGTTCTCGCCCAGCAAGTCCATCATACAGAGTTCAAGGGTTTTGCGAGAAGACATAGGCATGTCAGTAGAGATCTTGAACATCTGGTCTACGCCTGTTGACATGATGAGTGGATTCTTTTCTTTCATCATGAAACGGTATAGCTCACCGAAATGAGAGGGAGGGATTTTTCCTAACAGATAATTCTCATGAATGGTCTGGAGCAAACAGAAACGGTGTAGGTCACTACGGGTCGTAATCAGACGCATGGGGAGTTTCTTGGCATAATGGTCATCAAGGGTAAAGATTCCATAGCCCATACCGCTGTAATTCGGAATGATGTAATCTGGCGTGAGAGGAATGTTGAATGACTTTTGCGCTTCATTCATTTCAACAGTTATGGTTCGACTGCCGCCCAACTCGTTAATCAGCTTAATGTCAAATTTCTGAGGCCAACAGAGGCCACGGCCATAAGGGTCGGTCTGAGTAACGATGAGTTTTCCATCACGGTAAGTGGTGTGAATGTTTGGCAATCCTTTTTGCTTTACCCATACATCACTGAATTGACGTACGCCGACTTTGGGGGCTACTTGGCTAAGTGCGTCAATGAGATCATCCCAAGAGGCGTTGCTATAGGCATGTTCCGCCAGATAGTTCTGTAGTCCTTTTTGCATGGTTGGGGCGTCCATCATGTTCTCAAGCATGCGCATCATAACAGGTGCCTTATCGTAGATGATGTTGTCGTAGAGCAGGCTGGCGCAATTGAGATTGCCAAGTTCTTGGGCAATTGGGTGAGTGCCTTCTGTGCGGTCGATGGCAATGGCGCGGGCTTGATAGGTTTTGATAAAATTTAGCTCGTGGTCAACTTTATTATATTGTCGGCGTGTGATCTTAGAAGCCATGAAATTGGCAAAGACCTCTTTTGCCCATACATCCTCAAACCATTTCAACGAGACTAGGTCGCCAAACCAGAGGTGGGCCGTCTCGTGTGCGATGAGTTCTGTACGACTAAGCAACTCTTCCTGAGTGGCATTCTTATCAAGGAAAATACGTCGGTCACTGAGTTGGATGGCACCTGGATGTTCCATTCCGCCAAACTGATAGCCTGGAAGAATAACGACTCCGTATTCGGTAGCAAAAGGATTTGCGATGCCTGTATAACCCTCCATCCATTTTAATGCTGCGGCAGCCTCGTCGAACACTTGGTCAAGTTGCTTGACTTTGTCAGGGTCGGTTTCACGGAATAAGGCACGCATAGGACGTCCGTCGCGGGTAGCAATTTTCTCTTGGTAGTTGCCTGCAACAAAAGAGTAGAGGTAGGTCGGGAGAGGACAGCATGGATCGCTAGTCATTGTCTTCCAGCCAGTTGGTGCTTTGATGTCGGTCAGGAATCTGGCTCGAAGGTCGGGTTGGTCAAAGCACGGGAAGCATGACCGTGCCATGTCGGGTACAAAAAGCGTATACATATAGTCTTGATGGCGATTGAGAGCCTTGTCAAGGCTGGTAAAATTCAACTCGATACGATTTGTACCTTCTACAAGCAGTTTATTGGGAATAATGATGTGTTCATTCTGATAAGAAGCCACAATAGACTTGCGTTTCTCTTTTTTGCCTTTTTTGGTAATGACATAACATGTTCCATTAAACCCGCCTTGGAAGTCAAGTATGACATCAGCCTTCTGCTTGAGGTCGAAAGTGATGACATTCTTGCCCGTAACTTTGTCCTGAGAATTTGCGGGGATGTTGAAGGTTAGGTCGTAAATGACATTACTGATGTTTGCTTTACGCTGGTTGGCTAGGTCTTTGGTGACGCCTTTAGTAAGTTGTGCAGAGCCGCTAAATGCAGTCATGCAGAGTACTGTGAGGAGTAGTGTTTTGATATTTTTCATCTGTTATTTGGTTTTTGTCTGCAAATTTAATTAAAATAAATCTAATTACAAGCATTAATCCATTGTTTTTTCAGCTAGTTCACTAATTTTGCACCGAATAAGTTTTTTTTAATGGTTATAAGTATGAAGAAGAATGTTTTTTTAATAGCTCTGGCTATGGGGCTGATGACTAGCTGTGCCAGCAAGAAGGATCTGGTGAACTGCCAGACGGAGAACAAGTCACTCACCGAGAAGTTGCAAGATGCAAGGGAAGATTTGGCTGCAAAGAATGCGCGTATCACGGCTTTGGAAGAGCAGCAACGTGGCATGCAGCAAGCCCTTCAGAATGCAGAGGCTAAGTATGCGGCTCTACAGCAGTCGCTTGACAAGAGCCTGACAAACGCTTCACAGAACAATATCTCTATTGAGAAGTTGGTAGATCAAATCAATGAGTCGAACCAGTATATCCGTCACTTGGTAGAAGTGAAGTCGAAGAGCGATTCACTGAACATGGTACTTACGAATAATTTGACCCGTTCGCTATCGAATGAGGAATTGAAGGAAGTTGATGTACAGGTGTTGAAGGGCGTGGTATATATATCATTGGCTGATAATATGTTGTATAAGAGTGGCTCTTATGAGATTAATAGCCGTGCTGCCCAAACATTGTCTAAGATTGCTAAGATTATCAAAGATTATAAGGATTATGATGTGCTTGTTGAGGGTAATACAGACAATGTTCCCATCAAGAAAACAAATATTCGTAACAATTGGGATCTCTCCACGCTTCGTGCTTCGTCAGTGGTACAGGCTTTGCAGAACGACTATGGTGTAGACCCGAAACGACTGACAGCAGGCGGGCGTGGTGAATACAACCCCATTGCCAGCAATGATACGGAACTGGGTAAGCAGCGTAACCGTCGTACGCAAATCATCATCACACCAAAACTTGATGAGTTTATGGATTTGATTGGGCAGGCTCCAGAAGAAAAGTAATCTTATACAAAAGGATTCGGTAATTTGAAATACATTCGCTCACCTGATATCGGGTGGGCGAATCTTATTTGGTCACAGTGTAAGCATAGGCGTTCTGCTTTTCTGCCATAAAGTTCGTCACCAACGATGGGGCAATCAAGTCCGTCGGGATGCGCACAATGAACACGGAGTTGATGAGTGCGCCCTGTATGAGGGTGAAGAGCAATGAGTGTGGTAAGCGATTTGTTGGAAGTGGATAGAACTTCATACTCAGTAACGGCCGACTTACCGTGCCGATAGTCGACTATCTGACGAGGGCGGTTTAATGGATCACTAAGTAGTGGCAGTTCGATTCTTCCCAGAGGAGGGGTGACAAGACCTTCAAGTAAGGCGACATATCGTTTCTCAACCATATGCTTGACAAACTGCTCCTGTAAAGGAACGTATATCGCTTTAGATTTGGCAATAATCATGAGACCTGATGTACCCATGTCAAGACGATGAACAACCATGGAACCAGGCCATCGTTCTTGAGCGATTGTAGCTACGGAATAATCGTAGGTCTTCCCTGGGACACTGAGGAGTCCTGAAGGCTTGTTGATAACAGCCAGAGCATCGTCTTCATATATTACCTCGAAGTTTAAGTGGGAATGGATTATTTCCTCAGGATTGGGCTCTACGTCTAACCCTTGAAGCATCCAAGTGAGTATGGGCTTGCATTTGCCTCGACAGGCTGGGTAGAAGAGACCATGATGGCGAACCTCGCTTTTCGGAGAAGGTCCCCACCAAAATTCGGCCATGCAGATTGGCTTAAGATGCTTGCTATATGCATACTGAAGAAGTTTGGGAGCACAGCAATCGCCAGTGCCTCCTGGTGGTAGTGGGAATTTCTTGCGGATGCGTGGAGAGTTATGGTAGTCTTGCCATATATCAACAAGATCGCGTTGCTCGCCGTTGGCATTAAGAAACTGATATTGATGGAAGAGCCACAGTTGGAGATCCTGCGACATTTGTTTGTGCTGTTCTGATTGCATGATTTCGCGCTCACGAGTCTTAAAATAACCGTCAGGTTTTTGAGCATCAAAAACAGGTGGGACAAAGTAAGGCCAGTCGTTACGTCCTTCTAGTAAACCCGAATAGGCTGCAAGGAAACCGAGTTTATGTTCTGTCTCTACTACTAGTACGCCGAACATCTTCCCTTCATGGGGGTTAATACGGGTAATCTCCTGTTTTATAAGCTCGACCGCTTCGATGCAAAGCGGATGAGGCTCATAGCAGAATGGGTAGGTGAACTGCTTGGGCTTGGGGATGTCAGAGATTAAAGCGTGAACAAATGGCATCTAACCGGAATTATAGGAGGTCGAGGCATTTTTCAACAGGAATGCCACGGTTCTTGTCGTCGGTATTGCGATAACGATCAATCATACGGAAGACAGTGTCCATAGCGGTGCGAGTAGATATTTTCAGTGATTCTCCATTAAGAAGATGGCCAATGAGAACTGCTGAGAAGATATCACCAGTGCCGTGGAAAAGGCCAGGAATTTCATGATAATTCAAGTGGAAATAGTGGTCGTCAAAATGATTATAGCCAGCTACCGCATTCTGTCCATCAATCTTGCAACTTGTGATGAGAGCCGACTTACAGCCAATGTCACGCAATTTGTCGAGCAGGTCGGCTACTTGCTCCCATGAAACACCCTCCATGTGAATGGGGGTATCGGTGAGGTAACAGGCCTCAGTATAATTTGGGAATGTGAGATGGGCTACAGAAACCATTTCACGCATAAGTTCAACCTGTTTTTGGGTGACGCCATTATAAAGGCGTCCGCCATCACCAAGGATGGGGTCAACAAAGACCCATGTACCCGATTCACCTTGCTCTTTACAGTAGCTGGCCACGAGTTTGGCTTGTTCATCGCTGAACATAAGACCTGTGCAGATGGCATCAAAACTAAAGCCTAACTTCTTCCATACAGGTAGAGTGCCGCGGATGTATTCTGTAGTGTCCTGAATATTGAACTTACCATAGTCGAGAGTGTTTGACACGAGCGCTGTAGGCAGACTATAGGTGGGAATGCCTAGATATGACAAGATGGGTAGCATGGCTCCCATGCCAACTTTTCCGTAGCCTACTACATCGTTTATCAACAATATCTGTTTCATTTCGGCTGCAAAGGTACGCATTTTTTTTATAAGGTGATATGAGTTTTCCAGATTTTTTGTACCTTTGTGGGCGATTTATGGGAAATCTACAGCATTCACCTATACAGGCTCTTCAGCAACAACGCTTGCTGCTACAATTAGAGTATCAGACTGAGAAAGATGCTTTCCGCAAACAGACAGAAGAGATGGGACTGCAGCGGAAAGTGAAACGAGGTGATGCTTGGTATCCGCTGAAAATGGGTAAGAGTTACTATAATTCTTTGAACCAGTTGTCCGTGGAAGTGTATCGTCTGGAAGACGAGGAGATTGAGCATAATTTTGAGTTTGGAAAACCTGTGACCTTTTTTCATGTGGATGATAAGGAGGTGATTCATTATTTCAATTTTACGGCAACTGTCAGTTATGTTGATGGCGATAGAATGGTGGTGGTCGTACCAGATAATGGAAAACTTATTGATGTGCAAGGCGCAGAGCGTGTGGGAATCCAGCTTTTCTTTGACGAGACAAGCTATAAAACGATGTTCGATGCTTTGGATCGTGTGATTAAAGCAAAAGGACGCTTAGGTTATTTGCGTGATTTGTTTTATTCGCAGCTAAAAACAGAGACATTCTCATTTGCACCACTTCATTTCCCATATTTGAATAGCACTCAAGAGGATGCCGTCAATAAGGTGTTAAGAGCCAAAGATGTGGCGATAGTGCATGGACCTCCAGGCACAGGTAAAACAACGACACTTGTTGAAGCAATCTATGAGACATTGCGACGGGAAAATCAAGTGATGGTTTGCGCACAAAGTAATATGGCTGTGGATTGGATTTCGGAAAAACTTGTTGACAGGGGCGTCAATGTGTTGAGAATAGGGAATCCATCACGTGTAAACGACAAGATGCTCTCATTTACCTATGAACGCCGTTTTGAAGCACATCCAGATTATGAACTATTGTGGGCGATTCGCAAAGCCATTCGTGAGATGAGGGCTCATCGGAAACGCGGAGACGAAAAGTATCATCAGAAGATGGAACGTCTGAAAGAACGTGCCACAGAACTGGAAATACGCATCAATGCACAACTTTTTGGAGAAGCGCGCGTCATAGCCTGTACGCTTGTCGGTTCTGCAAACCGTCTGTTGGAAGGTCAGAAATTCGGCACGTTATTTATCGACGAGGCTGCACAGGCCTTGGAGGCAGCTTGCTGGATTCCTATCTGCAAGGTGTCAAGGGTGATTTTTGCAGGTGACCACTGTCAGTTGCCTCCAACGGTCAAAAGTCTGGCAGCCTTGAAGGCTGGTCTTGGTAAAACTCTCATGGAGCGAATCGCAGAGAATAAGCCTGAGGTGTTATCACTACTAAAGATACAGTACCGAATGAATGAAGAGATTATGCGCTTTTCTAGCGATTGGTTCTATGGTAATCAGGTAGAGAGCGCGCCAGAGGTGAAGTTTCGCAGTATACTTGATCTTGATATTCCGATGACATGGATTGATACATCTCAATTTGGGATTCCTGAGGAAAGTGGCGTGTCGTTTAAGGAACAGTTCGTAGGTGAGAACTATGGCCGTATCAATAAGGCTGAAGCAGAACTCACTCTGCTTGCACTTGAGAACTATCTCCGAAAGATAGGTAAAGGGCGCATTTTGGAAGAACGGTTGGATGTTGGAATCATCTCTCCTTATCGTGCTCAGGTGCAATACCTGCGGAGGTTGCTGAAGAAGAAAGAATGGGTGAGACCTTATCGCCAGTTGGTTAGTGTGAATACTGTTGATGGCTTCCAAGGTCAAGAACGTGATATAGTACTAATATCGCTGGTACGTGCTAATGATGAGGGACAGATTGGTTTTTTACGTGACCTTCGTCGTATGAACGTTGCCATGACTCGCGCCCGCATGAAACTCATCATTCTTGGCGATGCCTCGACGATGACTCGTCACCCCTTTTATAAGAAGCTTTATGAATACATTGAAGCACTTTGAGTATAAAAACTTTTGGAAAACATTGTCTTTTTTGCGGAAATAGTTGTACCTTTGCAGTGCTAAAACTGTAAAATGGAGATGTCGGGAAAAATAAGACATATTCTGATGATGGCAATTTGCGGCTTACTGTTGTCTCTTCCTGCGTATGCTCAGTCAGACACAAAAGGTAAGGTTGCAGAATTGCAGACAGAGATGTACCGTCTCTTTTATCAAGATGATTCCGTGGCTTTCAGAAAGGTTATTTCAGACCTAATGGAAGCAACGAAAAAGGCAGATGACGATGTTGTGTTCTATCGTGCTTGGGGTAATTTGTCAATTTATGAATCGACTCATCAGCGTCGTACGCACGCTCTTGAGATAGCACGTGAGATGGAATCCTATGCTCAAGAGCATAATAGCATATTTGGCCAGTATACCGCTATCCACGTAACAGGAACGGTATATCAGCAAATGCGTGATTATGACAATGCGGAGAAGAGGTTTATGGATGCCATAGAGTTCCTACACAGAAAAGCTCCAGGGCAGAGTGCCGCTGCTGATTATATTGAGTTGGTTCTTCTTTCCGTGAATGGTCGTCGCGATGTGAAGCAGGGCATGATATATGCGGAGAAGGTGCTGATGGAACCCAATGTGAGCGATCAACACAAGATGCGTGTGCTCACACTGCTTTGTGAGTTGGAGGGTGACAAGGTCCATCCGAATGTTGATACCTTCAATCGGTATTATACGGAACGCTTGAAGGCGCGTAAGGGTACGCCAGCTGATGATTCTGAGGTTCATGTCAATCTTCTATATCATTATGTAAACGGAAACTATAAACATGCACTTGCACTATCTGATAGTCTTCCGGAACGTGATCAGATAGACTATGCCAAGGCTCGTATTTTTCATGCTATGGGTGAAAATGAAAAGGCCTATGAACAAATGATAGAGTACAAGTACGATCGTGACTCTATCTATAAGGCAGAGCGTTCTGGGCTTCTTTCGGAATATATTATGCAGTTAAATAATGAACGTTTGGAGTTAAAGAACAAGGAACTTGAAGAGCAGAATTCAAAGCTTATTACTGTCATTGTATATCTTTTCATTGCTCTGTTTGTGGCTCTGCTTGTTTGGATCATATGGCGAAGGGTGAAACTGACACGTAGACTCCGTTATGAGAACGCTCTACTTGGTAAGGCTAACCAAGAGGAACGTAAAGCGCGTGTGCTGGAACATGAAGAACGGCAGAAGGCAGAGAAGGAACTTGATTTGAAACGTGAATTCTTTAATAAACTAGCTCGTCAGTTGCGCACGCCGCTTAATCCTATTGCAGGTTTTTCGAATATACTGGCTTCAGACGATGTGCAACTTTCTCCAGAGGAGCGTGAGATGATGAATGAACATATCCAGGATGGTGCAAAGCGTTTGATAGATATTATTGATGGTATGTTTGAGTTGTCATATTATGAGAGTAAGTCGGGACTTGATAAATCCGAAGAGTTTAGTCCGAACCTGCTTTGCCAGAATGCCGTTGAAACAATGCGTGAGCATAATAAGAAGTCTGGGGTGGAGGTGCTCTTCCAGACGTCGGTGAATGACGATATCATGGTAAAGAGTGATATGCAAGTTGTGAGAAAGGTGATGAATCACTTGCTTGACAATGCCATCAAGTATACAGATGAGGGCGAGGTGCTGTTGAACTGCGTGGAGAAGGATGAATTCATCCGATTTGAAGTGTCTGACACTGGCCGGGGCATTGAACCCGAGTGGCGAAAACATATTTTTGAACCAATGGTTATTACGAGTGGTAGTGCTAAGACCTCTGGTATGGATCTTGCTATCTGCAATGCAATAGCAAAATTGCTTGGTGGAAAAATCTGGCTGGATGAAACTTATGAAAATGGTAGTCGTTTTATCTTTGAAATACCGAAAAAATGATTAAGATTAGAAAGGTAAACACCAAAAAGGAGCTAAAGCAGTTTATACAGTTTTATTATGACCTGTATCGGAGTAACAATTGTGCTGTTCCTTATTTATATAGTGACGAGATGGCCACGCTCCGTCGTGATAAAAATCCATCGTTTGAGTGTTGTGAGGCTGAGTATTTCCTTGCATATAAGGAAGGAAGGATTGTTGGTCGCGTGGCAGCCATTATCAATCATCGTGCCAATGAACGATGGGATTGTAAACAGGTTCGTTTTGGCTGGTTCGACTTTGTTGATGACCTTGAAGTGTCGACAGCGCTAATAAAAGCTGTTGAAGTCTGGGGTAAGACGAAAGGTATGACTGAAATAGTCGGCCCCTTGGGTTTTATTGATACTGATCGTGAGGGAATGCTTGTTGACGGCTTTGATGAACTCTCAACCATGTATATCAATTACAATTATTCCTACTATCCAAAACACATGGAGCAGATGGGAGGATTCAGGAAAGACAATGACTATTTGGAATACAAAGTGAAAATCCCCGAAGTAGTACCTGAAAAGTTTGCAAAGATTACTGAGATGGTTCGAAAACGATACGGGTTGACAGTGCATAAGTTTACTCGCAAAGAATTGGTGTGCGAAGGCTGGGGACATGAAGTGTTCCGCTTGCTGAATGCTACCTATAAGGATCTTTATGGCTTTTCACAATTGTCAGACTCACAAGTTGATAAACTTGTAAACGATTACATTAAAATTGCTGATCTGAATCTCATTACGGCTATTATGGATGGTGATAAGATGGTAGGCTTTGGTGTTACGTTTTCTTCGTTTTCAAAAGCCTTGCAGAAAACGCGTGACGGACGCTTCCTGCCTTTTGGCTGGTGGCACCTGCTGAAAATATTGAAGTGGCATAAGACAAATGTTGTCGATTTGTTACTTATAGGTGTCTTACCTGAGTACCGTGCTAAGGGCGCTAATGCACTTATCTTTGACGACCTGATCCGTTGGTTCCAACGTTATGGTTTTGAGTGGGCGGAAACGGGGCCACAGATGGAGACCAATGAGGGTGTTCTCTCTCAGTGGCAGTATCTTGAATCAGAAAACCATCGTCGTCATCGTTGCTATTGCAAAATAATCAAAGAATAATGATATGGAAATGGAGCTGGATTTTATATTGAGAATTTTCGTAGCAGCCCTATTGGGGGGCGCGATAGGGCTAGAGCGTGAATATCGTGCAAAAGAGGCTGGTTTTCGTACTCATTTTCTGGTAGCACTTGGCTCGGCTCTGTTTATGATTGTCTCAGCTTATGGCTTTGAGGGGGCTATGCATACACCAGAACATCGTTGGGATGTAGCTCGCGTAGCTGCTCAGGTTGTATCTGGTATCGGTTTTATAGGTGCCGGTACCATTATTTTCCACAAGAGTGAAAATGTGGTTCGCGGGTTGACTACGGCAGCTGGTTTATGGGTGACAGCTGCCATAGGTCTGGCTTGTGGCGGAGGAATGTATGTTCTTTCTATGGCTTCGACCTTTCTCGTTCTTGTTGGTTTGGAAGCCTTCAATTTCTTACTGCACAAGTTTGATAATAAACGCAAACACGACTAAATCTGTTCATTCTTTCTGTAAGAACTATAAAAAGGTGCCGCGTCATCCCGACGCAGCACCTTTTGAATACCAAAACAATGTGTCTAATTAACTACTTGTAGTAGCTAACCTGTAAGTCTGCAGTTTTGTTGGTATGTTAGTTAGAAGTGGACTTTTTACGTACGCCAAAGTCCTTGCGATATTCATCGTTGATAATTTGACAGGCTTTACGACCATCGAAGTGAGTCGGCCCAATGATAAAATCGGGTACATTGAAGGAGAGTAAACGCTCGTAGTAAAAACGATGTGGATTTCGCTGTGGCAGCATAAAAGCCTTACTAATCCCCCCATTGTCATCAACATGACAGAAATAAGGCCGTGTATATAAACCGTCATCACGGCGGGAGCTAAAGACGAGCCAGCGTGAATTGGTACTCCAGTTATGGAACGATTCTGTATCTTCAGAATTAGCCCCAGTCATGGGATAGCTTTCACCTGTTGAGAGGTTCAACAGATAGAGGTCGGCCTCATGATGCCAGATGCTGAACTGCCCATAGTCGGAGAGCGTGTAGCAAAGGAAACGTCCGTCGTAGGAGGGACGAGGGAAGGAGACCGATTGATGATGAGCCTCGGCATTGATAATAGTCTCTATATGGTCACCGAAGTTTCCCGTTTCGGGGTCGAAATCAATCCGGTAAAGATTATAGCGGATTGAGTCGAGTTGATGACTGCCCTCAGGAAGGGCGCGGGCGGCACAGAAATAGAGTGAACGTCCATCGGCCGAGAAAACAGGAAAGGTTTCATAAACTGTGTCTTGCTTGAGAAGAGGCGAAAGCAGTAGTTCATTTTTGTCGACGTCATAGACCTGGAGGTCAGAGGCTGTGTCAAATACCTCAATGCGGTTGTGGTCAGTGCTGTGGAATAGCTGGTTTGTCGCGTTGGTTGAATAAGCGACATAGCGGCCAGAAGGATGCCAGTAAGGATAGACACAGAAACCGAGTGTCTGGTTGGTCTTGGTGTTGTAGGCAGTGAAAGAACCATCGCCCTTACGTAGTAGAGTGGCGCCATGTGGACCACGGATATGTAAACTCATGTCGGTAGGGTTGCCACGGTTAAAGCTGTGGCAGTTGACACAACCTTCGAACTGCGTATTTTCAATCAAAGCATGCTCATCGAACGAGGAGAGATCGCGTTCGTAGATACCCATCTTGCTCCACACTTCATAACCTGGTGCAATCAAACGGTAGCATAAGCCGTAATCAATGCTGTCGGGGCTGATGTAAATGGAGAAAGGACGATAGGTGTGCCAACCATCGGCATATTTGGCAGAGACAGTCACGCAGATAGAGTCACCAAGGTTCTGGCCAAGCAGTGTATGCCAGTCGTCAAGGTCGAAGTTGACCGATTCTTCACCTTGACTATGTAGGTTGTTCCCGTGGCTGTCTGTAATGACAGCATCAATACACAAAACGTCCTCATTAGCCATGTTGAAGCAGAGAGGAGCAATATTTGCAGGTATAGTGACGCCGAGGTAGTCAGGATATATCTGAGGCTGGATGGTCTCCTGTCTTGCATCGCTGACAGTCTCGATTGTGCAGGCAGAGAATATCAGAAGCGAGAGTAGTATATAAATAATTTTTCTCATTACTTTTTTGAATTGAAGTGATTTAAGCCTTCTCGGTCTCCCGTCAGCAAGTAATAGGCTATCAGATATTGATAGGCCATGCCATTGTCTGTGTTACTGAAGTAGAGGCTTTCAAGCATCTCGGGAGTTACATGGTCACTAAAGTAGAAGTCTTCCTTATAGGCCATCTGTCGTAGACGCCCGTATTCAGGGTGATTGGCAATTGCCTTTTCATTTCCCAACAGCACTAGTGTTTCATTTGCCCATTTCCTGTAAAAAAGGGTTTTTTGTAGCGCCATGAGATATTTGCGAGCCACTTCATAGCTGCCGTTAATGAGGTTGGTCTGAGCGAGTCGCTTGTAGCATCGCCCGCTCTTCTGGAAGTCTAGAATAGCTTCCTGAGCCTCGAATACCGTTCGCTGAGCGACATTGATCATGCCCAATTGGTAGAAAGCCTCGGCTGTAGACAGAGGACTGGTGGCATCGGTCTTAACGTCGGGCAGAAGGCCGGCGATGCCATTCTGGTTATATTCGAACATGTGGTCTAGAAGCATACCATGCATTGCCAAGGCAAGATTTTGTACCGTTACGCCAATCTGATTGTTGGGCTTTTCCTTGTTGATTGTTTCAATGATGCGATTCCATTGCTGGTGGCATGCCATGAAGTCATATTGCATCACCTTTTCTGCTTTGAAGTTGCTGCATCTCCAGACGAGATACCCCATACAGGTAGCCGCTAACGCAAAAGAACAAAACGTCACAATATCGCTGCTCGATGTGTTAATCCGTCGGTGACAGATGTGGATGGTGAGTGTGAGGATGAAGACAGACAGGGATGCTGCCCAAAGCAATACAGGAAATACTGTAGGATAGCGATAGTAATGAATGCCGGTCCATAGACTATCGATTGGAAAAGGAATGCAGACAGGTCCCACTATCCAATAGAGTATTGGAATTGCTATAATCAGCAGGATGTATCTTGTTCGACCTCTTACCAATTTCGCTATCCCCCATGCAGCAAACAGTGTGATGAGCACAGCCCAAACACCGCTAAGCAGCGCATTTTCATCGAGCAGGTAGAGCCAAAGCAGACACGAAGGTACAAAACTCAGGCCGTATAGCCATCCCTCGCTAGACTTTGCCGCTTGGCTCGTCCATGAACTATCTAGTTGGAGTGTCAGAATTTGCACCGTCGAGAGTAGAATAGCGATGATTAGAGCTCCTACCCAGGCAAAAAGAAAAAACTGAGTGCTGAAGCGTCCCAGCAAGTCGGCTATGCCACCTGGTTGTTTTATAATCTCCCATACGTATGTACTATCGAAAAGAAAAAGCTGATATTGTTCCTGATAATGTAGATGGTGTGGATAGACCAACCCGAAAAAGAGTAGAACCATCACACCGAAAAGGAATGTGCATATAGTACGGATATTCTTCATCTTGACTATTTGTCAAACACTTTACTGAACTCATTGACGCTAATTCTGACAGGCTCAACCATAAACTCTGGACGGTTATAGCTCTTCAGAAGAAAGGTGTTATGCTCTGGGTCTTCCTGTGGAAGCATAAAGGCCTTTTCTACTTTTCCGTTATTGAAGTAGGAGAAATAGACACGGCAGAAGTTACCATCCTCACGACGACTGGCACACATAACCCAATGACCGTTGCTTGACCAGCTTGGGTAACTGTCTGGACGGCCTTCGCTATTCAGGTTTGTAAGATTGAGAGGTGATGGATTCTCTTGGCCGAGTTGAATACATACGATGTCGCCATCATTGTGTCTGATATGGAAACAGCCATACTGACCTTGGGCAAATAGCAGATAGCGGCCATCAGGGCTGATACGTGGTAGGGTAGCACTCTTGTCCTGTGAAGCTGCGTCATACACAAGTTCCTCGTCGCCAAAGTTGTGTGTCGTTACGTCGAATGAACGGCGATACAGGTTATATTGTATCTTCGGATAAGTAGTTCTAATATCTTTGTCGCGCATTTCTTCTGGCAATGGAACGGACTTACAGTAGTAAAGGTGTTTGCCATCTGGTGACCAAGTGGGGTACACCTCTAAAAGGGTTGAGTCGTTGCTGACGACACTCACCGAATCGGTTTCTACATCATAGAGAATCAGGTCGCTGGCCAAATCGTAAACCTCAATTTTGTTGGCATTTTCCGTATGGAATGCCTGTCGTGTCAAGTTCGTCGAAAATGCTATCAACTTGGCTGTGGGATGCCATGACGGATAGACTCCCGAAGAGATAGTATAGTTACGCTTCATATTTACTTTGGAGATCTTACCATCATTTACAATCACGGTGCCAGCATTAGAGAGACGTACGTGAAAGAGCATGTTGTTGGTCTTGTAGTTCTGATAGCTATGGCAGTTGATGCACTGGCCCTTTTCCCTGTCATTCATGGTAATCTCGTTATTGAAAATCTGTGTTTCCTCAAACGAGGTGAGGTTGCGCTGGGCTATCTCCATGAAGGTCCATGCCACATACGATGGTTCAATGAGGCGATACGACAGATATTCGTCGATAGGTTCCTTGGCTACACGTATCTCAAACGGGATGAACGAGAACCATTCGCCCTTTTTCAGTCCCCAGACCTCTACCTTTAAACTCTTTCCCTTTGAAGCGTTGAGCATAGAGTGCCATTCTGCCTCAGGTATTTGAACCTTCACACCATTGCCGTATGTCTGTTGCTGACCATCGGGGGTGCTGATACGTGCCACACACGCTTCGTACTTGTCGGCGGGAAGCATGAAGTTTAGTGGCGCAATATTATAGGGCACAGTCACGTTGCAATAGTCTGGGAATATAGCTGGCAGACTCTTGGTATTCTTACTTGAAGAAGGAACATCTGGATGACTGGCACACGATGACAAGAGCAGCGTGGCAACAGCTATAAGTTGAAAAAAGTAGTGGTTATATCTTTTCATTGTCTTCTTGGATTTGTTGCGTTTTCATTATACACAGGCATATTAATAGGCCATGCGCCCGAAGATGTTGTAATACCAGTAGGTATCTCCCCATTCTTCATACATCTCCTCACGTATTTTCTCTGGCGACTTTCTTGCCTTTGCCATATTTTCAAGAGCTTCCCAGAACTGTTTGTAGCGGTCGAATACTGCCTGTTCTACTGGGAGCATCATGCGTTTTTTTTCAGGAGCCTTATCCATATACATAATATATGCCTCTTGAGCATGCGAAGGAAAATTCTCGTTCATGTGCAATTTTGCATAATTGCGGAGCGATGGCCAGAAACGACGTGAATCGCAACGAATCATTGAATAGAACAACGCTTGTTCCGAAGTCACCTTATAATTGGATTCGTACCAGAGGCTGATGCTATTTACAACATAACTATCGCTGTTCTCAACTCCGGTGAGTTCATCGGGATAAGACTTCTGTAACATGTTTACCTTTGCCGTGACTGGAGCTGGCTCCCAGTTGTCGTAAAACAGATGATGATGTAATTGGGTGGTATAGCGTTCAACAAGTTCTTTATCTCCTTTAGCAAGTGCACAGCGGGAAAGCATTCTCAGGAAGAAGGGCGAGAAACCTGCTTGTATGGCAAGCTCGAAATTCAAACGAATAGCTTCGTTTATCATTCCATAATTGTAGTATACCAGAGGTGATGCTATGTCCAAAAGGGTGACGCGAATAGAATCGGGATTCTTGATCGGATAACAGATGTTCCCCATCTTAAACGACTGATTAAGTAGATTCCCTTCGTTCATTAGGGCAATATTCTTTAGCATTACAATCGTAGTTGTCGGCTTATGGTTTTCTGTTGCAACATTAAGCACTTCGCGCCAGTTATCTGCATCAGCGTAGCGTACCATGCGCATCTCGTCGATGTAGTTTTGGTCGTGGTACATAAGTGAAGAGGTAAAGAGAATACCAGCAACAGCACACAAGATTGGAATGAAGAACTTGGAAAGATAACGATAGCAAAGCGGGATGAGTACAGATATCGCACCAAGTACCCAGAACGGGATGGTGAGATGATCCGTCTTATCACTTGCGGTTATGAAACGAGGCAAGCCTGCCAGAACCACGTCATCGAATTTTAGATTAGAATAGTATTGGGTATACCAAATGCTGGCGGTAAAGATGAGTACTACAATACCTATAATTTCTCGCCATGTTATTTTTTCAGCTAGAACCAAACATAAAACGAAAAGCAGTGCAAACCATCCAAGCACTGGATAGATGCAGAAAGCAAGCAAATACCATGCAAAATGCCATTTGCGTGGGGTGGAGCGTGCTACCCACAAAAGTAACAGCATGACTAGATAACCTACCGACTGCGAGAACCAATATCCTCTGATGGTGGATACATAAATCCAATAGCCCAGATCGACAATAGATGTGAGCAGACAGGCTACAGGCAAGAGCATCAGTGCCGAGGCACTTCCCTGTAACCGGAATGCTTTAGAACCCACAAAATAGATAAGTACCCAGATTGCTGCCAAAATGCCAGAGCCCAAGGCCGGATAATAGAAAAGCTGTGTGAGCCAGGCGCCCACATACTGCATCAAACCAAATGGTTTCTGCATCATAGCGTGGAAGAATGGAGTCCCATAAAGGTATTCTGAACGGTCGTGGGCCGTGTAGAGCACCTCTTGGTTTATGTATAATACATATACAGCATATGATATGAAAGCCAATAGGCTTACATATAATATGACACCAGACACATTGCTTTTTTTCATTGTTTTTTGGTTATAAAAGGCTGACCCATTTGATTGGGTCAGCCCATTAGTGTTATACTGCTTAGGAAATATTATTCCTCATAGTAAATAGCGTTGATTTGACAGCTACCAGAGGTGATCATGAGGTCAAGGTCTTTACCATCACCACCGTTACCTCTTGCACAGTCCTTAGCAATAGCCTCGGTGAGCTGAAGCTCCCACAAACCATTGGTGAACTGAACATCCTTATCATTATCGTAGCGGGCACTCCACCAACCGTTCATAATACGGCCAGCACAATCAGGTGTGGCGTCTGAGATGTCGAAGATCAGAGTCTTGAAGCCCCAGTAAATATCGTCAGAAAGATATGGCAAGAAACCTTCATTTCCATTAATATCCTTGAACTTTCCTTCGTTATCACTGAAACGCATTGCAGCAGCATCCCAAGCACCTGGTCTGAATGGTGGCTGAGCAACAGGATCCTCACCATAAATCCAGTACTTCTGAAGTGGATTAGTAATTTCCTGACAGCTGATAGGGAAGTCGGCAGTAACTACAGTTCCATCAGCACAAAGAGCTGTAAGAGTTACGGTATGATCACCGAGTTTCATCTTTTTCCATGCATAGTTACCGATAAGATCCTTACCACCAAGAGTCCATTTTGCATTGACTGGTGCTGAAGTAGAACAAGTAACTACATTGCCGTTCAGGCCACTGGCTGCTTTATCAACAGTCACAGAACTCAAAGCCTTAAGTTCGTCTACAGATATATGACCGCCATTGCCAATATTCTCCTGAACAGGATCGCAGGCAATAAACGCAAACACTGCGACAAAAAGCATAAATATCTTTTTCATATTGAATACTTAATTATAACATTAATATAGTGTAACATACTGGGTTTCAGCACTAGCAGCATCCCAACCTGGGTTCTGTTCGAGCTTACCATTCATAAGATTGATCTGAGACTGAGGCTTTGCCACGAAACCATTAGTGTCAGCGTAACGCTTAGCCCAAGAGCAAGTCATATGTGCCATCTTACGCTTGTTAGCTTTATCACCAAGACAAACAATCAGCTTGCCAGCCTGAGCCTGAAGTGCTTTAGCAGCGTATGAACTTTCGCCAGAGTCAATACCTGACCAACGACGCATATCGTTGAAACGCAGACCTTCAAATACAAACTCCCAACGACGTTCATCCTGAAGAGCCTTCAAAGAATAAGTAGTTGTCAGAGGCACACCAGCACGAGCCTGTACCTGATTCATGTACTGAACATCACCTGTGAGCTCAGAAGCCATCAACAGAACGTCAGCATAACGCATCAGATAATAGTCCTCGAAGTGGTCACCCTGCATAGGATTGTCAAGTGAACTGCTAGAATAACCTGTAACAGCATCCCACCATGGGCTATCGCCTGTCAAAGCATCAAGAGTAATAGAGTTGAACTTCTTAACTCCATAACCAGACTCCTCACAGTCGTCCTTTACATACGAATAATCTGCACACTCGTTTTCACAGTCGATCAAAGAACCGAGCTTACGGATGTCACTGTAACCTCCATTGTTCTCAGCAATTGTCCAGTCGTCCCAAATATTACATGAAGGAGTTCCCTGTCCCCAACCCTGAGTGAACGGATAGGTGTAATCGCGGTTACCGTTGTTACCGTTTACACGCAGTCCCCAGAATGTTGACAGATAGTTACAGTACATACGGCTGGTAGAATACATACCACCATTTTCAATTGCACCATTAATACCCCACTTAGAAGCATTCATGAACTGAATCTGGAAGATTTCCTCTGTGTTGCCATTACCCATGCCAGGCTGGTCGAAGCAGTTCTCACGCTTCATGTCTTTAATGAACTCATAAGCATGACCTTCACCATCATGAGCCTCATCCCACAGCAAACTGTTAGAATACTGCCAGAGTGAACGATAGTCCTCACAGAGCTTGTAACCACCAGTGGCAATAATATCCTTAAGAGCATTTACAACATCAGCCTTAGAAAGAGAACCTCCCTGGCATCCTTCCTGCTCAACAAGATTGATAGTGGCATCTCCTGTAGAGAGATCACTAACCTTCTTATAGAAGCCAGCCCAGAACATATATGCACGTGCGAGGAATGCCTCTGCAGCAAACTTATTTGCATGACCATCACCATGTCCAGCTGTTGTACTCATCAGGTTCTTACCAGAAGTGAAGTCTGAAAGAATTTGTGGATAGATAACTTCATCAGCACTAACCTGCTGCTGCATCTCTTCTGTAATAGTGGTAGAAGTAATCAGGGGCACATCACCATACAACTGTGTAAGCCACAAAGTATAGAGACCACGCATGAAGTAAGCCTCACCAAGAAGCTGATCACGCTGTGCTTTTTCCTTATCTGTCCAAGGCACATTATCAATAGTCTCGATTGTATTGTTTGTACGAGCGATACCACCATAAAGAAGGAGGAATGGAGTCTCGTACTGGTTACTACTCATCTGAACGAGATGATGAAGAGATTTAACCTTGTTGTCCTGCAGACCACCACTTCCATAGCAGTTATCTGACATTACCTCCCACCAGAAGAAAATATTCTGGTTATCTGAGTCACCACCACCCATAGTATTCATGATACTATAGATTCCAGCAATCTCAGCCTCAACATCTCCAGGCTTACCAGGGAAAGTAGCCTGTGTCATCTCTGTAGGACGTGGATCTGTGTCCAGCATATCGTTACAAGATGTAAACACACCCGCTGACAAAACAGCTAACGATGATAAAATATACTTTTTCATATCTTAATAGTCGAATTAGAATTTAATACTTGCACCAACCAAATATGTACGAGATGGTGGGTAAAGACCAAGATCAATACCAGATGCCCAGCTATCAGAGCCACCAGATGAACCAACCTCAGGATCGAGACCTGTATAACTGGTGAATGTATAGAGGTTCTGAGCCTGTACATAGAGACGAAGCTGCTGGAATGGGCAGCCCTTCCAAATGTTCTTAAAGTCGTAACCGAGAGTTACGGTCTTAATTTTGAAGTAGTCGGCATCCTCCATGTAGCGTGTAGAGTTCCAGATAGTGTTCTGGTGACCTGTACCTGAGATGCGTGGCTGAGTGTTAGAAGTGCCCTCACCATGCCAACGGTCCAGAATTGTGGTGTCATAGTTGTGCCACCAAGAATCACCATATGAACGGTAAGAACGCATAATCTGCTGTCCAAATGCACCAGCACCGTTCACAGCGAAATCAAAGCCTTTATAGCTCAAACCGAGGTTAACACCAAGCATAATATCTGGGTTAGGATTACCAATTTCGTGACGGTCGCTATTTGCACCTTCTGAGTAATCGATTACGCCATCATTATTCCAGTCATCCCAGATGCAGTCACCAGGCATTGCGTTGTCAAGAACAGCCTTACCAGCCTGACGGGCAGCATCAATCTGGTCCTGAGTCTGCCAGATACCGCTGTACGACATGCCATAGAAGTAACCGATTGGCTTACCTTCCTCTGCACGGTAGAGGAATTCTGTACCCTGTGAGAGGATACCACCTGCTCCATTTACATAGTGGTTCTCGTTAGCGATACGAGTAACCTTATTCTTATTGGTATAAAGGTTTACACCAATATTATAGCTGAAATCCTTACCAATATTGTCGTTCCATGTAAGAGCGAGCTCAAAACCAGTGTTCTCAACGTCACCACCATTAATATAAGCAGGGCTAGCACCATAGATACCAATCTGAGGACCTCTGATCAACCAGTCCTTAGTGGTCTTCTTATACCAGTCGAAGTTTACACCCAGACGGCTGTTGAGGAAACGGGCATCGAAACCAAAGTCAAGCTGCTCAGAAGTTTCCCAAGTCAGGTCAGGATTAGGAACGATATCTGCATAAGCACCAGTCTTTGGAGTACCACCGATAGAAGTAGCCATATCAGAACCGAACTTATAACCACTGTCACCAGAACCACCAGACTGACGGATAGTAGCAAGGTACTGGTACTTAGGAATACGGTTGTTACCATTCTGACCCCAAGAAGCACGGATCTTCAAGAAGTCCATCCAGCTCTTGGTGCTCTCCATGAATTTTTCATTAGAAATTACCCAACCTGCAGATACAGATGGGAAGAAGCCCCAACGCTGACCGTCATTAAAGATACTAGAACCATCATAACGCATGGTTACAGTAGCCATATAAGTCTCATTCCAGTCCCAAGTCAAACGACCGAAATAAGAAGCGAGATACTCCTCATCATTTGGAGAACCTGTAAGAGTAGCATCAGTAGCACTTGTAAGTTTCATATTAGAAAGATATGCAGAATCCCAACCCTTCAGAGTTGCAAGCTGCTCACCAAGTTTAGCCTTGTTCGAACCACCGATATTTACGCCCCAAGCACTGCTCTGGAAGCTCTGACCAACCATGGCACTAATCTTATGACCAGCAATCGTAGGAAGATCGTAGGTCAAAGTGTTCTCAATAGAGAAATTACTGCTCAACCAAGCATTCTGGCTTACAGAATATGATTCAACTGTACCTGATCCAGAAGATGGAGAACGTGGCTCACCATAGTTGCGGTATGCACCAGCACCCCAGTTATAATTGAACTGCGAACGGAATCTCAGACCCTTAATAGGCTGAATGGTCAGGAATGCAGTAGCACTTGCATTGAGGTTGCGGCTCTCAGCCATTGAGTTGAAGCCACCCTTCTCAAGGCCTTCCCATGGGTTCTTGAACCAATAGTCATTCCAACCAGCACCATAATTAACATGGTTATAGATTTCACCATTGTCTGCATACTGTGGAACGAGTGGGCTGGTCTGAAGCAGGTCATGAATATAGCTCCAGTACATACCATCCTCAGCGAGGTCGTGGTTCTTGCTATAGCCTAGAGAGATATTCTCACCGATAGTGATAACATCGAAGTCCTTAGCTTTCAGGAGCACGTGGTCGCTGTTGATACGAATAGTGTGACGATTGTAGTAAGAAGCTCTGTCTGCACCCATGATACCTTCGTTACCAGTATAGGTATAAGACATATTAAACTTAGAACGATCAGAACCACCAGTCAAGGTTACAGAATGGTTCTGCTGAACAGCATTCTTATTATCAAATGCGCCCCACCAGTCAGTACCTTCCCAACCATTAGCCACCTTATTCAGGATATCCTGTGGAACATAAGCAGAGAAATCGACTTTCTGACCAGAAGTATTGAAGCTGTACTCGTCCATGATGGTCATGAACTGCTGAGCATTGAGCAACTGTGGACGCTTATAAACGTTAGACCATCCCATTGCACCGTTATAGCTGAGTTCAATCTTACCAGCCTTACCCTGCTTAGTAGTAACCAAAATAACACCGTTAGCAGCACGTGATCCGTAAATAGCTGCAGATGCAGCATCCTTCAGAACGTCGATGCTCTCGATATCGTTAGGGTTAATACCATCGAGGTTACCACCAGCAACACCATCAATTACATAAAGGGGCTGAGAGTCACCAGTAGTACCGATACCACGGATATAAACCTTATAGCCCTTACCAGGCTGTGTAGATGAACTTGTGATCTGCACACCAGGAGTACTTGACTGCATGGCTTCGAGTGCATTGGTAGTGTTCAGCTTGGCGATATCCTCACCCTTAACCTGAACTGTAGCACCGGTAACCAGCTTTTTCTTCATCGTACCATAACCAACAACGACTACGTCGTTCAGTGTTGTGTTGTCTTCTTTCAGTACGATGGTAAGGTCGTTCTTTCCGGCAACCTTGACGTTCTGGGTTACATAACCCACATAAGAAATTGTAATGGTGGCATCTGAAGCTGCCTCCACAGAGAACTTACCATCCAGGTCGGTAATTGCGCCCTTCTGGCTACCCTGTACTTTAACAGTCGCACCGATAATCGGTACACCTGCTTCATCATTCACCGTTCCCTTGACGAGGCTCTGAGCCAGTGCTCCCAGGGGGAACAAACAGAGCAGGAACAGTGCCATTAACGGCTTTTGCAGTGATTTAAAATTCCACATAATTAAATTAGTTAGATAATTGTTATGATAATGTAGATTGATATAATTTAATTTTGTCTGAGCGTCAAATCCGTCGCGGTGTTCGCTAGCGGGTGCAAAGATATTATAAAATTAACTTAAATACTTTGTTATATGTATCGTTGCTTTTTTATTTTGTTTCGATGTGTTAAAATGTTACATACCATAAAGTATTAGAAACAAACAATAAAGTATTATTACTTGATGTGAGGGCGGCCGATGTCGCTTTGATACTCTTTTTTATTATATAATAATGTGTGATAGGTGGGAAAATGGCCTATGTAAGGGCACCTGAAGGAGAATTTTTGGGGCGTTGGTGGCAGAAAAACAAAGTAATATCATCGCTTAGATGGAAAAAATAAGTGTAAAATAACACTTGTTACAATCTGCAAAATACGTGATACTTAATACAAATGAAAGTTAAATTATAATTCTTATCTTTGCAGCGGAAAGTTGAAAGCCAAGCCAATAACGAGGCAATCTGAAACACTTTTTTAAATTTTAAATATTACCATTATCTAACTAAATTAATTCATTTATGTGTAATTTTAAATTCGTGCAAAAGCCGTTAATGGCACTGTTTCTGCTCTGTTTGTTCCCCCTGGGAGCATTGGCTCAGAGTGTAATCAAGGGAACGGTGAATGATGAGGCGGGCGGACCGATTATCGGTGCGACTGTTAAAGTACAGGGTAGCCAGAAGGGCGCAATTACCGACCTGGATGGTAAGTTCTCTGTGGAGGCAGCTTCGAATGCTACCATTACAATTTCTTATGTGGGTTACATAACCCAGAACATCAAGGTTGCTGGAAAGAGCAACCTTACCATCGTACTGAAAGAAGACAACACGACGCTGAACGACGTGGTTGTCATTGGTTATGGTGTTCAGAGAAAGAGTGACTTGACGGGATCGGTTGCTTCTGTAAAGGCCGACGACATCAAGAACCTGTCAACTGCTGATGCCGCTGCCGCCCTTCAGGGTAAGGTCTCTGGTGTGAACGTATTGACCAATGGCTCTCCTGGTAGCGGTGCCGACATCCGTGTGCGTGGTTATTCATCTAACTCAGAGAATATTTCTCCTCTTTATATCGTCGATGGTCTGCAGGTTAAAAGCATCCAGTATCTTGATCCTCAGTTGATTGAGTCAATTGAGATTCTGAAGGATGCCGCTTCTGCCGCAATCTACGGTGCTGAGGCCGGTAATGGTGTTGTCCTTGTTACCACCAAGAAGGGTGACGAGGGTAGGGTTTCTGTTAACTACACGGGTAGAGCTACCCTGCAGAACTTCACCAGACGTCCTCTGATGAATCGTAAGGATTTCCTGAAATACATTGCTTATGAGTATGGTCAGGACGATGTTGACAAGCGACTCAAGGACTTTGACTACAGCCATCCTTATTATGATGGTGGTGTGATTGATCAGGACTGGATCAGTGCTTACATCGAGCCTACATGGAGCCAGCAGCATACAGTCAGTGTATCAGGCGGTAACACGAAGGGCCACTTCTTCACTTCTCTGAACTACGTTCATCAGAACGGTGTTGTAAAGGGCGATAAGGATGTTTACAAGCGCATTACGGGTCAGGTGAATGCCGACTATAATATCTACAAGTGGTTGCAGGTTGGTTCAAATAACTCTATTGAGAAGTGGGACACCAAGAGCGTGTCACAGCGTGGTTATAGTTCTTCGTTCGAGCAGATGATCCAGATAGATCCTCTGACCCCGGTTTACTGGACCACACCTGATGAGATGTCACTCTCAGTAAGAACCGTTTACGACGCACTTCAGAATGGTACTGCCGATCAGAACTACCGTCTGTTCCGTGACGAGAAGGGTTGGTTCGCCAACACCAAGTACTCTGACATGGAGGGTAGCCCTCTGGCTAAGCGCGATGCTACCGACGGTACTAATGGCGGTTGGAACATCAATGGTACATTGTTTGCCAACTTGATGCCTATCAAGGGTCTGACCATCACCTCACGTCTTGGCTATCGCATTAACTATAATGTTGAACACAGCTATACCGCTCCTTTCTGGATTGGTGACCGTGGTAACCAGACCACCTATTCTATTTCTACAAATACCTACACTGGTTGGTACTACCAGTGGGAGAACTTCGCCAACTATAACATTACGCTGGCCAAGAAGCATAATATCGGTGCCATGATAGGTATGTCATACCGTGAGAGCAATTCTGACGACTCAAGAATCAGCTCTTCTGGTGCCGACATCCTGCAGTCATACGAGCCCAACTTCCGTTATATCTCTTATCTGAAGGATGACGCTCCTAAAACTGTCAGCAACGCTCCCAGCAAGAGTGCTTCTGTTGCTTATTTCGGACGTCTGACCTATAACTACGACAGCCGTTACTTCTTCCAGTTCAACATCCGTCGCGATGCATATGACTCTTCTAAGTTGTCAAAGGCTAATCGTTGGGGTACTTTCCCATCTGTATCAGCAGGTTGGACTATCAGTAATGAGAAGTTCTTCGCAGAAGCTGTTTCAACAGATGTTGTTTCGTTCTTGAAACTCCGTGCTTCTTGGGGTACTAACGGTAATATCTCAGTGCTGAGAAATTATCCTTATACTGCAGCTATCGCAAAGGGTAGCAGTTGGTATCAGTACAATGTAGATCAGATTGGTTCTGTATATGGTTCACATCCAGACAAGTTGGCTAACCCCAGCCTGACATGGGAGACTTTGAAGCAGGTTGACCTCGGTCTTGACGCCCGCTTCCTCAGCAACCGACTCTCATTTACCGCTGCTTACTACGACAAGCGTACCAAGGACCTGCTCTTCAGCGTATCTGTTCCTTCGGAGCTTGGCTTTACATCAGTTGTTACCAATGGTGGTACCGTACTGAACAGAGGTCTCGAACTTGAACTTGGTTGGAGAGACCGTATCAACGACTTCACTTACTCTATTAGCGGTAACCTCACCACTATTAAAAATAAGGTGCTTTCACTGGCCGAGGGCGCTACACCAACGTATAAGACTGATGCCAGCTCTACAAACTATAAGATCCGTACTGCCTTTGAGGAAGGTCACTCTATCTGGTACCTGAATGGTTTTGTTTACGAGGGTCTTGATGCAGACGGCAATCCTAAGTACAAAGATCTGAACGGTGACGGCGAAATCGGTACTGACGATATGACTGATATCGGTCGCACTACACCTTCTTTCACCTATGGTATCAACATCACTGCTGCTTGGAAGGGCTTCGACCTGATGATCAATGGTTATGGTCAGGGTGGTAACAAGATTTTGCCAGTTCTCCATCGTACGGGTTATAAGAACGGACTGAAGTACTATCTTGACGAGGCTAGAACTCCAGAGAATCCTGGTGGTTCAATTCCTCATCCCGAGAAGATCTACAGCCCCGATGAGCCGTTCTGGTCTTCAACTGGTAACCTGTTCAGCGGAAACTTCTTCCGCATCAAGCAGTTGCAGTTGGGTTATACTATCCCTGCCAACATCACTAAGAAGGCAGCCATCAGCAACCTGCGTTTGTACGTATCTCTCGACGACTTCTTCACCATCACCAGCTATCCCGGTCTGGATCCGGAGACGGCTTCTACCAACAACTTCTCAGGAGCTGGCCTCGACTGGGGTTCATACCCAACTATGAAGAAGCTGATTCTGGGTGTAAACGTTACATTCTAATTTAAAGCTTAATTGAAAATGAAAAAGATATTTTATCCTATATTGTTAGTGTTCGCTGTTGGCTTTGCCTCTTGCGAAGACAACCTTGACATTGCTCAGAAGGGTACTGTTAGCACAGAGAATTACTATGCGACTGATGCTGATGCAGAGTCTGCCCTTGCCGATATGTATGCCGATTTCGTTCAGAATGTAGCCGGTACTCAGGGTATTGACAACCCAGAGCAGGTGATTTTGAACTATTCAGCCGACGATATCCTGTCAGCGGGTGGTAACAAGTCTGACCACTTGGATTTCCGTGTATATGATGAGTTCAGATATAACGAGTCTAACCCCGTACTGAAAGAGTGTTACAACCGTTATGTAGGTTCTATCTATCACGCCAACCTCGTTATCTCTAACCTGTCTACTGAGAACCGTAATGGTAAGGAGCCAAACTTCACCAGTGCTTATTCTAAGCAGTGTGTCGAGGAAGCTCGTGTGATGCGTGCTTATCTTCACATGATGATGGCTGCCATCTGGAACCGTCCGGCCATTCTGGATCGTCTTCTTGAACCCGACGAGATGCCTGTACAGGCAGAAAGTCAGGAGCAGATTTTCAAGTGGGTTGTCTCTGAGTGTGACAAGGCCATCAATTCTGGTTCGCTGCCCAAGCGTAATGGTACTGGCGATAAGAACTCTACAGCCCGCATGACCGTAGGTTTCGCTCAGTTCGTAGCTGGTAAGGCTGCTATGTTTGCCAACGATCCCGCTACTGCACGTAAGTATCTTGGCGACCTGATTAACTCTGGTAATTATAAGCTCGTTGCTTCTGATGAGTATTGGACCAACTTCCACGTTGCTGGCGACGGAAACTCTGAGAAGATTTTCGAGCCAAACTTCATCTATGACAATACCGCTTCTTTCTGGGATAATGTATGGCGTAGTCGTTGGATGGTTGCCGATGTATTCTGTTGGCGTACTGATGCTTTGGCTTCAATGCCTGCTGTATGTCCAGCCGCAGGTTGGAATGGTGGTGCTGTTCAGGAGGACTTTGCTAAGAAGTTCGTTGAGCATGATGGCAATTCACCCCGTCGTCGCGCTTGCTTCCTGACTGAGGATGAGTTCTTGTACGAGATGGAATGGAATTCAGACAAGAATGATGCTTCTCTTGCTGAGAAGAAGTCTGATCCCAATCGTGGTATCAAGGTTTCTGCCGGTATCTATAGTCATGGTCCGTACTTTGAGTGGAAACACATGGCATATGCTAAGGTTCCAAAGATCCTGAGCGGTGGTAAGGATTATCCTGGCGACAACGTTTCTGAGATCATGGGTGGTGCGTCAACTCAGAAGAACTTCATGGTTGCCCGTTATGCCGAGGCCCTTCTGCTTTATGCTGAGGCTTGCATCGGTGCCGATGAGGCCAATGGTCTGAAGGCGCTTAACGAGGTACAGGAGCGTTCAGGTTCTGGTAAGATCAGCAAGTCGCTCACTTTCGAGGATGTGATGGAAGAGAAGCAGTACGAGATGTGGTTCGAGAACTGCCGTTTCCTCGACCTCGTTCGTTGGGCTAAGCAGGGTAAGGTGAACCTTGATGAGATCTTCAATAAGAGATATGGTGGTATCCATAAGCACATACCTACTGTTTACGATGAGTTCTTTATTGAAGGTAAGCCTGGATTCGGTAAGGAGCACAAGTTGTTCACTGATTATTCTGTAGCTGATCACAATGACTTCTCTGACAAGTATATGTACTTGCCATTCCCGCTCGACTGCCGTCTGGCCAACCATTTCAAGAACGTTCTTGGTTGGGAAGGTCTGAATGGTGCTTCTGAAGAAGCCGCTGAGTAAGCAGGAATATCATTCCAAATAAACTGAATTAGGGAGAGACCACCATGGCCTCTCCCTATTTTTATTGTTCCCTTTTTTGCCTATATGTATGATTTGTTGCCAAAAAAGCAACATCCAGATACTCCTTTTCGTAGATTGCATTTTTTAATTTAAATGTTAGATAAAATAAAGTATTTGTTACAAGAAATAAAGTCATGGAATAAATAATTGTCGTATATTTGCACCAGGAAAAGCGATTCTGTAAGCTAGACATAGATTACAAATTTAATCAACCGTTTACATATATATAACTATTATCTAACTTAAATTAAACTTATTAAACTGTTATGTGGAATTCAAATTCACTACGTAAGCCGTTAGTGTCTCTGTTCCTACTCTGTATGTTCCCCTTGGGGGCATTGGCTCAGAGTGTAATCAAGGGAACGGTGAATGATGAGACAGGCGGACCGATTATCGGTGCGACTGTTAAAGTACAGGGAACTCAAAAGGGTGGAATTACCGACCTGGATGGTAAGTTCTCTGTGGAGGCAGCATCGAATGCTACCATTACAATTTCTTATGTGGGTTACATAACCCAGAACATCAAGGTTGCTGGAAAGAGCAACCTTACCATCGTACTGAAAGAAGACAACACGACGCTGAACGACGTGGTTGTCATTGGTTATGGTGTTCAGAGAAAGAGTGACTTGACGGGATCGGTTGCTTCTGTAAAGGCCGACGACATCAAGAACCTGTCAACTGCTGATGCCGCTGCCGCCCTTCAGGGTAAGGTCTCTGGTGTGAACGTATTGACCAATGGCTCTCCTGGTAGCGGTGCCGACATCCGTGTGCGTGGTTATTCATCTAACTCAGAGAATATTTCTCCTCTTTATATCGTCGATGGTCTGCAGGTTAAAAGCATCCAGTATCTTGATCCTCAGTTGATTGAGTCAATTGAGATTCTGAAGGATGCCGCTTCTGCCGCAATCTACGGTGCTGAGGCCGGTAATGGTGTTGTCCTTGTTACCACCAAGAAGGGTGACGAGGGTAGGGTTTCTGTTAACTACACGGGTAGAGCTACCCTGCAGAACTTCACCAGACGTCCTCTGATGAATCGTAAGGATTTCCTGAAATACATTGCTTATGAGTATGGTCAGGACGATGTTGACAAGCGACTCAAGGACTTTGACTACAGCCATCCTTATTATGATGGTGGTGTGATTGATCAGGACTGGATCAGTGCTTACATCGAGCCTACATGGAGCCAGCAGCATACAGTCAGTGTATCAGGCGGTAACACGAAGGGCCACTTCTTCACTTCTCTGAACTACGTTCATCAGAACGGTGTTGTAAAGGGCGATAAGGATGTTTACAAGCGCATTACGGGTCAGGTGAATGCCGACTATAATATCTACAAGTGGTTGCAGGTTGGTTCAAATAACTCTATTGAGAAGTGGGACACCAAGAGCGTGTCACAGCGTGGTTATAGTTCTTCGTTCGAGCAGATGATCCAGATAGATCCTCTGACCCCGGTTTACTGGACCACACCTGATGAGATGTCACTCTCAGTAAGAACCGTTTACGACGCACTTCAGAATGGTACTGCCGATCAGAACTACCGTCTGTTCCGTGACGAGAAGGGTTGGTTCGCCAATACCAAGTACTCTGAGTTGGAGGGTAGTCCTCTGGCTAAACGTGATACTAGCGATGGTACCGATGGCGGTTGGAACATCAATGGTACATTGTTTGCCAACTTGATGCCATTTAAGGGCCTGACTATTACTTCGCGTCTGGGTTATCGTCTGAATTTCAGCAATACTCATAGCTATACCGCTCCTTATTGGATTGGTGACCGTGGTAACCAGAGCAACTATTCCATCTCAGAGACCACCAATACTGGCTGGTACTACCAATGGGAGAACTTCGCCAACTATAACATTACGCTGGCCAAGAAGCATAATATCGGTGCCATGATAGGTATGTCATACCGTGAGAGCAACAAGGATAATTCAAGTATCAGCTCTTCTGGTGCCGACATCCTGCAGTCATACGAGCCCAACTTCCGTTATATCTCTTATCTGAAGGACGACGCTCCTAAGAAAGTCAGCAATTCTCCCAGCAAGAGTGCTTCTGTTGCTTATTTCGGACGTCTGACCTATAACTACGACAACCGTTACTTCTTCCAGTTTAACATCCGTCGTGACGCTTTCGATACTTCAAAACTGTCAAAGGCTAATCGTTGGGGTACCTTCCCGTCATTCTCTGGTGGTTGGACTGTCAGCAAAGAGAAGTTCTTCACGGATCTTGTTCCTACCAGCGTCGTTTCGTTCTTGAAACTCCGTGCTTCTTGGGGACGAAATGGTAATATCTCAGTGTTGAGCAATTATCCTTATACTGCAGCTATCTCGAAGGGTAGCACTTGGTATCAACTTCATGTCGATGAAATCGGTTCCAGATACGGTTCTGCTCCAGACAAGTTGGCTAACCCCAATCTGACATGGGAAACCTCTGAACAGGTTGACCTCGGTCTTGATGCCCGTTTCCTCGATAATCGCCTGTCATTCGGCGTCGATTACTACGACAAGCGTACCAAGGACCTGCTTTTCAGTATATCTGTTCCTTCAGAACTTGGCTTCACGTCGGTGATGACCAATGGTGGTACCGTATTGAACAGAGGTCTCGAACTTGAACTTGGCTGGAAGGACCGCATCGGCGATTTTTCTTACTCTGTAAATGGTAACTTCTCTACACTGAAGAACAAGGTGCTCGCATTGGCCAAGGGGGCAAATCCTACCTATAGAACCGATGCAGGTTCTACGAACTTCCAGATTAAGACTGTTTTCGAAGAAGGGCATTCAATCTGGCATCTGTATGGTTATATCTATGAAGGGATGGATGCAGACGGTAATCCTATCTTCACGGATCTGAATGGTGATGGTCAGATTGGTACCGATGATATGACTGATATCGGTCGTACCACTCCTTCGTTCACCTATGGTGTCAACGTCACTGCAGCCTGGAAGGGCTTCGACCTGCTAATCAATGGTTATGGTCAGGGTGGTAACAAGATTCTGCCAGTTATCCATAGTAATGGTTATAAGAATGGTCTGAAGTGGTATCTCGACAATGCCAGAACTCCAGAGAATCCTGGTGGAACGATTCCTCATCCTGGCGTAATCATGCAGCCAAATGTTCCTTTCTGGTCATCTACAGGTAACCTGTTTAGCGGCAACTACTTCCGCATCAAGCAGTTGCAGTTGGGCTATACTATTCCTGCCAATATCACTAAGAAGGCAGCCATCAGCAACCTGCGACTGTATGTATCGCTTGACGACTTCTTCACCATCACCAGCTATCCCGGTTTGGATCCGGAGACGGCTTCTACCAACAACTTCTCAGGAGCTGGCCTCGACTGGGGTTCATACCCAACTATGAAGAAGCTGATTCTGGGTGTAAACGTTACATTCTAAAAAACTAATGCATAAAAAGATGAAAAAATTGATATTCCCCGCACTTTTTGTATGTGCATTCGGTGCAGTGTCTTGTGATAGTAATCTTGACATTGATCAGAAAGGTGTTGTAGATGCCGGTGGTTACTATGCATCTGATGCGGACGCAGATGCCGCCCTTATGGATATGTATGGTACATATATTCAGAACGTAGCAGGTACTGAAGGCATCGACAACCCTGAGCAGGTATTGTTGAACTATTCAGCCGATGATATTCTGGCAGGTGGCGGCAGCAAGGGCAGTCACGACGCTTTCCGCGTGTTCGATGAGTTTACCTATAATGAGTCAAATAGTACGCTGAAGTCGTGTTATAACCGTTATGTGGCATCCATCTACCATGCCAACCTCGTCATCTCTAATCTTTCTACAGAGAACCGTAATGGTACTGAGCCTAAGTTTACCAGTGCTTATTCTAAGCAGTGTGTCGAGGAGGCTCGTGTGATGCGTGCATATCTTCATCTCATGATGGCTGCCATCTGGAATCGTCCTGCCATTTTGGATCGTCTGTTGGAATCCGACGAGATGCCTGTACAGGCCGAGAGTCAGGAGCAGGTGTTGAAGTGGGTTGTCTCTGAGTGCGATAAGGCCATTAATTCTGGTTACCTGCCCAAGCGTAATGGTATTGGTGACAAGGATGCTACAGCTCGTATGAGTGTAGGCTTCGCCCAGTTTATTGCTGGTAAGGCTGCTATGTTTGCCAATGACCCCGCTACTGCACGTAAGTATCTTGGTGACCTGATTAAGTCGGGTGACTATAAGTTGATACCATCTGATGAGTATTGGACCAATTTCCACATTGCTGGCGACGGAAACTCTGAGAAGATTTTTGAGCCTAACTACATCTATGACAGTAACGCTGGTAGTTCGAATGATAAGAACTCCCGCAGTCGTTGGATGGTTGCCAATCTGTTCAACTGGCGCACTCAGGCTTTAGCCTCAATGCCTGCTGTATGTCCGGCCGCAGGTTGGAGCGGTGGTGCTATCCAGCAGGATTTCGCAAAGAAGTTCGTTGAGCATGATGGAAATTCACCCCGTCGTCGCGCTTGCTTTCTGACCGAGGAAGAGTTCTTGTACGAGGTAGAATGGAATTCAGACAAGAACGACGCGCCCCTTGCCGAGAAGGAAACAGATCCCAATCGTGGTATCAAAGCCGCTACCGGTATCTTCAGCCATGGTCCGTACTTCGAGTGGAAGCACATGTCATTTGCTAAGGCTCCAAAGTTGCTGACTGGCGGTAAGGACTATCCCCGTGATAATGTGCCCGAAATCCAGGCTGGTGTCTCTAATCAGAAGAATTTCAATGTAGCCCGTTATGCCGAGGCCCTTCTGCTTTATGCTGAGGCTTGCATCGGTAGTCCTGAAGAGGCCAATGGACTGAAGGCGCTTAACGAGGTACAGGAGCGTTCAGGTTCTGGTAAGATCAGTAAGTCGCTCACTTTCGAGGATGTGATGGAAGAGAAGCAGTACGAGATGTGGTTCGAGAACTGCCGTTTCCTCGACCTCGTTCGTTGGGCTAAGCAGGGTAAGGTAAATCTTGATGAGGTATATAACAAGAGATATGGTGGCATCCATACGAAGGTGCCTGTTGTTTACGATGAGTTTTTCACCAAGGGTGCTGCCAAGCACAAGCTGTATGTGGAGTATTCAAATGTGAACTACAATGACTTCTCTGACAAGTATATGTACTTGCCGTTCCCGCTCGACTGCCGTTTGGCCAACCACTTCAAGAATGTTCTTGGCTGGGAGAGCCTGAATGACACTTCTGAAGAAGGAGCAGAGTAACCACACGAATGTTAGGATTATATTAATTTAGTATTAAGATTGTTTTGGTATTCTAGAAGAGAGGAGTGTTGCGTTGTGATAACGTGGCACTCTTTTTTCTCTCTGGAATTTCCTTTTATAGATTCATGTTTTTACGTAATAATATCATTTTTAAATCAAATTAATAATGAAATAGATATATCGAGTGATATTAACTCGCTTAACGTCATAGCTTGTTGTATTTAGAATACTATCTCTTAAATGTTTGAAGATATGGGATCTAGACCAATCAGATGCCATGATAAGAAGTAAAACAATTTGTTTTACTATCGTTAAGACTATCTAAAGCCATGTAAAGAATAGTCTCTTTGAAGGTAAAACAATTTGTTTTACTTTAAGGGAGATATTACTTCATGAAGTAGTTCGGCATTTGAGCGGGCTCTGGAACTATCGGCTCACCCATCTCAGAGGCTTCTGTGTCCTGCTTGTCAAGCTTGAAGAGCATGAACTCAGGCTTGTCTTCTGTACAAGGGGCCCAACCTAAGCCTTCGTTCTTGCCGTTACCATTAGGGTCGCTGTACTTGGCAAAGTTGGTCCATGCGGTGAGCATCTTCTCAGAAAGGTCCCAGTCGCCCTGAGTCCAGGGGCGCCAGCAGTGCTGTAGGCTCTTGAACACATACCACAGGTCGCTGGAGTGGAAGGCTCCCTTCAGTCGCTGTGTCACCTCAGGATGAGAACCGTCGTCGGGCAACGGACGGGCAAACTCATAGGCCCAAGCCTTCTTGCCTTGACTGTCGCGAACTTTACAGAACTCGGCGATACCAGGTCCCATGGCGCCTAGGTCGTTAAGTGTGTAACCAATCATGTAAGGCACGTCGGCAATAGAGCCCTCGCGAGCAGCCTCGTCGAAACTCTTTAGTGATACATAGCCGTCGATGATGGGGCGCTCCATGAGGAAGAGGTCGGTCTTGTTTACCATGTTGTATAAGTTGCCTATGGTATAGAGAATCTCAGTTGAGGCGGCGCGGAGTTTCTGGAGGTCTGTCAGTCCAGCCCAGTCCATCACCTTCTTGGTCTCTGCCTCGGCCTCTTTCAGAGTCGGGTTGTATGTGAAGAACTTGTTCATTGGTGTGGCGGGCTTTGCTTCCTTACCTTCTTCAGCGGGGATGTTGAGACCGCCGCCGCTCATGATGACAGCTTTGTGGAACAGACCGCGAGCCAGAGGCGATTCACAGATGGTGCGCACACTACCAGCACCGGCACTCTGTCCGAAGATGGTGACGTTATCGGGATCACCGCCAAACTGGGCGATGTTTTCCTTGATCCATTTCAACGATTGTATCTGGTCGAGAATGCCGTAGTTGCCTGAAACACCGTGTGGACTCTCTGCCGACAATTCGCCGTAAGGCATGAAACCGAAGATGCCGAGACGATAGTTGATGGTGACCAGTACTACGTCCTTAGCCGCCCATTCCTGTCCGTCGAACTCTGGTTCGGTGCCCCATCCCTCACGGTAGCCACCGCCATGAATCCACAATGCTACTGGAAGTTTCTTCTCAACCTCGCCGGGTGCCTTGGTGTAGACGTTCAGGTAAAGACAGTCTTCACTTGCGGGTGCTTCGTCTCCATAACCCCACTCAGTGGTGTAGCCACCGGGGTAGTGTACAGACTGGTATCCGGGATGACCGAATTTGTCGCACTGGCGTATGCCCTCCCATGCCACAACGGGTTGTGGCTCTTTCCATCTCAGATCGCCGATAGGAGGTGCTGCATAGGGTATACCTTTGTAAACAAACACATCGGGATTCTCAGCCCGGACGCCTTGAATCTGGCCGCCTTCAACGGTCAGTACGGGGCACTCATCGCTATTTGTGCCAGAAGTGCAACCCATCATCATTGCCAGTAGTGGCAGTAATAAAAATAGTTTTTTCATATAAATGTTTATTGAATGAATGGTTGATAGTCGTTGCAAAGATAGAAAGAATCTATGAGTATTCCTTTGTTATTTGTATCATGGATTATACGTTATGTAACATTCGCATAGAAAACCTTTGTTGCTGATTAAACCATTTCCTTTTGGTTTAATCTAATTGGAAAATACTTTGTATATTTGCATCAACTAAAGTTCAACGATTAATAACAATAACCCTAATGAAAAAATTACTAAGTCTATTTTTCGTGGGTGTGCCGCTCCTTGCAGTGGCGCAAAACCCTGTCATCCGTGACCAGTTCTCGGCTGACCCCACAGCTCGTGTATTTAACGATAAGGTGTATCTCTACCCGTCGCACGACATCATGCCTCCCGAGGGACAACGTCAGGACTGGTTCTGCATGGAGGATTATCACGTGTTCTCATCAGAGAACCTGACCGACTGGACAGACCACGGTGTGATTGTGACTCAGAACAAAGTGCCCTGGGTAAGACCTGACTCTTATTCGATGTGGGCGCCCGACTGTGTTTACAGAAACGGAAAATACTATTTCTATTTCCCATCAGCACCCGCAGAGGGTAAAGGTTTTGGCTTCGGTATCGGTGTGGCCATTGCCGACAGTCCTGAAGGACCGTTTATCCCAGAGCCAGAGCCTATCAAGGGCATCAGCGGTATCGACCCATGCGTGCTCCAGGCTTCGGATGGTAATGCTTACATCTTCTGGGGCGCTGGACGTTGTGCCAAACTCAAGCCGAACATGAAGGAAATAGCCGACGATACTCCGACTGAAAAAGTGAAGTGGGGCGAGCGCGAATTTGAGATGAAGGGCGTTAACTGTCTCAAGGACCTGCCCAACCGTCAGGCAGAGGGACCTTTCGCTTTCGAGTATAACGGCAACTATTATCTGACCTATCCTTATGTAAGGGAAAACACCGAGGTACTTGGATATGCAATGAGTAAGAATCCGATGGGGCCATACGAATACAAGGGACTCATCATGGCAGAGCACGACAACGGCTGTTGGACCAATCACCACAGCATCATTAACTACAAAGGTCAGTGGTATCTGTTCTATCATCGCAACCACTTCTCACCACGTGACGACAAACGTCGCTCTGTATGTATAGAAAAGTTGTACTTCAACCCAGACGGTACCATCCAGGAGGTGAAGCCTACCTTGCGTGGCGTGGGTATCAACCAAGCCACTGAGAAGATCGACGTAGCCCGCTTCAGCGCAGCTAGTGTTGATGTGACCTCACAGCTCATCGATACCGTCAATACTTTCCGTGGCTTCGAGGCTAATCTTCCTGTGAAGGGCAGTTGGATGAAGTATACCGATGTTGACTTTACTAACCTGAGCGATGGTTATGTCATCGTTAGTGCCAAGGCAGCAGGTAACACCAAATTCTTCATTCGTGAGAACACTGCCAATGGTAAGGTGATTGCCGAGATCGAGATGACCGTGAAGCCCGAGACACCAGAAGGCATGCCAGCCATGTTCCGTCGCGACTTCAGCAACCAGTGGCTCTCACTGACAGCTCCGTTGAACTACACCCCGAAGGGTGTTACCAATCTGGTAATCACTTGCGAGGGTGATGCCGGTGTCAGCATCGACTGGGTACAGTTCAAGAACCGTCCCAAGTACTTCTCGCCTGTAACAACTCCCGCTGCACAGCCTGACGACGAAGGTTTCATCCGTCGCTGGATGCTTTTGGAACCTATCGACAAACCTAATAGCGGTAACACCGTTTTTACCGACAGCTATCTGCGTGAGCACTTCGGCATGGAGTACTTCAAGGGGCAGCAAACCATCGTTCCGAAGAACGGTCAGAAGGTAAAAGTATCGTTTAAGCGCGAAGAGGTTCCCGCAGGCTTCGGTCGCGGTTTCGGTCAGCAGCAGGCTCCCGCAGAGCCAGTGATTAAGACCGTTAACCAGACACTCACCTGGCATGCTCTTGACAGTGAGAATATGAACGTGAAACTGTTCCGCTTTGCTGAGAAGTGGGGACAGCAGGTATATGGTGTACTCTTCTGGGCAGTGACCATTATCGACTGCGACGAGGACATCGAGAACGTACGTCTGGCGGTAGGATCTAACTCTGCCTCTATGTGGTGGCTCAACGGCGAGGAGGCTCTCTTGCTCTCTGGCGACCGCCGTATGGTAAAGGATGATGCCATGTCACCACGTCTTACTCTCAAGAAGGGACGTAATATCCTGCGTGGCGCCATCATCAATGGCCCAGGTATGAGCGACTTCTGTGTCCGCTTCCTTGACGAGAAAGGTAACCCAGTAAAGAACTATTCAATCAAAGCTCAATAAAAATGAAAAGACTACATACACTTATGGCAGCACTTGCAGTAGCTGCTGCCGCTAATGCGCAGATTGGCGCTCCATATATCCACGATCCCTCGACCATCGCTGAGTGCGAAGGCAAATACTACACCTTTGGTACTGGTGGCGGCGGTCTGATTTCTGAAGACGGCTGGACATGGAACAGCGGTGCAGAGCGCCCTGGTGGCGGTGCAGCCCCCGACATCATCAAGATAGGTGACCGTTACCTCTGTATCTATGGTGCCACTGGTGGTGGCCTTGGTGGCGGACACGCAGGACGTATCCTCACCATGTGGAACAAAACCCTCGACCCCAAGTCGCCCGACTTCAAGTGGAGTGAGGCTGTTGAAGTCTGCGCCTCTGACGGTATGGAAGACCAGGATGCCATCGACCCAGGTCTGTTGCTCGACCCCACTACTGGTCGTTTGTGGGTAAGCTACGGCACCTACTTTGGTACCATCCGTCTGATTGAGCTCGACCCCAAGACCGGTTTCCGTGTCAAGGGCAATAAGGAGAAGGATATCGCTATCGACTGTGAGGCTTCCGACCTGATGTACCGCGACGGTTGGTACTACCTGCTTGGTACACATGGCACCTGCTGCGACGGTACCAACTCTACCTATAATATCGTAGTTGGCCGTTCACGCAGCGTAGAAGGCCCTTACCTCGACAATGTAGGCCGTGATATGTATCATGGTGGTGGTAGAATGGTGATTGCCGCAGGCGACCGTAAGACCGGTGCTGGCCACTTCGGACGCACCATTATCGACGAGGGTGTCGAGGTGATGTCGTTCCACTGGGAGGCTGATTTCGACTTGAGCGGACGCTCTACACTGGCTATCCGTCCTCTGCTTTGGAAGAACGGCTGGCCTTATGGTGGTGAGCAGTTTAAGGGTGGCACCTTCGAAATCGAGTCAGAGCGTCGTGGTTATGCGCTGGAACTTGCTGTCGACTTCGTTCGTATGCAACAGGAGCGTCAGGGCTGGTTCAACCGTAACCAGATGGAGCAGCCTGTCAAGCCCATAGCCAACCAGACACTGGCAGATGTTATCGGCACATGGCCAGAGGGTGACATCCCCGCACGCATCGGCGATTACATGTTCCGTCCCCACCAGCGTTGGACCATCTCTCCTGTCGAGGGTAAGGGCGCTTATCTCGGAAATACCTACTTCAAGATTGTTATCGAGGGTACTGATCGCGCTTTGACTGCTACTGCCGACAAGGAGGTGACCACCGTCCCCGCCTATACCGGTGCCGACGAGCAGCTCTGGCGCATTGAACAGCTTACCGATGGCACTTTCCGTATTATGCCGAAGGTTATCCCCGGGCAAGAAGGCATTAATACGCACTACTGCCTCTACTCTGCAGGCGACTCTACACCGACCCTCGCCGAGTACGACTTTAGCAGTGATAATTCCAAGTGGAATTTCCGCAACCATTAAAAATGATTGCTAATAAAATTAACGGCGGACTCCGAATAGGGAAGTCCGCCGTTTTTTTCTTTTATTTGTTATTTCTTTTGTATTCAGGCGATAATACAAAATGGAACTTCAAGTCTGTGGATACGATGTTTAGGCATTAATTATTCTTAAAAAGAGGAAAATAATTAAAAATCGATAGTCAAATATCGATAAATCATAGGATATTTTTGCATCTTTGCATAACCATTCTGATAAAAAACTGATAAAACATTAAATACTAAGTAATAGCAAATGAAATCAACCGTGAGCCCCGCCAAGGGGAAATTGGGAATCATGATCGTCGGTAACGGCGCAGTAGCAACAACGTTTATGACAGGTGTACTGATGGCTCGTAAAGGGCTTAGCAAACCTATCGGCTCTATGACTCAGTACGACAAAGTGCGTGTGGGGAAGGGTGTGGAGAAGCAATATCTCCATTATGCCGATATCGTTCCTATTGCCAGTCTTAACGATATCGTGTTCGGCTGTTGGGATGTATATCCCCAGAATGCCTACCAGGCAGCGATCTATGCAGAGGTGTTGAAGCGTGAGGATATCGATCCTGTGCGTGAGGAGTTGGAGCAGATTGTGCCTATGGCCGCTGCGTTCGACAAGAACTATGCCAAGCGTCTTGACGGCGATAATGTGAAGAAGTGCAGTACCCGCTGGGATATGGTAGAACAGCTCCGTGAGGATATCCGCCAGTTTAAGGCTGCTAAGCAGTGCGATCGCGTGGTTGTGCTCTGGGCAGCGTCAACAGAGATTTATGTTCCCATTAACGAGCAGGTTCATTACTCCTTGTCGGCTTTGGAATCGGCTATGAAGGCCGACGACCGCGAGCATATCGCTCCCTCTATGTGTTATGCCTATGCGGCTCTTACCGAGGGTTGCCCGTTTGTGATGGGTGCGCCTAACACAACAGTCGACATCCCTGCCATGTGGGAGCTTGCCGAGAAGACGAAGATGCCTATTGCAGGTAAGGACTTCAAGACAGGTCAGACCTTGGTGAAGAGTGGCTTTGCTCCTATCATCGGTACCCGTTGCTTAGGGCTTGAGGGCTGGTTCTCAACCAACATCCTTGGCAACCGCGATGGTTTGGTGCTCGATGTTCCCGAGAACTTCCGCACCAAGGAGGTGAGCAAACTCTCTACGCTCGAGACCATTCTGAAGGCCGACGTTCAGCCTGACCTTTATAGCGATTACTATCATAAGGTACGCATCAACTATTATCCTCCTCGAAATGACAACAAGGAGTCGTGGGATAATATTGATATCCGTGGCTGGATGAACTATCCAATGCAGATCAAGATTAATTTCCTCTGCCGCGATTCTATTTTGGCTGCTCCTGTCTGCCTCGACCTCTGTCTGTTGATTGATCTGGCAGCCCGCGCAGGTCGTTTCGGCACTCAGCGTTTCCTCAGCTTCTTCTTGAAGAGTCCTATGCACGACTATACTAAGGGAGAGGAAGCCGTTAATCACCTCTATCAGCAACATACGATGCTGAAGAATGCCATCCGTGAGATGGGCGGCTATGAGGCTGACGAGGAAATAGACTAATAAAAAACGTTAAATAGCAAAGGGTGTACCGATTTATGGTGCACCCTTTTCGTATCTTTGCGCCATGTTGACAGAGAAGACGATGGAGAAACTGCGGATACTCGCAGAGTCGGCGAAGTACGATGTGTCGTGCTCGTCGAGCGGTACGGTGCGCAGTGGTAAGAAAGGCATGGTAGGTTCTACGGTGGGGGGGATAGGCATCTGCCACTCGTTTGCCGACGATGGACGTTGCATCTCATTGCTGAAGGTGATGCTCACAAATTATTGTATGTACGACTGTGCCTACTGCATTAATCGTCGGTCGAATGACATCAAGCGTGCGACCCTTTCTGTGAGTGAGATTGAGGAGATCACGATGGAGTTTTATCGCCGTAATTATATCGAAGGTCTGTTCCTGTCGAGTGGTATCGTTCGCAATCCGGATTACACGATGGAGCGACTGACGGCTATTGCTCGTGATTTGCGAAATGTACATCGCTTTAATGGGTACATACATCTGAAGAGCATCCCCGGCGCTTCACAGGAACTATTGAACGAGGCGGGCCGCTATGCCGACCGTATGAGCGTGAACATTGAGATTCCAAAAGAAGAGTCGCTAAAGTTGTTGGCGCCCGAGAAGGATCATCAGAGCGTATTCCAGCCGATGAGGCTGATTCAGCAGGGCGTGCTTGAGAATAAAGAAGACCGCAGGAAGTATCGCCATGTTCCTCGCTTTGTGCCGGCAGGACAGTCAACACAGATGATTGTCGGTGCCACGAAGGAAACTGATAAAGACATCCTGACCATGTCGTCAATGCTCTATGGGCAGTCCACGATGCGCCGTGTGTATTACTCGGGATATGTCAGTGTGAACACCTACGACCCGCGACTGCCTTTACTGAAACAGCCACCACTGGTGCGTGAGAACCGCCTTTATCAGGCCGACTGGTTGATGCGTTTCTATCATTTCAAGGTAGAGGAGATTGTTGATGATTTGCATACTAACCTCGATTTGGAGCTTGATCCGAAACTGGCTTGGGCTTTGCGCCATCCGGAGGCTTTTCCTATAGATATCAATACAGCCGACTATGAGCAGTTGTTGCGTGTGCCTGGTCTTGGTACGAAGTCGGCTTGGCTCATTGTTAACTCGCGCCGGTTCAATCGTCTGACTTCTTATGACCTAAAGAAGATGGGCGTGGTGATGAAAAAAGCAAAGTATTTTATTACCTGCTATGAACTGGCTTCTACTTACTCTACCCCCATCGTGGGTATCAATGAACTGCGTCCTGAGCGTCTGCGCCCTTTACTAATATCTAAGGCTCAACAAAAGCGGGCAGCAGAGGAAAAACAGCTGAAAATAGACTTTGAAGAATGACGGTATACGTTTTTGATGGAACGATGAACGGACTGCTGACAGCAGTGTTCGATTCCTTTGCTTTGCATGATTATCCAGAGCTATTAGCGTCTGAGGGTGATGTCATTCCATTGTTCTGTGAACATCTTTACCATGTTGCTACGGATGAAGAGAAGGCACACCGTGTGTGGAGTGGCTTGGAAAAACGCCTGCCGCGTGAAGCCATGAAACTGATATCAGTCAGTTGGCTGTCTGAATTGCCAGAGCTCAACCAATCGTTGTTCCAATACATTTGTAAGGTCTTTAGACAAGGTGATATCTCTAGAAACTTTGCCGATTCTGATATTCTGGTGGTAACGGATATAGCCAAGAAAGTGCTCCGTGAACAGCTAAGAATGAAACAGTTCATACGTTTCCAAAAGGCGAAGGATGGTACGTATCTGGGAGTCGTGTCTCCCGACCATAATGTGTTGCCTTTGATTACCGGGCATTTCAGAGACCGTTTTAATGACCAGCCGTGGCTTATTTACGATGCTAAGCGTCACTATGGTTATTATTACGACGGCAGACAGGTGATACGGATCATGTTCGAGGATGAGGCTGGTGCCCCATTCAGCCTGTCTGATGGAAAACTGGATGCCGATGTCCTAAGCAGCGATGACCAATTGTTCCAGAATCTGTGGCGCACCTATTTTAAGTCTATCTGTATCAAGGAGCGCATGAATCCCCGTAAGCAGTTGAACGACATGCCCCGTCGCTATTGGAAATATATGACTGAGAAACAATAAGAAAGCCTCCGTAATTTCGGAGGCTTTCTTATATGTTAAAAGCTTACTGTAAGTTTCTTCAGGTCCTTGTCAAGTGAGCTTGAGCCGTAGAGAATCTCATACTTACCAGACTTGATGCGCATGGTGTTGGTCTCGGCATCCCAGAACTCAAAGCTTTTCGGGCTGAGTGTCAGGGTGGCTGTAGCCGTCTGACCTGCCTGCACGTCAACACGCTTAAAGGCACGGAGCGACTTCGACGGCCCCTCTGCGTCAGCTAGGTTGCGGATGTAGAATTGTACGATCTCAGTACCGTTCTGCTTACCTGTATTGCTTACGGGGATGGTCAGTTCGTAGTTGCCGCCTTCTCCTTTAATGGATGCCTCACCAACCTCGTAGGTCGTATAGCTCAGACCAAAACCGAAGGGGAAGAGAGCATCATTGAAGTAGCGATAGGTGCGGCCTTTCATAGAGTAATCCTCGTAGTCGGGCAACTGGTCGGTACTCTTGTAGAAGGTAACGGGCAACTTGCCACCAGGGTTGTATTCGCCAAACAATACGTCGGCAACAGCTGTACCGCCTTCCTGACCTGCATACCAGGCCTGAACAATTGCGTCGCAGGTTTCTGTCTCAGGCAACAGGGCGATGGCAGAACCAGAGCAGTTTACGAAAATAACTTGTTTGCCGGCGTCTTTCAGTGCCTTCAGAAAGTCGCGCTGTACCTTAGGTAACTCAATGCTAGTACGGTCGCCTCCCTTGAATCCTTCTATATTCACGGGCATCTCCTCGCCTTCGAGGCTTGGAGCGATTCCACCGCAGAAGATAACCTTGTCGATACCCTTCAGCTGGGCGATGGCCTCATTATAATCGATAGGCAGTTCGCGGGCCACGTCGATTTTCATCGAGGCCCCCCAAGTCTTTACAGTCTGGAAGCGAACTTCTATCTGGTATTTCTGTCCCTTCTCGGCTTTCAGTACGGTGCGGGTCGGTGTAGCTCGCCAGATGTGTTGCATTACCTTCCTCTCGCCGTTGACGTATACCTCGAAATGACCCGTAGACTCCACGTTCAGCACATACTCTCCAGCCTCTTTGGGGATGAAGGTAGTCTCGTATTTCGCAGAGAAATCCTCTATAGGCAGGTTGGGAGCGAATACATGCATACCTGCTGTTGTCACGTTGACGGGTTTTGTATAGTATTCTGTCGTAAACGGCTTGCCTTCCATCTTGGTATTGTTCCAGAACGTTCCTTTCAAACCTTTCTTCCCATCAGGACTCACACACTCTGAGGCGAGGTGGCACTCCATAACCTTATCGTTGGTGAGGTCGCATCCTGGCAGATAAAACAGTTTCTTCTGTTTGGCCTTTATGCCGTCAAGGATAGTAATGGTATGGTTGGGCGTTCCATTATAGTTACCCCACATCATGGGTTCGTTGTGGGCGTTAGGACCTATCACGGCTATCTTCTCCGCATTCTTCTTTAGCGGCAGGATGTTTCCTTTGTTTTGAAGCAGAACGATCGATTGGCGTGCCATGTCGAGTGCAATCTGGGCAGAGGCTTTCGTCGACATAGCGGAGTAGGGAATCTTTGACCATTCAACGAGTGAAGGGTCGTCCATCTCTCCAAGGTCGAAACGACCTTCAAGCAGGCGGATGACATGCTTGTCTACTTCTGCCTCGCTGATAAGACCTCGGCGTACCGCTTCGGGAATGCTTCTATAGGCGTAGCCGTAACCGCACTCCACGTCGGTACCGGCTAGTGTTGCTTTAGCAGAGGCAGTAATAGACGATGAAGATGACTTATGTGAATCGTAGAAGTCACTGATAGCACCGCAGTCGCTCACCACCAAATACTGGAAGCCCCACTCGTCGCGCAGAATCTGCTGAAGCAAGCGGTTGGAGCCACAGCAAGGGTCGTCGTCAAGACGCTGATAGGCACACATAACCTCGCGCACTTTGGAATCCTGTACGAGTGTCTTGAAGGCGGGCATATAAGTCTCCCAAAAATCACGTACGGGTACATTAGTAAGATTGGCAGAATGACGGGTATACTCAGGACCGCTATGTACAGCATAGTGCTTGGCACAAGCCCAGAGTTTACGGTATTTGGATGATTCAGGTCCCTGCAGACCGCGTACCACAGCATCGCCCATTACCGAGGTGAGGAAGGGGTCTTCGCCGTAGGTCTCCTGACCGCGTCCCCAACGCGGGTCGCGGAAGATGTTCACGTTTGGTGTCCATACCGAGAGGCTGCGCATCTTCATATCTTCACCGTTCTGGTCATACATACGGTGATTGTACTGCGCACGGAACTCTGTTGAAGCCACGTCGAACACCTTATATAATAAGTCAGGGTTAAACGACGAGGCCATGGCCACTGGTTCTGGGAAGTTTGTTACGTTTCCCATATTGGCGGCGCCGTGCAGTGCCTCGCTCCACCAATAGAATTTCTTGATGCCAAGGCGTGGGATGGCAGGACTTTCGTCGAGCATCAGCTTGGCTTTCTCTTCCAACGTCAACCGGCTGCACAAATCCTGAGCACGCTCCTTGGCGCTCAAGTCTGGGTTCTGGTAAGGAAAAGTCTGTGCCGACACAGATGTGCCAGCACAGAACATGAATACGGTTGATAAATAAGTTAGGTAATGTTTCTTTCTGTTTACGTAATTCCGCATATTGTTTAGTGTATTACTTTCGTATTCCGGGTGCAAAGGTAATAAAAATGTGAGACATAGGCGTTGGCTTTTGTCTCACAAACTTTACATGGTGTAACATTCGACGAAAATGTTACAGTTTCCTAAGTCTGTAACTCTGTCCTGGCTGGGTCTCTATGTCGTATTCATAGATTTTCTGCAGGGGCAGTAGTTTGAATCTTTTGAGTTCTGTCGACTTCAGAGGCTTGCGAATGGCGGCAGGAGCTAGTAGTGGGTTGGGGCAGTCGCCAGTTGCTTCTTTGAGTGAGTCGCCTGTCAGGGGAATGTAAGAGCGCACGCGCAGTGTGCCCCCAATCTTTGAGGTGATGACAGCTTCTTGCAGTGTGCTTTCTGCCCATGTCATGTCGACAGTAAAGGCTCCTCGTGCCTGCAGGCCCTTTACTTTGCCTTCTTGCCAAGCGTCGGGCAGGGCAGGTAGCAGGTGTACGGCACCGTCGTGACTCTGAACCAGCATCTCGCAGATGCCTGCGGCACAACCGAAGTTACCGTCAATCTGGAAGGGCGGGTGAGCGTCGAAGAGGTTCGGATATGTGCCGCCTCGAGGTCCCCATTCTGTCGTGGCAGGTATCACCGTCAGCAAGTTCTTGATAATCTGATAGGCATGGTTGCCATCAAGCATGCGTGCCCAGAAGTTTGTTTTCCATCCTAAGCTCCATCCCGTTGCCATGTCACCGCGTTGTCTTAGGGTGTTGGCTGCAGCTGTGAACAGTTCCGGGTGCTGGTAGGGCGATATTTGGTTTGAGGGATAGAGCCCGTAGAGGTGGGAGATATGACGGTGTTCATCCTTTGGGTCGTCAGCGTCGATGAGCCATTCTTGCAACTGTCCGTAACGACCAATCTGCATTGGCGGCAACTTTTGTAGGGCTTTCTGATAGACACTGAGCGAGTCCTCGTCTTTGCCAAGCGCTTTGGCAGCTTGAATCAGTTGTGAGAGTACATCGAAGACGATTTGGTTGTCCATCGTCGATCCTGCGGTCACGGTTGTTCCCTTTCCCATCGGACCATGCTCTGGTGAGACAGTGGGAACTGTCATCAGCCATCCTGCGGCGTTCTTCAGTTCGCCATCGGCAGGATATTCCTGCATATAATCCAATAGAAAATCGGCTGCTCCTTTCATGATGTCGTAGTGGTCGGTTAGAAACTGCTTGTCGCCAGTGAAGAGGTAGTGCTGCCACAGGTGTGTGGTCAGCCATGCGCCGCCTGTAGGGAACATGCCCCACGTCGTGCCGTCCACAGGTCCGGCGATGCGCCAAAGGTCTGTGTTGTGGTGGGCCATCCATCCCTTGCAACCATACATCTGCTGTGCCGTGATAGCGCCCGTCTCACTCAAGTCGCGAATCATCGAGAAGAGAGGCTGCTGAGTCTCAGCCAGATTTCCCACGAGAGCTGGCCAATAATTCATCTCGGCGTTGATGTTGATGGTGTATTTCGAGTCCCAGGGGGCGTCCGTCTTGTTGTTCCACACGCCCTGTAGGTTGGCAGGCTGTCCGCCAGGCTGCGACGATGATATCAGCAGGTAACGGCCATATTGCATCATGAGTGACACCATGTCGAGGTCTGTGCCGTCGAAGACTGCTAGACGTTGGTCGGTAGGCAGAGTAGTCGAAGGACTCTGACTTTTCAGTGTCAGGCTCAGACGGTCGTACTGCTCACGGTATCTGGTTATGTGGCGCTCTAGTAGTTTCTGGTAGCTATTGCGCTTGATGCCTGCCAATGTCCGAAGGTTCTTCTGTGTAGGGTTGCCGTTGATGTTTTTGTAGTTCTCGTAATTGGTGGCAGCAACAATGTAGAGGGTCACGGTGGTAGCATTGACCACGGTGATGCTCTCGGTCCCATCTACAATTTCTCCGTCGGAAGTTACGTCGATACGGCATTCTGCCTGTAGTCCAGCAGACACCCCTTCTTGTTCTACGTTCTCCACAACAGCTCTTAACTGGTGGTTGTCTACGCTACGTTTGAATGCCAGTGGACTGTCGAAGGCCATGTTGAAAGTCAGGGATCCTTTCTCGCTGGCTTGTAGGCGAACGATAATGGCATTGTCGGCCTGTGATGCAAAATACGTGCGCTGATAGGTCGCACCGTTGAGGGTAAAGCGTGTCGTGGCTGTGGCATTGCCTAAGTCCAACTGTCGGCGATAGTCGTTTACATTCTCCTCACCATGGAAATTCATTTTTACGCTGCCTAAAGGTAGGAAACGCATGCCGTGGGGGCCTTTGATGAAATACTTCTCAATCAGGTCGTGAGCCTCTTTCTCCTTGCCGTCGAAGATCAACTGGCGCACCTCTTGTAGATGTTCCTTCGATTCTGTACTATTATTAGAATGAGGTGAACCGCTCCAAAAAGTCTCTTCATTCAGTTGTATCTCTTCGTTCATAATGCCGCCATAGACCATGGCCCCCAAGTGTGAGTTGCCGATGGGTAGGGCTTCAAGCCACTGGGTGGCGGGCTTATTGTACCATAACTGGTGCTCCTGTGCCTGAATAGTCAGTGTTGCAACAGCGTAGAATAACATGGTTGTAATAATACGTCTCATATATATATAATTATAGGGTTTCAAAAAAAACCTCGGGACAAGAAACGCTATTCTTGAGCCCCGAGGAAGGAAAAACTACTAACTACTAATATAACTAAAACAATTTTAACCTATTCAATTCAAATTTCTGCTGCAAAAGTACGATAAATATTTAAAAGTCTGTTACTCCTATGTTACATTTACTTTTTTATTTGTTTCATACTTGCAAAATGTGCAGTTTTTCTTTATTTTTTTGACTATTTGAAAAGCAGAGGAGCCATTTCACGTAAACTACGACGCCATGTAAGGAACTCATGTGCAGTGCCTTCCGAGATCAGACCATGAGCATCAAAGCCAGCAGCTTTCAGGGCTTCTACACTCTTGTTGATACCTTCAGGATTCTCCTTATCGCCACAGCTCTCGAAGATTACCTTCACGTCCTTCGGGTTCTTGATTTCTTCGGGCATGTAGGTGCCACCGCTAAGCAGACCCCAATAGCCGAACATCTCAGGACGGCGCAGGGTTATGAGCTTGGTCTCCATACCACCCATCGACAGACCAGCCATGGCACGGTTCCACTTGTCTGCCTTGGTCAGGAAGTTCTTATCGATGAAAGGAATCAACTCGTCAATGAGCACGGTCTCAAACTCCTCGGCAGTGAACTTGCCGATGGTGCCGAACTTGAAGTCGTTAGTCAGGCCATAGGCCATTACGATGATGAATGGCTTGATCTTGCCTTCTGCAATCAGGTTGTCCATAATCAGTCCGGCGCAACCCTGTACAGGCCAACTGGTCTCATTTTCACCCCAGCCGTGCTGCAAGTAAAGCACTGGGTAGCGTTCCTGCTTTCCCTTCACGAGCTTGCCGTATCCATTGGGCAGGTAAACAGTAGCCTCCTGCATTTTTCCAAGGCTCTTTGAGTAGAAGAGAACCTTCTGCATGTTTCCATGAGGGATATCGGTGCGCAGGGCATAGAAGTCCTGATCGGGCGCGGGAATCTCGATACCGCTCTCCCAACGGCATGAGCCAAAGTAGTTGTGTGTACCAGGATCGTTCACCACACCACCATCAATAGTCAGGTGATAGTAGTGGAAACCTGGATCCATCGGCCCCTCCGTCGTACCTACCCAAATACCATCTTTATCTTTGCGAAGTACGGTACCGCCACGGCCACCAAGACCGAGGCTTACGATGACTGACTTGGCATCAGGAGCCTCTACACGGAAGCGTGCATAACCTTCGCTGTTCACCTGTGGATATTCCTGTCCAGGCTGGTTCAGTGGGTTGGGTACCCAGTCGTCCTTGGGTACGTATTTGTCAGCAGCTGCGTCGAAGTCGCGGATAACCTGCAGAGAGCGCTTAGCCTTGAAGTTCTCGTCGAAAGGCAGTGGGTGGTTGTTCACGCCGAGCCAAGAGTCCTTGTCGCTGAGATTCCAGAACGTTACGTTGTCGATTACGTCAGCGTGCTTGCGGAATACTTTGAAAATGCGGTTGTACTGATCCTCCTGAAGGGTAGCGATGTATGGAGCCTGAGGTTTAGCCTCGCCACGGGCGAACATCAGCTGGCCACCGCTCTCTGTGTTGGTGCGCAGGTCAAGTTCGGTGATGTTGATGTGCTTCACCAGTTCGCTGAATCGGCTGATAGCCTTGTCGAGCTGCTCCTCGTCGGGGAAATAGATGTTGTAGTGTCCCTGCATGCCGATACCGTCGATGGGTACACCTGCGTCCTTCATCTTCTTTACCATATTATATATACGTTCGCGCTTGCCATTGTCCACACAACTGTAGTCATTGTAGAACAGCAGACCATCGGGATCGGCTTCGCGTGCAAACTCGAATGCCTTGGCAATGAATTCGTCGCCGCAGAGCTGGAAATGACGGCTTTGGCGATAAGGACTTGCGCCAGGTCGGAACATCATGTTGTCGTCGGCAATGGCCTCGTTCACTACGTCCCAGGCATAAACCACGTCCTTATAGCGGTTTACTACGGTGTGGATATGGTCGCGCAGGCGCTCGTAGAACACCTCTTTCTTCACGGGTTTGCCTTTTTTGTCGGTGAACATCCAATCGGCAAACTGAGAGTGCCAGCACAGACAGTGGCCACGCATCTTAATGCCGTTCTCACGACAGAAGTTGGCTATTTTGTCGGCCTTTTCAAAGTTCCAGACACCTTCTTTGGGATGGATCTCGCCAGGTTTCCAGTCATTCTCGGCAGTTACGCTGTTGAACTGCTTCTTGATGATAGCCATCTGGTCGGCCTCTGATACGTTACGCTGGTTGACAGCTACGCCGATGGTGAAATACTCTTTGTAGGCATCCTTCAGTCCAGGTCCTTCCGAAAAGTCGATGGGACGTCCCCATTGTGCCAGAACAGACACGCTGCTCATGGTGAAAAACGATAATGCTAAGAACAGTTTTTTCATTTTTGCTAATATAATCTGATTATTAATTATTCGGCAGCAAAGGTACAACAAATCTTCCAATCCGATTATTCTGAGAGTATCATATTCTTTATTATTTGTACCTAATGAGTCATATTATGTCCAAATTTGTTGATCTGCCAATTATTCATAGCATATTACAACTGCTATAATATAAGAGTTCCTTATCCTTGAATATGTGTAGAAATAAAATGTACTATGCTTAAGGACAAGAATGGCACAAACTAGGACTACTGGAAGAATTTATTTCAGTAAGTTTGCAGCGCAAAACTAATGTAACATTACTATTCAACCCACAAAATTTAGTATTTATGATAAAAAAAGTAACAACAATTGCTATTTTATGTTTGGTGTCGATGAATGTCGTGGCGCAGGAGAAGAAGGCGTATATGGTGGCCGACGCCCACCTGGATACCCAGTGGAATTGGGATGTTCAAGCTACTATCCGAGACCACATACGCAACACCCTTAACCAAAACCTGGCGCTGTTCAGACAGTATCCTAATTATGTATTCAACTTCGAAGGAGCAGTAAAGTACGCTTGGATGAAAGAATATTACCCGTTGGAGTACCAAGAACTGAAAAAGTATGTAGCTCAAGGCCGTTGGCACATAGCCGGTAGTTCGTGGGATGCCAATGAGACGATTATCAGTTCGCCTGAGTCGATTCTGCGCAACTTTATGCTTGGACAGAATTTCTACCGTAAGGAGTTTGGTACTGAGGGTACAGACGTGTTCCTGCCCGACTGCTTCGGTTTTCCCTACACCTTGCCTACACTTGCAGCCCATTGTGGTCTGATTGGCTTCTCGAGTCAGAAATTGATGTGGCGAACCAAGCCTTTCTACGAAGGTAATAAACGTTATCCTTTCACTGTAGGATTGTGGCAAGGCGTCGATGGCAGCCGCATTATGATGACTCATGGCTTTGATTATGGCCATATCTATAACGACGAGGATATATCGCATAGCAATGACTTGATGTGCGAAATTAATGAAAGCCCACTTGGTATGGCCTACCGTTACTATGGTACAGGAGACATAGGTGGATCGCCCACCATCTCATCCGTACGCTCTATCGAAAAAGGACTGAAGGGTGATGGTGCAATAAAAATCATCTCGTCGGCAAGTGACCAGATATACAAGGACTATCTGCCTTATGAGAAGCACCCCGAACTGCCTGTGTTCGACGGCGAGTTGCCTATGGATGTACATGGTAACGCTTGTTATACGTCGCAGGCAGCCATGAAACTCTACAACCGACAGAATGAGAATTTGGGCGGTGCCGCAGAACGGGCAGCGGTGATGGCCGACTGGCTAGGTAAAACCAAATATCCTGTCAGTCAGATGACGGAAACATGGCAGCGTGTTATCTGGCACCAGTTCCACGACGACGTTACTGGCACCTCAATCCCACGTGCTTACGAGTTCTCATGGAACGACGAGTTGCTGGCTCTGAAGAAATTCTCGGATGTGATGACGCATAGTGTAGGTGATGTCGTACAGATGATGGACACTCGCGTAGATGGTATGCCTGTCGTAGTTTATAACAGTGAGGCGTTCCCTGTGAACGGTCTGGCCGAAGTTGAACTAGCTGACGACAACAACTACCAAGTAGTGGACGCCAACGGACAGAAAGTGACGTCTCAAGTGGTGCTGCGAAACGGTAAACACTTCCTGCTGTTTAATGCCTGTGTGCCATCGATGGGATTTGCAGTGTATGGCATTAAGACTGCAGGTAAATGGAAGAATATTAGCAAACAAAGTCAGACAATAGAGAACAGTCGCTACAAACTTTCAGTTGATGATTATGGCGACATTACCTCTCTCTTTGACAAGAAAGCCAATCGTGAGATTGTGGCTTCAGGCAAGAGCCTGCGATTGGTAGTGTATGACGATTGCTTGTCGAAGATATGGCCCGCATGGGAGATTCAGAAGGCGACACTTGATAAGGATCCAGTACCTGTACACGATGGGGTGGAGATTAGTATGGAATCTGGACTGCTGCGTCAGACGCTCATTATAAAGAAGAGATATGGCGAGTCGGAAATCATTCAACGTATACACCTCTACGAAGGTGGCAAGGCGGAACGTATCGACTTTGAGAACGAAGTTGACTGGCGTTCTTTGAATGCTCTGCTCAAAGCCGAGTTTCCCCTGAACATCAGCAATCCTGAAGCGACTTACGATATTGGTCTTGGTAACGTGAAGCGAGGCAATAACCGCGACAACCTATTTGAGGTTTATGCTCACCAGTGGACTGACCTTACCGACCGTTCAGGACAATATGGCATTACCATCCTCAACGATTCTCGCTATGGATGGGACAAACCTAATGACAACACCATGCGTTTGTCACTGCTCTACTCGCCGAAAGTGGAGCGCAATTATGCCTATCAGGCCGAGCAGGACTTTGGTCACCATGTGTTCACCTACAGTCTCATTGGCCATCAGGACAAACTCAATCCTACAGTAGCAGTTCAGCAGGGTTTGGAGCTAAACAATCCGCTCAAGGCATTCAATGCCACAAAACATACTGGCAGTCTCGGCAAGTCTTTCTCATTCCTTGCATCAGATAATAGTAACGTGATAGTCCGTGCCTTGAAGCGCGCTGACGAAAGCGATGAGTATGTAGTACGCGTGTACGAGACAAGTGGAAGCACGGATCAATTGGCTAAGATCACGTTTACGGCTGAGATAGCTGACGCTGTAGAGGCCGATGGTACTGAGAAGACCATCGGACAAGCTTCGTTCTCAGGCAAAAGTCTCAACATCAGCATTAAACCCTATAGTGTGAAGACATATAAAGTGAGACTGAAGAAGGCGATACAGTCGAACACTCAGTTTGCCACATTTAACATCAAACTGGATTTCGACCGCATGTGCGCCACATTCAACGAGTTCCGCACAGCAGCCAACTTTAGTGGCGGCTATAGCTTCGCAGCCGAATTATGGCCAAGCAGTGGACTGACCGTCAATGGCATCAACTTCTGCTTTGGTGAGAAAGATGGTAAGAATGGTATCTCGTGCAAGGGTGACACACTGCTGCTGCCTGCCAATCAGACTTATACCCACCTCTATCTGCTTGCCGCCAGCGATAAGGATGACCGTGAAGGCACTTTTACTGTCGGTAAGAGTTTGCAGACGGTTAGCATTCCTTACTACTCGGGCTTCGTCGGCCAGTGGGGACACGATGGTCAGACCCGTGGCTTCATCAAGGATGCCGAAGTTGCTTGGGTGGGCAGCCACCGTCACTCGCCGAGTGCCGACGAGCCCTATGAGTTTACTTATATATATAAGGTGAGACTCGATATCCCGAAGGGTGCACGTCAGGTGATTCTTCCTCGCGACCGTCATATTGTACTCTTCGCGGCTACGTTGGCCAATGATACTGAATATGCCACGCCTGCAGCTCCATTCTTTAAGACAGCCATCATAGGAGAATCTACAGTACAGGGTGAGGCTGAAGAAGAGAAAGTATCGCTGCTGAAGAACGCAAAGATTGTGGCTGTTTCAGGCGAAGTAAACAAAGACGAACAGGCTGCCAACCTTATCGACGGACGTTCTGATACCAAGTGGTGCGATGCCCAGTCGGCCCCGAACTATGTAGTCTTCGACCTTGGCGAACCAACTACAGTAGCTCGTTGGCGTCTGTTGAATGGTGGTCGTGAGATGGCGGCCTATATCACCCGCACTTGTCTGTTGCAGGGGCGTAATTCCGATACTGAGGAATGGCAAACGCTCGATATGATAGACAATAATCGCAACGACCTTGTCGACCGCAGCTTCCCGTCAGCCACAGTGCGTTATGTTCGTCTCTTTGTGGTTTCTCCCACTCAGAGCCAAATGCCGGCTGCACGTATCTATGAATTAGAACTTTTCTAATCAGATAAACTTGTCACTCTGTCTCCAATCCTCGGAAAGCTTTTAACAGAGGGCTTTCCGAGGGATCGGAGACAGATTGTTTGGATAGAGAAAAGCTGGCATTTATAAAGATAAAAGCCATAGAACGCTTGAATTATAATCATTTCCTTATTTAGTCTCATAATTTTATATTACCTTTGCATACTGATAACAGATACAATGAACATGTAAAGCGTATGACACAACTGAGATTTATATTTCTTACAGCCGCAATTATCGTATCGGTAGGAGCTTTTTCACAGCAAGGGAAAGTGGTGAAGAACTATTGGCATGCACAAATATGGTTAAAAGACGGTACAACAGATAGTGGGTATGTACAGAACGCTCATCATAGTGTATGGGTCTACGACGATGAGGTAGTACTCAATAACCTTGATAAATTCTTAGGAAAGAATAGAAGGCATGCTACCAAAGATATTGATAGTATGTATGTATGGGTTGATACAAATCCATATAATGTAATTGTTAGCGTGCCCATTCCTGTTAATTATTCCTATGGAAATAACGAACCTATGGTGTATAACCATCCATGTATGTGTTACATCATCTACTCAGGGCAGAATGTTGTTATATACGAGGCTTGGCATGACTTTTCGGGTGACTATTACTTGTATAAAACACCTGAAATGTATTATGCAAAAGCGCTATTCAGATCTCATCAGAAACTTAGCGAAAAACGCAGAATCACGCTCGCTGAAGAGTTTGATGACTATCCTGTAATCAAAGATTATATCAGAAACATTCCTGATAAAATGTTGAAGGTTAATCCTCTTCCTTTTTTCCTCCTTATTGATACAGCGCTGGGACAACAAAACAAAGCAGCAAAGAAGGTTGAAGATTAGTTCCGTCGCATAGATAAAAGGCTAATAGGAAGTATTCTTGGCAGAATTACGTTAATCTTCCAAAATCATTCCGCTTTTACAGGCTTTTTTCGTATATTTGCGCACGAAAAAGGAAAAACTATACATGAAGATAAGATTACTACTGGCTTTATTAGTCTTTGTCCTGCACGTGCAGGCTTATAACATCCGACATATTACTAATGTCGATGGCTTGTCGTCAAGTTCTGTACTCACCATTGAGCAGCAGTCCGATGGCGCCATGCTGTTTGGAACGATTGACGGATTGAACAGTTACGACGGGCACAGAGTGTGGCCTACCACCTTCAATGCCGGACAGCGGCTCTATGGAAATCTGATAGAACATGTGGTCACTGTGGAAGGGGATAAGACGTGGGTTCTGACTAACTATGGACTGAACATCGTGTCGGCCAAGGGACAGACTGTGAGATTCTACCCGGAGTATCAGGGATTAAGACGTATCCGTAGGAATCCACAAGGTGATGGATTCCTGTTACAAGATGGTAAACTGAATTATATTGGTAGGCGAGACGGGCGCATCCATGTTCTGCCCCTTCATGGCGTTACATTGGGAGATATCTGTGATTTCGCCTTTTCGCACAACGAACTCTTGCTTTTCCGTCATGAGGGTGTCATCAGCTATCCGTTACAGTTGGAAGATAGTGTTTACTCGATTGGACGTCCTACATGGGTGAAGCATATTCGGTTGATGACGGCTGTGAATAATGATGGCGTAGAATATATGGTGTCGGACGACGGACAACTGTACAGTTATGATATAAAGTCCCGTAAGATGCAACACGAGATGTTGTTGGCAGCCGAACTGAGTCGTCGTGGCGGTGTGACCGATGTGCTGCGTTTCAAGGAGTCGCTGATGATAGCCTTCACAGAAGGCGGTGTCATCAAAGTGAACCGCCATGCTGGAAAACCAGATGAGATTGTCGACTTGGATGTGGAGACTGGCGTGTTCTGTCTGCGGAAAGACCGTCTGGGCGACATCGTGTGGATAGGTTCCGACGGCCGTGGTGTACTGATGTATTGCGATGAACCGCTCACCCTGCGCTCATTTCCGAGTGCGTCGATAAGAGCCGGTAAGTCTTGCCCCATCAGGACACTACTGAAGGATGACGATGGTAACCTGTGGGTGGGTACCAAGGGTGATGGCGTGATTTGTCTTCCTAAGTTCAGCGTATATCAGAACCCACGACAGTTAAAGGAGATGTTCTTCAGAGAACAGAATAGCGGTCTGACCAGCAACGTGATATACCACTTTGCAGAAAGCAAGTTTCCTGGATTTTGGATCAGTGGGGGCGAAGGTATCTGCTACTACTCGTACGACTCGAAAAAGATACTCCCTGTACAGGCAGATCGAAGGATACAGCAGGTTATCGACGTTCGGGAGAAAGATAACCAACTATGGATGGCTGCATTAGGTACAGGCATCTTCAGAGCTGACATTATCATGGAGAACGGACTGCCGCGCCTGACCAACATGCGCCAATACTCGCTGGACGACGGAAAAGGTCCATCCAACTATTTCTTCTGTTTGACTTATGACCAGAGGGGGCGTTGGTGGTTTGGCAATCGGGGAATGGGACTCTATACTCTGGAAAATGACCAGCTAAGACACATACCGACCCTAAAGACACAAGATCCAAGCATCAACGACGTGTTTGCCATGCAGGCTGTGGGGGATAATCTGTGGATCGGCACTGGTATGGGCATCTGCATCCTCGACAAGAACAGGAAGAGTCGGCGGTTAAGTACCACCGACGGACTGCCCAACAACACCATCCATGCCTTTACAAAAGGAAAGGATGGTGAGGTATGGGCTACAACAAACAGCGGACTTGTGGAACTCTCGAGTAACGGAACTGTACTGAAAGTCTATGGTATGAACAGCGGCCTAGATGTGACAGAGTATAGCGATGGAGCTGCCTTCGCTAAAGGCATGGAACTGTTCTTTGGAGGTATCAATGGTTTTACAGCTATTGAGAATGGAAAGACCACCAACCAGAAGATACATGAGTCGCAGATAGGGTTTACGGCACTTGATATTCTTGGTAAGTTGCAGAATATCAATGAATTTACAAAAGGTGAACGCGATAATCTTACCCTCACACTCAACCATACGCAGAACACATTCTCCGTGAGTCTTGCCACGTTCAATTATCTGGAAGAGCCTTTCTATCATTACCTCTACCGTTTGACGGACAATGGTGAATGGATAGACAATGGGGCGAGCAACATCATCTCGTTCACACAGATGGCTGAAGGCAGCCATACGCTCTATGTCAAGGCCAAGAATATGCATGATGGCAGTGAAACGGTCGTCTCACAGCTCCACATTGATATCCCCCCCCCTTATTATCGTACCATCTGGGCCTATTTGGTCTATGCCATGCTAGCTTTGGCTGTGATTGTCATACTGGCACGTAATTGGTATAAGGATCAGAAACTGCAACAGCAGATGCAGTTGGCAAAGTTGAATCAGCAGCACCAAGACGAACTGTATGAGGAGAAGTTGAAGTTCCTGACCAATGTGGTACACGAGCTGAACACGCCACTCACTCTGATTTACGGTCCTTGCGAACGCATCCTAGCCTACGGTAAGACCGATGGATTTGTCAGGAAATACGTAGGCAAGGTGATGCAGAACCTGAGCCGCCTGAATAGTCTAATTCAGGAAATCATCGACCTGCGTCGTGTCACCTCGGGTCATCATGTCATCAGCTGGCGTAGGGTCGACGTTTCATCCGTCATTAGCGACTTTGCCAGTGCCTTTACAGAGATGGCTGAGCGTAGCGGCATCACATATCAGCAGGAGATAGAGCCGGGCGTCGTGTGGACCTCTGATGATACGGCATTGAAAAGAATAGCAAGTAATCTGATATCGAATGCCTTCAAATACACCAAGAGCGAAGGAACGGTTAAGGTTACTTTGGCCAGACAGAATGATGGCTTACTGTTTTCTGTCTACAACTCTGGCCGCGGCATCGCACCTGAAGACAGACAGCGTATCTTCGACTACTACACAGTGTTCGACAGTGTAGATGAGAGTCCGAATGCCGGTCAGACCTCACGCAACGGACTAGGTATGGCCATCTGCCATAATATGGTGAAGATGCTGGGTGGAAGTATCGATATTGACAGCAAGGTGGGGGAATATGCCCAGTTTAATGTATTCCTGCCCAATCGGCCTTTGCCAGAAGGTGTAAGTGATGAGATCATGACGTCCGGTAAAGATTCCGCCGATGCCGCTCCTACAGAGCCTCTGTCGGCAACAAGCAGCGCCCAACCGTCACATCCGCTTCCAAAGATGGCTGGCGACAAGACACCTACAATTCTTGCTATCGACGACAATCAGGAAATGCTCGAGTTGCTTTCCGACAGTCTCTCTGGCTATCGTGTGCTGACGGCTGTCGATGCTGAACAGGGATTGGCCTATCTGAAGGAAGAAACGCCCGACTTGATTATCACCGACATCATGATGCCGGGTACTGATGGATTAGACTTTACGCAACAGGTAAAAAAAAACAGGCACACAATGCATATCCCTCTCATTATCCTTTCTGCTAAGGCGTCAGAGGAAGAACGCATTGAGGGCTTGGAAAGTGGTGCCGATGTGTATATCAGTAAGCCCTTTAGTATCAATCTGCTTCAGGCCACGGTAGTACGGTTGTTGGAAAATCGTGATGTACTCCGTGAGTACTACAATTCGTCAGCCTCGGCCTACGTCTATTCGTCGGGGATTTTGATATCTAAGGAGCATCAGAATTTTGCGGATGAGGTGACACGGGTGATAGATGAGCATCTGACAGATTGCGACCTCACCCCTGAGGTGCTGGCAGATTTGATGAGCATCAGCCCGCGCAATCTCTATAGGAAATTCAGTGATGCCAATCTCCCGACTCCTAAGGATTACATCAAGACATACCGCATCAACATGGCTGCCCGATGGCTGACCACGACGAATGCCACGATTCAGGAGATTATCTATAAGACGGGTTTTAATACGCGCTCTCAGTTCTATTCTGAGTTCCGTAAGCATTTCGGTATGACTCCCAAAGAGTATCGGGAGCATCAGCAAATCAAGGACGACCGTTTGTAGAGCTGATAAGTGCGACTGCTTCAAACAGCGCACATCCGCTGACATGTGTTCCTAGATCGACAGCAGAGTTGTTACGGGCCCAGTTGCAGCCTATCAGGTGCTGGGCTTGTAATCCTTTTTCCTTTAGCACCTCAGCGTTATGGGTCAGGTAGGCCACAAAGCGGGTCTTGTCGTTTGGCTCCAGATTAGGGTCAAGGATGAGTTGGGTGAAATAGCGCACGAAGATACCCTTAAAAAGACCACCATCGCCAGTACCTTCATCCTTCAAGACACTTTCCGACAGATCGCTCAGGGTTGACAGTGTGTATGACGATGCCCGTACGGCGTCTCGCAGGTAAAGGCTCTCGCCTGTGATTTTATAGAGCTCATGGCACATGCCGACGAATGTTCCTTGGTTGTAGGTGAATACCCACGTCGTAACGCTATTGCCGTTCTTCCCGTTCTTGCTGTCATATACGGCACCTGTCCCTGCGGCATAAAGGTTGTCGCGCTCCCAGTTGTAGATGCGTTCAGCCAGTTCAAGGTCCGATGCTTTCTTGCTGATATGATACATCCTTGCTGCTATGATGCCAGCAGGCCCATTGCTACAGGCATTCTTACTCCATGGCTGACTCTTCCGCCATGCCATGCCACCACCGCAGTAATTGGTGTTCCAGGCGTTCTTGATATCATCCCAGAGAGCCTGTGCCGTATCCAGATATTTCTGCTCTTTCGTACAGTCGTAAAGGCGGAGCATGGTCAGACAGATCCATTCCTCATCGTCGTAGAAGTCATTGAAATAGCTGTTGCCAGCCTTTTTCCTGATACCGTCAAGCCATGTCTCAAACAGGCTGCGATAGAAGTTACTGCCCATACGCAGATAGGCATCGATGACCACATCCATGGCATGCGCCTGCGGCCAGTACTGGTTGTGCTGTGTGTCGGCCACGTCGGGCATGGAGTTGAAATAGCCCTCACGGTTGTTCCAGAAGTGTGTGACGAGTGCCTGTGTGGCGTCTTCGGCCACCTGCTTCCATTCTATCTTCTCGGGTTGGTTGACTGGTGCAGGCTCTTCTTCCTGAAAAGAACCGCAACTCTGCAGCACAAGGCTGCAGAGAAGCGGAAGCATAATAACTCTAAATGATTTATGCATAATTATGAAGACGTTTATTAGTTGACCAACTCAACATGGTGCGTGTAGTTGGCGCCATGGAAAATCACGGTGATACGGGTCTTTACACCAGGATGAGGACCATCCTCGCCACCATCGAAGTCGCCGTCAAACTTCCACTTGTCATCCCACTGGTTATTGCCTGTCTCCATGATGTAATAGTATGGATCGTCTGGAGCCAGACCACCGGGGCGCGAGTCGGTGCCGTTTTTGGTGCCCCAGTACTGCTTGGTGCCGTCGGCATACTCCATCAGGAACTTATAGCGCTCGTCACGGCCCCAGCCCTCCTGCTTGAAGGCAATCACGCCCACACCAGAGAATTCACCGTTGCCTGCATATGGCAGGTCGAACATGATGCTATTATTCGGACAGAAGAACATACCAATGCTCTTAATCTCACGGATGGTGGCAGAAGCCACGTTAAAATCGAGTACCAGACGGTAAATACCGGTAGAAGGTGCAGTTGTAGAACCGCCCTCGCGGAGTTTCAGACCATCCAGAGAGTAGATGGTGCCGTCGCCCTTGTTGTTGCTGCAGAATTGGTAGCTCTTACCGCCCTCCAGTCTGGTAAAGATTTCATAGACACCCTGTTCTGGTGAAGAGAAAGCGCAGCCGTTCTCGGCACCGTCGCCCATGATGTAGAGTGATGAGGGAATCTCGTCGAAACCTTCCAGTGAGGTGATGCTCAGCTGATGCTTGACGGGGGCTTCGGCCTGACTCAAACCGCGTGAGGCGATAATCGACCAGCTAACCTTACCGCTGGCACCGCTCTTAAAACCGGCTGCTGCGGCAACCTTGTTCAAGGTCTTGTGTGTGATGGTGGCACTGTTCATCATACCGTTCTTGTCAGAGAGTACTTTATAGATAGGTGTGCTTTCGCCTTCTTTGTAGAACACGACCTCATAAAGCGGTGAACCGCTATCCTCGGCTTTAGCGGCCTCCCACTCGAAGAAGGTCGATGCCGTGGCTGAGGCCTGAAGTGTGACGCTCTTACCGTCTGCAGGCTCATAGAGCTGGGTTACGGCAGATACTTGACAGTCTTTGAATTCCATGTCTGATGTACAGGAAGAAATGCTGAGCAATGCGCCTAACAGTGCGAATGTCTTGATATAAATCTTATTCATAGTTTTATTTTCTTGTTGTTTTGATGTTAAATACTGATTGTTGATTAGTTGCCGTAACCAGGATTCTGACCTAAATTGGGATTGAGGTCAATCTGGCTTTGGGGAACAGCCCAAAGGTAGTCGCGACTCTCGTCGAAGGCGAACTTCCATGGGATGTCGTGGGTGAAGTTGGCGCCTCTTACAGCCTGGTTCAGGTATTCGGAGCCAGCCTTCCAGCGCTTGATGTCATACCAGCGCAGTCCTTCGAGAGCCAGTTCGCTACGACGTTCATTTCGCAGAATCTGGCGGAGTTCGGCCTGCGACTTGTCGGCGGGGAAGTCCAGTGCCTTGGCAGTCTTGAAGCCTGCACGCTGACGGATGGCACGGATGGTGCGGTTCCACACGTCGGCCGTCAGCTGGTTCTGTTCCAGTTTGGCTTCAGCTTCCATTAGCAGGATGTCGGCATAGCGGAACATGATGATGTTAAGACCGGAGTTCATGTCGCCTTTTGCCTGTGGTGCGAACCACTTTCTGCAGTAGTAGCCAGTGGCAGTGGTGTTGCTGCCGGTGCCGATATAGGTATCCACAGTGTTGTCTCCTGCCGGGTCGATATGAATCACCTCGCCAATAGAACCGTCACTGACGTTAGCGCTCCAGTCATAGTTGTCATAGATGATTGTAGCCGTCAGTCGTGGGTCGCGGTTATCGTAGGGGTGGTTTGCGTCATAGTCGCTGTTTGCCTCGTCGATGGTGTAACCGTTCAGTGTCAGGTAATTGTCTATCAGTGACTGTTGTGGCACACGATCGGCTACGCGTCCGCCCCTGCTAAGCGGTACCATGTCGAGAATATCGCCCCATGTCAACAGGTTGCGGACATAGGCACGGTCGAGAATCACCTCCTCGTTATACTCGTTATCCTCCTCAAAGAGTCCACGATAGTTAGGATACAGGGCATACGAACCGTAAGTCTCAGACTGATTGATAAGCATCTCGCAGTACTTCTGCACGTTGCTCCAATCGCTGTCCATCAGATAGGCACGAGCCTGCAGGGCTACCACAGCCCCCTTGGTAATTTTGCCGTTCTCACTCTCGGGCAGCTCATTGCGCGATGGCAGGTCATTGATGATGTCATTGAGCTCCTGGTGGATGAACGCCATCACCTCAGCGTGTGAGGTACGGTTAATGGTGTTCGACTCGTCTACGGTGATGTCTTTCGTGAAGAAGGGAATATCACCATAGAAGTTGGTCAGGCGGAAGAAGATATAGGCACGGATAAACCTGATCTCGGCTGTCATGCGTGCTTTCTTGGCGGCGTCTAGATTGATGGCGTCGATATTATCGAGAAACACGTGACAGGTCTTGATGCCGCCATACAGGTCGGACCATTCACTGCCAAATATACCTGTGGTAGGTGTGGCCTGTCCCAGGCGCATGAGGCGCTGGTCGCTGGCCGAACGACCGTCTACAACGTTATCGCTGAGCGACTCGTCGCGCCACATCCTGCCAGCGTTATACATTTGGGAGTAGGCCATGTTTACAATATACTGTGCTCTGTCGGGAGAGTCCCAGAAGTTAGCATCGGTGAACTGATTGCCGGGGGCATTCTCCATGCCGTTGCATGCTGTCAGCGTCAGTGTGCCTACGGCAGCAAACAGATAGAAATATTTCTTGATTTTCATATTCATAGGTGTAAATGGTTAAAATTCTACATCGAATCCGAATCCATAGTACTGAAGCATAGGATAATTACGACCGCTGTTTCCACCGCCGGAATTCATGTTTGAGCCGAACTCTGAGGATTCTGGATCAATGAATGAGTTCTTCGTCAGGGTCAGCAGATCCTGTCCGTTCACGTATACGCGCAGCTTCTGAAGACCTAGTGGCTCAATCCATTTATTTGGCAGAGAATAACCGATTGCTAGGTTCTTCAGTCGGGCATACTTGGCATCGAGTACGAAGATGTCTGACGGGCGGCCCCAGTTGTTGGTATCTGAGGCCGAGCCCTGTGCTGCCAGACGTGGATATTTAGCATTTGTGTTAGTTGGGGTCCAGAAATCAAGCTGATGCTTGTACATTACATAAGAATAGTTTGAGTGATAAGGCTCGAGCAACTCGCCACGCAGCATCTGCGAGCGTTTGCCTACACCCTGCCAGAACATACTGAAGTCGAAGCCCTTCCACTCGAAACGGTAGGTGAATCCGAAGGTGTAGCGCGGGAAAGCATTACCCACAATCACACGGTCTTTCGAGTCGATGATGCCGTCGTTGTTCTGGTCCTTGAATTTCAGGTCGCCGGGAGCAACCTCCGCGCCCAGAGGCAAGGCGGAGTTTTTTATCTCGTCATAGCTCTGGAACAGGCCTTCAACCTGCCATGCATAGTAGGAGTTCAAAGGCTCGCCAATGCGGATAATCTTGTAAATCTCATCAACACCGCTTATCTGCTCGTTGCCGGGGAACTTGGTCACCTTGTTCTTCGAGTCACCGATGTTGAAGTAGAAGTTGTGTCTCATGTCACCAGTCTTCAGACGGTAGTTGATAGAGAGTTCCCATCCGTCGTTCGACATCTCACCGATATTCGTACTTGGCATGGTGGTGCCGAACACGCTGGGCTGCAAGGGCTTCATCAGGATGTCTTTGGTATGCTTGGTGTAGTAGTCGAAGGTTACGTTTAGTGCATTATGCAAGAACGAAGCATCGAAACCTATATTGAAAGTGTTGGTACGTTCCCAGGTCAGGTTCTTCAGTCCGAGGTTAAACCCGGCACCGGCTACGGCTTGATTATTATAAGCATAGGTGGTAGAGCTTACGTTATAGCGGGTGTAGCGGTCATAGTCGCCAACAGCCTGACTACCCAGAATACCGTACGAACCGCGTATCTTCAGGTCACCCACCTTCTCACGGTATGTCGCCATGAATGGCTCTTCGCTAATGCGCCATCCGGCAGATACAGAAGGGAAGAAGCCCCAGCGGTAATCCTTGTGGAACTTAGAGCTTCCGTCGTAGCGGAAGTCGAACTCGGCATAGTAGCGCTCGTTGTAGTTATAGCCGATACGGCCGAGGAGCGAGGTTATGCTGGTCTGACCGGAACTGTCAACGCTGGTGCCGCCGCCAATGTTACCCACTTCGCCGGTGGTGATGCTCGTAGCGGTGCCCAGATCGGGGTCAACATAGTTTTTCCATATATCGTTGTTCGACCAGGTGTACGACTCGTTGGTGGCGCCAAACAAACCGTTGACGGTGTGCAGCCCGAAGGTCTTGTTATAGTCGAGCAGGATTTGTGAGTTCAGACGGTAGTTGTCGGCGTTCCAATTACTGGTTCTGAAGTCGGAGTCTTTACGTGGACGCGGCTCTGTGGCATCCTCGCCGGCATAATAGTAGGAGGGCATGTTACGGGAGTAACGGGTGTTCCCCACCACGTCGGCACCAAACACACCACGGAGCTTCAAGCCATCGAAGATCTTGAACTCACCGGTGACGCTGGCAGTAACGGCATTGTTACGGTATTTGTCGAAACCACCCGACTCCAGCTGTCCTAAAGGATTGAACTCGCCCCATACGTCGTTCAGTAGATAGCGGCCGTCGGCCGACTTCATCTTGTAGATGTAACTGCTTGGCACGCGGCTGGCGTCAATCTCAAGACTACTGCCGGTGGTGTTCTTGCTGTCGGTACGTGTGTAGGCAAGGATGGCGGTAAGCTTCAGACGGCCTAACTCTGTGACGAAGTTGGTACGGAAGTTATAACGTTGCAAACCGAACTTCTGGTTGCTTACGTAGTTGCTTCCTTGGTCGAAATAGCCGGCAGAAATCATGTAGGTGGTTTTGTTGTTACCACCACTGATGCTCACGTTATAGTTCTGCTGCAAAGCAGTCCTGAATATCTGGTCGAGCGCCCACTTCTCCTCGTTCTGATGAGCATAGAAGTCGAGAATCTGGTCCTGACTGTAGACTGGCGCGTTACCCACATTGGTCTCGGCCATGTTACGCAGCACAGCATTCTGATAGCCGGTAACAGGAGTGAACAGGATGTGGGGATCTTCCCAACCTACCATACCGTTTAGGCGGATGCTGGTGCGCTCGTTGGCCTTACCCTTCTTGGTGGTGACAAGTACGACACCGTTGGCCGAACGCGAACCGTAGATGGCTGCCGTACCTGCGTCTTTCAGAATAGAGATGTTCTCAATATCGTTAGGATTCAGACGGTTAAAGTTGTCATAGTCGGTCACAAGTCCGTCGATTACGAACAGCGGACTGTTATCGTTCAGTGTACTAATGCCCCGGATGTTGAAGTTATTATTCTGTGCGTTCGGGTTGTAGTTCTTACGCTGGATGATGACATTTGGCGCAGCACCCTGCAACGCCTGTGTCACATTGGCAACAGGGCGGTTCTCCAACAGGTCGGAACGCACCTGGTCGACGGCACCCACGGCACTCTTACGGGTGGTAGTGCCGTAGCCGATAACCACCACTTCGTCGAGAATGGCATTGTCTTCCTTCAGTACAATAGTGCCTAGCTTGGCTGTGGCACGTATCTCTTGACTGACGTAGCCTACATAAGAGAATACCAAAACGTCGCCTGGCTTGCAATTGAGAGAAAACCGTCCGTCAAGATCGGTAACGGTACCAGAGGAAGAACCCTTCACAGTGACCGTGACGCCAATCATAGGCTCTCCTGATGCATCAACAACTCTGCCACTGACAGTGGTTTGCTGGACATTGTTGGTCTCAGCAACCGAGATTCTATTGGCAGATGCCTGGGACGGACAACCAACACACAGTGCCATTCCCATAACTCCTTGCCAGATGAATCTGGAATAGTTGAAATTGATTTTCTTCATTTAGGAAATTGTTTAAGATAGGTTTTAATTATAGTAACAGTTGATTATATAACTTATTCTGTCTGGATGAGCATCTCTGCTCCTTGCGCCAGCTGACTGTGGGTGACGAACCATCCCTTTAACGGCTTACCACCTATGGTGATCCGGCTAATCTTACGGCCAGTTCCCTCACGACGGATGGTAAACGTATTACCTGTTGTTCCGAGGGTGAAGCTGACCTTCCGGAAAAGCGGCACCGTGACGATGTATTTCGGGTCAGCAGGCGAGTAGGTATAGATGCCGATGGCATTGAGCACGTACCACGACGACATCTCGCCCGCATCGTCCATGCCGGCGTAGGCCAGTCCCTCTTCGCCCATGCCGTAGTAGTGGTTCAGCAGCGAGTCGATCACTAGCTGGGCCTTCTCCTGTCTGTCGGCAAAGTAGTAGGTGTAGGGAATGCTGTGCCCTGGCTGGTTGCCGTGACAATAGGTGCCGAGGAATCCCGTCAGGTTCCATGCCTCGTAGCCGTGGTTGGGCTGAGTAAAGAGCGAGTCGAGCTTCTGTTCTACAGCCTGTTTCGACGGATAGAGTGCCACCATGCCTGTCGGGTCGTGGGGCGCAAAGAACAGTGAGTTCCAGGCGTCGGCCTCGCGGTACATATAGGCGTAGTAGGGATACCAGGGATCGAAGTCCTTGATCCACGAGCCGTCTGCAGTCTTGCCGCGCCAGAACCCTGTCGACGGGTCGAACAGGTTCTTGTAGTTCTGCGAGTGCTTCATCAGTAGCTGGTAGTTTTTCTTGTCTTTCAGTTCGCGGGCAATGAGTGCAGTGGCATAGTCGTCATAGGCATATTCCACCGTCTTGGTCACCGAGGCCTTATACTCGTCCCATGTAGGCACGTCGTTGGTGTCTTTTTCAGCTATCCAGCCCTGTTCCAGGTATTCCTTCAGCCAGGGGCGTCCGCCTCGCCCGGGCACTGTGGCGTTTTTCAGCAAGAGCTTGTAGGCGCGCTGCAGGTCGAAGTTCCTGATGCCGCGCAGCCATGAACCTGCCACGAATGTTGAGGCATGGTCGCCGTGGAAGAAGGTGGGCATATAGCCGTCGTCTTTTTCACCCTTGTCGATGATCGACTTGATGATGTCGGCCGCCACGTCGGGGTTAATCATGCCGAGCAGTATTAGCTTGTTGCGATAGGTGTCCCAGAACGACGGGTTGGTGTAGTAGCGGAAGTCGGCCTTTACCACGCGTCCCTGCTCGTCGGTGTATTCGCCGTTCACGTCGCTGCGCAGGGCGGGCCAGAGGAAGGCACGGTAGAGTGTAGAGTAGAACATGGTCTGCTGCTTAGCGGTTCCGCCTTCTACTTGTATATGATTAAGTTGTTTGTTCCAGATGGCGTCGGCCTCGTGGCGCACCTCGTCGAAGCTCTTGCCCAGCATCTCTGCCTCAAGGTTCTGTTTGGCATTGGCGATGCTGACAAACGAGAATCCTATCTTCAGCTCTAATGCGCGCGAACCTTTGTGATGCTGAAAGTCTATCACGGCTATCTGGTGGCGGTGGTCCTTCTGGATGGTGACCTCGCGTACCTCGTGATTGGCAACGGCATAGAAGTAGATGCGTCCCTCACCGTCCTGGAAGCCTTCGAAACTGTTGGCGCCCGACTTCTGGATCTGCCACTTGCGGGGACGGTTGTTGCTTCTAGTGATATCCACAACCAGCCGTTTTTCGTCCTCCGCGCGGAAGGTGTAGCGATGATAGCCGCAGCGCAGGGTAGAGGTGAGCTCGGCGTTCACATGGTAACGGTTGAGATACACCTGATAGTAGCCAGGGCGTGCCGACTCGTTGTCGTGACTAAACCACGAACAGAAGTTGTCGGGATAGAATCGGCCTGTGACTGGCATGACAGGTACGTGCAGCAGGTTCCAGTGTCCTTTACAGGTATGAGCGAAACCGTATATTTGGTGGTCCTCATACTGATAGCCCGAGCCCGACGGGTACATCGTGACCGGTGTCAGCTGCACCATGGCGTTGGGCAGGGCAGCACCAGGAAAGGCTTCGGCACCCCAGGCACGTTTCGTTTCCGTGCGGGTATATCCTAAGTCTTCCGGTGTCCATAATGTTGTGGTACCGATGAGCGGGTTTACCTTGTCGGTCAGGTTGCCGGCCTGCACGACAAGTCCAGATATCTGCAGACCAAGTAGTAGTGTTAGCGTTTTTTTTATCATCATCTTACGTTTTTTATTTATTGGGTTTGCAAAGGTATACAGAATGTCACGAAACGTTGTCCTCGTTTCTGCAAATTTTGTCGAAACGACAGATTTGGCAGCCATTGCGACAAAGGCGTGAAGGATTATTAGTAACTTTGCAACCGGATAATTAAAAAAACAAGCAAATATGAACAGACGTACATTACTCATGACAATCCTGCTGGCAGGACTCTCACTGCCTGTCATGGCCGATGGGATTGAAGACTGGAGCAAGACTATTGCTGCTCCGGCAGACAATACGAAGGTGTCGCGCCGGCCGGCTGCCAAAGAACGGCTTTTCACTTCAAACACGATTGAGAAGAAGATTGCCGAAGTGAAGAAACTGCTGGAGGACGCGCCTTACCTGGCATGGATGTTCGAGAACTGTTTCCCGAATACACTTGACACTACCGTACATTATTCCGACAGCGAAGGCGATGACGACACCTTTGTCTATACCGGCGACATCCATGCCATGTGGCTTCGCGACTCCGGTGCCCAGGTGTGGCCCTACGTGCAGTTTGCCAAGAACGACGTGAAGATCCGTAAGATGGTGCGGGGCACCATCCTGCGCCAGCTGAAGTGTATTTGTATCGACCCTTATGCCAACGCCTTCAACATGGGTCCCACCGGCAGTGAGTGGGAGAGCGACCATACGGATATGAACCCCAACTTGCACGAACGTAAGTATGAAATCGATTCGCTCTGCTATCCCATCCGCTTGGCATACCACTATTGGCTTGTCACCGGCGACGACTCCATCTTCGGCGAACTGTGGTACAAGGCTATCGGTAAGATTCTCACTACCTTCCGTGAGCAGCAGCGCAAGGATGGTCTCGGTCCGTACCACTTCCAACGCACCACCGCCCAGCAGTACGACACCGTGAGCCATGGCGGCTATGGCAACCCTGTTAAGCCTGTAGGACTGATCGCCTCGGTGTTCCGTCCCAGCGACGACGCCACCGTGTTCCCTTTCCTCATCCCCTCGAACTTCTTTGCCGTCACCTCACTCCGTAAGGCGGCCGACATCCTGACGAAGGTGAACAAGGATACGGAGCTGGCCGAGAAGTGCACCTCGTTGGCCGACGAGGTAAACGACGCCCTGCAGCGCTATGCCGTCTACAACCATCCCGAATTCGGTAAGATCTACGCTTTCGAGGTCGACGGCTATGGCAATCACCATCTCATGGACGATGCCAACGTGCCCAGTCTGCTGGCCATGGCCTATCTGGGCGATGTGGATATCAATGACTCTGTCTATCAGAACACGCGCCGCTTTGTATGGAGCGAGTCTAACCCTTACTTCTTCCGTGGCAAGGCGGGCGAGGGCATCGGCGGACCTCATGTAGGCTACGACATGGTATGGCCCATGTCTATCATGATGCGTGCCTTCACCAGCACCGACGACAACGAGATTAAGCAGTGCATCCAGATGCTAGTCGATACCGATGCCAGCACTGGCTTCATACACGAGTCGTTCAACAAAGACGATGCCGTCAGATACAGCCGCCACTGGTTCGCCTGGCAGAACACGCTCTTCGGCGAACTCATCCTCAAACTTATCGACGACGGAAGACTTTATATCCTTAGAGGCATAAAAAAAGATGCTCGCCGTTAGTGGTGAGCATCTTTTCTTTATAGCATTTTTTACCTATTTTTTAAACAGATGAGGAATGAACTGGTTTAGTCCGCGGCGCCAGGTTAGCCACTCGTGGGCTGTGCCTGTCGACTCGTAGTAGTGGGCATTCACGCCCTGCTCGTTGAGGCTCTTCACCAGCTTCTCGGTGCCGAACATCTTGTCCATGCCCTCTGTGCCGCTCATCATAAAGAAATAGTGAATCTGCTTGTTCAGTTCGTCGGCCTTGGTGAACACACCATTGTAGGCGGTCTTCACGTCGAGATTGAAGATGGCGCCGCTGAAGGTGCCAAGGTAAGAGAACTTGTCGAGGTTGTTGAGTACGATGTCGAACGTCTGATGACCACCCCATGACAGACCGGCCATGGCTCGGTTCTCGCGATCGGTTTTTGCGCGGAACTTCGCCTCGATATAAGGAATCAGGTCATTCAGCAGTACGGGATAGAACGAGTTGCCATAGGTATCCATGGTCTGTCCCTGTCCGAAGGGCGCCTTGATGTCGCCGCTCTCCATCACCACGATCATCGGCACGGCCTCGCCCTTGGCGATGGCATTGTCCATGATGTGCTGCATGTGGCCCTGCTTGCTCCAGCCGGTTTCGTCCTCGCCCATACCATGCTGCAGGTAGAGCACGGGGTAACGCTTTTTCTGGTTAGCCTTCAGCTCATACTCGGCAGGGGTGTAGACCATGGCGTGACGCCATGTCTGTTGCTCGTTGCTGAAATAGTATACGCTGCGCACTTGTCCAGCGGGAACGCCCTGCTGCGGACGGTAGTAGTCGCCCTCGGGACCTTCGGGCACCTCGATGCCGCCGGCCTCACGGTTACAGCCGAAGAAAGTCTCTGTGGCGGGGTCGATGAAGTTTACCCCGCCGATGTTCATGAAGTAGTAGTGGAAGCCCTCTACCAGCGGGTCGGTCACTGCCGTCCAGCCGCCCTGACCGTCGCTCTGCATGTTGTATTTCTTGTCGCAGATGTCGAGCACCACGTTCTTAGCCTCGGGGGCCCTCAGGTAGAAGTAGCCGCGACGCTCTTTGTCGAGCTTAGGGAACTGGTTGCCGGGAATGGTGGTCTCGGCGATGAAGGCGTCGGCAGGCACCTCCATCTTTTTGATGTTTGACTCCATCTTCGGGCGGATGGGCTCAAAGCCTAGAAAGCGTGCCACGGCCTCGCCGTAGCGGCAGCCCAGCTCGCGATAGCCTGCTGCGTCGAAGTGCAGTTTGTCGGGACCGTTGGTACAGTCGTCTGAGGAGATTACTTGTGCGGTATGCAGGGTCTGGGGCAGCTCGTCAATCTGCTTCTTGCAACCGATGCAGACACCCTCGCCGTTGGCCTGTACGATGTTACCGGCAAACAGAGGCACGTCCTCGGGCTTCAGCTGCAGGTCGCCACACAGGTTGTCGTACACCTGCTTCACCATGCCGGCCCACTTCGGATCGCCCGTGTTCGTCTCGCCCTGATGCATCAGGATTCCTTTTATTACACCATCCTTCTGGGCCTTCTTGGCCAGTGTCACTAGTCGCTCGTAGGGGTTGTTGCCGTAAGCGGCTAGCATGCCCTTCATCCACTGCGGGGCCTTGGCCTTCACATAGCTGTCGATGCTGTCGGGCAGGAATCCCTTGATGTCGATACCGCCGACGGCCACATGGATGACACCTATCTTAATATTCTCGGGCAGTGAGGCCACGAGGGTGCGACCAAACCAGTCGGCAGGGGTCAGACCCGTGTTGGGGCGACAGAGTGGGGCAGAGGCTTCGCACCACTCACCCATCTTACGACCCTTTTCGGGAAAGTCGACGGCGGGCATCAGCAGGAAGCGAGGACCGGGACTGGCCAGATCTTGAGCCTCGGGGCGTGCGTTGCCCTCCATGTTCGACTGTCCGAAACACAGGAAGATGTAGAAGTTCGGATCCGGTTTCTGTGCGTTAACCGTCAGAGCGAGCATGCACAGGAGAATAGTTGATATAAACTGTTTCATTGCTTTTTTAGTTATGATGATTGATTATAAAATTGCAGCCGACGACTCTGGTGATGAGTCCGGCTGCAAAGTTACGACAAATTTGCTAATCGCATCTTTTTAAATGTTACATGTATTTTCTTATTTGTCTCATTTCTGTTGCAGGTTGGCACATCTTCTGGCCACGTTCCTAATACACGGACAGATCTTGTGCAACTTCTTCCCGTTGGCATCGTCCTTTTCTTTCTTTGCCATAACTACATAAAGTTTTCTTTATAGAAACTTAGAGAATGGTAAATGGTGCTTTTTCGTTTTTTATCTCTAGATTGTCGGCAAAGTTGGTACGCTTCGCAAAGTATCTGGCCAGCTCTCTCTTGCTGACGGCTAATGAACCGTTGGCGATGATTCTTACTAGCTCGCGATAAACTTTTACTTTGTCACCTTTCTTTAAGACGAACCCGATTTCCAATAACTGCAATGAACTTGTTTTCTTTGTTACGTTACTCACCATCTTGCACTCTCTAATCATTTCTACAGCTTTGGCCCTAAATTAGCCGCAAAGAGTCCTAAAAGGGTGTTGGCCCTTTTCCTCTTCTGTCTCATTTTTTTGGTTTGTTTTTTTTCGTTAAGAATTTGATCCGTGCGAAGCGAAAGAATATATTATATATATTTTTTCTCGCTTAAAAAGTTAACAAAAAAGGTGTACATGTGAAAAAATCTACGCAAAAAGAGTGTGATGCACCCTTTTTGCGTCTTGGCATGATTGATAGTCGGGATGTCATTTAAAAGACAGCCAATTGCAGTATGGTAAATATTTATTTACCTTATACGTTTAAACACAAATGTTGCTGGAATATGATCGGTGAAATAGGAACCGTAATAATGCAGTTTAAGTCTGTTCCCTTCGATGGCATAGCAGAATGGTACTTCACCAATGGTCATGACTGGCAAGGAAAAATTATATATCTCCTGGTCTTCAGGGAAGGAATAGTCACGGGTCTCAACTTTCCCATCTTCATAGTTGAAGACAATCTCTCCATTCTCTTTGATTTCAATAATGACAGATCCTGACGGAAACTGATTGGTATAGTCATCCTTGCATAACCCGTCAGGGCCGTTCAGGACTTCAATTAAATCCCATTTTCCAGTCAGTCCTGTACCGAAGGTCTCATCATCGCTGCTGCAGCTGGTCATGAAAATAGTTACGAGAAGTGTCAGGCAAACATAAATAGTTTTCTTTTTCATTGTCGTTATGGTTTTGATTTTGATTTATTATTCAGCCTTATAAATTCGGAAAATGGAAAATCTTGCACGGGGATCGAAAAATTTAACAAAAATTAAACTATATATGTGTTGATAACTTGGTGGTTAGGGGAATTATTGCTACCTTTGCAACCCGTTTTCAGGTTTAATAGAATAAGATAACTAGACAGTTTATGCCCAATCATTCTTTAAAACGACAGTTGAAGGTGCTGACTATCCCCGTATTCATAGAGATGGCCCTTGTGATGCTGCTGGGTGCCGTAGACACCGTGATGCTGAGTCGGTATAGCGACAACAGCGTAGCGGCAGTGGGACTTGACAACCAGCTGATGTCGCTCGTGTTCCTCGTTTACCAATTCTTCTCGATGGGTGTGGCCATCCTCTGCGCCCAGTATATCGGAGCGGGACTGAGGAAGCGGCTTGTGCAGGCTGTGGGTATGGCGCTGGTGATAAACCTGATGCTCAGTCTGACGGTGAGCGCACTGCTGTTCTTCTATGCCGAACAACTATTGCAACTGATGGGACTGCGCCCAGAGCTGATGGACGATGGGCTGGTGTATCTGCGACTGACGGGTGCACTGTCGTTCTTCCAGGCGCTGTCGCTGACTTTCTCGGCTTCGCTGAGAAGTGCCGACAAAGTGGTCTATCCTATGGTGGTAACGGGCATCGTGAATGTGCTCAATATCATCGGCAACTACGCCCTTATCTTTGGGCGTTTGGGCTGTCCGCAGCTGGGTGTGGAGGGTGCCGCCATTGCTACGGCTATCAGTCGTACCGTTGCCATGGTGCTGTTGGCCTGCATCCACTTTAAGGTGCATATCCCCCGTTTCCCGTTGCGCTATTTCCGCCCCATACCCTGGCAGGAACTGAGGAATCTGCTTTATATCGGTATCCCCGCTATGAGCGAGAACATATCCTATTGCCTGTCGCAGGTGGTGGTCACTTACTTCATCAACCAGATCAGCAACGAGGCGCTGGCCACGCGAACCTACTGCTACAACATGATTATGTTCGTCTATCTGTTCTGTCTCAGTATCACGCAGGGCGGTGATATCCTTGTGGGCCATCTTGTGGGGCAGCAGCGCCATCAGGCCGCCTATGTGCTCGGCAACTATTTCTACCGCTGGTCGATGGTTATCACACTTATGGGTTCGGCACTTCTCGCGCTGTCGGGGCGCAGTATCCTCAGTGCCTTTACTGATAATCAGGAGATTATCACGGTGGGCGTGTGGGTGCTGGTGGTTGACTGGTTCTTGGAGATTGGACGCACGTCGAACATCTTTGCTGTGGGCACGCTGAGGGCCACTGGCGATGCCATTTATCCCGTGGTCATTGCTATTATTTTCAACTGGACGATTGCCGTGGGTGTCGGCTACTTCATCGGTATTCCGCTGGGCTATGGCCTTATCGGAATGTGGATAGGGTTCGCACTCGACGAGAATATACGAGGCGTCATTCTCCTGCGCCGCTGGCGGTCGGGTAAGTGGAAATCGAAGGGGTTCGTAAAAACTCCCCGATCTAAACAGCTCGGGGAGTCATTTTTCTAATTTTTCTGATAGTTGAAGGCGTCGACGTCTACGTAGCCGCCGGCTTTCTTGGTGGCGTAGCAGAAGATGCCGAACTTCTGGCCCATGAAGAAGCGACGCCAGTCGAATCCCATCTTATAGTCGGAACCGATTTTTGTCCACTGCTCACCGTCGAGGCTGTAGTAGAATGTGGCCAGATCCTTGCCGGGCATCATGCCCTTGGTCTTGACGGGTCCGAAATCTGCATCGATGCGCAGCCATATCTTATTCTGCTTCAGCTCTACGCTCTCGATGATCTTCTCTTCTACGTTGGTCACCTCCTTGTCGCTGTCGGAGAGTTCCACCTTCAGTTCGTTCATCTGAAGCACCAGTTTTTTGCCCTGCTTCTTGATGGTGAGGGCTCCTGTATCACTGTTGAAAGCAGCCAGTCCGGCACAGTCGCCATCCTTCATCTTCGAGAGGTCCATGGCGATAGCACCGCTACACTTCGGTCCTTCCATGCGCTGTGTCAGCGTGTTGGGGGCCAGGTAGATGCTCTTGACCACGCGACTGGTCTTTAGACGCAGGTAACCGGGGTGCTCTGAGAGACTCCAGGCCTTGTCGACGGGGTTGTGGTTCCACTGCCAGTGCAGACCGAGCTTGTTGCTGCTGAAGTCGTCGCTCTTGACGATAGATGTCTCGGGTTCACCGCTCTTCAATGGACGTACCGTGTCGGGCACCTTACCATTCTCGTCGCCCAGCATCGGCCAGCCGTTGATCCAGCGACAGGGCATCACGGTGAGCACACGGCCCACACCACCGCGGTCCTGAAAGATGATGCCGTACCAGTCGCCGTCCTCGGTGTCGACGATAGTGCCCTGGGCCTCGTATGAGAATCCACCGAATTCGCTCTCAAGAATCACCTGCTTCTCCCAAGGTCCATGGATGTCGTCGGCACGGTAGCACACCTCGCGACGGTGCTTGCCAGGGGCGTAGACGTGTGAGATCATAAGCAGGTAGTACTTGCCGTTGTGCTTGATGACACGGCTGCCTTCGAGGAGCCCCTTCTCGTCTTCCTCGCGCTCGAAGATTTTCTGATAGCTGCCTTCGATGACGTCGGAGAGGTCGGACTTCAGTTCCATCATCTCGCCTGTGCCGTAGATGACGTAGACACGGTTGTCGTCGTCGAAGAACAGTGAGCAGTCGTGGAAGTGGCGCATGCGTGAGAGAATGGTCCAGGGGCCTTCTGCCTTGTCGGCGGTAAAGATGTAGGTGTCGCCCATGGCACCCTGCTCGTTGGGAGCCAGCAGCGCGTAGAACTTGCCGTTATGATACTTCAGCGAGGTGGCCCACTGACCGCGGCCGTAGGCGGTGCCTTGCTGCAGGTTGTACTTTGGTGAGTCGGTCAGTTTGTCGAAGATATAGCCCACGGTCTCCCAGTTCTTCAGATCTTTCGACTTCATGATGGGTGCGCCGGGCATGAGGTGCATCGTAGTGGATACCAGATAGAAGGTGTCGCCTACGCGGATTACGTCGGGGTCTGGGACATCGGCCCACAGCATAGGATTCTGAATCTTTTCTGTGTGAAGAGTCAGGTAGTCGTCGGCCATTGCCTGTGTGGCAGGTGCCAGCATCAGCATGGTCATAAGTGAATGGGTTAGAAATCTTTTCATTGTTAGTTCTTATTCTGACATATTTTTAATATAGGGAAGTTCGATGAGGTCTTTCAGCTGGTAGAACCTTTGTGCGTTCTCGCCGAGAAAGAACTGTTTTTCCTTGTCGGTCATCTCCTGTGTTTTGAGAATGAAGTCGTAGGACATGCGGTAGGTGATGGCCGTGATGGTGCGTGGATAGTCGCTGCCCCACATCAGCTTGTCGAAGCCTACGAGGTCGGCGGCCTCCTTGATGGCGCGCACGGCAGAGGGGAAGGGGTAGAACTCGCTGTTGTAGAGCCAGGTGATGCCGCCGCATTCTACATATACGTTGTCGCAGCTGGCCAGCATGATCTGTCTCTTCCAGTTGGTGTCCTCCCAGATGTTGCCCTGGGGTGGACTGGCCATGCCCAGATGACCGATGGCGATGCGCAACCGTGGGTATTCCTCTATCACCTCGCGCAGTTCTTCGGTCTGTTCCTCGCCGTCAGCTAGGGTGATGGAGAGGAAGATGTCGTGATTCTCCATCAGGTGGAACATCTTCATCATTTCCGGGTCGTTCAGATGGGCATGACGGGTGTTGGTGATGAGACGGTGGCCAGGGATGGCCAGGCCTTTGAAACCGCTGTCGATAAGAACCTGTGTCTGAAGTGGCAGGTTGGGCTGGAAGAAGTTGATCATGCCGCAGACGACAAAGCGGCCGGGATAGGTCTCACCCACCTGTTGCAGGTAGTGATTCTGATTACCGTCTATCAGCTCCTGAACGACGACGGCCGCCGACACCTGAGCGTAGTTCATGTTGGAGAGGAAAACCTCTGCTGTGTTCTTGCCGTCGGTCATGAATGGCGGCAGCATCTGTACCTCTTCACCGAGGAAGGTGGAGCGGCCGTTCTTCTTCGACTTGATGGGCAGACCGTTCCAGGTGGTGTCTTGTTTCAGCCACAGATGGCTATGTGCATCGACTATCTTCATATTGTCTTTTTACTTCTTATAGCTTTTTGGTGATTCTTTGCCGAAAAGAAACTGGCGCTGGTAACCACCCAGGTCGATGACGATCTTCTCGAACACGATACCAGGATCCTGCGGGTGGATGGTTAGGGTATGGATGTTGTCCTTGTCGTTGACAGGTAACTCTACCTCTTTCTCAACAACACGTAAGGCTATGGTGGGGTAGTAGACGCTGTAGATGTTTTCTGGCTTCTCGTTCAGGTTGCCGTTGAAGTTGACACTCATAGGGGTGCCGCCGTCGATAGCTACGTCGTAGATGAGGCCTCCCTTGTCGAGGTAGTCGAGAGTTGACTTGGTGACCACATGCACTTTGACCATCTTCTTACCGTTGGCCTCGAAGCGGTAGGTGAGTGTTCCGCCGTCGGTCTTTGCGGTATAGGGCATCAGGGCGATACCGCTCTTGGTACGACCCATATAGGGAATCACCGTCCACTTGGCTTCTGCGGCATCGTCGCGGCTGTAGGTATGTTCGGCTTCTATGCTGATATAATCGCCGTTAGCGCTGAAGGTCGGGCCGTTCTGAGGCTTCTCAACCTCAACTAGCTTGGGACAGACATCGGCAGGATAGGAGTCGTTCCACATAGTGTAGCTGATGTGCTTCTGTATCATAATGCCGTCCCACTTGCCGCCTGCGATGTCTTTGTTGTACTCACGCATCAGCAGTGAGTCGCGCTTGAAAGCCTGACGGCAGCGCTCTGCCCAGCAGTTGGCGTCAGGATCGCCCACGGCAGCCAGTTTCAGGTTCATGGCCTGTGCATAGTACATCTCATAGATGTTACCCATGGCCTGTACGGGGAAGAGGATGATCTGTCGATAGGCGTCATGGCACTCGGGCTTCAAGGTGATGAATTGGCGCAGGGCACGGGCTTCCAAGGCCTGATATTCGCTTACCACCTGTGCAAACTCGTCGGTGGTATACACTCTGGCATCGAGCATCTCAGATGTGATGCGGCCGTTGTACTTGCTTACGAGGTTTAAGATAGAGGCGGCCTCCTGGGCCTGCTCTTCGCCGAAACTCTCGGCGCAGAAGTCGCGGGTGTGGTCGAGCAGATGGTCAACCTGATACTTGTTGGGGTCCCAAGCCATGTCCATAAACAGCTGGATAGGATATTCCATCGGCTTCAAGTCGCCTACATTCAGAATCCACAGTTTTTGAATGCCGCCATTGTAGGCCAACTGCAGCTGTTCCCACATGTTTTGTATCGGGGTGACGTTGATCCACTTCGAATTGCGGGGAGCACCCACGTAGTCTACGTGGTAATATAGTCCCCAGCCACCCTTGCGTTTCTTCTCTTCGGCTGTAGGCAGTCGGCGCACGTTACCCCAGTTGTCGTCGCAGAGTAGCACAGTCACGTCGTCGGGCACGCGCAGGCCGGCGTCGTAATAGTCTTGTACCTCCTTATATAGCGCCCATATCTGTGGTGTCTCCTTGGCAGGACGCTTGGTGACCTCCTTGATGATACGGCGCTGGTTGTCGATGATGTTCTCTAGCAATTTCGTGTCGGTACCATTACCCATGGCCTCGTCGCCGTCGCCACGCATGCCGATGGTCACGATGTCGTCGGTCTCTTTCATGCGTTCGATACCTTCACGGAAGAAACGGTCGAGGTTCTCTTTGTTGGTTGAGTAGTTCCAGGCGCCCCATCCCTTGCGGTCGCGGGCATACTCCTGATGGTTGCGTGCCATCGGCTCGTGGTGCGAGGTGCCCATCATTACGCCCATGTCGTCGGCCGTTTTCAGGTTCTCGGGGTCGTCGGCATAGAAGGCCCATCCCCACATGGCAGGCCACAGGTAGTTGCCCTTCAGGCGCAGGATGAGTTCAAACACTTTCTCGTAGAACTGGTGGCCGCCGTAGTTGGTGCCGAAGGTGTTCTTTACCCATGTCGTCAGACAGGGCGCCTCGTCGTTGAGGAATAGTCCGCGATAGCGCACGGCAGGCTCACCGTCGGTATACTCACCTTCGCGAATAAACAATTGGGTGTGCTTCTCAATAGGCACGTCGGCCCAGAAATACCAGGGCGATACGCCCATTTGGCGCGACAGTTCGTAGATGCCGTATACGGTACCGCGTTTGTCGCTGCCCGCAATGACGAGCTGGCCGTCGATGGTCTTGATGATGTATTTCTCGGTCTTGCCTTTCAGATGACTAAGCATACCCTGTTTTACCCATTGGTTGATCTGCGGGTTGGTGCCCACGGTACCAATCACGATACTTGTTTTACCCTCACTGCGCTGTGCCGCTGTTCCCGTTACCTTCTCAAAGTCGGCTTCGAGATTGGCAATGGCCAATTTTACACAACTGTGCTCGCCGTCGGTAAAACTGACGGTCTGCTCTTTCAGCTGCCAGGCGTCGGCGGCTGACTGGAACACTACGAACTTGTCGGCGGCTAAGCCTCTCAATGGTAAGGCTGCCTGTAATACAGTGATGGCAAAAAGACTTTTCAGTCTGAAGAATTTGGTTTTCATCTATGTCGTCTTTATTTTGATTTTTGGGTGCAAAGTTAACACTTTTTCTGTTAGGAAACATTAGTATATGTTTCATGAACTTTAATTTTTGTCACATTTTTCTTGTTTCAATCATAAAAATGTATTACCTTTGTCGCCGAAATAAAAGATTAATCAAAGCATGTGGCCTAAGACTTTACTAACTATTATAGCTATAACGATGTCTATCAGCGTACGCGCGCAGATGGGCAAATTCTTCAATACAGAGAAACAACTATCCAGTAGTTTCGTTAATCAGGTGTATTTTGACCGTGAAGGATTTTTATGGGCTGCCACTCGCGACGGTATCAACCGTTACGATGGTTATCAGTTCCGGGTGCTCCGCCGTGAGAACGAAGCCGACCGGGCGCTTGCCAGCAATTACGTGAATACAATTATACAGGACCGCAACGGCTTGTTCTATTTCGGTATGTATGGCGCCTTGCAGACATGGGATGGTCGTACATTCAATAATGTCACGATGACTGATGTCAAAGGACAGGAGGGCAGTTGCTATGCCACCTGCTTTGTTGAGCGAGCCAATGGTGAGATCCTTGTCGGTACCTCGGGTCTGGGCATCATGCGGTTTACAGACAAGACCCATGCCCGACAGATGGGTGGGGCTCTCGCTAGTCTGCATACCATCAACTCTATGATTGAAGATCGTAAGGGACGTCTTTGGATCGTGACCGATGAGACTGGTCTGTTATCTTACGATGGGACTAAGATGAAGCGATACCTTACCGATCGCACAGACCTTAACCTCCTAGGACTTTGTGAAGACCTTAACGGTGTGATTTACGTCGGTACCTCTAATGCTGGTGTCTACCGTCTACAAGGCAGTGACTTCGTTCATATTGAAGACACTAAGAGCCATGGTGTGTCATCGCTCTATTGCGACCATTTCGGTAATATCATCATCGGCTATAATGGTCAGGGTATAGCTATTTTCGAACCTCAGAACAACCGTATTATCGACAACCCCTTTTTCAGTATGGAGGTAGACTTGTCTAAGACCAAAGTCTATTCGATTGCCGAGGATAAGATGGGAAACCTCTGGTTCGGACTCCTGCAAAAGGGAATCTATAAGCAGCCTATAGCCTTCCGTGGCTTTAACTATATGGGATATAAACAGGGCGCGCGTAACCAGATTGGCAGTGCCTGCGTCATCAGTACCCTTGTTGACAGTAAGGGGCGCCTGTGGATAGGTACCGATAAGGACGGCCTTTACTGTTTTGGGAGTGATGAACGCCTACTCAAGCACTATATCGATCATGTCCCCTCTACCGTCATGTCGCTAGCCGAGGATCTCGAAGGGCATATTTGGTTGGGCTCTTATGGCGACGGCTTTGGTTGGATAGACCCTGCCACTCAGCACTTTAACGCCATTCAGTATCCTGGCGATAAGCACCTGATTGTGATGGATATCGATCGCGATAGCCATGGACGCCTCTGGCTGGCGACGATGAAATATGGTCTGTTGTGTATGGATAATAAGGGTAACTTCCTGAAGAAATACATGATGAAACGGGGTGCTGAGGCTGACCGTAAGTTGAATTGCATCATCAATAACTATGTGTCGCAGGTGTCTGTCTCTCCCGACAGCAAGCGCATCTATTGTGCAACGTCGATGGGTATCTGTTGTCTCGATCTTGACACCGACAGTTGGATCAGTACCTTTGGCACCAACTGCCCCAATTACGGTCAGCCTGTCAAAATAGCCCGTGAATATAACGGTCATATCTGGGTGGGTACTAACGACGGCCTATTCTGTTATAGTCTTGATGGAAAGGTACTGAAACACTATACCCGCGAGACGGGACTCTGTGATAATGCCGTGGGCTCTATTGAACGATATGCCAATGGAAGGCTGTGGCTGGGTACCTGTCATGGTCTGTCCTGCTTCGACCCTAAGACGGGCCTGTTCCAGAACTTCTTTGCCGACGATGGTCTGCAAGGCAATGAGTTCAGTGACGGTGCCTCTAGCACCTCTCCCAACGGGCAGATCTACTTCGGTGGTACAGGCGGTCTGACATGGTTTACTCCGCAGGATATTACCCAAAGCAAGTGGGAGGCTCGCGTTCAGCTGACCTCGTTTACCGTCAATGGTGAGCCTATTGGCGGTACCGCGCGCTCTGGTAGCTATCAGGTGACAGACACCACCGTATATGCCAGTCGCCGCTTTGAGCTTGACTATCACGATAATTCTTTCGCCATACAGTTCTCAACGTTGACCTACGAGAACCCAGAGCACATCTCCTATTTGTATAGTATCAATGGCGAACCCTATGTGCGTTTGCAGCCAGGCATCAACGTGCTGACCTTCTCTCACCTGCCTGAAGGTACCTATCGCTTCCGCGTGAAAGCTGAGCGCAACAATACCGAAACTCCAGAGCGCGAGTTTACCGTGGTCATTCATAGTCCGTGGTATCGCTCTGCCTGGGCCTACTGTTTCTATGCTATCGTGTTCGGACTCTTCATCTGGCAGTATCTTACCTACCGTCGCCATCGTGAGCAGAACAATTTGCGCTTGCAGGCACATATCCATGCCGAAGAGATGGGCGAGGCTAAGTTGCGCTTCTTCATGAACATGAGTCATGAGATACGTACACCTATGACACTGATTGTTACGCCGCTGCTCTCACTGATTAAGAGTGACGACGACCCAGCCCGTCGCGGGGTCTATCTTACCATCAAACGTAATGCCGAACGTATCCTGAGTCTGATTAACCAGATGATGGATCTCCGTAAGATTGATAAAGGACAGATGCAGATGCGCATGTCGGAGACCAACCTCGTTGGTTTTGTGGGTGATATCTATAATCTCTTTGAGAATCAGGCCAGGGCTAAGCAGATCAAACTAACCTTCGACCATGACTCTGAGGATCTGTATGTATGGATAGACCGTCAGAACTTTGACAAGGTGGTGATGAACGTGCTTTCTAATGCCTTTAAGTATACGCCTACGGGCGGTGAGGTAGGTATCCGCCTGACTCACAACGACCAGCAGGCTACTCTTGCCATCAGCGATAACGGCGAGAAGATCCCTGATGATAAACTTGACAAGATATTCGAACGTTTCTATCAGACGGCCACCATTGCCAACGACCGTAATGTGGGCACTGGGATCGGTCTGGACCTGACTCGTTCACTCGTGGAACTTCATCATGGTACTATCACGGCTCATAACCTCGAACAGGGTTGCGAATTCGTGATTACCATCCCGATGGGTAATGCCCACCTGTCTCCAGAGGAGATGATCGACAGTCAGGAGGCTCTGGCCGATATGCCGTCGATTATTGAGGAGGAAATGGCTAAGGATGAAGAGATTCCTGTTGTGGATGTACCGCTCAGTCGCCGTCTCACCCTCGTGATTGCTGAGGATGATGACGAGATACGTGGCTATCTAGAACATGAACTTGAAGACGAGTACGATGTGCATGCCTGCGTCAATGGCCGTGAAGCCTTGGGTGAGATTCTTCACACGCGTCCAGACCTTGTTATCAGTGACGTCATGATGCCGGAAATGGATGGTAATATGCTTTGCTCTAAGCTCAAGTCTAACCCCGAGACCAATATCATTCCTTTCATCATGCTTACGGCTAAGAGTCGTGATGAAGATAAACTCGAAGGTCTTGAGACGGGTGCGGACGCTTATTTCGTCAAACCATTTAATATGGATATTCTCCGTCGTACTATTGCTAACCTCATCAACAGTCGCCGCATGCTACGTCTGAAGTATGAGCGAAACGATGACCTCGAGGAACAGGTAAGCGATATTCGCCTGAAATCGCCTGACGAGAAGTTGCTCGAGCGTATTATGGAGTGTATCAATAAGAATCTGGCCAATTCCGATCTCAGCGTCGACATGATTGCCGATAAGGCAGGTATCAGCCGTGTTCATTTGCATCGTAAGATGAAGGAGCTCACAGGACAGACACCTCATGACTTCATTCGTAACATCCGCCTGAAAAAGGCTGCCCAACTGCTCACGACTCAGGGCATGAACGTTACCGAGGTGATGTATGCATGTGGTTTCTCTAATTCTGCTTCCTTCTCTACAGTGTTCAAGAAGTTCTATGGCATGTCGCCCCGCGACTACATGAAGGAACACGAAGAACGTCAGTAAACAAACAATAAAAGGCCGACAGTTACGCCGGCCTTTTTTGTTATTAATCAGAAGAATTATCGAGAACCACCAAAGGGGAAACCTTGTGGCTGAGGTGCTATCTCTGGTTCACCGAAGAAGGATGCCTCTTCGTTTTTGTCGTTCAACTTAAACACCATGAACTTCTTGTTCTTCTCTGTGCAAGGAGCCCATTCGCCGCCCTGAGGACCGTTTGGATCACTGTACTTTACAAAGTTGGTCCATGCGGTCAACATCTTCTCTGAGAGATCCCAGTCGCCCTGAGTCCAAGGACGCCAGCAGTGCTTCAGACTCTTGAATACAAACCAAAGGTCGCTTGAGTGGAAAGCACCCTTCAGTCGCTGTGTCACCTCAGGATGAGAACCGTCGTCGGGCAGCGGACGTGCAAATTCGTAGGCCCAGGCCTTGCCGCCCTTCTGGCCACGAACTTTACAGAACTCGGCGATGTTGGGAGCCATGTTGCCCATGTCGTTGAGAGTGAAACCAATCATATAGGGAACGTCGGCCAAGGTTCCTTCGCGGGTAGCGTCATCAAAACTCTTCTCGCATACATAACCTTCGATCATCGGCATGAATGGCAGTCCCATGCGCATAAATGCCATTGGACCGCTGGCCTGCTGACCATTGTCGTTAATCTGATAATAGAGCGTTGGCAAAGCAAAAATAGTCTCTGTAGAAGCCTGACGCATCTTCTTTAAGTCGGTTAGACCAGCCCAGTCGAATACTTTCTTGGCATTGGCTTCGGCATCGGCAAACGAACCGCCACTATAGCGAGCACCCGTCGGATTGCCGTTGGCATCGGGGATACTCAGACCCTGAGCACTCATAATCACAGCCTTGTGGAATAGACCGCGAGCCAAGGGACTCTCACAGAGGGTGCGCACGCTGCCACCACCGGCACTCTGTCCGAAGATGGTCACGTTATTGGGATCACCACCAAACTGCTCAATATTCTTCTTAATCCACTTCAGAGCCTCGATTTGGTCGAGAATACCATAGTTGCCTGATACGTGATGTGGACTCTCTGCAGAGAGAGCCGGGTGTACGAGGAAGCCGAACACGCCCAGACGGTAGTTAATTGAAACGAGCACTACGTCCTTTGCGCCCCACTCCTGTCCGTCGAACTCAGGTTCTGAACCGAACCCTTCACGATAGCCGCCGCCATGAATCCACAGGGCTACAGGCAGTTTCTTCCCTACCTGACCAGGAGCCTTTGTCCACACGTTCAGATATAAGCAGTCCTCGCTGGAACCTGCTTCCTTTCCATAGCCCCATTCAGTGTAGTAACCACCAGGGTACTGAATGGCCTGATAACTCGGACGCCCGAAGGTGTCACAGATTTTCACGCCTTTCCATGGTATGATGGGCTGAGGCTCCTTCCAACGATTTTCTTTGATAGGAGGCGCTGCGTAGGGAATGCCACGATACACATACACGTCAGGATAATCGTCGGCCAATACACCTTGTACCTGACCACCTTCAATCTTTAACACAGGGTTTTCTGCAGCACTTGCAGATACTGCTACCAAAAGCAGAAGCGGTAAGAACAGTTTTCTCATAAAAGTTGATTAGTTTGTTGATAATATTTATATGGTTTATTTTATGATACGTCTATTAGACGTACGGCTCTTCAAAAAGTTTAATGAGGAAGGGTAATATTCTTCGCTCAATTCTTTGCTATCTTAGAGGAACGCCATGCGTGTTCTTGACCTCCTTCATAACGAAAACACTATGGAAGTAACCCACACTGTCGATGTTGCCAAGCTTGGTACGCATGAATTCCTGATACGACTCCATATTCCGTGTCTGTATCTTCAACGTAAAATCATATTCGCCACTTGTATTGTAGCATTCGGTTATCTCGTCAATGTTCTGGATGGCCTCCATAAAGTCATCCATCAGCACTTGTGAATGGTGCTTCAGGCGCATGTGACAGAGTACGGTGATGCCATTGCCTGTCTTTTGGGCATCAAGAATAGCGTGGTAGCCCTGGATGAACCCCTCACGCTCCAGTCGTTTCTGACGGTCGAACGTAGGTGAGGCAGAGAGATTGATGCGTGCAGCTAGCTCCTTTACAGTAAGGGTTGAGTCGGTTTGTAGGATGCGCAATATCTTGCGATCGGTGTTGTCAAGTTCGTCGTATGTCATCATATTGCCAAATAATATTCTGTAATCAAATAGAAATGCGGTACAAATGTAGTATATTTTACTGAACTGGCAAAATAATTTTTGAGTAAATGTGACTTTTCACTACTTTTGCAGTAGGAATTCCGACATCCGACAAAGTCAAACAGAAAAAAGTATATCACAATGACAAAAGTAATTAAAGGCATTCAGGTTCCGCAGCGAGCCGATTTTGTAGGCAGTTTCCTTCGTCCAGCCAATCTCTCTGACAGTACTCGTGACCAGTTGGTTCGTGAACTGACTGACAAGCAGAAACAGTTGGGTTATCATGTCATCACCGACGGTGAATTCAACCGTACCTTCTGGCATCTTGACTTCTTCTGGGGCTTTGGTGGCGTGGCTCATGAAGATGGAGGGGATGTCGTCTTCAATGGCGAGACAGCTCACCTCGACAGGGTATATCTTACTGGCAAACTCACCGCACAGCCGCATCCGTTTATCGACGATTTCCGTCGTGTCCAGCAGTTTGAAGATGCACAGACCATTGCAAAACTAACCGTCCCGTCGCCAGCGCAGTTTTTCCAACAACTCATCATTCCGCAGAATTTTCCTGGCACGAAGGCCATCTATCCCGACCTCGACGAATTGATCAGTGACATTGCTGCTGTCTATCAGGATTTTATCCGCCAGTTTTATGCTGTTGGTGGGCGGTTCTTACAGCTCGACGACTGTACTTGGGGCGCTATTGTGGGCGAGGCGGCCTCACTACGTTATGCTAGTCTGAGTCCAATACTCGACGATGTTAAGGACCTCTTGCTTAAGGTAAACAACCTAGCACTCGAAGGACGCCCTACTGATTTGCTGGTGGCGTCGCATATCTGTCGTGGCAACTACCACTCTACCTGGTTCAACAGTGGTGCCTATGACTCTGTGGCCGACTGGGTCTTTGCCCGTGAGAAGGTTGACGCACTCTATCTGGAGTACGACGATGAACGTTCAGGAGGCTTCGAACCTTTGGTCAAAGTCAGTGCTGACAAACATGTGATACTTGGTCTCATTACCACAAAAAGGCCAGAACTTGAAGATAAAGCAACAGTCATTGCCCGTATCCATGAGGCGGCCAAATACATTCCTCTCAATCGTCTTTCGCTCTCTCCCCAATGCGGTTTTGCCTCATGTGCTATCGGTAACAAGATCACGCCTGATGAGCAATGGGCAAAACTTAAATTAGTTAAGGAAATCTCAGAAGAGGTCTGGGGTATTTAGAAAGATTCACTGCTCAAAAAATGAGCAGTGAATCTTTCTATTAGCGTGTTGATTGTATAGCCAGCATCAGAGGAATCTCTGTGTGTGAATCGCTGCCGGTAAAACGTTGTACAGATTCAGTCATATGCTGTATGAAAAGTTCAGCCGAAGCATTGGTCTTCTTCTGCTGGAGCGCCTCGCCAAGTATGCGCTTTGTGCCGAACTTACGGTGGTTGGCATTCTCGATACTGCTAAGTGTGTTGGTGTAAAGGAAAAGCATATTAGAGGGCTCCAAGACAATCTCATGGGTAGAAAACGTACGACATTCATCCGAACCGCCTATAGCGCCCTCTTTGGCAGTTAGTAACAGACCAATTTCAGTAGCAGCGAGCACGGGAGCAGGATGTCCGGCATTGCAATATTGAAGTCTCCCTGTAGTTAATTCCAGTACTCCCACGAATAACGACACAGGGCTGTAGTTACCTGATGTCATGGCAGTGTTTACTGCTGTTACAATCATTTCTGGTGCTGTTCCCAGTGCGGCCATAGAACGGAATTGTGACTTGACAAGAGCTGCAGAGTACGAATCTTTGACGCTGTTGCCCTGCGCACCGCCTGCACAGAACCATAGTTTGTCATCATTCAACCGGTAATCAATGAAGTCGGCAGTAGCCGTACCGTTTGTCTTCGATGTTGCACAGAACGCCATCTTCTTATCCTTTGGCTCAAGAGGTGGTACGTCAGCCAGTTGTATCTCGCGGAAGATCCGCTGTTCAGTTTGCTGACGTTCTTTCTCGAAGGTCATTGTCTTTACCTCTTCATAGGCAGTTTCCAACTCCTGATGAGCTTTTGAAATGCGGTGACGCATCCATATCTGATAGAGAATGTAGGCAATGAAGATACCGATAGCTACAAAGAGGGCTATCATCAGGGCCGTCATGCGTTTGCGCACGATTGATTCCTGATGGATAGTGATTTCTTGCAGTTTGGCCCTGGTCGTATCCTGCTCTTCAACTTCAGTGCGTCGTGAATTGGCAATTGCAGAATCAAGCATTTCACTTATCCTTATACTAACAGCCATGGCAGAGTCGCGACGTCCCGCCATCTGATTGGCATGGAACTTACGCAGACCAACACTCTGTATGTTGTCAAGGGTGTATTGTATATTGCGTAGTTCAAACATCTTGTCGAGATTCTCGTAGTTGGTGGCAGCCTCTTGCCAGCGTCCCGCGAGTTCCAGATATTCATTAGCTAGAATATGTCCTTCAGACGTCAGACTGTATTTTGTGCTTAGAAAATCGCGATAAGCCTCGGCTGCCTCTTCGTTCCGTCGTAATCCCTGTAAGGCCACAGCACGATAGATGTCATAACGTGCCCATTGTTTATCTACATAGCTGGAATCAACGTCCTGACGTTGCTCGTACTCAGTGATGAACTTACCGTAACGCTCGTTCCATTTCAATGCATCTTCGTAGTGTTGAATGCCGTTGTAGTTGTAAATGATATTAATCACTCCTGCGAAAGCGTTTTTATAGGCCTCGTCGTTGTGGTGTACCTCAATGTCTTCCTTGTGTTTCTTATAGGCACGGTTGAAACTTGCATTGACGGAATCTTTGGATCCGTCCATGTGTATCTGGCAGCATCCGATGTAAATGAGCAGGTTTACGTAATCGCTGGTGGTGTCACATTTCAGCGACTCTAATCGACGGGCTACGGGAATACCTATCTTCAGTGTGCTTTCTCCATCGCGGCGCATTGTGAGCACGTTGGCTAGTCGGCATGCTGATTTTGCATAATAAGAAAGCTCACGCGGATCTTTAGACTTCTCGGCGGCTTTGATGGCATGTTCCCAGAAAAAGGAGGCTGTGCGTAGTCTCCTCATACGATCGTATGCGTATCCCTGCCAATAGTATGCTTCGGCCTCAGAGAGCTGACCTTTTTTCTGCAGACTGTCGGCAATAGTTGCCAGTTGCTTGTAATTCTTAGTCTGATAGGCGCTCTCAATCAAATGGTCGGCCTCGCTGTTGTACTTCACCTTTTCGTCACAGGCGCCCATCATTAGCAGAGTGGCTGTGATGATTAGTAGTAGTCTTGTTTGTTTCATATCTTTAGTTTTTATATTTCTGTGCAACGATACTTGATGTCAAAAGGGCGGCAATAGCCAGTCGGTATGATATTGTTCTTAGATTCACATGATGATGCAAATATACAAAAAAAAGTCAGATAAATAAATCTTTATAGTTTTTTTAACCTCCTTTTGATTAAATCTCGTCAAGAAATGCATAAAAGAATTTTATTCCTAACAGGAAATGATACAGAATCGGAAAAACTTTGTATATTTGTGGCAGTATTTTAAAATGTGGCGTATATGAGAAGGTATTTAATAGTTCCTGTTGTGCTTTTAATCACGGCGTGCAGCGACATGTTCGACACGCATCCATATGATGTGGACGTGCATGGAGAGAAGGGCGTCAACAAGAAGCAGATGGCTGTTATAGAAAGCCGTTTTGCTGATAAGGACACATTGCGTGTAGCCTTTATCAGTGATACCCACCTGTGGCTCTCTGATGCGCGTGATCAAGTAGAAGATATAAACCATAGGGATGACATTGACTTTGTAGTGCATTGTGGTGATCTGACTGATACGGCTACTGGTAAGGAATACGAATGGTCAAGGGATATCCTGATGAAACTGAATTGTCCGTTTGTGGCCTTAATAGGTAACCACGACTATTTGGGCACAGGTGATCAAACCTATGATGTGATGTATGGTGAAAAAGATTTCTCGTTTATTGCCTCACGAGTGAAGTTCGTGTGTTTGAATACCAACGCGACAGAGTATGACTACATGGCGGCTGTGCCCAATTTTGACTTTATGGAAACGGAGATGGTGAAGGACTCGGACCGATTCGACCGCACTATCGTAGTGATGCATGCGGCACCCTACAGCGACCAGTTCAACAACAACGTGTGTAAGGCCTTCCGCCGTTATCTCGACTTCTTTCCTGGTTTGATGTGCTGTGTATATGGTCACGATCACAACGATACAGTGAGTCGCATCTATGGCGACGACTTGATATTCTATGCTATCGACTGTGCAGAGCACCGCAACTATCGTATTTTTACTATAACCCCTGACGACTATGAGGTGGAGCAGATTTATTTTTAGTTCTGCACTATTGACGTGTACACTGCAAGTGATTGCTGGCGACAGTATATACGTAGAAGATGTGCCAGAGAGCAAGTATGATAAGCGTATTCATCGCTATCAGAGGCATTGGGCGGCACTCATTCCAACGGAGTTCGTGATACAGAATGCGGGAAACATGGGAATTGCGTCAGCAGGTATTGGCTGGGACTATGGTAAGCGGGGACAGTGGGAGACCGACTTACTGCTGGGTTACATACCGGCCCATAACTCTTCGCGTGGCAAACTGACAATGACCCTCAAAGAAAACTACATCCCCTGGAGCATTAGTCTAACGCCTAGGTCCGTTAGTGTTAAAGAAAAGGGACGTTGGAGTATTGAGCCGCTTACGGCGAGCATCTACATCAATACTGTCTACGGCCATGAATTCTGGAAAACACAGCCGAGTCGTTATCCCGACAGTTATTACGACTTCATGTCGACAAAGTTTCGTTTGAATATTGCCTTCGGACAGCGTCTCTCATTTACGATTCCGGAAAAGAAGAGGAGAAGGTTCAACAAGATGACATTGTTCTATGAAATGAGTTCGTGTGACCTCTATATTCGCTCAAAGATTCAGGATAGCAGCGTGCCGTTGAAGGATATTATCGGTCTGTCGATAGGGTTGAGGCTACAAACACTTTAGGCAATGGTTAGTACTGATTTGTACCAAGACATCGCCTAAAGAGAGGGGATTATTACAATCTTAGAATTCCAGAATCAGACTCTGGCGGGGCTTAAGCTCCTGATTTTCTGAGAGGTCGTAGTTGTGATCTGTCAGGATATCCTTGGCCTTGGTTGCATTGCCGATGACCTCTGCGTAGCGGTTAACGTCGAAGGTGGCAGGTTCCGAGGTGCCGTTGAGAATGGTGAGGACAGTCTTGCCTTGATACTGGCGGGCTACGACGTAGATACCGTTGAAGGGGATGAATTGCGTTTGCTTACCCTTGATGATAACATCGTTGCCCTGACGCCAATGGAGCAGGCGACTCAGCCATGTGAACATGTCCTGTTCGGCTTGGGTACGTCCTTCACGGGTGAAGCAATTATGCTTGTCGCCAGGAAAACCGCCAGGGAAATCCTTGCGCACATTGCCGTCGGTAATGACCTTTGTGCCATTCATAAGTACCTCTGTGCCGTAGTAGAGCTGAGGAATGCGGTTCACAGTGAGCAGCAGTGACAGAGCCTGTTTAAGTGCCAGTGTGTCTTTGCCTTCACCTAGGAATCTGTCGGTGTCATGGTTTTCGATAAAGGCCATCACACTTGACGGGTTAGGGTAGAGGTAGTCGTATACAAAAGAGCCGTAAAGACGGTTCAGTCCTTTCTCGAAACCGTCGGTCTCTTCATCCTTCGCTTGACTGAACTTGTTGTAGAAAGAGAAGTCCATCACCGTTTTCAAGTAAGAGTTAGTCTTGGCGAGTTTCGAGTCTTTCTGCCAGGTAGCGGTATAAGCCGGCTCTGTGACCCATGTCTCACCTACGGTGTTGAAGTTGGGATATTCTTCGTTAATCTCTTTCATCCATTGGGCCATGGCATCAGCGTAGGCATAAGGATAAGTGTCCATGCGGATGCCATCGATGCCAACGGTCTCAATCCACCACATGCTGTTTTGGATGAGGTAGCGCAGGAGGTGTGGATTGTGCTGATTCAAATCTGGCATAGAGGGTACGAACCAGCCTTCGGTTGTCTCCTTGAGGTCAATCTCTGAAGCGTAAGGGTCGACAATAGGTGTCAGTTTGTAACTAGTTTGTAGATACTTACTTTGTGGTTGCTCGTCCAGCCAATCGGGGGCATTCAACCAGTCTTTAGATGGCATGTCCTTGGTCCAAGGGTGCTCAAATCCGCTATGATTGAAAATCATGTCCATGACAATCTTCAGTCCTTTCGCGTGGGCTTCGTCACAAAAACGCTTGTAGTCCTCGTTAGAACCGAAACGCGGGTCTACCTTATAATAGTTGGTAGTGGCATAGCCGTGGTATGTGGAAAAGCCGTTCTCGCTGTCGGGAGAGTCGTTCTCCATAACAGGGGTGAACCAAAGGGCGGTGACACCAAGTTCATTAAAGTAGTCGAGATGCTCACGGATGCCGTTCAGGTCGCCACCATGGCGGAGCGACGGCTTGGTACGATCCTCTACATAACTGCGCATACCCTTGATTTGCTTTGGGTGATTAACACTCTGTGCAAAGCGATCGGGCATGAGCTGATAGAGGACGTCGGCGTTGGTGAATCCCATACGTTTGTCGCCACTCATCTCACGCTGTTTTAACTGGTACTGTACCTTGGTTTTACCAAAGTTAAGTGTCATGGTACCAGGCTGAGCATCTTTCAGGTTCAGATAGACAAGCAGGTAGTTGGGTGAGTCAAGACGAACGATGCTGTCGACAACTGCACCCGGGTAATTGGTGCTCACACTGGCAACATCACGAATACCTTGGCCATAGACCATCAGCTGTACAGAGGGGTTCTTCATCCCGACGTACCAGTTGGTGGGTTCTATACGGTCAATCACGGATTTCTTCGCTGCCATCATGGTGAGCGCTGTGCTTACAAGTAAGCTAAAGATAAAGAGTCGTTTCATATTTAGTTGTGAATAATGATTGCTGACTGTGGATCGGCTATTGCCTTATCGCCCTTAAGACTGCCGAGGCCTTGTTCATTGATGATACCATCGCAACATACAATGGTGTAGTTGCCTTCGGGAATGGTGATCTCGGCAGACGACTTGCTGGCATTGAGAATGACGATAATATCGCGCCAGTCATCACGTCCTGCATAGTTCTTCAATCGATAGGCAACGGTGCCTTCTGGGGCATCTATAAACTCAAGGTGTTTGCGCACGAGGTCGGCATTGCCTAAACGGAAGGCGGGGTGGTTCTTGCGCAATTGGATGAGGTTCTTGTAATATTCAAAGACCTGTGGATATTTAGCTTTGTTGGACCAGTCGAGTTGATTGATGCTATCGGGCGATTCAAAGCTGTTGTGAACGCCTTTCTTGCTGCGAAGCAACTCTTCTCCGCTGAGGATGAAAGGAACGCCCTGAGAGGTGAATACGGTTGTCTGGGCAAGCAGGTCGAGACGGATGAGTTCATCGTCGGCAATGCCGGGGATGCTTGCGTGGAGACGATCGGCAAGACACATGTCATCGTGACAGCTAACGTAACTAATCATCTGAGTAGGCTCAAGCGCCCAGGGAGTCTGTGAGTAGTTGACTTTAGACATGTCGACCTGAGGGTGTTGGATAGCGCCAACAATACCGTACTTGATGCTCTCTTCGCAATTGGGCTCACCAGCCAGAAAGCCGCCTTTGGTGTCGTCAGAGAACGGACCGCGAAGGGCGTCTCTAATCTCATCGCTGAAAGCTGCAATACTTGGCATCTGAGCGATGTTGGCTTTCATGCCTAACAGCTCGTTAGGCAGAGCGCAACTGCCTGCACTCCATCCCTCACCATAGATATAGATGGTGGGGTCGATGTTATTAACCATCTGGCGAATCTGGTTCATAGTCTCGATGTCGTGAACGCCCATTAGGTCGAAGCGGAATCCGTCGATGTGGTATTCGTTAATCCAGTATTTCACACTTTCGAGCATGAATTTACGCATCATGGGCTGGTCGGAGGCAGTCTCGTTACCGCAACCACTACCGTTGCTATATTGTCCGTCGGCAGTCTTACGATAGAAATAGTCGGGATAGGTACGTTGGAAGTTGGAGTGCTCAATATCGTAGGTGTGGTTATATACCACGTCGAGAATGACGCGTATACCTGCTTTGTGGAGGGCCTGCACCATCTGCTTGAACTCACGAATACGTACTTCGGGCTGATAAGGATTGGTAGAGTAGCCGCCCTCCGGCACGTTATAGTTCACAGGATCATAGCCCCAGTTATACTGTGGTTGGTTAAGACGTGTCTCGTCCACGGAACCGTAGTCGTAGCTGGGTAGTATGTGTATTGCATTCACGCCCAACTGTTTCAAGTACTCGATGGCCCATGGTTCGGTGAGTGCCATGAACTTACCCGGATACTTGGCATCGGTACGGTTGATGGAGAAGTCGCGATGATGCATCTCGTAGATGACGAGGTCGGCAGGCGACTTGGTGACAGGACGCTTGTCGCAGCACCAATGTTCCGGGTTGGTTTGATTCATATCGATGATGGCGGCGCGCTTACCATTTACTCCGACGGCCTTGGCAAAGACACCAGCACATTCGCCGCGTCCCACATCAAATGTATAGAACTTACCCATCAGGTCGCCCTTGACGATGGCAGTGAACTGCTCTTTCCCTGTCTTCTGCATCTTCAAGGTTTTGATGGCTTTACCATCTTTTCCTTGCTGATAGATGCGTAGTGTTACCTTTGCGTTGTCGGGCGCAAAGAGTTTAAACGTAGTGGCCTGTGGGGTGTAGGCCATCTCTTGAAAAGCTTGAGCCGCAATCTTATTGGGCAGCAACATAGACAATAGTCCTGCAAAAATCAATTTCTTCATTGGTCTTTAATTATGGTTGGCCGTTAATATTACTATTGGGCAATCAGGGAAACGGCAAAACCGCCACCAGGTGCCTCAGTGAGTTTCAGTACATCGCCAGCCTTAACCACACGCTTGGTGATGGTATAGGCCTGGGGATTGGTATCATAGTGAGCATCTTTTGCATCAGCATAGATGGTGCAGTTGTACTTACGACCCTTATCAAGGAAGTCGAGTTTGACGACACTCTTGTGGCCGTTTTCATCGCATTTGCCGCCAATGAACCAGTTGTCGGTGCCTTTGGCCTTACGTGCTACGGTGATATAGTCGCCAGGCTCAGCTTCCAGATATTTGGAGTCATCCCAGTCGCAGGCAACGTCGCGAATAAACTGGAAGGCGTCGTCGAACTTCTCGTAGTTCTCAGGCAGGTCGGCAGCCATTTGCAGCGGTGAATACATAGTCAGATAAAGTGCCAGCGAACCAGCAATGGTGATACGTGCCCATGAAGTGTTGTCGCTCCATTCTGAGAGCTTTGTCACGAAAATACCTGGGGTATAGTCCATCGGACCGCCTTGCAGACGGGTGAAGGGAAGAATACAGGTGTGGTCTGGATTAGAACCTCCGAATGCCTCGTATTCTGTACCGCGGGCACTCTCGCCACCTACCAGATTGGGCCATGTGCGGCAGAGGCCTGTAGGACGAGTGGCTTCGTGAGAGTTGACCATGATGTGGTGCTTGGCTGCCTCTTTGATGACGTAGAGGTAGTGATTGTTCATTGACTGTGAGTAGTGGTGGTCGCCACGGGGAATAATGTCGCCGACATAACCTGTCTTCACGGCATCATAACCGTATTTGTTCATCAACTCGTAAGCCTCTTTAATGTGGCGCTCGTAGTTCTGCGAGCTTGAAGAGGTCTCGTGGTGCATCAGGATCTTCACACCCTTGGAGTGGGCGTACTCGTTAAGCATTTTAATGTCGAAGTCGGGATAAGGGGTTACGAAGTCGAAGACGTCGCGCTTCCACATGTTGGCCCAGTCTTCCCAACCTACGTTCCAACCCTCAACGAGAACCTCGTCGAGACCGTTTTTGGCTGCAAAGTCGATATAACGCTTTACCTTTTCGTTGTTAGCGGCATGACGGCCGTTAGGCTTCACGCTGCTCCAATCTATCTGGTCGAGCTTGATAGAGGGGAAATCGTCGGTATAGTTCCAGGTGCTCTTACCAACAATCATCTCCCACCATACACCACAGTATTTCGTGGGGTGAATCCATGAGGTATCCTCAATCTTACAAGGCTCGTTGAGGTTCAGAATCAGATTGTTCGCGAGCATGTCGCGAGCATCATCGCTCACCATCACTGTGCGCCAGGGGGTCTCACAAGGTGTCTGCATAGCACCCTTCAGTCCTGTAGCGTCAGGAGTGAGATGACTCACGAAGGTGAAAGGTTTTGGCAGAGGATAGGCAGAGGGCTTGGGGTTAGGTGTGTAGGCATTGCTGCCACCACCGAGTTTAGTGGTGAAAGCCTTTGTTTCTGCATCAACCAACTCAAGATGCATCGTGGCGTAATCCTGACAGGCTGCCTCGTGGATGTTGATGTAAAGACCATCCTGCGACTTCATCTGCAGCGAGGTCTGTACGCCAGTCTCTGAGAAAACGGCAACCGAACTGTTGCCCCAGTTCACAGCCTCTTTCATGCGTCCGCGGATTTCCGACAGCTTCGTTTCCTGTGTCACCTGCTCCTGTGTGTCGTAGTCGCCTGGCAGCCACCAGGCAGTGTGGTCCCCTGCCATGGCAAATTCCGTACGCTCTTCCTGAATCAGGAAATAGACGAGTTCTTGTTGTTGTGGGAACTCATAACGGAATCCGATACCATCGTCGTATATGCGGAAACGGATTAGGATCTCACGCTTAGTGGTAGGTTGCGAAAGCGTTACTGCCAATTCGTTATAGTGATTGCGGATGGTGGCTGTTTCACCCCAGACGGGTCTCCATGTCTCATCGAAGGTCGAAGTCTCTTCCTTTGCGATGGTGAAGCCGTCTATCAGGTTGGTTTCGTCCATTCCTTTTGAGGCATGCTTGTCCTTAGCCAACTCAAGGCCGAGGTGCGAGGGTTTGATTACTTCACGCCCCTTGTAGGTCATCTCATAGACAGGACGGCCTGCGTTATCCACAGAAAACTTTAACTCGATGTTGCCGTTAGGCGATTTTACGCTTGCGCTAAATGATAAATGACAAATAATAAATGATAAACTTGTCAGTAACAGAATTCTTTTCATTTTCTTCCACTATGTATGATTAGGGTCGTTATTTCATTGTTGAAGTCATCAGCAGCCAGTAACTGCTCAATGCTCATATGCATGCGGTAGCGCCAGTAGTGGCGGGGATTCGCAGGGATGTTGATGCGCTCGGCGTTGGCATCGGGCAGGCGAAGGGTCTCGCTGATACTCATCCAGTCTTGGAATGAAAGCAGGCAGAGCATAGAGGGCGAGGTGAGATGACGGCTCACGATGTCCTTTGCCAGCCAGTCGGGCAGTGGGTGAGGTGCTGCGCCACCACGATAGAGCATAGAGTTGAAATAGTCCTGTGTCAGCGCCTCGTCTTCGTCCCACCACTGGCGTAGAGTCGACATGTCGTGGGTTGAGATGGTGCAGACAGAGCGGTACGGGTTGCGTGAGAGGTGACCGAAGCGGACGGTGTTGTCCTTAGGCATTGACTGAATCTCGAGACTTAGGATGCGCAACTCGTTCATCACCCAGGGCACGCAGTCGGGCACCATACCGAGGTCTTCAGCGCAAACAAGCATGCGGGTGGCCTGTGTCAGCTTAGGCAACTTCTTCATGGCCTCAGTGTACCAGAACTGGTTGTTGCGGCGATAGAAGTAATCGTTGTACAGGCGGTTGAACGTAAACT
>Ga0265298_10000129_pt1 | contig 112854 bp, 94 predicted proteins | sample AusTroGonzalo_MG_3_FD_193486 | JGI IMG/M metagenome (GOLD analysis project Ga0265298, IMG submission 193486) | Bovine rumen microbial communities from tropical cattle in Woodstock, Queensland, Australia - Gonzalo_01 | ecosystem: Host-associated > Mammals > Digestive system > Stomach > Rumen ...
GAATTTAAACAATTGTTTTAGGAATGAATATTTCTTATAAATGGCTGAAAGAATACGTTGATTTCGACCTTTCGCCGCAGCAGGTATGCGATGCACTGACCTCTACGGGACTCGAAGTTGACGCTCTCGAAGAAGTACAATCCATACGTGGTGGATTGAAAGGACTCTATGTGGGCAAGGTGCTCACTTGCGAATTGCATCCCAATTCTGATCACCTTCATGTAACGACTGTTGACCTGGGCAAGGGCGAACCCTCACAGATTGTATGTGGCGCTCCTAATGTGGCTGCTGGTCAGAAGGTTATCGTGGCCGATCTGGGCTGCGTGCTCTACGATGGCGATCAGGAATTTGTTATCAAGAAATCAAAACTGCGTGGCGTTGAGTCTAACGGTATGATCTGCGCCGAAGACGAGATCGGAATCGGCAGCAGTCACGATGGCATCATTGTGCTGCCCGAGGATGTCGTGGTAGGTACACCAGCTGCCGAGTACTACAACCTGGAGAGCGACTGGCTCATCGAGGTAGATATCACTGCCAACCGTGCAGATGCACTGTCGCACTGGGGTGTGGCACGCGATCTCTATGCATGGTTGAAGCAGAACGGCTACGAGACAGCACTGCATCGCCCTGGCGTAGAAAACTTCGCAGTGGATAATAACGACCTGCCCATTGAGGTGGAGATTGCTAATACAGACGCTTGCAAGCGCTATGCTTGTGTCAGCGTGACTGGCTGCGAGGTGAAAGAGTCGCCCGACTGGCTGAAGAACAAGCTGACCACCATCGGTCTGCGCCCAATAAATAATATTGTGGACATCACCAACTATGTGATGATGGCCTACGGACAGCCTCTGCACACCTTCGATGCCGATATGGTGAAGGGCCACAAGATCGTGGTGAAGACGATGCCTGAGGGTACGCCCTTCGTGACACTCGACGGTGAGGAGCATAAGCTCTCAGACCGCGACCTGGCTATCTGTAACGCTGAGGAGCCTATGTGCATCGCAGGCGTGTTTGGCGGAAAGGGTAGTGGAACCTACGAGACCACTCGTAACGTGGTGCTGGAGAGTGCCTATTTCCACCCCACCTGGATTCGTAAGTCGGCTCGTCGTCACGGTCTGAGCACCGATGCTTCGTTCCGCTTTGAGCGTGGCATCGACCCCAATGGCGTCATCTATGCCCTGAAGCAGGCTGCCCTGCTCTGCAAGGAGTTGGCAGGCGGTAAGGTGTCTATGGAGATATGCGACGTTTATCCTGAGAAAATGGAGAACGCCGTTGTTGACCTGCAGTACAACTACGTGCACAACCTCGTGGGTAAGGATATCCCCGTAGAGACCATCAAGAGTATCTGTGACACACTGGAGATGAAGGTGCTCGAGGAGACTGCCGAGGGACTGAAGCTGGAGATTCCTGCTTATCGTGTGGACGTGCAGCGCCCCTGCGATGTGGTAGAGGATATCCTGCGCATCTATGGATATAATAATGTGGAAATCCCCACACAGTTGAAGTCGAGCCTCGTGATCAAGGCTGAGGAAGACCGCAAGCACAAGTTGCAGAACCTGGTGTCTGAGCAGCTGGTGGGTGCTGGCTTCAACGAGATTCTGAACAACTCGCTGACAAAGACTGCCTACTACGGTGAGGACGAGACAGTGGTGAAGATTATGAATCCTCTGTCAAGCGACCTCGGCGTGATGCGTCAGACCCTGCTCTACGGTGGTCTGGAGAGCGTGGAGCACAACGTGAAGCGTAAGAATGCCAACCTGCGTTTCTTCGAATTCGGCAACTGCTACTTCTTCGACCCTGAGAAGAAGAACGAGGACAACCCCATGCAGGCCTACAAGGAGGAGAACTTCATGGGCATCTGGGTGACAGGTAAGCGCGTGGAAGGCTCTTGGGCTCATCCTAACGAGGATTCTACCTACTACGAGTTGGCTGCCCACGTGCAGAACATCCTGAGCCGTATCGGCATGAAGCAGGGTTTGATGGTACAGAAGAAGTCAGAGAATCCTAGCTTCTCTGCCGGCATCGTCATCGAGAACCGTGGTGGCAAGAAGCTCATCGAGATGGGTATCCTGTCGAAGAAACTCCTGAAGCAGTTCGACCTGCAGCAGCCTGTCTATTTCGCTGAGCTCAACTGGACCCAGCTGATGAAGGCCACGAAGAAGAACGAGGTGACCTTCACCGAGATCTCCAAGCATCCTGCCGTGAGTCGTGACCTGGCTCTGCTGGTTGACAACGCAGTAGAGTTTGCCCAGATAGAGCAGATAGCCCGTCAGACGGAGAAGAAGCTGCTGAAGAAAGTAGAGCTGTTCGACGTTTATGAGGGTAAGAACCTGCCCGCAGGCAAGAAGTCGTATGCCGTGAACTTCATCCTGCAGGATACGGAGAAGACGATGAACGACAAGCAGATTGATGCTATCATGCAGAAGCTGATTGCTCAGCTGAAGAAGCAGCTCAACGCTGAACTGAGATAATTAATAGAATAATAATAACAATGGGGCAATGAACATGTGTTCAGACCCCCAACCCCCTAACTTAGGGGGCAAAAAAATAAAAACAATGGGAAGAGCATTTGAATATCGTAAAGCTACAAAGCTGAAGAGATGGGGCCACATGGCCAAGACATTTACAAAGATCGGTAAGCAGATTGCCATCGCCGTGAAGGCAGGTGGTCCTGAGCCTGAGAACAACCCTGCACTGCGTGCTATCATTGCCAACGCAAAGCGTGAGAACATGCCAAAGGATAACATTGAGCGTGCTATCAAGAACGCTATGGGTAAGGACCAGAGCGACTATAAGGAGGTAACCTACGAGGGATACGGTCCTCACGGAATCGCTATCTTCGTGGAGACTCTGACCGACAACACCACACGTACCGTGGGTGACGTTCGCTCAGTATTCAACAAGTTCAATGGTAACCTGGGTACCCAGGGTTCACTGAGCTTCCTCTTCGACCACAAGTCAGTGTTCACCTTCAAGAAGAAGGACGGTCTGGATATGGACGAGATGATTCTCGACCTGATTGACTACGGCGTAGAGGACGAGTACGACGAGGACGAGGAGGAGAACAGCATCACTATCTATGCCGATCCTTCAAGCTTCAGCGCTGTGCAGAAGCACCTGGAGGAGAATGGCTTCGAGGTGACTGGTGCTGAGTTCACTCGCATTCCTAACGACCTGAAGGACGTTACTGCAGAGCAGCGCGAGACCATCGACAAGATGGTGGAGAAGCTCGAGGACTTCGACGACGTACAGACTGTTTACACCAACATGAAGCCCGAAGAGGCCTAAACGGGGGTAAACACATAGGAATAAAGAAACGGAGCTCATTACTGGGCTCCGTTCTTTATTTTTTTATTGATAATCATTCTTAGTGATGGTGGTCTCGAAGAGAATGCTATCGGGATTGGAAAGGTGACGATACACATAATGGAAGCTATAGCCCTTATCCCGATGGGCCTTGTATTTCGGCTCCTGTCTTAACTCAGAGATGAGTGCCTGCTGTATCTGGTCTGTGGAGATAGAGAACTCATCGATACGGAAATACTGACTCTGCGTCAATGTGGGAATGTCGAATGCGATGCTGTCAAGGTACATGGTACTCTCTGTGTTCAAAGGCATTGGACATTTCGTTTGGGTAAACTCCTTGTTTTCGCGTGCTATGCGTTCTTCAAGTGACTCTTGGCAAGATGCAAGACCGATGACCAAAACGGCAAGCAATAGTATTTTCTTCATTTTCTTGACTATTTCGTTATTTTTTTGCATGCAAAGATAATAAAAAAAAGCAAAAATGGGATTAATTTGATGTTTTTTTTGTACTTTTGCAGTTTAAAGAGAGACATATACAATGAAGAATATCAGAAATTTCTGTATTATCGCACATATAGACCACGGTAAGTCAACATTGGCCGACCGATTGTTGGAACGCACAAAAACTATTCAAGTCACGGAAGGACAGATGCTTGACGATATGGATTTGGAGCGTGAGCGTGGTATCACCATTAAGAGCCATGCTATCCAAATGGAGTATGAGCGTGATGGAGAAAAATATATACTGAACCTGATTGATACTCCGGGACACGTGGACTTTTCCTATGAGGTGTCAAGAAGTATCGCTGCCTGTGAGGGTGCGTTGCTGGTAGTTGATGCTACCCAGGGCGTTCAGGCTCAGACTATCTCAAACCTCTATATGGCTATTGATAACAACCTGGAAATCATTCCTGTTATCAACAAGATAGACATGCCAAGTGCTATGCCCGACGAGGTGGAGGACGAGATTGTGGACCTGATAGGCTGTGACCCAGAAGACATTATCCGTGCCAGCGGAAAGACGGGAGAGGGCGTTGACGAAATCCTCAATGCTGTTGTAGATCGTATCCCACACCCTGTAGGTGATGAGAAAGCGCCCTTGCAGGCGTTGATTTTCGACTCAGTCTTCAACTCTTTCCGTGGCATCATTGCCTATTTCAAGATTCTGAACGGAACGATTGCCAAAGGCGACAAGGTGAAGTTCTTCAATACTGGTATGGAGTATGATGCCGACGAGGTGGGTGTCTTGAAGATGGACATGATTCCCCGTAAGGAGCTGCGCACAGGCGATGTGGGCTATATTATCAGTGGTATCAAGAACTCTAAGGAGGTAAAGGTGGGTGATACCATCACTCATGTGGAGCGTCCTTGCGAGAAAGCCATTGAAGGCTTCCAGGAGGTGAAACCTATGGTGTTTGCAGGTGTCTATCCCATTGATCCTACAGACTATGAGAATCTTCGTGCGTCGCTGGAAAAGCTACAGCTTAACGATGCGTCGCTGACATTCCAGCCTGAGTCTTCTGTGGCTTTGGGATTCGGTTTCCGTTGCGGTTTCCTGGGATTGCTCCACATGGAGATTGTTCAGGAACGCCTGGACCGTGAGTTTGATATGGATGTGATCACTACTGTCCCCAACGTTAGCTACATGTGCTATACGAAGCAGGGTGAAGTGAAAGAGGTGCATAACCCCTCTGGACTTCCTGACCAGACGATGATAGAACGTATTGAGGAGCCTTACATCCGTGCCTCTATCATTACTGCTGCCGACTATATTGGTCCTATCATGACGCTCTGCCTGGATAAGCGTGGCGAACTGATAGACCAGCAGTATGTGAGTGGTAATCGTGTGGAGCTGCATTTCATGCTGCCCTTGGGAGAAATCGTGATAGACTTCTACGATAAGCTGAAGAGTATCTCGAAAGGATATGCCTCGTTCGACTATCATATCGATTCGTTCCGTCCGTCGAAGCTGGTGAAGCTGGATATCCTGCTCAATGGTGAGCCCGTGGATGCACTCTCTACGTTGACCCATCAGGACAATGCCGTGACCTTCGGTCGCCGCATGTGTGAGAAGCTGAAAGAGCTGATTCCGCGTCAGCAGTTCGATATTGCCATACAAGCTGCCATTGGTGCGAAGATTATTGCACGCGAGACGGTCAAGCAGGTGCGCAAGGATGTGCTTGCGAAGTGCTATGGTGGTGACGTGAGCCGTAAGCGTAAGCTGTTGGAGAAGCAGAAAAGAGGTAAGAAGCGTATGAAGCAGATCGGTAACGTCGAGGTGCCTCAGAAGGCTTTCTTAGCTGTATTGAAACTGGACTAAAAATCTACTAGAACTAAAATATTAAGGAAGGAGTAAAGAGACAATGCCAACAAACCTAAGTTTAACCACGAGAGACGTAGCCCGTGAATTAGCACGTCGTTACAGTACAATGACTCATGATGAGCTTGACATTCTGGAAAGCATCCTTGTGCCCATGAAGTTTGCCAAGGGTGAGAAGATTCTGGATGAAGGGCAGGTGTGCCGTCATATCTATTGGATTGTGAAGGGCCTCGTTCGTCAGTACTATTTTAAGAACAAGAAAGAGTTGACGGAATATATGGCTACAGAGAACACGATCTGTATGAGTATTGAGAGCTTGTTTAAGGAGACTCCGTCCGTGCAGATGATTCAGGCTCTGGAACCAACGATTATCTTTGCCATTCCTATGCACGAGCTGGAGATGGCTGCTATGAAGAGCGTTAATATCCAGATGCTTTATCGTAAGATATTGGAGGAGTCGCTCATTATCAGTCAGCAGCATGCGGACATGCTGCGCTTCGAGAGTGCGCAGGATCGCTATCAGAAGTTGGTGAAGACGGCTCCACAGCTGGTATTGCGTGCACCTCTGGTCTATATTGCCAGCTATCTGCAGATGACACCAGAGACGTTGAGTCGTGTTCGAACGGCTACGTTGTTGAACGGATAAGTTTTTTATTCCAATAAGCATAAAAAAGAGCGGCTTCTCATCGGAAGGCCGCTCTCTTTGTTTGTATTGCTCTTTGCTGGAATCAGAGAACTCTCATGTTTATTTATAGAGGTATCGTTTGATACTCTTCTTAGGTGTTTTCTCAAACTCCTCTTCTCTGATCTCAACCTCTGCGATTTTCTCGTAGGCGGGAAGCTGCTCGTTCAGCGTCTGACGATTCTGCTCCATAATACCCATCAAGTCTTCTTGCGTGAAGTTCATCGCTTTAGCCTCTTCCAGGTCGGGATGGATGAGAGCTACCAACTTGGTGTCGCGTTGTACGACGATGCTCTCTACCACCATTGTCATGGAGTTCAGCTTGTCCTCAATCTCCTCAGGGTAGATGTTCTGACCATTGGCACCAAGCAACATGTTCTTCGAGCGTCCGTTGATAAACACGTTACCCTCGTGGTCCATAGTTCCCAGGTCGCCTGTATGATACCAACCATCCTTGTCGATAGTCTCAGCAGTAGCCTCAGGATTCTTGTAATAACCCAGCATCACGTTCAGTCCGCGTGCCAAGATTTCACCAGGAATGCGCTCAGGGTCGGGAGAGTCAATCTTCACTTCCATGTGGAGCACAGCCTTACCGCAAGAGCCGGGCTTGAATGCGTGCCAGTCCTCATAGCAGATGATAGGAGCACACTCTGTGGCGCCATAACCTACGGTATAGGGGAAGTTGATGCGTTTCAAGAACTGCTCTACTTCCTGATTGAAGGCAGCACCACCGATGATGACCTCGTACATCTCGCCACCAAAGGCTTTCACTACTTCCTGACAAATCATCTCGCGTACTTTGGTTGAGATGATAGGCATCTGGAGAAGCAGGCGCATGCGGTTGTTCTGTATCTTGGGGAATACCTTCTTGCGGATAATCTTCTCGATGACCAAGGGTACAGCAATGATAATCTTTGGCTTTACCTCTGCAAAGGCTTGTGCGATGATGGCAGGCGATGGTGTGCGGTTCAGGTAGAACACGTGACAGCCGTGCAGGAATTCGAAAAGGAACTCGAAGGCCATACCATACATGTGGGCCATTGGAAGAATAGAGATGATGTTGTCGCCCTTCTTGATGGTCTTACCCAGCACGTTCTCAGCGAAGTCGTAGTTTGACCAGATGGCACGATAGGGAATCATGACACCTTTCGAGAAACCTGTCGTTCCGCTGGTGTAGTTGATGAGTGCCAACTCGTCGGGGCTCTCCTCACGATAGTAGTGAATATGCTCCTGGCGGAAGTATTTGGGGAATTTCTGTCCGTACAGGGCATTGAGGTTCTCACGTGCGTAGGTCAACTTCTCTGAACGTGAAACGATGAGCGAGTAGTCTGTGCTACGAATGATACCTTCCAGTCCTGGCATCTGTGCAGGGTCTATAGTTCCTGCCACGTGGTCACCAGCAAACAGAAGCTTGGCATCAGAATGGTTCACGATGTTATGAATCTGGTCTGGCATGAACTCATGCAGAATGGGTACTGCGATGGCGCCATAAGTCAATGTAGCGAGAAAAGCTACTGCCCATTGGCTGCTATTGCGTCCGCAGAGTGCAATCTTGTCACCCTTCTTGACGCCTGAGTTCTCAAACAAAATATGAACCTTCTCAATCTTACGTGCTACATCGTGATATTGCAGTGTCTGACCCTTATAGTCAGTCAATGCGTCAAGATCCCAGTTGTCCAGGATGCTTTTTTCAATCAGTTCGTTAAAACTTGGTATGTGTTCCATAATTGTATTTTATTCTTGGTAGAGATAGCGTTTGATGCTCTTCTTAGGTGTCTTCTGGAATTCCTCCTTGCGCAACTCGATGCTGCTGATGCGACTGAACGGAGGCAACTGTGCGTTGAGGTTCTCACGGTTCTGGTCCATGACAGCTTCCAGCTCTTCCTCACTGAAGTTTACTATTTCATCCTGATCGGGATATACGAGCGCAATGAGTTTTTCGTCTCTCTGGATGACAAGACACTCGCTGACCATTGGCATTGAAGAGAGCTTGTCTTCAATCTCCTCTGGATAAATGTTTTGTCCGCTTGCTCCCAGCAACATGTTCTTGATGCGTCCGCGAATGAAGATGTGTCCCTCTTCGCCCATGGTGCCCAGGTCGCCTGTGTGATACCATCCATCTTTGTCGAGAGCCTGATTGGTTGCCTCCTCATTCTTGTAGTATCCCAGCATGACATTTTGTCCGCGTGTGATAATCTCACCAGGGGTGTTGAGGGGGTCGTCGCTCACGATACGCACTTCCATTCCGTCAACAGGTTTGCCACAAGAGCTGGGTGCAAATTCTTTCCAGTCGCAGTAGCTGATAAGTGGAGCGCACTCTGTGGCTCCGTAGCCTACGGTAATGGGGAAGTTGATGCTCATGAGGAATTCTTCCACTTCTTTTGAAAGTGCTGCTCCGCCCACAATCACCTCGTAGGCACGTCCGCCAAAGGCTGCATATACCTGTTCGTAGATGCGACGTTTTACCTTCTGCGATACGATGGGCATTGCCATCAGTAGCTTCATGCGGTTGGTCTGTATGATAGGGAATACCTTCTTGCGGATAATCTTCTCAATGATGAGTGGCACAGAGACAACCAGAGTGGGACGTATGTCTGTGAATGCCTTCGCGATGAGCGATGGTGAGGGCAGACGATTGAGGAAGAAGGTGTGGCTACCATTACAGAAGGGGAAGATGAACTCAACTGCCATTCCATACATGTGAGCCATTGGCAGAATAGAGAGCAATGGGTCTCCTGGCTTAATCTTGTCTCCCAGGTGCTTAATACAGAACAGCATGTTGCCCATGATGGCGCGATAGGGTAGCATGACACCCTTTGAGAATCCTGTTGTTCCGCTGGTGTAGTTGATGAGTGCCAGTTCCTCGGGTTGGTCCTCGTGATAATGCACGTCTTCCTGTCGGAAAGCGCGTGGATACTTACTACCAAACATCATGTTCAGATGTTCGCGTGCGTAGGTCAGCTTCTCAGAGCGCGAGAGCATAAGTGAGAAATCGGGCAGGTTGACGATGCCTTCCAAGTTGGGCATCTCGTCGGGATTGATTTCCTTTGCCACGAAGTCACCTACGAAGAGCACGCGCGAACCTGAGTGGTTCACGATGTTGTGAATCTGCTCTGCGTTAAACTCGTGAAGGATGGGAACTGCCACAGCACCATAAGTCAGCGTGGCCAGAAAGGCTACAGCCCAGTGTGCGGAGTTGCGTCCGCAGATGGCTATCTTGTCGCCTTTTTGAATGTTACAACTCTCGAAAGCTATATGCAGCTTTTCTATTTTGCGGGCTACATCGTGAAATTGAAGAGTAGCACCTTGATAGTCGGTTAGGGCGTCTTGGTCCCAGTATTTGACGATGACGTCGTGTAGATACTTGTTAAAACTTGAACAGTCGTTCATTGCACAATTTTCAAAATTTTGTGCAAAGATACACTATTTCCTGCACATTTCAAAATTTTCTGTGCAGTTTTTTGTTTTCTACTCTATTTATTTTAATAAATATGTAAAAACGAACAAAAATACGGAGTAATGGGTATAAAATCCTATGCTTATTCGTATCTCATGGAGCGTGCTGGATGTATTCTCGAAACGAGATAGCTGGGGGCTATGAGCACGAATACGCTGATGAGGAGTGTGGCTGCGTTGAGCAGGATGACGAGTGGTATGTTGAGTTCCATTGGAGCCTCGTTGACGTAGTAGGTCTGTGCGTCGAGGGTCACTATTCCTGTCTTCATCTGTAGTACCACGATGCCTATGCCTATGAGGTTACCTAAGAGCAGACCTTTACCTATAATAAAGGTGGCAAACCAAAGGAAGGTGTGGCGAATGGTGTTGTTGCGTGCGCCGAGTGCCTTGAGTATGCCTATCATCTGCGTGCGTTCCAGTATGATAATCAGTAGTCCGCTTATCATGGTGAATCCTGCTACGGCAATCATGAGTGCGAGGATTATCCACACGTTGATATCGAGCAGTCCCAGCCATGAGAATACTTGTGGGTAGGCTTGCATGATGGTTTGAGAAGCCAGCGTTTGCTGGTCTTTGTCTTGTGTGTGGTTGACCATTTCTGCCACATAAGGGTAGACTTCTTCCAGCTGCGAGAAGTCGTTCACCAGTAGTTCCGTTCCAGAACATTGGTCTGTGCGCCAGCCATTTAGCTTGTTGGTGACGTAGATATCCGTGAGACAAAAATTGTCATCGAATCGCTTCATGTTGGTTTGGTAGATGCCACTCACGGTGAAGCGACGTGCTTTCACATCATCGTTGCCTATGAAGTAGGCGAAGAGACGATCGCCAGTGTGCAGACGTAGCTTGTCTGCCATCGTCTTCGAGATAACGAGCGGATAGTGTGTGGCAGAGTCGCTGAAAGCAGGCAGTTCACCTTCCAGCATACTTTCCTGAAGGAATTGTGTGTCATATTCAGGTCCTAACCCCTTGAGCATCACGCCCATGAAGTCGTCGTCGGTTTTCAATATGCCTTGTGTGTGGGAATAGCGCTGAGCATGACGTATGCCTGTGGTGTTTAGAAAAGCCTGTTCCAGACTGTCGTCCATACACATAGGGTAGTCTCCTGCCTGTGTATAGGCAAAGATATTCTGTACCTGTATGTGGCTACCGAAGCCTGCAACCTTATCGCGAATGGTGTGCTTGAATCCCAGTACTACGCTAACAGTCACAATCATGACAGCCAGTCCGATGGCAACTCCAACGGTGGCTATTTGTATGGCGGGACGACTTACTTTCTTCTTGTCGCCTTTCTCACCATAGATGTGCCGTGCTAAAAACAGAGGAAAATTCACTTTCATCTTTCCGCTCGGCTCTGCCGCTTGGCATCGCCAAGAACTTTAATTTACTCCACGCGTCCAGGGTATGCCTCAAGTGCCTTCTGCAGTACTACAAGCGCTTTGGTAAGGTCTTCTTTCTTAAGAACGTAGGCTATGCGCACCTGATTGATACCTGCACCTGGCGTGGTGTAGAAACCAGCAGCGGGTGCCATCATGACGGTGGCGCCTTCGTATTCAAACTCACTGAGACACCAGCGACAGAATTTCTCGCTGTCGTCCACAGGCAGTTTGGCTACGGTGTAGAAGGCTCCCATAGGAATGGGGGAATAGACACCCGGAATGCGGTTGAGTCCGTCAATGAGGCACTTACGGCGCTCTACGTATTCATCGTACACATCGCGATAGTAGTCCTCAGGTGCATCAAGTGATGCCTCAGCCACGATTTGGCCAATGAGTGGGGGAGAGAGTCGTGCCTGACAGAATTTCATCACGGCAGCTCTTACCTCTTTATTCTTGGTTATCAGGGCTCCGATACGAATACCGCACTCAGAGTAGCGCTTCGATACGGAGTCGATGAGTATGACGTTCTGTTCGATGCCCTCCAAGTGGCAGGCCGAAATGTAAGGCGAGCCAGTGTAGATGTATTCGCGGTAAACCTCGTCAGAGAAGAGATAAAGGTCGTATTTCTTCACGAGGTCGCGTATCTGGTTCATTTCGCGGCGTGTGTAGAGGTAGCCCGTGGGGTTGTTGGGGTTGCAGATCATGATGGCACGTGTGCGCTCATTGATAAGTTCCTCAAACTTCTCCACCTTTGGCAGCGAGAAGCCTTCTTCGATGGTAGTGGCTATGGTGCGTATCTTGGCACCTGCCGATATGGCAAAAGCCATATAGTTGGCGTATGCTGGCTCTGGCACGATGATCTCGTCGCCTGGGTTCAGACACGACATAAAGGCAAAGAGCACAGCTTCGCTACCACCGCTTGTGATGATGATATCGTCGGCAGTGACGCTGATGTTATATTTGGCGTAGTAGTCCACCAGCTTCTCGCGATAGCTGAGATAGCCCTGAGAGGGCGAATACTCCAGTATCTCGCGGTCTATGGTCTTCAGCGCGTCGAGTCCCACTTGTGGTGTGGGCAGGTCGGGCTGACCAATGTTCAGGTGGTATACGTGTGTACCTCTTTTCTTTGCGGCAGCAGCCAGTGGAGCCAGTTTTCTGATTGGTGACTCTGGCATTTCCAGTCCGCGTATTGATATTTCGGGCATCTTTTCTTTAGTTTTAAATGCGTTTCAGCCTGCAAAGGTAAGTATTTTTAGCTATATTGCCAATTTTTTTGGGAGAAATTGTAGCATGGGGGCTTGAAAAATAAACGGCGTATCTAAGTAATGTACCGCTATTCTCCAAGTAAAGTGCCACTATTCTCCAAGTAAAGTGCCACTATTCTCCAAGTAAAGTGCCACTATTCTCCAAGTAAAGTGCCACTTTACTCATGGAAAAGCGCTCCTTTGTTTTTCTATAACATTTTCTAAAGACTAAAATATTAGGGTTTTGTTTGCTAAAAGTTTGCTCATATCGGATTTTATGTGTACTTTTGCGGCATCAAAAATCGCACATGATATGAACTACGAAGAAATGCTCCAAGCATCGGAAAAGTCGAGCATCGGCAAGGAAAAACTGCTGATTGGCACACTTTGTAAGCGACAACTGGATGGAAAGTACAGGAATATTGTCACCGTGAGGCAGGATTTGGCCGATAGTGCAGACTTCCGTGAAGCGCTGCAGCAGGATCAGCAGTACACGGCTAGGTTGAACATGGCCCAGCAGGTGCACTATGAGGTGCTGTCGATGGAGCACGGCGTGTGCGAGTTGGAGCTCGAGGCAGGTACCTATCAGACTCTGGAGAGGGTGCTTGCTGAAGACCCCTCGCTGGTGGCTCGAAGTGGTTTTATGACTGACCTTACCCACCAACTGGTGGAGGCTGCCAAGCGACTACAGCAAGATGGTGTTGGTCAATGGTGCTTCGCTCCCAGAAACATCCTGCTGACAAAAGGTGGCTCGCGCCCCTTGTTACTGTGTCACGGTTCGCTGATGAAAGGTGTTGCCCCAGCTCTTCTATATCAGGGCGTAGAGGAATACGTGGCACCAGAGGTGATGCAGACAGGTAGTGGCGATGCACGAAGCGACGTCTATTCGCTGGGTAAGATGCTGGAGAAGGTATACGAGAACGGCGATATGCCTATGGGTATGAAGAAGGTTGTGGCCAAGGCTGCGGACGAAGACCCAAAGAAGCGATACGCCACCGTAGAGGCAATGGCGGCAGACATGAAGAAGCGCAACGATATGCGACGCTCGCTGCTCACCATGCTCGCCGCAGTAGCTGTTACACTGGTGTGCGTAGGCGTGTATTTCGACATGATGCCCCAGACGGAGAAAATAGAGTTTGAGGACCATTCTACACAGCAAAATAGCGAAGAAGAGTGGTTTGGCGACGAGAATTTCGATCCAGAGGCAGAACTCTCAGGAGACCCTGACTCGGCCAACGTGGATGGTGATACCCTCTTCACTCAGGACGAAAAAAAGCGCCTTGATGCCTATCAGGCCAAAGCCGAGGAGATATTCAAGAAGCAGTTTGAGAAACAGGCTGACCGCATACTCTCAAAGGTGTATAGCAACGAGCGTATGGGAAGCGAGGAGAAATCTTTCGTGGCAGGCAGTAAGCAGCTCATGGAGGAGCTCATAGGCGAACAGACCAAGTTGGGAGAAGAGGCAGGACTGAGCCCTGAACGCACAGGACAGTTGGCCAACGACATTATCACCCGACTGACCAAGGAGAAGCAGCAAGCGCTCACAAAGAAAGGATATCAGAAATAAATTTTAATACATTATTATATTATTATGGCAATGAGAAGTAGAACCGCCACATGGTTTGAATGCAAGATACGCTACGAGAAAACCATGGAAGACGGCATGCAGAAGAAAGTGACTGAGGCTTACGTGGTAGATGCTCTGAGCTTCAGCGAGGCAGAAGAACGTATCATCGAGGAGATGTCATCATATATCAGTGGCGAATTCACCGTTACGGATATCAAGAAAGCTCCCTATGGGGAAATTTTCTTCAGCGACCAGGAACTGGCCGACAAATGGTATAAGGCAAAATTGCAGTTTATCACTCTCGATGAGAAAACAGAGAAAGAGAAACGCTCTACCGTGAACTATCTCGTTCAGGCTGGTACCTTCAACGGTGCCGTGAAGAACCTCGACGAAGTGATGGGAGGTACCATGATTGACTATGTTATAGCTTCGGTGGCCGAGACCACACTCATGGACGTATACGAGCACACGGGAAAGACACAGAAGGACGATAAACCTGAATACGAACAGTAGTATTCACATCATTCACAATTCACAGTTTCTTTTTCATGTACCCAGTAAAAGAAAAACTGAATCAAGTGCGCCAGTCGCTCCCCCAAGGGGTGCGACTGGTGGCTATCAGTAAGTTTCACCCAGCAGAATATATCACAGCTGCCTACGAGGAAGGACAACGCGTGTTTGGAGAAAGTCACGAGCAGGAATTGGCACAGAAAGTGAAGACGCTGCCCAGCGACATAGAATGGCACTTCATAGGACACCTGCAGACCAACAAGGTGAAGTATATAGCTCCCTACATCTCCATGATAGAAGCTGTTGACTCGCTGAAACTGCTGCGAGAGATAGAAAAACAGGCTGCCAAGGTCGATAGGGTGGTTAAGGTGCTGCTGGAACTGCATATAGCCGAGGAAGCCACAAAATACGGACTCACACTCGACCAGTGCCGGGAGCTGCTTGCTGCTGGCGAATGGCGTGACATGAAACATGTGCAGATATGTGGACTCATGATGATGGCATCCAATACAGACAACGAGGCACAGATAGCACAGGAATTTCAGACTGCTGCCGACTTCTTCGACGAGGTTAAAGCACAATACTTTGCCCACGAACCGGCCTTCTGCGAACGCTCGTGGGGCATGAGCGACGACTATCACATCGCTGTTTGTCACGGTAGCACGATGGTGCGCATAGGAACCACCATCTTCGGACCAAGAATATATTAATCACCAGGAAAAACTGACCCTCCTTTTAACACAATGGCAACACCTATTTATATTATAGAAGAGCAGAAACTCAGACGCAACCTTCAACTCATAGCCGATGTGGCACGTGAGGCTGACGTGGAAATCATCTTAGCCTTCAAGGCTTTCGCCTTATGGAAGACATTCCCCATCTTCCGTGAGTACATACACAGCACCACAGCAAGCTCGCTTAGCGAGGCACGACTGGCCTACGATGAGTTTGGGGCAAAGGCTCACACTTTCTCGCCTGCCTATACTGATGACGAGATAGACACCATCGTGCGCTGCTCCAGTCATCTCACCTTCAACTCGCTCTCGCAATATGAGCGCTATCGTCAGCGCGCTAAGGGTAGAGTCAGCATCGGATTGCGCGTCAACCCCGAATACAGTGAAGTAGGTACACTTCTCTACAATCCCTGTGCTCCAGGTACGCGATTCGGTGTTTCGGCCGACAAGTTGCCAGAGCAGTTGCCCAGCGACATCGAGGGCTTTCACTGTCATTGTCATTGTGAGAGTGGGGCAGACGTGCTCGAACGTACACTCGTGCACATCGAAGAGAAATTCGCAAAATGGTTCCCACAGCTGAAATGGCTCAATCTGGGAGGTGGACACCTCATGACACGCAAGGACTATGACGTGCCACACCTTATTAATATATTAAAGGGACTACACAAACGCTACCCCTGGCTCAAGATCATACTCGAACCAGGTAGCGCCTTCGCATGGCAGACGGGACCACTGGTGAGTCATGTGGTGGATGTGGTAGAGGACAAAGGTATTCGTACTGCCATTCTCGACGTCAGCTTCACCTGTCATATGCCCGACTGTCTCGAAATGCCATATATGCCAGAGGTAAGAGGTGCAAAAACCATTCAGCCCGAAGAAGAAACTATAGAGGCGCCTTTCATCTATCGTCTTGGTGGTAATAGCTGCTTGAGTGGTGACTTTATGGGAAATTGGCAGTTTGACCATGAACTGGAAATAGGTGAAGAGGTCATTTTCGAGGATATGATACACTACACCACCGTCAAAACAAACATGTTCAATGGTATCACACATCCTGCCATCGGAATGCTAAAATGCGACGGAAATCTCGAGATTTTGCGCCAATTTGGCTACGAAGACTACAAAAATCGCATGGATTAGTACTTTTTTTGAAAAAAAACATAGAAAAGTTTTGGCAGTTCGAAAAAAAGTCGTACCTTTGCATCCGCAATCGAGAGAGATATGCTAAGACACTTAATTTAGTGCGATAAACAAGCGGAAATAGCTCAGTTGGTAGAGCACAACCTTGCCAAGGTTGGGGTCGCGGGTCCGAGTCCCGTTTTCCGCTCAACAGATTGAACAAAAAGAGAGGTTAGGGAAGGCCTTAATCTTAAAATGCCCAGGTGGCGGAATTGGTAGACGCGCACGTTTCAGGTGCGTGTGCCGCGAGGCGTGCAGGTTCGAGTCCTGTTCTGGGCACTCTTTTTATTCAAGATGTCAATCATGTTGGAGAGGTGGCGGAATTGGTAGACGCGCTACTTTGAGGGGGTAGTGTCAATTGCGACGTGGGAGTTCGAGTCTCCTCCTCTTCACCATTTTAAAAACCCTTCTTTGAAATAATGCGGAAATAGCTCAGTTGGTAGAGCACAACCTTGCCAAGGTTGGGGTCGCGGGTCCGAGTCCCGTTTTCCGCTCTTTTTTTATACAGGAAAACATCTTCACATCATGAATTTATACTTAAGATATTTTGATAAGGAAACACTGGTATATAGTGTTGATGAAGCTATCGATTTTTTGAAAGGCATCGATGAGATTGGCATGAACTCTGTTCTCGAAGCTGATGTCCGTGATTATGTTGCTAGCGATGTCCTGTATCCTAAGCGTTATAAAATTCGTCCCCGTGTTTATTTCATTATTATCAAGACTGAGGCTGCTACTATGCTCGACTTCAAGGAAAAGCGTGCTGTACGTACACCTGAGCCTGCTGCAGCTGCAACACGTCAGGCTTCGCCCGCAATATTGAAACTTAATGAAGTGATGGAGGGATGGTATGAAGGTGAAATCGACTTCAAGCGTGTGCTCATGGTGCCAGGCACTGGAAAGTTCCAGTATCGCGACACTCATTTCGTGGCACAGGTAAAGGCTACATCTGGTATTGACTGCTACAACCGTATTATCAGTCATCTGCGTGAGCGCGTGGACGATCGCAGTCAGTTCCCATCGGCTAAGGGTAAGAATTTCCGTTTCCGCTTCTTGGGAAAAGCAAAGTCCATCAGAAAAGAAGCATAATATAAATCATAATACTACTAGGTTATGAACAAGGTGATGTTGATAGGCAATGTGGGACGTGACCCCGAGGTCCGCTATGTGGACCAAGGACAGGCTGTGGCACGATTGACTCTGGCAACCACCGAGCGCGGCTACACGTTGCAGAACGGTACACAGGTGCCTGACCGTACAGAGTGGCATAACGTGATTCTCTGGAGAAAACTCGCTGAGGTCGTTGAGCGCTATGTTCATAAAGGTGACAAGTTGTATATCGAAGGACGCATACACTATGCTTCCTACGACGACAAGCAGGGTAAACGTCAGTACTACACTGAGATATGGGCGGACAATATGGAGATGTTGACTCCAAAACAAACGACCGTTGCAGCTCCCGAACCAGCAACTCAGACTGCACAGGCTACGACCCAAGAGGATACAACGGAGGAGCCGATGCCTTTTTAAACGTTAGAAATGGACTATCTCCAAGATATATTTAACGAGGTTCATCTGAATCCAATTGGATTCGGAGCCATCTTTTCAGCTGTTTTAGCTTGTATCTTATTGTTTTTTTCTGGATTCGCGTCAGGATCTGAAATTGCGTTTTTCTCGTTGTCTCCACAAGACTTGAACGAGTTGGACGAAGAGAAAAACAAGTCTGATAAGAAAATAGAATTTCTGCGTGAAGATTCTGAGCGCACACTTGCCACTATATTGATAACCAATAACTTAGTGAACGTTACAATCATTATGCTTTGTAACTTCTTCTTTGCCAGTTGGATATATTTTGGTGAAGCTGTGTGGTTGGAATTTATCATCATCACTGTGCTGCTGACTTTCCTTCTGCTGCTCTTTGGAGAAATCATGCCAAAGGTCTATTGTGCTCAGCATGCGTTGGCTGTTTGTCGAACTTTTGCGCCTTCTATTATGGTTTTGCGCAAAGTGTTCTACCCCTTCTCAAGTATCTTGATACGTACGGGAGGCTTAGCTGAGAAAGTGGTACAGAAAGAAAACCGCATGCTAAGCGTCGATGATTTGGAACAAGCATTGGAGCTTACTGATAAGGATGAGCTAAAGGAAGAGAAAAATATGCTGGAGGGCATCGTGCGCTTTGGTGACGAGACTGCAAAGGAGGTGATGACAAGTCGACAGGATATTGTGGATCTGGATTTTCGCTCTACTTTCCCTGAGGTTATCAAGTGTATCGTTGAGAACAACTATTCGCGTATTCCTGTCTATCAGGATTCTATTGATAATGTGCGCGGAATATTGTATATTAAGGATTTGCTACCGCATTTGGGCAAACCGGCGAATTTCCGTTGGCAGTCACTTATTCGTCCGCCATACTTCGTGCCTGAGACCAAGAAGATAGACGACCTCTTACGAGATTTCCAAGAGAATAAAGTGCATATCGCCATCGTTGTCGATGAGTTTGGTGGCACCAGTGGTCTTATCACTCTGGAGGATGTGCTCGAGGAAATCGTTGGCGAGATAAACGATGAATATGATGAGGAGGAGAAAAACTATGTACGTGTGAATGCCAACACGTATGTGTTTGAAGGAAAGACGCTTCTAACTGATTTCTACAAGATTCTCGACCTTGATGATGAGGTATTTGAAGAAGTGGAAGGCGATGCGGACACGCTAGCTGGACTGATGTTGGAGTTGAAGGGTGACTTCCCCCAGCAACACGAACGCATAGAATACAAAAACTTCAAGTTTGAGATTGTGGAACTCGATGGGCATCGCATCTCAAAGATTAAGGTGATTGTCAGCAAAGATAGCAATGTCTCTGATTGAAATCCGTCAACTCACAGTTCACACCCGTTTGGGACTTTGGCGCATGGATGAGCCTTTTGAGGGAAATCCACGCGAAAGAGAACGTGATGCTGTGCATCGATTGCTTTGGACAATGACAGGCAACGAGGCGCTTCGCATCAATCACTTACCCAGTGGAAAACCTATTCTCGATGGTTGGCACATCAGCATCAGTCATACACGAGGTTTTGCGGCTGTCATTCTCTCGGAAAAACAGGAGGTGGCTGTGGATATTGAATATCAGTCGGATAGGGTGGAGCGCATTGCTAAAAAGTTTATACGTGAGGATGAACTTACAGAGAACATAGAGGAAATGCTACTCTTGTGGTCGGCAAAAGAAACACTCTATAAACTTCATTCCGATGACCATCTTCAATATTTCGACATGCGTTTATGCAGTATGAAGAAAGGGAAAAGCACCGACGATAATCATAATCTGGCTGAAGGGATGATGCAGATAGAGAATATGAAGAAAAAAATAGTCGTTGATATCTGCTTTGAGACAACTCCTGACTATGTTCTGACTTATGCCTTCTAATGTTCAAAAGACGCTTTTACCAACCTAAAATGTCTAATCCGGCTGCTTTATACCACTTGAAACACTTGATATAGTCAGCACACACATTGTAAAACTGCGTGTTGGTGCGCTGCTGAGGAATATACATGCTTACACCACCATAGCGCTCATCGGAGAGACGAGAAAAGACGCTGTAAGAAAGCGTATAGGTTTCCCATTTATCGTAAACGCGATAGACCACTGCTCGATTAAAGGCTTCCAACCATTTCTCGTAGGCTGAGGTGTGGGCTTTGTGCAGGAAATAGTCGTTCATGTCGAGGAACGTGTCTACTAATCTTCCTTCTGGCATGTAGTAGTATAATCCGTAGTAAAGCAATTCATTGCTCAATTGTTCACCCTGGATGGGGTCTAAAGTGACGAGAATATTGGTAGTAGCTTGAGCCAATGACTCTAATTCTGACGATTTAATAACAGATAATGTCACGCGTGCAGTATAATTGCTCCATCCGTCGTTGCTTTTAACAGAGAGCGTCTGCTCATAATACTTGTTGACTATCTCTTCATAGAATGTAGTCGATGGGCTGAACATGGCAGGAACAATGGTGTTATAAGGTGCTCCAACGCCAGGAATCTCAGCAGGAGAGCCAATGACATAATCTGCCACATCTTTAAGTTCGTAGGCAGTCTCTATGCATTGAAAGAAACAGCAATCGCCTAAGATGAAACGCAAAGGATGGCCCCAGTCGCGTAGAATATTGGCTAGGGTGGGGATGTTTATCCATGTGCCCACATCGGAATAGCTGTTTGTCCCATTATCTACGCCGTAACCTCGTCTAGAGCCATTGTCGTAAACCAGTGAGTCTTCTTTCAGCCAACCACTCCCGTGTCCCCATAGCACAAGACCATAGTCCTCTGCTGGGTAACGATGTGATACATAGTTCAGCACATGAAGCATCACATTTGGGTCGGAAGACAGTGAGTCCTCAAGGAAATAATGTTGATCGGTCAACTCTCCGTCAGTGATTCTAGCTAGATAAGGCTTGTTTTGTGAATTGGCATCATCTACATATACGATGAGTGCGTCATCATCGCTAATAGCTTTTGAGCCTGTCTTCATCTCGTTAATCTCTTCATTAATAAAGGAGCTGAGACGATTTTCGCCAGATATATACACTAAGACTGTATGCTGGTAATTTCTTGCTGGTTCAAAGGGATCTCTATCATCATCAGAACTACAAGCATACAAAGTGCATAGCAACAAAAGAACTATTGCAAATTGAAAAAAACGTTTTCTCATTCTCGTATCTACATTCCATTTGCAAAAATACATTATTTTTCCGAGATATCTTCTGCTTTTTAATAAAAAAGCAGTATTTTTGTATCATGATTATGGTAAAGCAGCGTATAACAATTTTATTGGCTATGTTATTGATGTTATTGATGGCAGTACCTACGGATGCTGCCGTTAAGAAACATCGTAAGAAGGCACGCACGCATCGTGTAGTGAAGAAACGCAAAACAGTACGTAGAGTCGTTCCTCCCACCATCCATGAAAATCCGTATCTTTGTTGTGAGGATACTTGTGACCACATTCATGGTATAGACCTGAGCCACTATCAGGGAGAGGTGTTCTGGCATACGATAGGTGAGAATACAAAGATGGCATATGTCTATCTGAAAGCTTCCGAGGGGTCTGAGAATGTTGATCCCCTTTATGAGCGAAATATAGATTTGGCTCATCGCTATGGCTTAAAAGTGGGCTCTTATCACTTCTTCCGTCCAGCTACTGATTTACAGACGCAGTTAGAGAACTTCAAGGCGCAATGTCTGCCAGGTGAACAAGATCTGATTCCTATGCTTGATGTAGAGACTGACGGACGATTGTCATCCGAGGAATTCTGCGACTCTCTCTTGAAGATGTTGTCACTTATGGAAGAAGCCTATCATCAGAAACCATTGGTCTATACCTATCGTAACTTCTATAATAAACACCTGCAAGGGAAAATAGACGACTACCAACTGATGGTGGCTATGTATGCTGACGAAGAACCTGTATTGGAAGATGGACGCGACTACACACTATGGCAGTATTCCTGCAAAGGTCGCATTATGGGTATCAGCGGAATGGTGGACAAGAGTCGATTTATGGATGGACATAAGTTACGTGATATACGCTTTCGGCATTAATTCTAAAGTAGGGGCTGCGTAGCTGAATGATACAATAAAAAGAGGATTATGAAATAACTCATAACCCTCTTTTTTATTATGCATTAATTGATTTAATCTTCTGCATTCTCAGGACGTAGCTTGCGTACAGTCTCACCAGCGCGCCACATCTCTTGGTTGCGCATAGCTTCGAGTTCCTTTTCCAAACCAGCACGATAGTCGGGTTTAGAGTTAGCATCGATAGAGATCTGAGCCTCGTTACCAGTCTTAACAGAGTAGTAAAGCCACTCCATTACAGGCTTGATAGCATCGTGGAAACGGGGAGCCCAGTCTAGAGCACCACGCTGAGCGGTGGTAGAGCAGTTAGCGTACATCCAGTCCATACCTTTCTGTCCAAACAACGGGCCAAGGCTCTGAGTAAGCTCCTCAACGGTCTCATTGAATGCCTCAGAAGGTGTATGTCCATTCTCACGCAGTACCTCGTACTGTGCCAACAGCAAGCCCTGGATAGCACCCATCAGTGAACCGCGCTCACCAGTGAGGTCTGAAGTTGCCTCACGCTGGAAAGTCGTCTCAAACATGTAACCTGCACCAATACCGATACCGAAGGCCAGTGTCTTCTCTTTTGCCTTACCAGAAGCATCCTGGTAAACAGCATAAGAACAGTTTAGTCCGCGACCCTCACAGAACATGGTGCGGAGAGATGTACCAGAACCTTTTGGAGCTACCATGATAACGTCGACATCTTTTGGAGGAACGACACCAGTGCGATCGCTCCAGTTGATAGCGAAGCCATGAGAATAGTAAAGTGTCTTACCAGGCTTCAGATATTGTTTGATGGTAGGCCATACCTGAATCTGACCAGCATCACTCAGTAGCATGCAAAGAATAGTACCTTTCTCGGCTGCCTCCTCAATAGAGAACAAGGTCTTACCAGGTACCCAACCATCGGCTACTGCCTTGTCGTAGGTCTTACCCTGACGCTGACCAACAATCACGTTGAAACCATTGTCTCGCAGGTTGCAAGCCTGACCTGGTCCTTGAATACCGTAACCGATAACGGCAATAACTTCATCCTTTAATACTTCACGTGCTTTCTCAAGTGAGAACTCCTTGCTGGTGACAACAGTTTCGATAACGCCACCAAAATTCATTTCTGCCATAATTTGTATTATGTTTTAATGTTATACATATCCCTTTGCACTATGCCAGCCCTTACCCGAGAGCCGTCGTTTTGTCAGCACAACCAATGCCTGCACGAGACATCGACGAGGGGTCTTAACTATAATTCGAATGCAAAATTAGCAAATTGTAAGCAAATAGCCAAATATTCTTTCAGTTTTATACGAATTTAACCTTGCTTCTACAACATTCGGTACCATCAGTTCGTACAATACGGACGCAAAATTCGTTTTCGCCAGTCTCTTCACGATAGAAAGACAATGTGTCGCCTTGATGTGATTCAGCCACATAGGCTATTTCGAAACGCTTGATGGCATGTTCGCGATACCATTCGAGGTTCCAGAGGTCAAGCACGTGCTCGATGTATTTCACGGAGTTGATATGTCCATTGATATCTACATCATTATAATAGGTGTCTATGGTACGTATCAATTTCGCGTTGTCGCTCATCTTCACGCGTCCGCCTTTGTCGATGGGGCAGGGGTAATCGGACACGATCCAATCATTGATAGCACCATTGTCTATCGAGAAAATGTCAGTGGGTTGACGACTTTCAGTATCAATCATTGCCCAGATGCTACGACCATAACCATATATTTTACCTTCGTTGTCAACTACTTTGAAGTTGCGACTCGTGAAGAATTTCATGGCATTTTCAACCCAAGTCTCTACGTTGAACTTCATATATTGACTGGGCATCTCTTCCATCTCAATTGCCAAACGTGAGAGAACCCATGAACGCTTGATGGTCATTAGGTATTTCATGCCAAAGCCACGGGCTGATGAATGGAAATCGGCAGCATTCAGCATGTGATTACCAAGATGCCCCATAAATAGCTTTCCACTGAAGTCACAATGAAATGGCTCAGCTAAGAATTCGTAACGTCCTATCTTATCCATGTTGTTTTGCTTCCCTTTCTTCTAAGAATTCGCTGACTTGCTCTTGTTTGCCTCTTGTCACTGCAATGCGTCCGGAACGGGTGTATTGAAGGACGCAGTCGAACTCATTGAGAGCGGCATAGAGATTGATAATTTCTTCAGTTTTGCCAAATTTCATCACAACGGTATAAGTGGGATTAACCTCCATGATAGATGCATCATGGCGTCGGATGGTGCGAGAAATCTCAGGTGACTCAAGAACTTTGTCTGTCGCCAGCTTGTAGAGACCAGACTCTCGGATGAACAATTGTTCGTCAGTGAAGTAGTTGGCTTTCACTACGTCAATTTTCTTCTCTATTTGTTTGGTGATTTTCGCAATCTGGTCTTCATCGCTCCATGCCGTGATAGTGTATTTGTGTACACCTTCAATGCTGGATGCAGACACGTTAAGACTTTCAATATTCACCTGTCGGCGTGTGAAAACAGCTGTAATCTGATTCAGAATACCAGCGATGTTTTCAGAGTAAACCAGCAGTGTATATAATTTCTTGTTATCTTCCATATCCTTATTACTCTTAAAGCTCCAACTTCATGTCATCTACATTCATACCAGGAGGGGTCATTGGTAGCACGTTATCGTCCTCTAAAATGGCGCACTCCAAAATGAATGGCCCCTTTGTTGACAGCATCTTTTCTAATGCTGTGTCAAGGTCTTTCCTGTCAACAACAACTTGATAGGGAATTCCATAGGCTTTGGCAATCATTTCGTAGCATGGATTCATCATTCTGGTGAACGACTTACGACGCTGCCAAAACATATCCTGCCACTGACGTACATTGCCGAGATAGTTGTTGTTTAGAAGAATCATCTTCACTGGAGCCTGTTGTTCCATGATGGTACCTAGTTCTTCAATGCACATCTGGAAACCACCATCACCCATGAAACAACATACCGTACGGTCGGGGGCTCCGAATGTAGCTCCAATGGCTGCAGGCATACCATACCCCATGGTTCCTAGACCACCACTTGTGCAGATGCTGCGTTTCTTGTGATACTGAAAATAACGAGTAGCAAAAAGCTGGTTCTGACCAACGTCTGTTACTAGAATGGCATCGCCCTTTGTTGCTTCAGCAACTTTATTCACGACTTCACCCATGAGTAAAGGACCCTTGGTTGGATGGATAGCTGGCTCTATAACTTTTGTATGTTCCTGTTCCTGCAGGGGCTTGAAAGAATCGCGCCATTCCTGATGATTACCTTTCTCTATTAAGGCAGTGATAGCAGGAAGCGAGACCTTACAATCGGCAACAACGGCAACAGTCGTCTTGACGTTCTTGTCAATTTCACTTTTGTCGATATCCAAGTGGATAACTTTAGCTTGTTTGGCATAGGTCTTCAGACTACCTGTTACGCGATCGCTAAATCGCATACCGATGGCAATCATTACGTCACATTCCTGCTCCTTTTTGTTTGGAGCATAGTTACCATGCATACCCAGCATACCTACGTTTAGCGGATGATTGCTAGGAAGGGCAGAGAGACCAAGCATTGTTCTACCTGCTGGGATATCGGCTTTCTCAAGGAAGGCTTTCAATTCTTCCTGGGCATTACCTAGTTCCACACCTTGTCCCACTAGTGCCAATGGCTTTTTAGCTTGGTTTATTAGCTCTGCAGCTTGACGAACAGCATCAATGTCAAGTTTCGGGTTGGCAACATAGCTACGGATAAAGTCTACCTTCTGTGTCTTGAATTCTACCTTTTCTGTCTGAGCATTCTTTGGGAAGTCAAGAACCACAGGACCAGGGCGTCCGCTACGAGCAATATAGAAAGCACGACTTACTGCCCAAGCAATATCCTCGGCACGACGAATCTGATAACTCCATTTTGCAATAGGCTGAGAAACGCCAACAAGGTCTACTTCCTGGAAAAAGTCTGTACCTAGTGCGGAGGTTGGTACCTGTCCGGCTATCACCACGATGGGGGTGGAATCAAGCATGGCGTCAGCAACGCCCGTCAGTGTATTTGTTGCACCAGGACCACTGGTTACCAATGCAACACCAACTTCTCCGGAAACACGTGCATAACCCTCTGCTGCATGTGTGGCTCCTTGTTCGTGACGTACTAGAATGTGTTCGAAGGTTTTCTTCTCGCCTCGTGTATAGTCGTAGAGCGCATCATATACAGGCATGATAGAGCCGCCGGGATAGCCGAAGATAGTCTTTACTCCTTCGGCCTTTAGTGCCAGCATGAGCGCTTCGCTTCCAGTAATCTTTTCGTTCATATTGTTTGTCTAGTCAATGATTCTTATTCCTCCTTTGTCTGCAGATGCAACACTTTGCGCATAAGCTCTTAATGCTTTAGAAACCACACGCTTACGTTTTAGTGGCTGCTGTGGTCGTGCTGCCAGTTCTTCGTCAGAGATCTTCACGTTGATGCTGCGTGAGGGAATGTCTATGATGATGATGTCTCCATCTTTTATCTTTCCTATGTTTCCACCAGAAGCTGCCTCTGGAGAGATGTGACCAATGCTTAGACCAGATGTACCGCCTGAGAAACGACCATCGGTAATTAGGGCACATTCCTTACCCATGTGCATACTCTTGATGTAAGAAGTTGGGTAGAGCATCTCCTGCATACCTGGACCTCCTTTTGGTCCTTCGTGGGTGATGACTACGCAGTCGCCTTTTTTCACTTTTCCACCGAGGATACCTTCACATGCATCTTCCTGTGAGTCGAAGACCACAGCAGGACCCTCAAAGTGCCACAGAGCTTCGTCTACACCTGCAGTCTTTACCACACAACCGTCTTGTGCTATGTTACCGAATAGTACAGCTAATCCGCCGTCTTTTGTATAGGCATGTTCAACATCGCGAATACAACCATTGGCACGATCTCTATCCAAGGAGGGATAAAACTCACTTTGAGATCCCATTTTCGTCGAGAAGCGGTTGCCTGGAGCAGAGAAATAAATATTCTGGGGTGCCTCGCATCTCAAATTTTGTGTCTCGCAGTCGGAAACATCGTAGGCTTTCATGGCTTCACCTAGAGTCATTCCATCTATGCGAGGTGCATTGGTGCGAATCAGACCAGCTTTGCTCAGCTCGTTCATAATGCCAAGGATGCCACCAGCGCGGTTACATTCCTGAACAGAGTACTTCTGAGTGTTAGGGGCTAATTTGCATAGACAGGGTGTCTTGCGGCTTAATTCGTCGATATCTTTGATGGAGAAGTCGGCTCCAGCTTCTTGTGCAACAGCCAAGAGGTGAAGTACAGTGTTTGTAGAACCGCCCATGGCGATATCGAGCGTCATAGCATTGAGGAAAGCATCACGTGTAGCAATGTTTCTGGGCAGTACACTCTCGTCGCCGTCTTCGTAGTAGGCCAGTGCGTTCTTTACAATCTGACGGGCTGCTTTTCTGAAAAGCTCTATGCGATTGGTATGTGTGGCAAGAATGGTTCCGTTGCCTGGAAGTGAAAGACCTATTGCTTCAGTCAAAGAATTCATCGAGTTGGCAGTGAACATACCAGAACAAGAGCCGCAGCCTGGACAGGCGCATCCCTCTATCTCTGCCATTTCCTCGTCACTGACAGTGGGGTCGGCACCTTTAATCATAGCTGTTATCAGGTCAGCATTTTCGCCGCGCCATTTTCCGGCTTCCATCGGTCCGCCGCTACAAAATACCGTGGGGATGTTTAGACGCATGGATGCCATCAGCATACCCGGTGTCACTTTGTCGCAGTTTGAGATGCAGATCATGGCGTCAGCCTTATGGGCATTCACCATATATTCTACAGAGTCGGCAATGATGTCGCGTGAGGGGAGGGAGTAGAGCATACCGTCATGTCCCATAGCGATACCATCGTCGATGGCTATTGTGTTGAACTCTGCTGCATAACAGCCCATCTTTTCGATTTCTTCTCTGACTATCTGACCAATCTCGTGTAGATGGGTGTGACCTGGAACAAACTGTGTAAACGAGTTGACGACAGCAATGATTGGCTTGCCAAACTGTTCACGTTTCATACCTGTTGCAACCCACAGTGCGCGGGCTCCAGCCATTCGTCTGCCTTCTGTGCAGACACTGCTTCTCAATTGATGCTTCATATTTCTAGTTTGTTGTCTCGTGTAAATGCTATATTTATTGTGAAATGTCGTTGATGTTTTGATTCCGTTCCTCCATCTCCTCGTCCACTGGCATCATGTCGTCCTCGCTGCCACAGGGGTTGAATCCAGAGGGCAGGTCAAACTGATCTTGCTGTGTATAGCCCAATGCACTGTTAGCGTATACTTTGTTCATGTAATGAGCAAAGATTGGCAGGGCCATTGATGCGCCTTGTCCGTAGAGCATACTGTCGAAGTGTATGTCGCGGTCGTCACCACCTACCCAGCATCCTGACACGAGTTTAGGGGCAATGCCCATAAACCAACCGTCGCTGTTATTATTTGTAGTACCGGTCTTACCGCCAAGGGGAGCAGTAATATTATAGCGGAAGCGTAGACGTCCACCCGTACCCCCGTCAATGACAGAACGAAGCATGTATATCATCTTGTCGGCACTCTCGCCACTAATCACCTCGTTCATGCGGGGCTTAAACTCAGCCACTACAGTACCTTCCGAATCTACGATACGAGTTACGTAGAGTGGAGCAGAACGTACACCATGATTGACAAATGCGGTATAGGCGCTCACCATTTCTGATACTGTAATCTCACATGGACCCAAACAGAGTGATAGAGAGGGAACGATTTCGGGATTTCGAATGCCGTAACGTTTCAGTAGGTCGGCAAAGTTGCGCGGTCCCCATCGGTCTATGAGGTAAGCCGATATCCAGTTGTTAGACTGCTGCAATCCCCATTTTAAGGGTACCATCTCGCCGTAGCGTGCACGACTGCCGTTACGTGGAGTCCAAGCCTGTCCGGCATCGGTATAGTAAGTGCGTTGTTCGTTGGGAGCCTCTGTGCAGGGAGTCATTCCATTCTCCATGGCCAAGGAGTAGAGAAAAGGCTTGATAGTAGAACCCACCTGACGACGACCTTCTGTGGCCATGTCGTAGGCAAAGTGCTGGAAATCGAGACCACCAACGTAGGCTTTCACGTGACCGTTCTTTGGATCCATACTGACGAAGCCTGTACGTAGGAATGACTTATAATAGAGAATGGAGTCCATAGGTGTCATGATGGTGTCTTTTTCGCCGCGATAGGTGAACACCGTCATTTCTATCTTGGTATTGAAGGCTTTGTCTATTTCTTCTTGTGAGGCTCCTGCTGCCTTCATGGCTCGATAGCGTTCGCTTTGTCGAACATTGCGCTGTAGAATGCGCTTCACTTCACTGTCAGACAATGAGCTGGCATAAGGTGCATTGCGTTTCTGCTTGTTGGCTTGGTTGAAAGCTGGTTGCAGATAGCCTACTACGTGTTCGTAACATGCTTCTTCTGCATATTCCTGCATGCGTGAGTCTATAGTCGTATATACTTTCAGACCGTCTGTGTAAATGTTGTAATTACTACCATCGCGCTTTTTATTTTTGTTACACCAGCCAAATAGCGGATCTTGCTCCCATGCAATGGAATCGAGGTAGTAATTCACGTAGCCCCACTCGGGGTAATTGTCTCGTTTTGGTTTTTTTGCCATCATGTATCGACGTAGGAAGTCGCGGAAATAGGTGGCACTTCCGGCATTGTGGTCGGCTACATGGAAACGAAGGTTTAGGGGAACCTGGCAGCAACTGTCGAATTCCTCCTGTGTGATGTAATCTTCCTTTAGCATTTGCCCTAATACTACATTGCGTCGTTCCAGACAACGTTCGGGGAAACGACGTGGGTTGAAGTAGGAGGGATTCTTGCACATACCGACTAGTGTGGCGGCTTCTGTCAGTGTAAGCTCAGATGGCTCTTTTGAAAAATAAGTGTTGGCAGCAGTCTTGATACCAACGGCATTATGAAGAAAATCGAAGTAATTGAGATACATAGCGATAATCTCATCTTTCGTGTAGTATCGTTCCAACTTCACGGCGATAACCCATTCAATAGGTTTTTGCAGCGCGCGTTCCATCGTATTCTTTGCCACATCACTGAATAACTGTTTGGCTAGCTGCTGGGTAATGGTTGATCCACCACCTGCGTTCTTCTGACCCAATATGCCTCGCTTTATAACAGCACGTCCTAGTGCATAGAAGTCTATTCCTGAATGCTCATAGAAACGGGCATCCTCGGTAGCTACTAGTGCATTTACTAATGTTTCTGGTAGGTCGGAATAATTGACTAATACGCGGTTCTCACGGCTCATGCTCCATGTGCCCAGTAGTTTGTTATCGCAAGAGAATACCTGTGTGGCATAGCGGCTAATGGGGTTCTGCAGATCTTCAATGGGCGGCATGTAGCCGATGTAACCATTGGAGATAGCCCAAAAACATGCTGCGGTCGTCAGTATGGTGACGGTCAATAGCGACCACAAGGTTATCACGAAACGTTTTCTCATATCTTCTTTTTCTCTGTGTTCACAACTGTTTCAGCCCGCAAAAATACTAAGTTTTTCTGACATAAGCAAATTTTAGACGCAAATATAGCTTGAAAAGAAAAAGCGAGGATGTTTTCTTGCATCCTCGCTTTTATCCTAATCCTCTCTCAAAACTATTCTTCTTCAGGGGTAATCAGCTTGTAGCCTTTACCGTGAATATTGATAATTTCGATCTGTGGGTCGTCTTTCAGATGCTTGCGCAATTTGGTGATATATACATCCATAGAGCGGGCATTGAAGTAGTTGTCATCTATCCATATGGTCTTCAGGGCGAAGTCGCGTTGGAGAATCTCGTTAGCATGCGAGCAGAGCAAAGCAAGCAACTCGTTCTCTTTAGTGGTCAGTTTGGTTTGTTTGTCACCCATAGTGAGCAACTGCTTCTGTGTGTCGAATAGGAAGTTGCCAATGTGATAGAGTGTGGATTCCTTCGACTTCTTACCGCGTACACGACGTAGGATGGCTTCAATACGGAACACCAGTTCTTCCATTGAGAAAGGTTTGGTAATGTAGTCGTCTGCACCCAGTTTGAATCCTTCCAGAATGTCTTCTTTTAGTGTCTTTGCAGTGAGGAAGATGATAGGCATGTCGGCATTTGCACTGCGGATTTCTTGGGCTAGTGTGAAGCCATCCTTCTTTGGCATCATGACGTCAAGCACACAAATGTCGAACTTTGTTCTCATAAATGCTTTGAATCCTGCTTCGCCGTCAGGGCATAGTTCTGCTTCAAAACCTTTGGCAGCAAGATATTCACGGAGTAACATTCCGAGGTTCTCGTCGTCCTCGCAAAGTAAGATTTTCAGTTTGTCTTCCATAATCGTAATGAATTAATAATTTGTTGATATTCTATTTCTTATGTTTTATTCGTTGTCTTCCTTTAATGTAGGCAGTGTGACAGTAAACTTTGTACCTTTGCCTAATTCGCTCTCACAACGTATCTCGCCATCGTGCAGATTGATAATTTTCTTCACGTAGGCCAAGCCCAGTCCAAAGCCTTTTACATCGTGAACGTTTCCTGTATGTACGCGGTAGAATTTGTCGAACACTTTCTTTACATTGTCTTTTTTTATGCCTAGTCCGTTGTCTTCTATGCTAAAACATAGTGACTCGCATCCTTCGTTCCATGTGCGGATATGGATATTGATGGGTTCATCGGGCTTTCTATACTTCACAGCGTTGTCCATCAAGTTGGTGATAGCATTTTGGAAGTGAACCTCGTCCACAAAGATGGCTGAGTCGATAGCCTCTATCTCCATGGTTATTTTACCGCCAGTATGCTCTACACGCAGGTTAAAACTCGATGCTGTTTGTTCTAGTAACTCGTTCAAGTCCAACTCTTTTTTCTTAAACGAGGCAGTCTTCCTATCAAACATAGACATCTGCAGAACTTTTTCCACGAGGAAGCGCAGGCGTTTCGACTCATCGTTAATGACACCACTTAGGTGTTTCATCATCGTGGGACTCTTTGTCACGCTATCGTCGTTCATCATCTGTGCGGCCAGCGAGATACTCGAGATTGGCGTTTTCAACTCATGTGTCATGTTGTTGATAAAGTCGTTCTTTATTTCTGTGTAACGCTTCTGTCTGAAGATAACCACAATGGTGAAGATGAATGTAAGTAGTAGCACCACAGTGAATATCAGTGCAGGAATCATGAACCTGATGGATGAGAAAATGTATTGACTCATGTCGGGGAAGTGAATCCTTACCACACCCATTCTTGAAGAGGGATCGTTGCGATAGAGTGTCTGTGTGTAGATGTACTCATCGCCTTCGTCCGTATAGTCTGGACAACGGTATATCTCGCGTCCATCGGCTGTCGATACGGTGAAGTGGTAGGGGATACTGATACCGTTGTTCATTAATTCTGAACGGATGTCCTGATCCAATAGTTTGAAATTTACACGTTCTTTCAGCGGCTTCTCGCTGGCAGTGTACAGTATGTTATATACTACCTCATCGAGTAGTGCTTTCTGATATACGTAACGGTTACGCACAATCTCCTGTAGCGTCTTTGCTGCCTCTGACTTTTGGTTGTTCTTGTCCGTACGCATAATCATGGCCTTGGGTACCGAGGAGGGCTTAGTGATAAATGTTTTCAGTTCAAACTGCGAATAAAATGTGCCGTCATCGGCCGATACGGAGAATTGATGGGCTTGCTGAATAGATCCGTCTAGACTGTTCACGATGACAGAGTCTTGGATGTAGGCTTTGCGTTCCACATCATTAACGTCTTTCTCCAGATAGCGCAATGTCTCGTTCAGTTCTAGATTGCGTGATGCCTGATAGAGGCTACGTGTTACACTCTCGTCGAACTGTTCCTTCTTCATCTTCGCCATTTCCTCGATGTACGAGATTTGTAGATAGAGCAATCCTAGGAATGAGGCTCCCATCACGGCTGCAATGATCCATATCGTTGATTTCTTCATTTCTTACTATTTTTTTTCTTGCTGCAAAGATAACGTAAATAGTGTGTCGTGATTCTTTTTTAGTTAATTATTTCTGTTAAATTTAACGTTATTAACAATAATAATATATTTTAGTTTTAAATATCTAATCATATTGAATACAAAAGAGACCTTGAGTCTTTTGGACTCAAAGTCTCCTTCTGTATCGTAGTTTGTAGAAGAATTAGTCTTCTTCCTTCATCTCGGCCTCGTGCTCCTTGATGAGTTGCTGCTGGATGTCGTTTGGTACTAGTTCATAGCTTGCAAACTTCGTAGTAAACGAAGCGCGACCACCAGTGATAGAACTCAGGGCGATAGAATAGTTGGATAGTTCCTTCAAAGGAATCTTGGCAGAGAGTTTCTGATAGCCAGCCTCTGAGTCCATACCCATGATGATAGCACGCCGTCCCTGTAAATCACTCATCACGTCGCCCATGTAGTCGGCAGGTACATAGACCTCGAGGTCGTAGATAGGCTCCAGAACCTTGGGGCCAGCCTCGCGGAAGGCAGCGCTGAAGGCATTACGGGCAGCCAGCATGAATGAGAGCTCGTTAGAATCAACGGGGTGCATCTTGCCATCGTATACGATCACGCGCACGTCACGGGCATAAGAACCGGTCAAAGGTCCCTGTTCCATACGTTCCATCACACCCTTTAGAATAGCAGGCATGAAACGTACGTCAATGGCACCACCAACTACAGAGTTAATGAATACCAACTTGCCGCCCCATTCCAAGTCGATTTCTTCCTTGCCCTTGATGTTCATCTTGAACTCCTGGCCGTTAATCTTGAATGAGGTGGGGTCTGGCATGCCGTCGGCATAGGGCTCTACAATTAGATGTACCTCACCAAACTGTCCTGCACCGCCAGACTGTTTCTTATGACGATAGTCGGCACGTGCCATCTTCGTGATGGTCTCACGGTAAGGAATCTTTGGTTCCAGATACTCCACGTTGATTTTCTCGTTGTTTTCCATACGCCATTTCAGGGTACGCAGGTGGAACTCACCTTGACCATGAACGATAATCTGACGTAACTCCTTACTTTGTTCTACTACCCATGTGGGGTCTTCCTGACGCATCTTGGTCAGGGCCACCATCATTTTCTCGGTTTCGGCCTCGTTAACGGCCTTGATAGCGCGAGAATACTTTGAGTTGGGGTACTTGATGAAGTCGTAGCGCCACTCACAATCCTTGCCGTTCAGGGCATTGCCTGTTTTAACATCTTTCAGTTTTACAGTACAGCCGATATCACCAGCCTTGAGTTCGTCCACGGGAATGCGGTTGGCACCAGCACAAGCATAGATGGTACCTATGCGCTCTTTAGAACCGCGGTCAGCATTCGTTAGGTCATCACCACTCTTCACGGAGCCGCTCATAACCTTGAAATATTGTACCTCACCGATGTGTGGCTCTACGCCAGTCTTGAAGAAATAAAGTGATGCAGGACCGTTAGAGTCAGGATTAACCTCCTCACCACGGGTGTTACGTACCTTTGGCATCTCGCTCACGAAGGGAACCACATTGCCTAGGAATTCCATCAAACGGCGCACACCCATATCCTTGCCTGCACATACGCAGAACACGGGGAAGATACTGCGCGTTACCAATCCCTTACGGATGCCTTCGCGCATCTCGTCCTCTGTCAGTGTTTCACTCTCAAAGAACTTTTCCATTAGTGTGTCATCATTGGCAGCAGCTGCTTCTACCAAGGCTGCATGTAGTTCCTTGGCTTTCTCCATCTCCTCGGCTGGAATCTCCTCAATAATGGGAGCACCACCTTCAGGTTTCCAAGAGTATTTCTTCATCAGCAGCACGTCAATTACGGCATTGAAGTCGGGACCTGTAGCGATAGGATACTGCACGGGTACGCACTTGTCACCGTAGATTTCCTTCATGCTTGCCAGGATGGTGTCAAAGTCGCAGTGCTCTTTATCTAGTTGGTTTACCAAGAATATAACAGGCTTCTGCAACTTATCCGTATAACGGAACGCATTCTGAGTGCCCACTTCTGGACCATATTGACCATTAATTAGAATGACAGCCTGATCTGTCACGTTCAGAGCGGTGATTGCACCACCTACGAAGTCATCGGAACCTGGACAGTCTATAATATTCAGCTTTTTATTATTCCACTCCACATGAAAAACAGTAGAGAACACCGAGTAGCCATATTCCTGTTCAACTGGGAAATAATCGCTCATGGTGTTCTTACCTTCTACGGTGCCGCGACGCTTAATGATACCGGCCTCGTAAACCATTGCTTCGGCAAGAGTAGTCTTGCCGCTACCCGCACTGCCAAGCAATGCAATGTTCTTAATCTCGTTTGTTTGGTAAACTTTCATTAGTTTTACTGGTTTTAGTTATTAATAATTTATTGGTAATTCTAGTCTCCCCCTTAGGTTTGAGGCCTCTAAAGTACGCATTTTCTTGCTAAATACCAAAAAAAACTTTCGAAAATTAAACAAAATTAGTAATTTTGTCCCCCGTTATGGCAGGACTATACATTCATATTCCCTTTTGTGCAAGTCGCTGCATCTATTGCGGCTTCTATTCCACCACGCGTGCCGACCTGCGTCAGCGCTATGTCGATGCCCTATGTGGCGAGATGGCCTTGTGCCAGCCTTCCGCCTTGTCTACTATTTATCTTGGTGGTGGAACCCCTTCACAATTATCTTTTTCCCAGCTGCAACAGCTTTTTATATATATAAATAAGGTGTTTGATGTGTACCCTGATGCTGAAATTACAATGGAGTGTAATCCTGATGATGTCACGCCTGAATTTACTGAAAAACTACGTCAGTTGCCTGTCAATCGTGTGTCTATGGGTGTGCAGAGTTTCGATGATGCTCGTCTATGCTTCCTGCGACGTCGACATACGACAGCCCAGATAGGTCCTGCTGTAGAGCTATTACGGAAGGCGGGTATCCATAATATCAGTATTGACCTAATGTATGGTTTTCCTGGAGAGACCCTCGCAGAGTGGCATCGTGACATAGAGGCGGCCCTTGCGCTTCGGGTAGAACACCTTTCTGCCTACTCCCTACAGTACGAAGAGGGTACAATGCTCTATCGACTATTGGAAAAAGGCGAGGTCGAGGAAATTGATGAGGAACTGGAACGGCAGATGTATTACGACCTCATAGACAGACTCGCAGAGGCAGGCTTCGAGCATTACGAGATCAGTAACTTCGCCCGTCCAGGCTATCGTTCGCGCCATAACTCCAGCTACTGGAACCACACTCCTTATATAGGACTAGGAGCTGCTGCCCATAGCTATGACGGAAGTACACGCAGGTGGAATGTAGCCGATGTTACTGCCTATATTGAAGGCATAGAACAAGGGAAACCACGGTTTGACTTCGAACATCTCGACGAAGCTACACGCTATAACGATCTGGTGATGACAGCTCTGCGCACTAGTGCCGGTCTCTTACTCACCCTCCTTAATCCCCAACAGCGCACCTATTGTTTGCGTATGGCTGAGAAGTACATCAATAGTGGTTTGCTTTGTCATATAGATAACCATTTGATACTCACTCGTGCCGGTCTTTTTGTCAGTGATATGGTTATGGCCGACCTAATGATGGTTTGAAGTGTGTCTAATAAAAAACTCCCCTCTTTTTGGGAGGGGAGTGGAGATTTTCTATTTCTTTCTGACTGGGTCGCAGGTTAGTCCGCAGCCTAGCTTCTTGAAGATTTTTCGATCAACCTCACTGAGCATCACCGTGCTGTGTACTTGACATCCTTGTAACTGGGGTAGTTGCTCAAGGGCTTTACGACAGTTCTCGTCATCGGGAGACAGAACGCTGAGCGCTACCAATACTTCGTCGGTGTGGAGACGTGGATTCTTTCCACCAAGGTATTCTATCTTAGTTTTCTGTACAGGTTCTATAAGACTCTGTGGAATAAGTTTCACCTCGTGGCTGATGCCTGCCAAATGCTTCATGGCATTTAGTAGTAGGGCAGCGCTACATCCCAATAGGGGACTCGACTTAGCAGTGATGATGGTACCGTCTTCCAGTTCCATCGCTGCAGCCGTCTGCTCGGTGAGTTCCTGTTTGGCGGCGGCAGCCACGGTCACACGGCGGTAGGCGGTGGTGATCTTGGCCTGATTGAAGAGCATCAGAATCTTGTTCACCTCGCGTTCATTATCCATGCCATCAGCCATTTTGTTGGTGGCGTCGTAGTAGCGACGGATAATCTCATCGCGGCTGGCCTGGCAGCACACCTCGTCGTCGGAGATGCAGAATCCTACCATGTTAACCCCCATATCTGTAGGCGATTTGTAGGGATTCTCGCCATAAATGCCTTCAAAGAGAGCATTCAACACGGGGAATATCTCGATATCGCGATTATAGTTGATGGCGATCTTATCGTAGGCATCTAGATGGAATGGGTCTATCATGTTTACATCGTTCAAATCGGCTGTTGCAGCCTCGTAGGCGATGTTCACGGGGTGTTTCAGTGGCAGATTCCATACAGGGAAGGTCTCAAACTTGGCATAGCCAGCACGCACACCACGCTTATTCTCATTATATAGCTGTGATAGGCAGACTGCCATCTTGCCACTACCAGGACCAGGCGCGGTGACGATGACCAGCTCGCGCGATGTCTCCACATAGTCATTCTTGCCAAAGCCCTCGTCGCTGGCAATGAGCTCCACGTTGTGAGGGTAGCCGTCAATGAGGTAGTGTACATAGGACTTGATACCCATGCGCTCCAAACGGTGACGGAACTGGTCGGCTGCTTTCTGACCGTTGTAATGAGTGATGACTACAGATCCCACCATGAAGTCGCGATTCATGAATTCCTCGCGCAGGCGGAGAACATCCTCATCATAGGTGATACCAAGGTCGGCACGCACCTTGTTCTTCTCGATATCTTCAGCACTGACCACGATGACAATCTCCAATTGGTCGCGCAGTTGTGCGAACATACGCAACTTTGAGTCAGGCTTAAAGCCGGGCAATACGCGGCTGGCGTGATGGTCGTCAAAGAGTTTTCCACCCAGCTCCAGATAGAGCTTTCCGTCAAACTGCGCAATGCGTTCCTTAATGTGCTCTGACTGTATCTTCAGATACTTCTCGTTGTCAAATCCAATTTTCATTTGTGTGTGAATGTGTGTGTTATGTGTGTTTATTTCTTATATCCGTTCTGACGCTGACGCTGTAGCTCTTCGGCTTGTTTTTGCATAGCCTCTAAGCGAGCGGCCAGTCCACTCTGTTTTTTAGGGTTGTTCTTGTTTTCCTTGTATCGAGCCTCGAGAATGGCCAGAAGCTTCGCGTCATCAGTTGTCTTACGCAGCGTCCACATGATAGCAGCTGAGAAGAACAGTGAGATGAAGTAGTAGAAGTTAAGACCGGCAGAGTAGTCGTTGAACATGAAGAAGAACATCAGCGGCATGAGGTACATCATCCACTGCATCATCTTCATCTGGTCGGCCTGTGCGCCTACCATCTGGTCGCGTTGTTGGCGCATAGTCATATAACTATAGAGAATGTTTGATACGCAGAACAGAATACAGGTCAGCGAGAGATGATCGCCGATTCCCCAGATATGAGTGCCCCATTCAATGATGGGATCATAGGTTGAGAGGTCGTCAATCCACAGGAACGATTCGCGGCGCAACTGGATGGCGTTAGGCACAAAGTTGAACATAGCGATCCAAATGGGCATCTGAATGAGCATGGGCAGACAACCTCCTAGTGGTGATACACCATACTGTGAGTAGAGCTGCATCATGGCCTGCTGTTTCTGCATCTGATCCTCAGGCTTGTTGTACTGCTTGGTAGCTTCGTCGAGTTTTGGCTTCAAAACACGCATCTTTGCGCTTGACATATAGCTCTTCTTTACCATGGGGAAAGTGATGGCTTTCAAGAGCAAGGTGATGAGAATCAGTACGATACCCATGTTGAGGCCGAAGCCTGTAAGGAAGTCGAAGACGTAGAGTGTGAACCATCGATTGATGATGCGGAACAAAGGCCATCCTAGATAAACTAATTGCTCTAAGTCGAGGTCTTTACCAAAGTTACTCTGTTCCTCTACGCTCTGAATCAGACGGAAATCGTTAGGGCCAATATACATTTCAAACTCCGATGGCATAGCACCTGTAGGGTCGAAAGCCGTTTTCAGTTCAGCTTTGTAATGCTTCAGGAAGCCCGTACCTTTCTCTTGAGGTGTGCTTACCAAGTGCGCACCCTGTTGGAAGTTGTCTTTTGAAATAAGTACGGCTGAAAAGAACTGGTTTTTAAAAGCCACCCAAGAGAGTGCTTTCTCCGTAGTTTCCTCATCGTTAGATGTCTCGCTCAAGTAATCGGTATCGCCGTCTACTTCTTTGTATGTAAGGGTAGAGTAGCGATTCTCGAACATGAATCCTGCTTCCTGTTGACGGCAAGAGTCCTGCCACAGAATGGTCATCTCCTTCAGTGTAGAACTAAAGTGCTTACTCATGTTCTTAGCCTGAAGTGACATGTGAAGCATGTAGTCTGGGCCCAATTCGTATATAATTTGTAGCTCACCTCCATCGTTGGTCTGAGCAGTCATTGTAACCTTCTGCTCGCCTTCCTTTTGAGCTGTGAAATAGAGGTTCTGTGTCAGAATGTTATCTTCCTTGCCGTCGATGACGAAGTTCATTTGCTGTCCTTCCTCAGTAAAGAGAGTGACATCTTTATTCTTGTCACGATCCTCGAAGTTCAGAATGTGAGCGCTGGCCAATGCACCGCCTTTGGTGTTGAAGGTCAGTTCTACCTTTCCATTGTTGAGCGTCACAGCCTCGTTACTGCCATTGGTTGCACCGAAGAAAAGGGCTGCGCTGTCTTCCTGAATAGTTGACTCGTCCTGTTTCGTGGCATCCTTGGCTTCAGCAACTTTTTCAGCCTGAGCCTGAATCATGGCAATGCTGTCCTGCTGTCTCTGGTAAGCGTCAATCTCTTCCTGTGAAGGCTGGCTCCACCAGTTGAACAGAATCAAAAGAACCGCAATGAGGGCGAAGCCTGTAAGTGTATTCTTATTCATGTCTTGTTGTATGTAATTATTGTTAATGCTTCAAAACAAGGTGCAAATTTACAACTTTTTTTTTGCATAATGGATATGTGCTCATATTTTTTTCGAGTTTATAACATAAAAAGAGGCAGAGGTATCTTTCTTATGCGATATCTCCGCCCCGATAATATTGAATGTCTGTCTATTCTTTGGTTATTTGATGAATTTGAAGCTTTGCTTCATGAATAGATTCTATTACCCCTTGATTAGTTCCACGCTTCGTTTCAGGAATAAATCGAGTGCTTCGCCCTTTAGCATGCCATTCTGAAGCAGGGCAAGGTCGATGAGCTGATGAACAATCTTATTACCTTTAGCATATTCACTGATGAGTTGTTCCTTCTTTTCTTTCTGCTCGTCGATAGCTTTCTGAGTGTTAGCCTTATCGTCCTTTAAATCCTGAGAGATTTCCTCGGGTTTCTTTTTCTCAGTTTGTTGGTTCAATGCAGCTAGACGCGCTTCCTGTCCCTTAATTTCATTCTCGATGGGAGTCAGTTTGTCGTTTAGTGCAGACTTAGCCTCGTCGAGAACTTCCTTCACCAGGCGATGGTCGCTGTTCAATACGAGATTGAATGAGTCGGGCATCTGACCGTAGAAACTCATACCACTCTGATAGCGGCTCATCTCCTTCATACGTCGCATCCACTCATTTTGGGTAATAACTACAGGAGCCTGTTCCTCGCCTAGGCTGTTAACCTCTACGATGAAATCCGCCTTCTCTAGTTTTGGCATCTGACTTTGGAATATGGCTGACAGATTGTCACGCTCGTTGTCTGCTAGCGTACACTTAGGCGCATCCTCTTTCTGAATCAAGTGGTCTACTGTGTCGGCGTCAACGCGAGTAAAGCGACTCTTCTCAAACTTCTGTTCCAAGGTCTGGATACAGGGCACATCAAGTTGTCCGTCGAACAACAATACAGAATAGCCTTTGTTCTGTGCAGCCTTGATGTAGGAATACTGCTCGTCGAGGTTGGTGGCATAGAGGTATACAAGATTACCGTCCTTATCCTTTTGCGATGTTTCGATGAGAGTTTTGTACTCCTCGAATGTGAAGTATTTACCCTCGGTGTCCTTCAGCAGGGAAAAGTCCTTGGCACGATCGTAGAAGTTCTCCTCAGTTAGGATACCATAGTTAATGAACAATTTCAGGTTATCCCACTTCTCCTCGTAGACCTTACGATCTTCATTGAAGATAGCCTTCAGACGGTCAGACACCTTCTTGGTAATATAGGTGGAAATCTTCTTCACCTCGCGGTCACTCTGCAGATAGCTGCGTGATACGTTCAGGGGAATGTCTGGTGAGTCGATGACTCCATGAAGCAGGGTGAGGAATTCTGGTACGATACCTTCTACCTGATCAGTAACAAACACCTGATTGCAATAGAGCTGAATCTTGTTTTTCTGAAGCTCCAAACTATTCTTGATTTTGGGGAAGTAAAGAATACCCGTCAGGTTGAAAGGATAGTCCACGTTCAAATGAATCCAGAACAGGGGCTCGTCCTGCATAGGATAAAGTGTGCGATAGAATGACTTGTAGTCCTCATCCTTCAGGGTAGAAGGCGTCTTCGTCCACAATGGCTCAACATTGTTGATAATGTTGTCTTCGTCGGTGTCCACCTGCTTACCATCCTTCCACTCGGTCTTCTTGCCAAAAGCCACAGGTACAGGCAGGAATTTGCAGTACTTGTTCAGTAGACCTTCCAACTTGAATTTCTCGAGGAAGTCTTTGTTGTCATCGTCAATATAGAGGATAATGTCTGATCCATGAGCCTCACGTTCTGCATCGTCAATCTCGTAAGCAGGGCTTCCATCGCAACTCCATTTTACAGCCTTTGAACCTTCTTTCCACGACTTGGTGATAATCTCTACTTTCTTAGAAACCATGAAAGAAGAATAGAAACCCAAACCGAAGTGGCCAATGATGTTATTAGCATTGTCCTTATACTTCTCGAGGAAATCTGTAACGCCAGAGAATGCGATTTGATTGATGTACTTGTCAATTTCCTCCTCAGTCATGCCAATACCATGGTCGCTGATAGTGATAGTGCCTTTCTCTGTATCAAGGTTCACACGAACAGTCAAGTCGCCCAATTCCTCTTTGTATTCACCCTTCTCAGCAAGAGTCTTTAACTTTTGGGTGGCATCAACTGCATTGCTGACCATCTCACGCAGGAAGATTTCCTGATCGCTATAGAGAAATTTTTTGATGACGGGGAAAATATTCTCTGTTGTAACCCCGATATTACCTTTTTGCATGATATAATTAATTGAACGTTTGCCATTCAGTATGCAAATACCGTGCCAAAAAATCGCAAAAGTGATAGATAAAAAAAATACGATAATTTCAAGAAAAAAGTTTGCTGTTTTTATTTTTTATCCGTATATTTGCACCAATCAATGATTTACTAATCTTAAACATGTACTATTTATGAAGAAAAAATTTATTTGTGCTGTTTGTGGATATATCTATGAAGGCGAGAATCCCCCTGAGAAGTGTCCTATTTGTAAGGCTCCTGCTTCAAAGTTCTCAGAACTGAAGGATGATGCTGATATGACCTATGCTACCGTTCATAAAATTGGTGATGGTAAGCCTGAGGGTGTAAGTGAGGAAATGATAAACGACTTGCGTGATCACTTTAATGCCGAGTGTGGTGAAGTCGGAATGTATTTGGCTATGTCACGTCAAGCTGATCGTGAAGGGTATCCTGAGATTTCGGAAGCTTTTAAACGTTATGCTTTCGAGGAGGCAGAACACGCAGCAAAGTTTGCTGAGTTGCTTGGTGAGTGTGTGTGGGATACGAAAACCAATCTGGAGAAACGTGCTGCTGCTGAGGCTGGAGCTTGCGAGGATAAGTTCCGTATTGCCAAGAATGCAAAGGCTTCGGGTTTTGATGCTATTCACGACACAGTTCATGAAATGGCTAAGGATGAGGCACGTCATGGTGCCGGCTTTGCTGGACTATTGAAACGTTACTTTGGCAAGTAATTATATAATAAATATGAGAAAAGTCCGTTTTGTCATTAGTATGATGAAACGGATTTTCTTATTTCTAACCATTATATCAGCAATGGTAGCTTGCTCTGAGGATGACTCGTTTACAACGAGTACATCTTCATTGCTGACTTTTTCTACTGATACCATTAAGGTTGATACTGTTTTTTCAACCATAGGTTCCAGAATGTATGACTTTTGGGTATATAACACAAACAAAGAAGGCATTCGCCTAAAAACTGTACGACTACGCAATGGTAATCAGTCTGGATTTCGTGTGAATGTGGATGGTAGCTATTTGGATAATTCCCTTGGCTCGGTGGTTACTGATTTGGAAATCCGTAAAGGCGACAGTCTTCGCGTATTCGTAGAACTTACCGCGCCAGAAAATAAAAGTGCGTCACCAATATTATTGGAAGATGATATCCTTTTCTCCCTTGAGAGTGGTGTGATTCAGAAGGTCAGCCTCCAGGCAGTCTCGTGGGATGCTGAGATAAAAAGAGACCTTGTCATCAAGCGTGATACGACTATAGAGAGCAGCATGCCTATTATTATCTATGGAGGACTAAAGGTGGATAGTTCAGCTGTTCTCACAATAAAAAATACCACGTTATATTTTCACGATGGGGCAGGGGTAGATGTTTACGGAACGCTGTTGGCAGACCATGTGGTCTTTCGTGGTGATCGGTTGGATCATATGTTTGACTATCTGCCCTATGACAGAGTGAGTGGACAGTGGAAAGGTATCCGCTTGCATAGCTCGTCTACCAATAATATTATTTTAGATTCTGAGATACGTAATGCAGTGAATGGACTGAAATGCGATTCTGCAGCCTATAATCGGAACGATCGCAGAATCTATATGGAACGCACTGTCGTTCACAACAATAAGGGACATGGTGTGGAACTTTTCAATGCTTATGCTGAATTTCTGAAGTGTCAGTTTACAAATTCATTAGGCGATTGTTTTTCTGTTCATGGAGGACTGACTTTGGTTGATTCCTGTACGTTGGGACAATTCTATCCTTTTACTGGAGGAAGAGGAGTCGCTTTGCGATTTACAAATTACTATGAGGACTATGCATATCCGCTCGTAGGATTGCAGATGACAAATTCCATTGTGACTGGTTATGATGAGGATGTGGTGATGGGTGAGTCGAAAGATTCAACGGTGGCTTATGGCTTCTATTTTGAGAATACACTTCTTCGTACACCAGAGATAAAGGACTCTTTACAGCAAACTTTCGTAAACATCAAGTGGGAAACACCTAAGGATTCTATTCAGGGAAAACAACATTTTGTGTTGATTGATGAAGAGAATCTGAAATATGACTTTCATTTGGATTCTCTGTCTACAGCGCATGGTATGGGATGCTATTAAGAAAATCCCTTTTTGTTGTTCTGCTCTATTATATTCTATTGATGTCTACATATCCGTGCATCACGGCATAGATGGTGAGAGCAGATACACTCTTTAATCCAAGCTTGTCCATGATGTTCTTCCTGTGCGTAATAACTGTTGCTAATCCAATGTGTAGCTTCTCGGCTATTTCCTTGTTGATATAACCCTGAACAATCAAGGAAATAACTTCTATTTCACGTGTGGAGAGAATATCTTTACGCAGTACTTCGGGTATTTCTGGTAAGTTCTGACCTTTTGCGTGCCCGTGTTGTTCAAGCATTAACAGCGAACGAACCAATTCTGATTCAGGCACGTTAATACATAAAGAGTGGAAGTCTTTTAGCTGACTATTGCTCTCTCGTGATAATGTAAGAACAAAGGTTTTTTTCTTCTGCTCGCGGAAGAACCCTAGATTTTCCAGCACGATGTTCATTGAAACAAAGAAGTGAGCATATTTTTCAGGTTGGCAATCTGTCAGTTCTGATAATGAATTGAAGGTGTCAATCTGGAGAATTGGCAATACGTTTTGCAGTAGCTGCTTCAGTCCTAAAACAGCTAGAGTGTTAGAATCAACGATTGCTATACGAGGGCGTTCTTTGTTTGAAATCATAATTCGTTTGCAAAGATACGACTTTTTTGTTTTTGTACAAAGAAAGTGTTTTGGAAATAATATAAAAAAGTAATCCAAATATTAAATTATATTAAATATTTACATCATGAAGTGCGAAATAGTTGTATGCTATAATAAAAATGTATATATTTGCATCGTGTTTTTCATGGTATTAGATTATTAAGGTTAATTATGATGATTGTTAGTCGTGAGACCGACAATCTTCTTCGAAACCATTTGCATCGATTTCTTAGAATGCAAAGGTAACAAAAGAGGAAACCTGTGAAGGTTTCCTCTTATTTCTTTTTATTAGGTGCTCCCTTTTATTTCTTTTTCCTACTTGAATGGAACAGATCGTGAAGTCCGTTGAAATCTTTTTTCATAATCAAACCAATGCCCTGTGTATTTAACGATGAGCGTGTGAAATATCTGTCGTTAGTCTGATTATATACCTTGAGCGCGAGATTGCCGTTAGGATAAAGTAGGTAGCGAAGACTAAAATCACCAATGAATGATGGAGTGGCTTGCTTGGCATTGTCACGGTAGCCAAACTGACCATTCACCAGTAGGCGGTTGTTTAGCATCTTGCCACTTACCAGTCCTTCGTACTCGGCATTGTTCCAACCTTCATTACCAGTAGATATATTGGCTCCAAAGTTCCAGTCGTTGGAATTTACTACCTGTGATAGAAGTTGGTTAATCTGTGTGGATACTGTACCTGAGAGGAGGCTCTGCATAGCCAACTGAGTTTGACCGTATTGTTGTTGCTCTGCGTTGTTGGCACCTTGAGTGTAGAAACGGCCTATACCCAATAGGTATAGTACTTGCTGGTTCATCTCTTGTTCGCTTGTTATTACAGAACGAATCATCTGCTTTTCCTCGCTATTAACGTTTGGCATGTCAAGGTCAAACTCTATTCGTGGGGAACCAGCAGTGCCAGTGATGTTCATCAGACAATTTACTTTGACGGTGTTTGAGAAAGAGTTTCCAATGTTTAAGTCTGAGAGTGAGACGCCGTTTACAGTATAAAGTGCCTGTAGATTGAGGCTTGCTTCAAATGGATCACCTCTGAAACTAATAGTTCCATTGGGTTGGAAATTAAACGTCTTCTTGATGATGTTTTGAATAGTAATTCCGTAAGTTCCTTCTTCAACACCATAGGTGCCGAACATGGTGAATGCACCGTTGTTGTGGAATTGTGCTCTTAATGTGCCATTACCTCTCAGGGAGATGTTGTCGCCTGTGTTCTGATCCATGAGAAGTCGCAGCGTGGCATCTGGAGTAGCATTGATAAGGAAGTTAATGTAGAGGTTCGATTGGTTGTTCTGATTAGCGGAACCTTGTTGCACAACCACGAAGTCATCGTCCATGTCTTTATTTCTTGAAGACCAGGTGATGAAGTTCTGCTGGTTGATTGCGTCTGGGTTTGCTGCATTGTAACAGAACGTAGAACCTTTTGTAGGAGTGACGTTACAATTGATGACGATGTCATTGTCGTGTCCATGCAGGTCCACTTTGCCGTCGGTATATACGGTTCCACAAATCGTGCTGCCGTCTTCATAAGATGGGAAATCGTAGGCGAGAAGGTTGAAGGCCTCAATGTCAAAGTCGAAGGTAAAATTAGAAATATGATTGTGATGAACACCTCCTGTGAGACTTCCCATGTGGTGATTGGTATCGTAGATTTTAAAATCCTTGAATTGAATATCGTTCTCTACCAAATGAACCGTGTCGCCTTCGATGGAGTAGGATGTACCTAATGGTGTAACCTCGACTTTTCCGTTGACGGCTACATCGCCCAATAGGTTCATCTCGCCAAATGAGCCAACAACTTCAACAAATCCATGTCCCTGACCGGAGATGTCTTTTAGGAAACTGGATGTGAAAGATTTGCAAAATTCCAGATTCGTTCCTTCTGCATTGATTTTTAAGTCGATATTGCTATGAACTGGCGATACATAACCATTGATTCTTGTTCTTGCAAGAGGATTCTCAATGCTGACGGCGTCAATGTCTATCTGCTGCTTGAGTTTGTTCCATTCTCCTTTTGCATAAAGGGTTCCCATATAGCCTCTTTCGAAATGGAAATCCTCTACTTCTAGGTTGGTTTTGGCTCCAAAGTCGTTAAAGATATTGTTGGCATATACTTTTCCAGACGCTTTTCCTGAGAAATCGACAGAATGGAAGTTGACAAGGTCGAGGATGTATTCAACATCCATTTTATTCAAGTCTATGATAATAGAATCTTCTGGATTGTTGGATGCAACGCCATCGATGTTGAGGTGTTGTTCTCCATGTGACATGCTGAAGTGGTCTACAATCAGGTGGTGGTCAGAATAGAGAATATCACAAGGCTCCAGGTTCCAGTCTGTCCCTCTCAGGTGCATCAGTGAAGGTAATACACGCACTTGCGCTTCTGCATTACCAGCCTCGTTGGTGTAGAGCTGGGTAATGGTGTTGATAGTACCATACATGGCTTGTGTGTGATCGTTGCTCCAACGCCTACTGTTATCCCATGTTAGAGAGTTGGTAAGCAGGTTGTCGCATGCCTTTGATGAGAGCGATAGCAGCGTGCGACGTCCATTGTCCATAATCTTGTTTAGCTCCAATTCGCAATATGCTGTATCTTGCTCCGTGGTTAGATGGATGTAACCGTCTTGATAGGGGGCACCGTTGTAGGTGAAAGATGGCATTTGCCCGTAAATATCCAACTCTTTCGTGTGATCGTCAAGCTTGGCTTGTAGGTGAATTGGTTTGTCAAGTTTTAATTGTATTCCGAGAATCTGCTCCAACCACTCTGTTTCTACTAAATCAACCTCCAATTCAAAGTCGTTGCTGATGCGTTTGTCGGCTTTGGGAAGACCCGGTAAAGTAGGGAGTTTTGATGCGACATAATTGATGAAACTTTGTGGTATTGTCTGCCAGTCGAAATGGCCTCTGATCAAAGCCTCTCCCATGTCTCCATTCAATCTGAGGAAATGATTATTGTCTTCGTCATACCCTGATTTAATGTTCAGATTATCAATGTAATATTTCTGAATGGCTAAAGAATCATTTGTGGTCATTGAGAAGTTGTTGAAATCAAGTGTACCTTCTGCGTTGTTAATGTTGGTAGCCCAGAAATCGGCATCTATGGCAGTGGAGAACGATACGTTTCCCCAACGGTCAGAGATGTTTAGAATAGCAGGGGAGAATTTGGTGATAACCCCCGTCAGCTTGTAATTGGACTTTGAAGAACGATTCCATGTTCCGTTGATGTCCATTTGTAAATTTGGATCATTAGCAACGATGTTTCCTTCAATCAGTTTCTTGCTGTAGATACCATTAAGAGAAATGTCATTGTAGGAATAATTATTGTATTCAAATCGTGATACTTCGGCACCTATTTTTACTTGGTCTGTGGTGCCATTGATTGAGATATTTGAAGAAATCAATCCCAAATGCTCGTTATCTAATAATTTGCCTAAGTTTAAACTGTCTGATTGTATTTGTGATGCGATTCTTTTGTCAGATGACATAGAACCTTTAACTGTCACGTGACCAATACCAGTCTTGATTATACTGTTTGTTTCAATGTCTCCGTTTGATGCCTGTGCTATCTCTCCATTGATGTCTATGTCATTTACACGAACTAACAATTCCGGAATATCCTTGATATTCTCGTGTAGTTTCTTGATGAGTGAATTGGAAATGTGCAACTTGTCAATTTGTGCCTGCCATGCGAGTTGTTTTGAAAGCCAGTCAATGTGCCCTTTACCCTCAAGTGTCATTTCTGATGGAATGCTTAGGCTTAAATCAGAGACCGTGATGGAGTGATGGTTGCCTGTAATTGAGCTTTCAAAGTCGATTCGGTCGTTGAATGGTTGTAGTCGCGTGTCAATGCACGATAAATCAGAAAGAGTTATGTGCGAATCTTTAAATGCTCCTTGTATGCTCTTGAGTTTTGTTCCTTCGAAGGTCGTATGCCATTGCTGTGCCTGAATGGTAGTATTAGGCAATTCTAGACGGAAGTCGCGTACCGTAGCTTGGTGATCATTTGATTCATACAACAGGGAAATGCGATTCACGTTCAGTCTCGATTGCTCATTAAAAGCAAGACGTTTCAGGTTGATATTGATAGAGTCCTTGGAGAGGCTCTTCACCATTACGTGCGCACTAACATCATTTATATATAGATGGCTTGTGTTGAGATGACCTGGGGTGGAAGGGACGTCAAATCTGTCGTATTTTACACTTGATCTTCTTACTATCAATGATTTAATGATAACATCAAGCTTAGAAGATGAAGTGTCATCTTTTGAGGACAGAGAGTCAATGACAAACTGGTAATTTGGTGCTGTTAAGGAATCCCTTTGGTACAGGATGGCATTAACATTGAATAGCTGAGCCGAGGAAATGAGAATTTTTCCTTCCATCAGCGATAATGGGTTGAGCTTGACAGACAAACGACCTGCTTTGAGCATATCAACACGTTGTTTGTCCTTAATCACAACATCATCGATGATGATACGTGTGAAAAAACCTAAGTCAACACGACCTATAGAGACCTCCGTACCTATTTTTTTGCTAATAAAATGAGATGTTCTCTTTCCGATACCATCCTGAATAGCCGGTATTTGAATGAGAACCAATAACAAGATATAGAGCGCAATCAGGCTCCATATTGTCCAATTAGTTATATGTTTAAGTCGCTTCAAACTGACAAACCGAGATAGCAAAAGTTTTGCTTTCGCCTTTTTCAGTTGCAAAATTACGACAAAAAGTTTTTATTGCCATATATTTCGTTGATTATTTCTTCTCCATATTACTAATTTTTATTAATTTTGCACGCACTAAAAGATTTAATTAATTCTCATTGATTATATATGGCAAATGTTATTAGGCTACGCAAGGGCTTAGACATTCATCTTCAAGGGAAAGCAAAGGAAACGAAACTAGACCTCAAGTCGAATGGACAGTACGCTTTGGTACCAGACGATTTTGAGGGTGTTACGCCCAAAGTTGTTGTCCGCGAAGGTGACGTTGTCAAAGCCGGGGATGCTTTGTTTGTAAACAAGCTGTATCCCGAAGTTCGTTTCGCCTCGCCTGTTAGTGGTAAGGTTACCGCAGTGGAGCGTGGTGAACGTCGCAAGGTGCTCTGTGTTAAGGTAGAGGCCGATGCTCAACAAGAGTATGTGGATTTTGGTAAAAAAGATGTGTCGAAGATGGACGCTAAGGCTGTTGTCGATGCATTGTTGGAGGCTGGTTTGTTCGGTTATGTCAATCAGCTGCCTTATGCTATTTCCACCAATCCTTCAGTTATGCCAAGAGCAATCTTCGTGTCTGCATTGCGCGATAAACCTCTGGCAGGTAATTTCGAATTTGAAGTGAAAGGTCAGGAGGTAGATTTCCAGACTGGTCTTACCGCTCTTTCGAAAATCGCTAAGACTTATCTTGGTGTAGGAGAGAATTCTTCTCTTGAAGCCATGAAGGATGTTGAGGTAAACGTCTTTAAGGGAAAGTGTCCTGCAGGTAATGTAGGTGTTCAGGTGAACAATGTTGCTCCTGTAAACAAGGGCGAGGTTGTTTGGACAATCGGAGATCCTACAGTTGTTCTCTTCATCGGACGTCTTTTCAATACTGGTAAGGTTGACTTTACTCGTACGGTTGCTCTTTGCGGTAGCGAAGTCAATAATCCTTGCTATGCTGATATGAAGGTAGGAGAGGAGTTGTCAACACTGCTCAGCAATAGCTATGACAACGCTCATTCTGTACGTATCATCAATGGTAATGTCCTGACTGGTCGTCAGACCACAAAGGATGGATTCCTTGGTGCCCACACTTCGGAGATTACAGTTATTCCTGAGGGTGATGATAATGATGAAATGCTGGGTTGGATTATGCCTCGCTTCAATCAGTTCTCAGTAAACCGTAGCTATTTCTCTTGGTTGTTTGGTAAGAAAGAGTATGCTTTGGATGCTAGAATCAAGGGTGGTGAGCGTCACATGATTATGAGTGGCGAGTACGATAAGGTGCTGCCTATGGACATCTATGGTGAATACCTCATCAAGGCTATTATCGCTGGCGACATCGACAAGATGGAACAGCTTGGTATCTATGAAGTTGCTCCAGAGGATTTCGCACTTGCAGAGTTCGTTGACTCTTCGAAGTTGGAACTCCAGCGCATTGTCCGCGAGGGATTGAATAATTTACGTAAAGAAAACGCATAATAGACGATGAAAGCAATAAGAAATTATTTAAATAAGATTAAGCCGAACTTTGAGAAGGACGGCAAGCTGCACGCTTTCCGTAGTCTGTTCGATGGCTTCGAGACCTTCCTTTATGTGCCCAATGCTACATCGAAGAAAGGTGTTCACATTCACGATGCTATCGACTCAAAGCGTATTATGAGTATGGTGGTCATCGCTCTGATGCCTGCTATGCTGTTCGGTATGTATAATGTTGGTTACCAGAATGCTGTCGCTTCAGGATTGGACGCATCTTTCATGGATATGTTCATCTTTGGTTTCTTGGCAGTACTTCCAAAGATTCTGGTTTCCTACATCGTAGGTCTGGGTATTGAGTTTGCCTGGGCACAGTGGAAGAATGAGGAGATTCAGGAGGGTTACCTTGTTTCTGGTATCCTGATTCCTTTAATTGTTCCTGTTAACCTGCCTCTTTGGATGCTGGCTATTGCCGTTGCCTTTGCCGTTATCATCGGTAAGGAAATCTTTGGCGGTACTGGTATGAACATTTTCAACCCCGCTCTGATGGCTCGTGCATTCCTGTTCTTCGCTTATCCTCAGAAGATGACAGGCGACCAGGCTTGGATTGCTAATAGCCCTATCTTCGGATTTGGTGGCCAGGTAGCAGATGGATTCTCAGGCGCAACACCTTTGGCTAATCTTAATGATTATGCATTTAACATGGATGCTGTAACGGGTCTGATTCCAGGTTCTATTGGTGAGACCTCAGTGATTGCTATCGCCATTGGTGCAGTTATCCTTTTGTGCACAGGTATTGCTTCTTGGAAGACCATGCTGAGCGTGTTCGTGGGTGGCGCCTTGACAGGATTGCTGTTCGAGAGTCTTGATATGACACCTATTCACTGGTATGAGCATCTCGCTCTTGGTGGTTTCTGCTTTGGTGCGGTGTTTATGGCAACAGACCCTGTTACCTCATGCCGTACGGAGTGTGGTAAGTGGATCTATGGTTTCCTGATCGGTACCGTTGCTATTGTGGTTCGTGTCATGAACCCTGGTTTCCCCGAGGGTATGATGCTGGCTATCCTGCTGATGAACATGTTCGCTCCAACCATCGACTACTTTGTAGTTGATCGTAATATTACAAAACGCTTGAAGAGAGGAGGTAACAAATGAAACTGAATACAAATTCTAATACGTACATTATTATATATAGTACGATACTTGTGCTGATTGTGGCATTCCTCTTGGCTTTCGTCTCTCAGAGCTTGAAACCTCAGCAGGATGCTAACGTGAAGCTCGACACAGAGAAGCAGATTCTGAATTCACTGAACCTGCGTGGTCTGAGCGATGAAGAGGCACATGCTACCTACGAGAAAATCGTATCTTTCGACGAGGCTCAGAATGTGTATGTCTGCACACTTGAGAATGGTGACGTAAAATATGTACTCCCCTTGAAGGGACAGGGTATGTGGGGCGGCATCAGTTGCTTCCTGGCAGTAGATAACGATAAGAACACTATCTATGGTGCTTATTTCAATCACGAGAGTGAAACTGCTGGTCTCGGCGCAGAGATTAAGGATAATGCCGATTGGCAGGCTAAATTCCAAGGCAAGAAGATCTTTGCCGACGAGAATAAGGAAACACTTGCTTTGTCTGTCGAGAAAAACGTGAACAACGAGACAACGGTTGATGCTGTTACAGGTGCTACCGTGACCTCTACTGCTGTAAGCAAGATGTTGCAGGAGCAGTTGACTAAGAAGTACATGGACTTTTTAAAGAATTAAGACTATGGCACTATTAAGTAAACAAAACAAAGAGGCATTCACAAATCCGTTGAACCTCGATCATCCTATATTGGTACAGGTACTGGGTATCTGTTCTGCACTTGCTGTAACCAGTCAGTTGAAGCCCGCCATTGTGATGGGACTTGCTGTTACCGTTATTACGGCTTTTGCAAATGTGATTATTTCTATCATCCGCAACACCATTCCTAACCGCATTCGTATTGTGGTACAGTTGGTTGTTGTTGCTGCGCTGGTGACCATCGTCTCTCAGGTCCTCAAGGCCTACGTCTATGATGTGAGCGTCCAGTTGTCTGTATATGTTGGTCTTATTATTACCAACTGTATTCTGATGGGTCGTCTTGAGGCCTTCGCTATGCAGAACAAGCCTTGGCCCTCTTTCCTCGATGGTGTGGGCAACGGTATCGGCTATGCTATGATTCTGATTATCGTAGGTGCCTTCCGCGAGTTCTTCGGACGTGGTTCTCTGCTGGGCTTCCAGATTATTGACTGCAAGGACTTCAACAATGGTATGATGACCATGCCTGCTATGGCTCTGATTCTGGTAGGATGCGTTATCTGGGTACATCGTGCATATTTTTATAAGGAGAAGTAATTTATGGAACACGCAATATCATTATTCTTTAGGTCGATTTTCGTCGACAATATGATTTTCGCATTCTTCTTGGGTATGTGCTCGTTCTTGGCCGTTTCGAAGAATGTAAAGACATCACTCGGACTGGGTATGGCAGTTACTTTCGTACTGTTGGTTACAGTTCCTGTTGACTATCTGCTCCAGACCAAGGTGCTCAGTGAGAATGGCATCTTCGGCATGGACCTCTCTTACCTGTCGTTCATTCTCTTCATCGCTGTCATTGCAGGTATTGTGCAGTTGGTAGAGATGGTGGTTGAGAAGTATTCTCCCTCGCTCTATGCTGCTCTGGGTATCTTCCTGCCTCTGATTGCTGTGAACTGCGCTATTATGGGTGCTTCACTCTTCATGCAGCAGCGCATCCTCCTCGATCCTTCTGAGACAAAGGCTATTACCAGCGTTGTTGACGCTTTGGTTTATGCTCTTGGCTCTGGTATTGGTTGGACTATGGCTATCGTGGCTATGGGTGCCATCCGTGAGAAGATGCAATACAGCGATGTTCCCAAGCCTCTTCAGGGACTTGGCATTACGTTTATCACCGTTGGCTTGATGGCTATGGCTATGATGTGCTTCAGCGGACTTAAAATTTAAGAGGAGGGCAGTATGTTTATTTTAAATAGCATTATCGTATTTCTGGTGACGATCATTGCCATCGTCATCATCCTGCTCGTAGCGAAGAAATATCTCTCTCCCTCGGGCAATGTGAATATTGAGATTAACGGCGAGCGCACCATCAATGTACCTCAGGGTAATAACCTGATGGCTACCCTCAACCAGAACGGCATTTTCCTGCCCTCTGCTTGTGGTGGTAAGGCTTCTTGCGGACAGTGCAAGGTACAGGTCCTCGAAGGTGGTGGCGAGATTCTTGATAGTGAGAAACCTCACTTCACTCGTAAGGAGATTAAGGACCATTGGCGTCTGGGTTGCCAGTGTAAGGTTAAGGGTGACCTGAAGATTCATGTTGATGAGTCTATCCTCGGCGTTAAAGAGTATGAGTGTACAGTTATCTCTAACAAGAACGTGGCTACCTTCATCAAGGAGTTCAAGGTGCAGCTGCCTGCTGGTGCTCACATGGACTTCCTGCCTGGTTCGTATGCTCAGATTAAGATTCCTGCATTCGACTGCATCGATTATGATAAGGACTTCGATAAGTCACTGATTGGAGAGGAATATCTCTCTGCATGGGAGAAGTTCGGCTTGTTCCCACTCAAGTGTAAGAACCCCGAGCCCACCATCCGTGCTTACTCAATGGCAAACTATCCTGCAGAGGGCGACGTGTTTATGTTGACCGTTCGTATCGCAACACCTCCATTCAAGGCCGACCGCAGTGGCTTCATGGATGTTAACCCCGGTATCGCTTCATCTTACATCTTCTCGCTGAAACCCGGTGACAAGGTAGTCATGAGTGGTCCTTTCGGAGACTTCCACCCACACTTCGACTCGAAGAAGGAGATGATTTGGGTCGGTGGTGGTGCCGGTATGGCTCCTCTGCGTGCTCAGATCATGCACATGACCAAGACGCTGCACACCACCGATCGCGAGATGCACTACTTCTATGGTGCACGTGCGCTGAACGAGGTGTTCTATCTCGACGACTTCCTGGGATTGGAGAAGGAGTACCCCAACTTCCACTTCCACCTGGCTCTCGACCGTCCAGATCCCGCAGCCGATGCTGCTGGCGTTAAGTACACACCAGGCTTCGTGCATCAGGTTATGCTGAATACCTATCTGAAGGACCACGAGGCCCCCGAGGATATCGAGTACTACATGTGTGGCCCTGGCCCCATGTCGAAGGCCGTTGTTTCTATGCTCGACTCTCTCGGCGTAGATCCCGAGTCAATCATGTACGATAACTTCGGCGGATAATACAAAGAAAAGTATTACTTTACTTATAGAAAAGGACAGCTTTACTACACGGAAAGCTGTCCTTTTCTGTTTTACAATAGCAATTTTTGTTTTTTTCAACTTTTAGATTCTTCTATTCACTCCTTTTTTATTAACTTTGCAAGCGGTTTATGAAAGCAACAGAGAAGAAGGACAGTGTGCGATTGGCTGTAGAGCGCATACTGACTAGCTATTTGGAGATGAATAATCATCGCAAGACGCCCGAACGCTTTGCGATATTAGAAGCCGTTTACAGTTTTAAAGGTCACTTCACGCTTGAGGAACTTGGCCAGAAATTGAACGATGTCTATAAGTTTCCTGTTAGCCGTGCGACCCTCTACAACACCATCAATCTCTTCATGGAATTACGACTTGTGGTCCGCCACAATTTTCAGGGCACGACAAGATATGAGGCTTGTTACGCTGACGATAGCCATTGTCACCAGGTATGTACCGTGTGTGGTAAGGTGACAGAGGTTCGTTCTCCAGAGATTTCAATGGCTGTCGATCAGATGAAACTGAAGCGTTTCCATAAAGACGGATTCACTCTCTACATCTATGGCATCTGTTCTACTTGTCAGGCTGCTATGACCAGAAAACGTAAAAGTGTGAATGTTAAACATTAAAATTAAACGATAGATTTCGATGAACACAGGTAAGGTAGATGTCCTGCTGGGATTGCAGTGGGGCGATGAAGGCAAAGGAAAAGTAGTTGACGTGCTGACTCCAAAGTACGATGTGGTAGCCCGTTTTCAGGGTGGTCCTAATGCTGGTCACACCCTCGAGTTTAATGGTGAGAAATACGTTCTCCGTTCTATTCCTTCTGGTATTTTCCAGGGTGGTAAGGTGAACATTATTGGTAACGGCGTTGTATTGGCTCCCGATCTTTTCATGGACGAGGCAAAGGCTCTTGAGGCTAGCGGCCATCCTCTCCGTCAGCGTCTTCACATCTCAAAGAAAGCTCATCTGATTATGCCAACCCATCGCGTTCTCGATGCTGCCTATGAGGCTCAGAAGGGAAAGAACAAGGTTGGCACCACAGGTAAGGGAATTGGCCCTACCTATACCGATAAGGTTAGCCGCACAGGTCTTCGTGTTGGTGATATCCTTGAGAACTTCGAGGAGAAATATGCAGCAGCAAAGGCTCGTCATGAGGCTATCCTGAAGTCATTGAACTTCGAGTATGATATCACAGAGGTTGAGAAGAAATGGATGGAAGGCGTTGAATATCTTCGTCAGTTCCCAATCGTAGATTCTGAGCATGAGATTAATAAACTGCTTGCTGATGGCAAGAGCGTACTTTGCGAAGGCGCACAGGGCACCATGCTCGATGTGGATTTCGGATCTTATCCTTTCGTAACATCTTCTAACACCATTTGTGCTGGTGCTTGCACCGGTCTGGGTATCGGTCCTAACAAGATTGGTGAAGTGTTTGGTATCATGAAGGCTTACTGCACACGTGTTGGTGCAGGTCCTTTCCCTACAGAACTCTTCGATGAGACAGGTAAGAAGATTCGTGACCTTGGTCATGAGTATGGTGCTGTGACAGGTCGTGAGCGCCGTTGTGGCTGGATAGACCTCGTCGCTCTGCGCTATTCTATCATGGTTAATGGTGTTACCCAGCTCATCATGATGAAGAGCGATGTGCTCGATGGCTTCGATACTATCAAGGCATGTACTGCCTATAAAGTTAATGGACAGCTGACACGTGATTTCCCTTACAATATCGAGGAAGGCATCGAGCCTGTTTATCAGGAAATGCCAGGTTGGAAGACAGACATGACTCGTTTCACTGACGAGAGCCAGTTCCCTAAGGAGTTCAGCGCTTACATTGATTTCCTCGAGAAGCAACTGGAGACACCCATCACGATTATCAGTATTGGTCCTGATCGTGAACAAACTATTATCAGAAATGGCAAATAAACCAAGTATACCCAAAGGAACACGCGACTTCGGCCCTGTAGAAATGGCCAAGCGCAATTATATCTTTAATACAATCCGTAGTGTCTATGAACTCTACGGATTTCAACAGATTGAGACCCCCGCTCAGGAAACCCTTCAGACGCTGATGGGTAAATATGGCGAAGAGGGTGACAAGCTGCTCTTCAAGATTCTGAATAGTGGTGATTACCTTGCAAAGATTGATGATGCTGAGTTGCAAGAGCGTAACACATTGCGTTTGGCGTCAAAGATTTGCGAGAAAGGTCTTCGTTACGACTTGACGGTGCCTTTCGCACGTTATGTAGTGATGCATCGCGAAGAACTGCAGTTGCCTTTCAAGCGCTATCAGATGCAACCCGTATGGCGTGCCGATCGTCCTCAGAAAGGTCGCTATCGCGAATTCTATCAGTTTGATGGTGATGTGGTTGGCTCGGATTCTCTTCTCAACGAGGTCGAGCTGATGCAGATTGAGGACGAGGTCTTCACACGCCTGGGCGTGCGCGTACAGATTAAAATTAATAACCGTAAGATTCTGACAGGTATTGCAGAGGTTATTGGTGCAGCAGATAAAATCGTGGATATTACTGTTGCTATCGATAAGCTCGACAAGATAGGTGTTGATGGTGTCAATGCCGAACTTCGTGAGGATGGCCTTTCTGAGGAACAGATTGCCAAGCTTCAGCCCATCATCGCGCTTGAAGGAACCAACGAAGAGAAACTCAATGTCATTGCAGAAGTGCTGAAAGACAGTGAGGTAGGGCAGAAGGGTATCGAAGAGACGAAGTTTATTCTCAATACTCTCAGCACGCTTGGCTCTCTGCGAAATGAGATTCAGCTCGATTTGACCCTGGCTCGCGGACTGAGCTATTACACGGGTGCTATCTTCGAGGTCAAGGCACTTGATACCCCAATGGGAAGTATCTCTGGCGGTGGTCGATATGACAACCTGACAGGTATCTTTGGTATGCCAGGTCTCTCTGGTGTTGGTATCTCATTTGGCGTTGACCGTATCTACGATGTTCTCAATGCCCTTGATCTTTATCCAAAAGACTCGCTTCAGACCTCTCGTTTGCTCTTCATCAACTTTGGTGAGCGTGAGACGGCCTATTGCCTGCCTATCATTGCTAAGGTGCGCGCTCGTGGCATTTGTACAGAGCTTTATCCCGATGCAGCTAAGATGAAGAAACAGATGTCGTACGCCAACGCCAAGCAGATTCCTTTCGTTGCTTTGGCTGGTGATAATGAGATAGAACAAGGTAAGGTGACTCTCAAGAACATGGAGACGGGCGAGCAGTTCTGTCTCGATGTGGAGGAGTTGATAAACAAGGTTTTATAATCCTATAGAGATGCAAAAGAAACGCAGATGGCATTGTCTGTCGGGGCAAGAACCCACAGAACTTGATAAGCAAGTGATGTATTGGGAGAATAAGGGTAAGCTTGTTCCTACCCGTGATTTGATTAAGACTCCCGAACAGATTGAGGGCATCAGAAAGGCTGGTGTTGTAAATACTGGCGTTCTCGATGCTGTTGCTGCAGAGATTCATGCAGGCATGAGTACTTTGGAGATAGACCAGATTTGTCGCAAGTATTGCGAGGATCATGGTGCTATTCCTGCTTGTTTGAACTATGAAGGCTTCCCAATGAGCGTCTGCACCAGCATCAACGAAGTGGTATGCCACGGTATTCCTAAGGAAGACGACATCCTCGAGGAAGGCGATATCATTAATGTTGACTTCACCACCATTCTCGATGGCTATTATGCTGATGCTTCGCGCATGTTTATCATTGGCAAGACGACTCCAGAGAAGGAACAGTTGGTTCGTGTTGCTAAGGAGTGTCTTGAGATAGGCATGGAGGCTGCAAAACCTTTTGGCTTTGTCGGCGACATAGGCCACGCCATAGAGAAACACTGTAAGAAATACGGCTATGGCATCGTTCGAGATTTGGCAGGACACGGCGTTGGCTTACAGTTCCATGAGGAGCCCGATGTCAACCACTATGGCCATCGCGGTACAGGCATGCTGCTTGTTCCTGGTATGGTCTTTACCATCGAGCCGATGATAAATATGGGCACGTGGCGTGTCTTTATCGATGCTGATGATCCATACGGATGGGAAGTTATCACCGAAGACGAGAAGCCTTCTGCCCAATGGGAGCATACGCTGGTCATGACAGAACATGGTGTTGAAATACTGACATACTAATGGAAGAGAAGGATATTTATATTTTAGGAATAGAAAGTTCCTGCGACGATACCTCGGCCGCAGTTCTGAAGAATGGCATTCTGTTGTCTAATGTGACAGCTTCGCAGGCTGTGCATGAGGCCTATGGTGGTGTGGTACCTGAATTGGCATCAAGAGCTCACCAACAGAATGTGGTACCCGTTGTGGATCAGGCTATTAAGCGTGCCGGAATCACCAAGGAACAGCTGACGGCTATTGCCTTTACACGTGGTCCTGGTCTTATGGGATCTTTGTTGGTTGGCGTCAGCTTTGCCAAGGGTATGGCCCGTTCGTTAGGTATTCCTCTTATAGATGTAAACCACCTTCAGGGCCATGTGATGGCCCACTTCATACGTGAGGCAGATGACGACCATGCTCTTCCGCCCCTTCCGTTCCTTTGCCTACTTGTAAGCGGAGGTAACTCTCAGATTGTGAAGGTAAATGCCTACAACGATATGGAAGTGCTGGGACAGACCATCGACGATGCTGCGGGAGAAGCTATAGATAAGTGCTCGAAAGTCATGGGACTGGGCTATCCAGGTGGTCCTATCATAGACCGTCTGGCTCGTCAGGGTAACCCTAAGGCATACCAGTTCTCTGAGCCACATATACCTGGTTTGGACTATAGTTTTTCCGGTCTGAAGACCTCCTTCCTCTATAACTTGCGTAAGTGGGTGGAGGAAGATCGCGATTTTGTGGAGCATCACAAGGAAGACCTGGCAGCTTCGCTTGAGTGGACCATCGTGGATGTCCTTATGAAAAAATTGCGCCTAGCTGTGAAACAGACTGGTATTAAGCATGTTGCTGTAGCTGGTGGCGTAAGTGCTAATAATGGTTTGCGCAATGCTTTCCATGATCATGCTAAGCGTTATGGATGGACCATCTATATTCCCAAGTTCAGCTACACTACTGATAACGCTGCCATGATTGGTATCGTTGGCCATTATAAATACCTGGACGGAGAATTCTGTTCCATCGATGCACCAACCTTCAGTAAGGTAACTTTTAAATGAATCAACTAATAATCAAATCATAAATTTTTGTATTATGGATTTTGAAGGAAAGATAATTAGTCGCGACGTCAGTCAGTTGCTTTGGGAAATGGAGAAAACAGTCAGTACGGCAGAGAGTTGTACTGGTGGTCGCATAGCGGAAACTATCATGGGCGTTCCTGGCGCTTCGAAATATTTTAAGGGTGGTATCATTTGCTATGTAAATGAGGTTAAGGAAAACCTTCTTGGTGTTTCGCGCGAAGTTCTCGATGAGAAAACTGCCGTTTGCGAAGAGGTTGCTATTCAAATGGTTAAAGGTGCTTGTCAAACATTAAATACCGACTATGCAGTAGCTGCAACAGGCATTGCAGGTCCTGGCGGTGGTACAAAGGAAATTCCTGTAGGTACTATCTGGTTGGCAGTAGGCAACGCCGAGCGAATAGTGACGACCAAAATCGTTGAAGACCATGGTCGCGATATCAATATCGCCATTGCCACGAACACGGCTATGCAGATGCTCCGTGACTATCTCAATGAGGAAAATAAGGAAGAAGAGACTGCTGAAAGTTAAAAAATATTAAGGATTAGGTATTTGTTTTATATCAGTTCTCGTATTCCAATAAAAATTCGTACCTTTGCACCCTGTTTGGAGTAAGTATCAAAAGTACACATTTTAAAGTAGATAGAGATGTCTAAGATTTGTCAAATCACAGGAAAGAAGGCACAGATCGGTAATAACGTGTCTCACTCAAAGCATCGCACTAAGAGAAGCTTTGATGTAAACCTGTTCAGCAAGAAGTTCTTCTACGTAGAGGAGAATTGCTGGATTCAGTTGAAGATCAGCGCCGCTGGCCTTCGTATGATTAATAAAGTAGGTCTTGACGCCGCTTTGAAGCAGGCTGTTGCCAATGGCTTCGTGGATTGGAAAGACATTAAAGTTATAGGAGACTAATAGACCATGGCAAGCAAGAAAGCAAAGGGTAACCGCGTCCAGGTAGTTCTGGAGTGTACCGAGATGAAAAGCAGCGGTCTTCCTGGCACCAGCCGTTACATTACGACCAAGAATCGTAAGAATACGCCTGAGCGCATGGAACTGATGAAGTATAACCCCATCCTGAAGAAGATGACTCTTCACAAGGAGATTAAGTAATAGTAAGACAGAATGGCAAAGAAAACCGTCGCTACCCTCCACGAAGGCTCAAAGGATGGTCGCGCTTACTCAAAGGTTATCAAGATGGTTCGCAGCCCCAAGACGGGTGCTTACATCTTCGACGAGCAGATGGTTCCCAACGAAGCCGTTAAGGACTTCTTCAAGAACTAATATTTGATTGAACATTTATTCAATACATAAAAGAAGGATGCATCATAAAGTTGCATCCTTTTTTTATTGTTTCCTATCTCTTATATACCGCCTCGTATTCTCGGGCCACCTTCAAGTAGTCGTGATGCCGTTTTACGTATTCTATACTTTGCGATTTTAGGGTAGGTATCTGTGAGCGATTCAGAATGATTTTCTCCAGTTCCTCATAGACACTCTCGTATGTGGGCAGTACGTTGATGATGGGGCGCAACTCTTTTTCGTTGATAATCTCATAGCTCTCTGGTTCGCCGCCCCCCACGCAGATAATACCCTTCGACATGGCCAGCAATGGGTTCATCGATGGGGTGTAGCTATATAGCTGGTCCAGGATAACGTCGCTGCCGTCCATCATTGTCTGGTATTCGGCAAAAGGAACGCCCTCAGCTTTTAGCAGTTCCATCTTGTCAGGATATTTTGCAAGCAGATCTTCTGCAGCCTTCAGCATGATGTCCGTTCCTTTATAGGCACTTCGTCCCTTGCTGATGCCGATGAACACCTTTAGTTTCGCTCCCTCGACTATTGGCTGTTGACTTTTCGGCATCTTGATAGGCAGAGGAATGTAGGTCAGCTTTTCAGGGAAATACGGTTCGTAGCAGATATGGTCATCGTAGAGACCCGATACGATCTCGTCACAATCCTCAGCAATCAGTTTGTTGAGTTCCCCTTTAGCCGTACCCAACCAGTCCTTCTGGTCTTTCACCACATGAGGTTCGGTGCGGACCCTGTCGCCAATATTGAAATCGCTATAGCGCATGGGCTTGTTGTATGTACATTCATGTACCCAGTAATAGTCCATGCCCATGGCGCAGAGCACCATTTTCTTGTTATGCTTACGAAGATATCTGTAAATAGGGAAGATACGTTCAGCCTTCAGTTCCAAAAACATGGGGTTGATCAGCTGAACCACGTCATAGTTGCGCCATGTGGGAAGAAGAGCATAAACTTTCGCCATCAGGGCTATGCCCCCCAGTTTTCCTTCCTTTCGTGCTAAGTCTATATCGCGAGGATAGTTTTTCCAGAAGTCACCGTTGGAAGCCACTGTCACGTGATGCCCTAATGCCCTTAGTCCTTCAGCAAGAGTGGCATGCACATTACTATATTCGCCCAATAGTAATATCTTCATCTCTCTCGACTCATTAATGGTAGGGTGTGAAGCAAGACGGTTCGTCCCATCTCCGAATTAGTCATTCTTCTGAACCATTTGTATTTGCTCGTATATTCGCGCTCGGGTAGGGGGAAGAGCCCCTTCTCCTTCAGGTCCTCCAGTCTGCGGTCCAGTTCCATTCTACTCTTAGTGTCCACAATGGTCTGGTATATATAGTCCATCGTCAGCTGGGCCACCCGCCTGCTAAGAGCCGTACTTTCCTCTTGTGGAGAGTGAAGCGCCAGATCCCGAAGCCTTTCTATCACGAACATTTTGTCGTTCAGTCGCTTGCTGGTAGCCTCCTGTGTTCTCGAACCCATGATAGAGTTGATGCGCGAGTTATATAGATAAGCCTTTGCATCGGTCACAATTACACTTTTAGCCTTTAACAGCAGTCGTGGGTTGAAGTCCTCATCCTCATGGACAATACCCTCCAAGAAGCGGAGTCCGCCAATAATATTCCTGCTGAAGATGTAGCAGCAAGGCGAACCGTGAATATTACATTTTGTCATGTAGTCCACACCCGTTCTCACCTCACCGTCATTGAAGAGCACCTGTCTTCTTGCCTTACGAGTGAAGTCGAAGACCACCATTTCCGGCTTCTGGAATCTCACCAGGTCCAGGCAATGCTCATAGACAGGAGTGATCAGCCGGTCGTCACTATCCACAAACTGCACATACTGTCCAGTTGCCATTTTCAGTCCCATGTTTCTTGCCGCGCTCGGACCTTGGTTCTTCTGTCGGATAAAGATGATGTCATCAACATACTCCTCCAAATCACCAATAGGACTTTCCTTCGAGCCATCGTCCACGATGATGATTTCTCGTTCCGAAGGCCTGAGCGATAAAGATACGATACTTTCCAAACAGTCCTTAATCAGACTGGTTGGCACGTTGTATGTAGGTATGATAAAACTTACGAACGGTTTGCAGTCGTGTTGTGTATGGCTTTGTTCAGTATACATATTCCCTTAATTCCAAGGATGTCTTGTGCCAGCGCTTTTATTCTTAGAAGCAGACTCAGTCCGCTCGCCAAAGGCGATATATATCTGAATCTCAGCATTGGAGCCTTGCCCGTTAGCTCATAGACATCCATTTGTGTGTTTAGTATTCTCATGTAGTAGGCAGGCGTGTACCAATGCTTCAGGGCAGCCAAGTGCGCATCCAGCAGCATCTCCAGCTCAGGACCTTTTGCCGTTGCTGTGATGCCTTTCTCGTTCATGCAATAATGGTATTTTCCCTTTGTCGTCGTCTTCACACACTTGGCGTTCAGCAGCAGTCTTCGTAGCGTATGTATGTCTTCAAAAACACGCCCAACGGGAAACTTAATGCCATCAAACAGTTCTCTGCGGTAAATCTTGTTCCACGCATAGCAATGGTCATAGACTTCCTCATTAATCCAGTAGTCCTTCATGTTGCCATACGTACGTTCCTGCAGGTCGAGCGAGTCGATTTTCTCACCATTCACGCTTTTCTCCACAGGGAACTCCACGATGTCGCAGTTGTCCATCAGCGGCAGAACCTGACTATAGGTTCCAGGCTCCAGATAGTCATCGGAATCAACGAAGGTCAGGTATTCGCCCGTAGCTTTCTTCAGACCCACATTGCGCGCATCGCTCAGTCCGCCGTTGCGCTTGTGAATCACACTTACACGTTTGTCTTTCTCCTGCCATTGGTTACATAACACAGGACAGGCATCGTCAGAACCGTCATCAACGAGGATTACCTCCATGTCATTGATATTCTGACTCAAAACGCTCTCCACGCATCTGTCGAGCGTGGCTTCTACGCGATATACTGGTATAATGACACTTAGTTTCATATCTTAATTGGTGACAAAATTACTATAAATTATCGGATAATCAAAATAAAAGTTGTAATTTTGCATTTTAATAATATAATTCATGAAAGTCGAACGCGAAGACAGCTACGCTCATGTGCTGAAATACACGGGCATTTTCGGTGGCGTGCAGGGATTGAATATTCTCATCAATCTTGTACGCACGAAGGTTGTTGCCATGTTCCTGGGCCCTTCCGGCATGGGACTGGCTGCACTATTCAATTCCGTGGTGAACTTTGTATCTCAGGCCACCAATCTGGGCATCTCGTTCAGTGCCGTGCGTCATGTCTCCGAACTTTTCGATAAGGGCGAAGAAGCTGAGATAGCCCGTTTTGTGAAAGTGGTTCGTGCCTGGAGTCTTCTCACGGCCCTGATTGGAATGCTGGTTTGCGTGGCTGCCGGTCCGTTTCTCAGCAAGTACACCTTCTCATGGGGCGACCATACGCTCCATTTCATCCTGCTTTCCTTTGCCGTAGGACTTCTTGCCATTACCGGAGGCGAGTCAGCCATTCTGAAAGGCGCGCGCCAGCTCAGGTCCTTGGCACTCATCCAGGTGGTCAACGTCCTGTTGGCACTTGTTCTCACAGTACCTATTTATTATTTCTTTGGCGAAACCGGTATCGTGCCCGTCATCGTGCTTACCGCATTCTCCGCCATGCTCACCACTATATATATGTCATACCGCCTCTATCCGCTTCAGTTGCGAGGCTGTAACGGCATTCTTGGTGAAGGTATGGGCATGGTTCGCCTGGGCGTGGCCTATGTGTTGGCAGGCATTCTGGGTAGTGGTGCCGAGATGTTGATTCGTGCCCACTTGAATGTGGTTGGCGAACTGGATATCGTAGGTCTCTATAATGCCGGCTTTATCCTCACGGTCACCTATGCAGGCATGGTCTTCTCCGCCATGGAGTCCGACTATTTTCCCCGTCTCTCGGCCGTGATGAACGATGGAGCAGCAAAGATGTCCGATACGGTCAACAAGCAGATAGAGGTCTCTTTCCTCCTTGTCTCGCCCATGTTGGCCCTCTTCATCGTGTTTCTTCCTGTGCTGCTGCCTCTGTTGACGCGTTCCGACTTCATGCCGGCTGTTCCTATGGCACAGGTAGCCTCTTTCTCCATGTATCTTCGTGCCATCTCGTTGCCCATGTCGTTTATGGTTCTCGCCAAGGGCGATTCGTTGGCATACCTGCTCATCGAGGGCTTCGACTCCGTGTTGATGTTCTTCCTCGTGGTGCTGGGCTTCCGCTATATGGGGCTAGTCGGTACGGGCATCGCCCTGGATGTTTCCTACATCATAGATCTCCTCATCATCTATCTCTACACCCGTAGAAAATATGGCTATCGCTCGTCGCTGCCTGTCGTGCAGATGGTGTTCATGCAGTTGCCCCTTGGCATCTGTATCTATCTGCTTACCTTCCTCGACCATCCCTGGCTTGGTGGCGTGTTAGGCTGCATGCTGGCATTTGTCAGCTTCGCCATCTCCCTGTATGTTCTTCATCAGAAGACAGCCCTGTGGCAGGCGTTGAAGAGTCGTTTCCACTCAAAACTCCATCGCCATGAGTAGTCGCGTGTCTGTTCTTGTGGCTGTTTATAATGCCGAGCAATGGCTGGCGCGTTGTCTGGACTCTCTGATTGGTCAGACCCATCTCGACTTGCAGATTCTTTGTATCGACGATGCCTCTACCGATGACTCCCTGAAGATACTCCGTCAGTACGAACAGCAGGACGCACGTGTGCAGGTCATTGCGCTTAGCGAGAATCATGGTCAGGCTTTCGCCCGCAATCAGGGTTTGATACAGGCCGATGGCGACTACGTGTGCTTTCTCGATGCCGACGACTGGTATGCACCTGATGCCCTCCAGCAGGCTGTCGATGAGTTCCGCCTGCATCCTGATGCCGACTGCGTGCTTTTCGATGTGGATTATGTCTATCCCGACCATTCCGAGCTCTACGCCATGCCTCCCTTTGTGTCGCTCACGGGCGAGGAGGCCTTTCGCATGAGTCTCGACTGGACCATTCATGGGGTCTATATGGTGCGTCGCGAGTTGCACCAGCGCTATCCCTACGATGACACTTGTCGTTCCTATAGCGACGACAACACCACGCGCCTTCATTTTCTTTCTTCGCGAAGCGTACGTCGTTGCAAGGGTGTGTACCACTATCTGCAGCATGCAGGGTCGGTTACCCATGCCTTCAATGTGCGCCGTTTCGATTTCCTGCGTGCCAACGAGAGCATGAAGCGCCAGTTACAGGCGTTGGGGATGGACGGTGGTGTGATGAGCTTATGGGAGACCCAGCGCATGTTGACGCTGGTAGATCTCTACATGTTCTACCATTGCCACACCCAAGAGCTGTCGGCTGCCGACGCCGCCTACGGACTGCAGGAGCTGAAGCGCGTCTGGGCAACCATCGAACCTGCGCTCCTTGATCCCGCGCGTACTCGCAAGTTTGGCTATCGCCTTATGCCCTCCTGGACCTTGTTCCGACTGCAGGAGTGGCTCTATTTCACCATCCGCGGTTGGATGGGGAAGAATCATTAATCATATTCAGAATCATACTATCAACAACATATGGAAGACCTTCTTTCACAACTCAACGAGAGTCAGCGCGAAGCTGTTGTCTATAATGACGGCGCCTCGCTGGTCATTGCTGGCGCTGGCTCTGGCAAGACGCGTGTGCTCACCTATAAGATTGCTTACCTGCTGCAGCAGGGACTGAAGCCTTGGAACATCCTTGCGCTCACCTTTACCAACAAGGCTGCTCGCGAGATGAAAGAGCGTATCGGTCGATTGGTAGGTGCCGAACAGGCTCACTATCTGCAGATGGGAACCTTCCACTCTGTCTTTGCCCGCATCTTGCGTGCCGAGGCCGATAAGATTGGCTTCCAGTCCAACTTCACCATCTACGACCAGAGTGATGCCCGTTCCTTGGTGAAGAGTATTGTCAAGGAACTGCAACTCGATGACAAACAGTATAAGCCCAATAGCGTGAGCGATCAGATATCCATGGCGAAGAACCATCTCGTCTTGCCCGAAGGTTTTACTAATTGTTCGTTGTACGATAGCAAGAAGCCTGCTGTTGCCGAGGTCTACCGACGCTATGCCGAGCGTTGTCGTCAGGCGAATGCCATGGACTTCGACGACCTGCTTGTTCAGACCTACCTGCTGTTTCTTCGTCATGAAGATATAAGAAGGAAATATGTTGAAAAGTTCCACTTTGTTCTGGTCGATGAGTATCAGGATACGAACTATGCTCAGCAGCAGATAGTCCTGCAACTGACTCGTGAACGCCAGCGTGTTTGTGTGGTTGGTGACGATGCGCAGAGCATTTATAGCTTTCGTGGAGCTAATATCGATAACATTCTGGGATTTAGAGAGTCATACGATAATGCGAAGCTCTTTAAACTGGAACAGAACTATCGTTCCACTCAGCTCATCGTTCAGGCTGCTAATAGTCTGATACGGAAAAATGAGCGACAGATTCCTAAGGAGGTGTTTAGTGAAAATGAGCACGGAGAAAAGCTTACACTTAAACCTGCTTATAGCGACAAGGAGGAAGCCCTGATAGTGTGCAACGACATCCTTCGCATCAAGCGACAGGACCATTGTGAGTTTAGCGATTTCGCCATTCTCTATCGCACCAATTCGCAGAGCCGCTCGTTCGAGGAATACATGCGCAAGATGAACATCCCTTACCGCATCTATGGCGGACTGAGCTTCTACCAGCGTAAGGAGATAAAGGATGTCATCGCCTATTTCCGTGTGGTGGTGAACCCCAACGACGAGGAGGCCTTGAAACGCATCATCAACTATCCCACACGTGGCATCGGCGATACCACACTTTCCAAGATTGTTGATACGGCTACGCAGGATGGTGTGTCACTCTGGGACGTGATGACCAAACCGGCACACCTCAATGTCAGCAAGGCCATGCTCACCAAGATTGGTAACTTCTGTCAGATGATAGATGGCTGGCGCATGCGCCTCGATGGTGAGGATGCTTACCAGCTGGGTCATGCCATTATCATGGAGAGTGGCATCTCGAAAGATATTTATAGCGGACGCAATCCGGAGGACATCTCCCGCCAGGAGAACCTCGAGGAGTTCCTGGGCGGTATGCAGGACTTCGTGGAGAGTAGGCGAGAGGAGGACATGGGCGATGCCGTTTCGCTTGGCGACTTCCTGCAGGAGGTGGCTCTGCTTACCGACCTCGACAGCGATAGCGACGAGGAGCAGTCGAAGGTGTCCTTGATGACCATCCATTCGGCCAAGGGACTTGAGTTCCCTACGGTCTTTGTGGTAGGTCTCGAAGAGAATATCTTCCCTTCACCCATGTGTACCGACTCCATGCGTGCCCTCGAAGAAGAGCGTCGCTTGCTCTATGTCGCCATCACCCGTGCCGAGAAGCATTGCATCCTCACCTGTGCACAGAACCGTTTCCGTTTCGGACGTGTGGAGTACGACACCCCCTCACGTTTCATTCGCGATATCGACCCCTCGTTGCTCTATGTCGATTCCGCCAAGGAAGTGCCCGAGCGCGACTACGGCACCAGTCGTTTGCCGTGGACCCAGAATCCCCGTCCCGTGGCGTCGCAGTTCAAGGCCGACCCCATGCCCCGCCAGGTGGCACCCCGCAGACCGGAGCCTGCCGTGGATCCCTTCTCCGACAGCTTCAAGAAACGGCTCGTCAGGGAGAGTGGGGGACGCTTCAAACCCGTGCGTGCGCAAGTCCCGGCTATGTCCTCAGCCCCAGCCTCTTCGTCTGCCGCCCTTCGCGAAGGCAACGTCATCGAGCATCAACGCTTCGGCATAGGTACCGTCGTCAAGGTAGAGGGAAGTGGTGAGAACGAGAAGGCCGCCGTTCAGTTCCGCAATCTCGGCACCAAGCAGCTCCTCCTCAAGTTTGCCAAGTTCAAGATTATCTCGTAAAATTGGAAATTCATTTGGAAAATGGCTAAATCAATAACTGCAAAAACTATAACGATTATGAAGAGAATGTTTTTCTGCCTTATGGCTATGATGGGCGTGCTGACCCTTTCGGCACAAAGTGTGTGTGAGAACGAAGTGATGAATAATATCATGGCGCGCCGCTCCGTTCGCAAGTATCTCGATAAGCCTGTGGAGCACGAGAAGTTGGAGGCTGTAGCCCTTGCTGGCATCAACGCTCCGAGTGCGATGAACTGGCAGAAATGGGCTGTGCGCATTATTGAAGACCAGAAGCTGATGGCAGACGTGAAAGGACAAACACGCAACGCCCCGAACCTCATCTGTGTCTGTGCTCCTGCTGACGGCAGGTTCGACCTCGATGCCGGTCTCATGGGCGAAAATATGATGCTGGCAGCTCAGTCCCTGGGCCTCGGTACTTGTATTCAGACGGGTCCCGTACGCTTCCTCACTACCGACGAGAAAGCCAAGGCCTTCCGCGATAGCCTCGATATGCCCGAAGGCTACAAGCTGCTTTATGTCATTTCCATCGGCTATCCCGACGAGCAGCCCGACGCCAAGCCTCGCGATGCCTCGAAGGTGAAATTCATCAAGTAAACAAACACTCCAAGAATAAATAATAGCTATAATTCGTGCGATTATAGCTATTATTTATTGGATTATAGCTATAATTTGATTTTGAATTCTGGCCATTATTTTCTAAATTCCGGCCAGAATTAATTAAATTTTGGCCAAAATTCTTTTCTGCCTTCAAACTCCTGCTTCGTCATCTGCCAGGTTCTGGACGGCAATGTGGGAAGTATAACGGCACGCTACCGCGTAGAAATTGATCAAAATTGGGCTCAAAATTTCTCGATTCATGGCAAAAAGTAAGTCGGGAACTTGTGGCAAAGGTTAATTTCATTACAGCGACAAAGGTAAAAGACCCTTCTACTGCCTGATTCTCGGTCAGGGATTCCATGAAGATGTCTATGATGACCTTGGCAAAGTCATGACATGAGTCAGAATCAATTCTTCTTAGTACGATGGGAAGAAGAAGTTGTAGCTCTTATGTCTCAATCGATGCTCAGTTGTGTGGCAACTGTAGTGGTTGTCAGAGAGCGTGTCCAAAGAATGTTATTGGCAAGGTAGGCGGTTTCTTTCATAGAAAGACATCGATGATTAATCCCGAGGCCTGCATAGGTTGTGGGAAATGCATAAAGGCATGCCGCCGACATGCTATAACAAAGTTACGGTAGTGTCATGTACCTAGTTCCGTGACACAAGTGTTATATGGTCTTGACTACTCGGCAAGGGTTACCTACGGCTATGCAGTTTGATGGGATATCCTTCACAACTACGCTACCTGCTCCGATGGTGACATTATCGCCAATGGTGATGCCTGGCAGAATGGTGACACTACCGCCTATCCACACGTTATCGCCGATGGTAACGGGCTTTGCCCACTCCTGACGACTGTTGCGCTCCATGGGGTCGGTACTGTGACATGCCGTGTAGATACTCACGTTAGGACCTATGAAACAGTCGTCGCCTATGGTGACCAGGGCCTCGTCGAGTACCGTGAAGTTGAAGTTGGCAAAGAACCGCTTGCCCACGCTGATGTGCTTGCCGTAGTCGCAGAAGAAAGGCTGGTTGATGAAAACCTTATCGTCGCCTACATGTCCCAGCAGTCCTTTGAGCAACGATAGGCGTGATGCGAAGTCAGACGGGCGAAGCCTGTTGTACTCATGGATTATGTCCTTCACCTCGTTCAGTTCCTTCAATACCTCTGGGTCATCGGCAGAGTAAATTTCTCCAGCCAGCATTTTCTCTTTCTCTGTCATAACGTCTTACAGGTCTTTTTTTTACCAAAATATTTATATCGACTGATATCCTTAAGTCTTAAAGTATTGTAATTATTGGGGCAAAGGTACAAATAATCTCGGAATTTTCCCTATTTTTGCTTGATAAATTAATCAACGAGAAATTAAATGCCAAGAAGTAAAGAAGAGGCCATTGCTGCAGGTGTGAAGATAGCTGAGACGCAACATAACATGAAGCGGCGCAAGCCCTGGCACAATTATAGTCGCAAAGGTACTTATATGTTGACCTTGGTTGTAGAAGGCCGGCATGCGTTGCTAGGCAAGGTGGTTGCTATGCCCGCTGGAGAAGCAGCGGGAGTGGTGCCCGCCGGAGAAGCGGCAGGAGTGGTGGCAGCTGGAGAGACTATGCGGGAGCTTGTATACCAAGTGGAACTGACGGAACTTGGGAAAACAATCCGTGACGAGGAGCTGCAAAAGGTTCATTTCTACTATAAAATGGTGGATATATGGAAACTTTGCATTATGCCTGATCACATTCACATGATAGTGAGGGTGAATGAGGATATGCCGGAAGGTAAGCACCTGGGGGATGTTGTGAGGGGATTCAAGGTTGGATGCACTAGGGCCTGGTGGCGATTGACGGGGATGAGGCCCGCTGGAGAAACAGCGGGAGTTGTGGCTGCCGGAGAGGCAGCGGGAGTTGCAATCACCATTCCCGCGGTTTCTCCGGCGAGTAAGAATCTTCCTGTGCTTTTTGAGGCTGGATACAACGACTTGATTCTGCTTGAAGACGGACAGCTGGATAACTGGATACACTACCTTGATGATAACCCTCGGCGCTTGGCTGTCAAGCGACAGCATCCTGATTACTTCACCACGATGCATTATGTTGATATCGGCGAATGGCATTGTCAGACGGTGGGCAACCGTTTCTTGCTTGATATTCCTCAGCAGGTCGCAGTTATCGTACATGGGGCCTATACTGATAAGGAATATGCAGACTACAAACGGAAGTGGTTGGCATGCGGAGAGGCTGGCGGCATACTGGTGAGTGCTGCTATTGCCACTCGTGAGAAGGAGGTGATGAGAGAAGCTATGGACAGAGGATACAGAATCATTTTTGTCAGAGAGAATGGCTTTCCGCCTTTGTACAAACCATCTGGTGAGTCCTTTGATGCATGCTCGGAAGGGCGTCTTCTACAGATAAGTCCATGGGAGTATCACATGCAACGGCGTATCATCTCAAGAGAACAATGTTTGAAACTTAATAGGCTGGTGGAAGAAATCGTCAATAGGGCTGATTTCTGAACGCAGCGCAGGTAATTTGATAAGCAGTTATGAAAAGATTCATTTTGAAGTTCTGGTATGCATTGCCTATTTTGTTGGCTTTGTTGATGATTTCTCTGATATATCTGTTCCTTTCATATCCATCAGTAATTGAGGGAATTATTAGTTTGTTACTGCTTCTGGTAATAATTATGCTTCCCGTTTCATGGGTCGTTCTTTTTGTCAACAAGCAGAGATGGAAGTGTTTCCTGTCTTTTAGTTTTTCTTTTGTGATTGTTGGAGTCCTTTGTGTTCCTCTTATGATGGCTTCTACAAGTGGACCTACCGGATTTGGAAGGAATCATCCTATTCCCGATGGCTTGAAATACAACTTGCCACTTGATGACGATTCCCGTTCAAGAGAACCTGTTGACAGTCTTGTCCCTGACACGTATTTGACTATATGGAATGCGGGCCAAGGAGGCATCTATACTTATAATTTCTATTATGGTCCGTTGCCTGCCGGAGAGATCTATCTGAAATGTTTCGAGGTTACAGAGAACCTTCCGCTATCGGAGGAAAGAATTGCAGAAAGTAGTCGAGTCTTTATAAACCCCACATCATCTTTCTCAAAGTTGGTACGCAGGCAAGAATTTACCATTTACGAGGGTGATTGGGGCGACTATTATGCTGCCCGTATTGAGGTGTGGTACAGAGATGCCGCGACAAAGGAGGAGAGAAAACTCATGGAGAAGGTCTATCGTGTAGAGGGATGGATGAGATAGTGCAAAGGTACAGTAGGGGAGTTACATAAGGAATAGGGGAGGAAAAAAGTTTTCTGCTCACTTTGAATGAACAAAATAATGATTATATTTGCAAACGGAAAAAATAATGGCGTTTAACAAAATATGAAACAGGAAATCAACCCTAAGGATACCAATAGAGCCATCGCCTTCGAGCTGTGGACAAAGTCGCCCATGCCGATGGTAACGCTCACTAAGACGTTCGACGTGACGAGACTGCGCAAGGTGAGCAGGAAGCGGGGCATGAAATTCAATATGCTGCTGTGCTGGTGCATCGGCCAGGCAGCCTCAAAGATAGACGAGTTCTACATGTTGCCCCAAAACGGGAAACTGTACCGATACGACCGCATGGCCATCGACGTGATAGTAGACAACGTCAAGGGTGGATTCAGCTTCTGCGACGTGGCCGTCTGCGATGATCTGGAGGCGTTTAATGCTAACTACTTGCATCTGACAGAGACCGTCAGAAATACGTGTCAGGACATCCTGGATGATGAGGCTGTCATAGTCGGTACATCGGCTGTTATAGGCACGGAGCTCGACAGTATCGTCAATCAGTATAGTGGCATCTTCAACAATCCCTTTCTGGCATGGGGCCGCTACCGTAAAGGTTGGCTGAAGACCACGTTGCCCATCTCCTTCCAGTTTCACCACGCTCAGATGGACGGCAAGCATGCCGCCTGCTTCCTGGAAGAACTACAACGGATTATTAAAACAATCTAAGTGGAAATAAGGTTGTCTTGTGTGTTAGGTACCAGGTCCGTGACACAAGTGTTATCTGGTCTTGACTAATCGGTAGGGGTGAATGAACTTTGTCGTAGGCGATATATTGTTAAACTCTCTTAAACTTTTTGATAAATCGCTTGCGATATAAGACAAACTCACTACCTTTGCATCGTGAACGATATATACTATTAATGATATGGCAAAGATTTATGACTTCAAGGCTCAGACGAGCAAAGGTAAGGAGATTGATTTCTCACAGTTTCAGGGTAAGGTATTGCTGGTAGTTAACACAGCCAGCAAGTGTGGATTCACTCCTCAGTTCGCAGGACTGGAGGAGCTGAACCAGAAGTATAAGGACAAGGGTCTGGTCATCATCGGTTTCCCCTGCAACCAGTTCAAGGAGCAGGATCCAGGCGAAGACAGTAAGATTGAGGAGTTCTGCCAACTGAACTACGGCGTGACCTTCCAGATTATGAAGAAAGGTGATGTGAATGGTCCCGAGGCCCAGCCCATCTTCGAGTATTTGAAAGCTCAGGCTCCTACCGAGGATTACAACGGTCTGAAGGCTAAGGCTGCCAAGACCCTCTTCAAGGCCATCAGTAAGAGTGTGGAGAAGGATAGCGACATCAAGTGGAACTTCACTAAGTTCCTGATCTCGAAGGATGGAGAGACCATCAAGCGCTATGCGCCTACCACAGAGCCCAAGGACTTCGAGAAGGATGTCGAGGCGTTCCTGATGTAAGATTCAATCATAAGAAGAAGTAATGTGTGTCATGTTCCAGGTTCCTACCAGGTTCATGACACACTTTGTATAAACAAAAACAAGAAAACGCTCGGCTCTGCCGCTTTTCTTGCGCTCCGTAGGTGCTCAGGCGCATAGCGGAGTCCAAAGGCGGAACGCCGACTAAAAGAACACTTTCCGATGTTTGTCGCTCTTTTAGAGCTCCTGTGCTAAGTGCCATGTCTTTGCCTTTAAGGCAAGCTCTTACGTCCAAGTCATAGCCCTAAAAAATAAGCCCCTCCTACTGCCCCCGAGGGGGCTTCTATAGTTTGCTGTCTATAGTGTTCCCCTCGGGGAACGAAGAGGGGGCTTGTTTTTTAGCCCGAAGGGCGATGTTTTCGCTCACTTTTTTGTATCTTTGCCTGCTGTTATGAAGAAGATACTGTTTCTACATGGGTTCTTTGCTAGTGGACGGTGTGTGCCGGCCGTGGCATTGAGAGAGGCGTTTAAGGGCGAGGCAGAGGTGCTGACGCCCGATTTGCCGATGCATCCCGGCGAGGCTGTAGCGTTCATTGGCGAACTGATAGAGCGGGAGAGACCCGACGTGCTGGTGGGCAACAGCTGTGGCTCGTTCTACGCCCAGATGATGGCTCGCACCTATGGACTGCCCGCCTTGCTGGGCAATCCATATTTTATGATGACGGAATTTCTGAAGCCGCGTATTGGTGCCCATCAGTATAAGTCGCCACGCGCGGACGGCAATCAGGACTTTGTGATAGACCATCAGCTGATAGCTGAGTTTGCTGAGATGGAGGCGCATCAGTTCCTGGACGAACCCAGCGGCGATGTCAGCACACCAGGAGGCGGCCCCCGCATCTGGGGACTCTTTGGCGACAATGACACGCTGGCCCATTTCGAGCCGCTATACCTTGAGCATTACACCACCACCTTCCACTTCCCAGGTGCTCACACCCCAACGGCTGAGGAGGTTCATCAGTACTATGTGCCGCTAATCCGGAAACTCTTAGAGGTGTGATTGGTTGTACTTTTTCCATTTTTTTCTCACAAAAGCGCCCCAAATTCATTTTTATTTGCTAACTTTGCGGATGATAACCTAACAACAAGGATACTAATATTATAGAACGATATACTTGAGTGATGATGACGTTCAAAAAATAATAGGCATCCTTGAAAAGAACAATATTCGTGAGTTTGTGGACGATAGGCAACACGTGAAGAATATTCGTGCATCTGCAAGAGATGTCTACGCCACGATTAGTGCTGGTATCTGTCCCAAATGTGGCGGACGATTAGTAGAGCGTAGGGGTAAGTATGGCTCGTTTTATGGTTGCTCGAATTATCCTAAATGCAAATTCACAACACAATAGAAGAAAGAGTACATAATCGTATCACATAACAAACATTACTAAACGCAGATAAATAACAATCATGGATATAAAGGAATTATTGAATAGGACGGATAGGTTTGCGGCTAATGCTGGCTGTAGGATTACGGAGGTGGACGGGCAGCATGCTGTGGCGGAGATGAGGGTGACGGAGATGCACCTGAATGGCGGTAATGTGTGTCAGGGTGGGGCGCTGTTTACGCTTGCTGATCTGGCTATTGCTGCTTGGATGAACTACAACGGACAGCTGACCTTTGGCATCAGTAACAGCATCATGTTTGTGACGAGTGCACGTGAGGGTGATGTGTTGCGAGCTGAAGCGGTAGGTATTTGCGACCACCACAAGGTTCCTTCTGTAGAGGTGCGCGTAACTAATCAGAAGGGACAGCTTATCTGTCACGTAACGGGCATGGGGTATCGGAAAAACAATATAAATATATTTGGCACAGACAATGGATAAGGGACAAGGAATGCGGAGGCCAGTAGACCCCATGAGGCACCATCGTGAAAACGGATGGGACTATAGGGGACGGGCTATCCAACGATGGTTTCCACAAGGTGGGTTCTCCGCATGAGCGTTACTATAAACCGGGTGGTGTGTATTTCGAAGCTTGTTCGAAAGATGACATCTCAACGCTACCGCTTTGTGGCGCTTAACGAGATGGCAAAGCGGTTGGCTCATAATATGGAATAGAATTTTATTGAAGGGCTTGAGTAATACGAAATGAAACAGATAGAAGTGGTGGCGGCGATTATCCGCAGGGGTGATAAGGTATTTGCAACTCAACGCGGATATGGCGAATGGAAGGACTGGTGGGAGTTTCCTGGCGGAAAAATGGAGGCTGGGGAAACGCCTGAGGAGGCGCTTGTGAGGGAGATTCGCGAGGAGCTGTCTGCGGAGATTAGTGTGGACGAGTTTCTCACAACGGTAGAGTATGACTACCCCAAATTTCATCTCACCATGCATTGTTATCTTTGTTCGCTCGTGGGCGACGCCTTGCATCTGAATGAGCACGAGGCTGCCCGTTGGCTGACGAAGGAGGAGCTGGATAGCGTCGATTGGCTGCCTGCTGATTTGGAAGTAGTTCAAACACTTACAGGAAGAACATGACGAGGAGGGGGATGGAGACCATAGAGACGAGGGTGGTGATGAAAGTGACCTCGGTTATGGTGGTGGTGTCCTTGCCGTACTTCAGACAGAGGATGGTGCCGTAGGTGGCTACGGGCATAGCGATAACTACGGTATTGATGTTGACCACGAAGGGGTCGAACCTCAGGAGCGTGCAGAGGTAATAGATGGCGATGGGCAGAATGGCCAGACGGAAAAGGGTGGTGGCATAGACGGTAGCATTGCCGAGCAACGAGCGGAGAGGCAGGTTGGACATCGACGAGCCGATAATGAGTAGGGCCGCAGGAACGGTAATGTTGCCTATCATGGTGAGGGGCGCGCTAATGGCCTCGGGGATGTGGTCTATACGAAGGGCCACGATGAGCATGGTGAGATAGCAGGCGAGCATGGGGGTGGAGTAGAGCACCTTCTTCTCGAAACGCTTTTGTTCTACCTCGCCCTTGCCCGTGATGAGGATGGTGCCTACGGTAAACACGGCAAAGGTGTTCACGACATTCAGAACGGCTGCATAGAACACGGCCTCGTGGCCGAAGATAGATGCTACGACGGGATAGCCCATGAAGCCTACGTTACCAAACATGAGGGCGAAGCCAATGGTGCCTTCGTCGTCCTTGCGCTTGGTGAGGTAGCGTGGGAGGAGGAATGCCACTCCCGTGAGGACGGCATAGGTGACGACGCTAATCAGCAGAAGGGGGAGGATATACTCGCGGTCGGGCAGCTCGCCCGTCATAGCCGACGAGAGAATAAGTGCCGGACAGGTCATGTTAATAACCAACCTCGACAACTGTCTGTCGAAGTCGCCTCCCAAATAGCCTCGTTTGCCTGCTACGTATCCCACGATAACAATGGCAAACAATGTCATCATCACTACAAACATGCTGCTTTATAAACGCAAAAAAAAAAAGCACTCGGCTCTGCTGCTTGGCAAAGTGAGTGCCTTTTGTGTACTTCGTATTACTTAATTGCAATCTTTTCGACGCGTCTCTGGTGGCGACCACCTTCGAAGCTGGCGGTAAAGAACTCGTCCATAATCTTGCGAGCCATATTATTGTCGATGAAACGACCGGGCATCACCAGTACGTTGGCATCGTTGTGCTGACGAATGAGATGTGCAATCTCTGGTATCCAGCACAATCCTGCACGCACCTGCTGGTGCTTGTTCAGGGTGATAGAGATACCTTCACCACTACCGCAGATAGCGATACCGGGATAAACCTCACCACTCTCGATACCCTCGGCCAGGGCATGACCAAAGTCGGGATAATCTACACTCGCATCACTCCATGTACCATAGTCCTTGAAGGGGTAGCCCTTCTCTTCCAGATACTGGAGCACAAATTGTTTCAAAGCAAAGCCTGCGTGATCGCAAGCAACTCCAACTGTCTTTACTTCCATAGTCGTAAAACTTTAAAAGGCACGGACCTGAATCCGTGCCTTGTTAATTATGCTAACAGGGCTTTAACCTGCTTGTAAACGTTCTCTCCGGTGAAGCCGAGCTTCTCGTCGAGCACCTTGTAAGGAGCAGAGAAACCGAAGCTCTCGAGACCCCATACGGTTCCGTCGGCACCTACCAGACCTTCGAGGTTGACGGGCAGACCGGCTGTGAGACCGAACTTCTTAACGCCTGCGGGCAGTACGCTCTGCTGGTACTCCTTAGACTGGCTGCGGAACAGACCTTCAGAAGGTACGCTAACCACACGAACCTTCACGCCATCCTCGCGGAGCAGCTTGGCACCAGCCTCGAGGGTAGAAACCTCAGAACCAGAAGCCAACAGGATAACGTCGAACTGCTCATCAGAACCTGCTACAACATAAGCACCCTTGGTGGCCTGGCTGTAGTCGTTGCCCTCGGGCAGCATGTCGATATTCTGACGTGAGAAGATGAGGGCTGTTGGGGTATCAACATTCTCCATAGCCATGCGCCAGCAAACGGTTGTCTCTTCGGCATCGGCAGGACGAACAACCAATACTGAGTTCTTGCCGTGGTGGTTCTTCAACTTCTCCATCAGACGGATCTGTGCCTCCTGCTCAACAGGCTCGTGGGTAGGACCATCCTCACCAACACGGAAGGCGTCGTGAGTCCAGATGAACTTCACGGGCAGCTCCATGAGGGCAGCCATACGTACGGCAGGCTTCATGTAGTCTGAGAATACGAAGAAGGTACCGCAAGCGGGGATGACACCTCCGTGAAGAGCCATACCGATGCAGCAGCAAGCCATAGTCAGCTCGGCTACACCAGCCTCGAAGAAGGCACCACTGAAGTCGCCACGAACCATGTCCTTGGTCTTCTTCAAGAAGCCGTCGGTCTTATCTGAGTTGCTCAGGTCGGCAGAAGCACAAATCATGTTGGGCACCTGCTCGGCAAGGGCAGAAAGAACAGTAGCACTAGCACCACGGGTAGCGGCACCAGCCTTCTGCTCAACCTTGCTCCAGTCGATCTTTGGAGCCTTACCGCTGAACCACTCCTCGAGCTGGGCAGCCTTCTCAGGATTTGCCTTTGCCCAAGCAGCCTTCTCGGCATAGCGCTCAGCAACAATCTTCTTCAGTTCCTCGGCACGCTTAGCGTACATCTCCTGAACCTCGGGGAAGATCTGGAATGGGTTCTCGGGATCGGCACCCAGGTTCTTCATGGTGTTGATATAGGCATCGCCACCAAGAGGAGCACCATGAGTAGCGCAGTTGCTCTCGTATGATGTGTTGTCGGCCTTACGAGCACCCTTACCCATGACGCAATGACCAATGATGAGTGAAGGACGTTCCTTCTCGTCCTGAGCCTTCTTGATAGCCTCACGAATCTGGTCAACATCGTTACCGTCGATCTTCTGAACAAACCAGCCCCATGCCTCGTACTTCATGGCAGTATCCTCAGAGGTAACTACCTCGGTCTTGGTAGAGAGCTGAATATCGTTGGCGTCGTAGAACATGATGAGGTTGTCGAGTCCCAGGTTACCGGCGATACGGCCAGCACCCTGTGAAATCTCCTCCTGCACACCACCATCTGAGATGTAGGCATAGATGGTCTGGTTCATCACATTACCCAGACGAGCCTTCAGGAACTTAGCGGCAATGGCAGCACCTACAGCGAAACAATGACCCTGACCAAGAGGACCAGAGGTGTTCTCGATGCCGCGCTCAATCTCGCGCTCGGGGTGACCAGGAGTTACTGAGCCCCATTGACGCAGGTTCTTCAGGTCATCGATGGTATATTTGCCGATGAGGGCGAGCTGGCTGTAGAGCATAGGAGCCATGTGACCTGGGTCGAGGAAGAAACGGTCGCGTCCCTCCCAAGCGGGATTCTCAGGATCATATACCAAGAACTCGCTGTACAGGGTGTTAATGAAGTCAGCACCACCCATGGCGCCACCAGGATGTCCACTCTTTGCTTTCTCAACCATTGATGCAGCAAGGATGCGGATATTATCCGCTGCAAGGTTCATAATCTTGTTGTCGTTCATAATACTATAATGAATAATTGTCTAATTTGACTGCAAAGTTAAGCAAAATAGTTGAATGCACAAAGAAATATGTCTTATAAAACATTATTTCTTGTTCTCAACGGCACATTGCTCAACGGGCAGACAACGCTTGTAATTCTCGATATATCGCTCGAAACCAACCACATCCTCGGCTGTGGGAGCGATGCTGACACCCTTGTTGCCAGCGAAGACAACAGTCTCAAGATAGTCGGCAAGCGTGAGCTTATTGGGATTGCTCACCATGAAGCCTGCCAACAGGGCGATACCCCAGGCACCACCTTCGCCGGCTGTCTCCATGACGGAGATAGGAGAGTTGAGGGCGGCTGCCAGCATGCGCTGACCAACACCTGCGGTCTTGAAGTAACCACCATGGCCCGTGATGCGGTCCACCTTGATGTTTTCTTCCTTGAACAGGATGTCGTTACCAATCTTCAGCACGCCAATGGCTCCATAGAGGTGGGCACGCATGAAGTTGGCCAGGTTGAACTTGTCGCCAGCAGAACGGACAAACATGGGACGACCCTCGGCCAGACCCGTTACGGGTTCTCCAGATACATAGTTGTAAGCCATCAGACCACCACAGTCGGTATCGCCTTCGAGTGCCTTGTTGAAGAGTTTGCCATAGAGCTCGTTCATGTCAACGGGCACACCCAGCAGCTGCTGGTACTCCTTGAAGAGACCTACCCAGGCGTTGATGTCAGAGGTACAGTTGTTACAATGAACCATGGCTACTAGTGAACCGTCGGGCGTGGTGACCATGTCAATCATCTCGTAGGGCTTAGACAATTCCTTCTCCAGAACAATCATAGAGAATGAAGAGGTGCCGGCAGACACGTTACCTGTGCGTTGCTTAACAGCATTGGTAGCTACCATACCTGTGCCTGCGTCGCCCTCAGGAGGACATACGGGGATGCCTGCCTTCAGGTGGCCAGAGACGTCGAGCTTCTTTGCACCCTCGGGGGTGAGGAAACCAGCATTCTCGCCAGCGTTGAGAGACTTAGGCAGAATGTCGAGCAACTTCCAAGAAAAGCCCTTTGGAGCGATGAGCTCGTCGAACTTCTTCACCATGGTGGCATCGTAGGTCTTGGTCTTGGGATCCACGGGAATCATACCCGAAGCATCGCCTACGCCCAGAACAAACTGACCTGTCACCTGCCAATGAACATAACCGGCGAGGGTTGTCAGATACTTGATGTCGCCAACATGCTCCTCGTTGTCGAGAATAGCCTCGTAGAGATGGCTGATGCTCCAACGAAGGGGGATGTTATAGTTGAAAAGCTCTGATAACTTGGCAGCAGCCTTACCGGTATTGGTGTTGCGCCAGGTGCGGAAAGGCACCAGAATCTGCTGGTCCTTGTTGAAGGCCATGTAGCCATGCATCATAGCAGAGAAACCGATAGCGGCAAGACTCTCAATCTCGCAGTCGTACTGCTTCAGCACATCCTTGCGCAGTTCGGCATAACAGTCCTGCAGACCATACCAAATGGCTTCGGTAGAGTAGGTCCACAATCCGTCAACGAGCTGGTTCTCCCACTCGTGACTTCCCTGTGCTATAGGCTTGTTGTTCTCGTCGATGAGAACGGCCTTAATACGGGTAGAGCCAAACTCGATACCGAGAATGGCTTTACCTGCTTGAATAGTTTCTTTTGCTGTCATAATTGTCAATTATTTGAGCGCCTTGTTCAGCATGAAGTAAACCTCGTTGTTTCTGAGCTGCTGCTTGAAGTCGGCAATATTGGTCTGCTTGTTGATCTTCACATACTCGATGCCCAGCATCTCGGCGAAGTCTTCCCAGTACTCCTCGGTAATGTCGTAAGAGAAAGCACTATGGTGAGTACCACCTGCCAGAATCCAGGCTGCAGCACCAATCTCGAAGGTGGGCTGAGGAACCCAGAGGGCAGAAGCTACGGGGAGCTTTGGCATGGGCTGCGGCTCGATGCACTCAACCTCCTGAGAGATGAGACGGAAACGGTTGCCCAGGTCAACAACGGTAGCCTTGATACCTGCGCCAGTCTTTGAGGTGAAGACCAGACGGGCGGTCTGCTGCTTGCGGATACCAATGCCGAGGAAGTGAACCTCGAGTTTGGGTTTGTCGGTAGCAATCAAAGGACAAACCTCGAGCATGTGGCTCTGCAGGCAAGAGCTGCGGTCGCCAGCGAAGTTGAGGGTGTAGTCCTCGAGGAATGAGCAACCAGTAGGCATGCCCTGCTGGATAACCCAAAGTGTGCGATAGAGACAAGCGGTCTTCCAGTCGCCCTCGGCACCAAAGCCGTAACCCTCTTCCATGAGGCGCTGTGAAGCCAGACCAGGAATCTGGTCGAAACCGCAGAAGTTAGGATCGTCGATGTTGGCATCGCCCAGGTCGTCGAAGTTGGTGGTGAAGGCAGTAGCGCCCTCGTCCTTCAATACGCGACGAAGTGCAATCTCGGCCTTGGCGGCATTCTTAACCTTCTCCCAGTAAACCTGCTCGCCACTCTCGTCAATCTTGATGGTGTAGAGCTTCTTGTACTCCTCAACCAAGGCATCAGCCTCGGCATCGGTCACCTTCTTGAAGTACTCCATCAGAGAAGATACGGGATAGTAGTCAACATGGTAGCCCAGGCGCTGCTCGAACTCTACGCGGTCGCCATCGGTAACGGCAACGTTGTTCATGTTCATACCGAACATCAAGCAACGAACGTTGTGAGCATCAGCCACACCAGCAGCTACGCGAGCCCAAACGGCAATCTGCTTCTGAGCCTTCTCGTCCTTCCAGTAACCACAAACCACCTTGCGAGCTACACGCATGCGAGTGCAGATGTGTCCGAACTCGATATCGCCGTGAGCACTCTGGTTCAGGTTCATGAAGTCCATGTCGATGTCGCCCCAGGGAATCTCGGCATTATACTGTGTGTGGAAGTGGCACAGAGGCTTCTGCAACTGCTGCAGACCCTTGATCCACATCTTAGCGGGAGAGAAGGTGTGCATCCAGGTGATGATACCTACACACTTCTCGTCGTTGTTGGCAGCCAACATGATCTGCTCTACTTCCTTAGAGCTGTTGGCTGTACCCTTATATACAATCTTGACGGGGATGTTACCAGAGGCGTTCAAACCCTCAACCATCTCCTTTGAGTGTCCGTCAACTGCAACAACGGCGTCGCCTCCGTAGAGGAGCTGAGCACCAGTTACCCACCAAATCTCGTAATTGTCAAATGCTTTAATCATAATGTTGTTAGTTATTTAGTTAATAATTAGTAGCTTGATAGTAGCTTTATCTTAATGTTTCTGACCTTTCTGACCGTAGTAGGCGTTAGGTCCGTGCTTGCGCATGTAGTGTTTCTCAACCAAGAGTGGATTCATCGTCAGATTAGGATTAACAGAGAATGCGATGAATGCCATCTTAGCACATTGTTCCATGACTTTCGCGTTGTACACGGCATTGTCGGGTGATGTGCCCCAAGAGAAGGGACCGTGGTTCTTCACCAGCACGGCAGGGGTGTGGTCGGGATTGATCTTGCGGATGTTCAGGATCTCGTCAACGATGACGTTGCCTGTCTCCAACTCGTATTGTCCCTTGACCTCTGCCTCGGTCATGTCGCGTGTGCAGGGGATGTCCTGATAGAAATAGTCGGCATGGGTGGTTCCGATATTGGGAATGTCGCGACCTGCCTGTGCAAATGCGGTAGCATAGGTGGAGTGGGTGTGTACCACACCCTGGATATTGGGGAATGCCTTATATAATATAAGGTGTGTAGGGGTGTCACTCGAAGGATTGAGGTCGCCTTCAACAACCTTTCCTGTTTCGAGGTCGACAACCACCATGTCTTCTGCTTTCATTTCGTCATAGCTCACACCACTAGGCTTGATGACAACGAGACCCTTCTCGCGGTCAATACCAGAGACGTTGCCCCATGTGAAAATGACGAGTCCTTGTTTTACAAGGTCGAGGTTGGCCTTGAAAACTCTTTGTTTTAGTTCTTCTAACATGATTAGTTATAGTTTAAAGTAGGGATCTTCTGAATATGCTTTTTTGTTGAAACGATAGAGAGCCGCTCCACGTTTGGAGGTTATCTTGTCGATGAGTTCTGTCTTCTCGATGAAGTCCATGTCCTTGATGCGCTTGCGGAAGTTACGCTTGTCGATCTCTTCGCCGAGCACAGCCTCGTAGAGCTTCTGAAGCTGGGTGAGGGTGAAGAGTGGGGGAAGCAGACGGAAGCCGATGGGCTCTGTCTTGATCTTCTGGCGCATCATGCGCAGGGCTTTCTCAACCATCTGATTGTGGTCGGAGAAGAGTTGTGGCAACTCGTTGATATCTACCCATTCCACTTCGTGGGTCTTACGCAGATTCTCATCATAGTCGTTTACGTTGATAAGTGCATAGTATGCAATAGAGATAACGCGTTCGCCTGGATCGCGGTCAACGGCACCGAAGGCTCCGACCTGACGCATGTACAGTTTCTTGAGACCTGTCAACTCGTTCAGGGTGTTGGCAGCACTATCGTCAATGCTTTCGTCGGGGCCAACGAAGCCTCCGTAGAGGCTCCATTCGCCACGTCCCGGGTCCATCTTGCGACGACCGATAAGTACCTTCAGTTTACCATTCTCAAAACCAAAGATAATGCAGTCTACTGCCACCCAGGCTTTTGCGTGTTCTTGATAGAATGTCATTGTATTCTTCGACTTTTACCAGAAATATACATAGAAGCAAGCGCAGAGGCCGATAACAACCAATGTGCCGACAATATCCCAAACGCCCCAGCTCTCCTTGATAGACTTCTTGAAGTCGGCAGAGAAGGTGATGGCGTCAACCTGTGCCTTGGAAGGTGCAGGTGTGAAGCAGCTGACGCATACCATCAACAGGATGATGAACAGCAACAGCCAGCATTCAAATACAAGCCAGTTGGTCTGCCAGAACCATGTGGTGTTCTCCCAGAACCAGCCATCCATAACGGCCTTGCCTGACTCTGTGACAACATTGGTGACCAGACGGAGCATACCTACGAGGAAGCCACCGATCAGACCCCATTCACCTGCCTTTGGTGTAATCTTCTTGGAGAAGATACCCAGGGTGAAGACGGCTACCATGGCTGGTGCTATCAGCGACTGGATGTCCTGCAGATAGCTGTAGAGGTTACCCATGTTCATCATGATAGGCATCCATGCCAGACCGAGCAGTACGACAACAACAGTAGCCATACGACCTACGAATACGTAGTGGGCCTCGCTCTTACCTTTCTTCATGGGCTTGTAGAAGTCCTCGGTGAAGAGGGTGGCGCAGCTGTTGAAGAAGGCTGCCAGAGATGCTACGAGTGCGCATACGAAACCAATGGTCACGATACCTTTGACACCTGCAGGAAGGATGTTCTTCACCATCATGGCGAAAGCGCCGTCGGTTGACTCGTGATTGGTGATGTCCATCACGATACCGCTATCGGGATTCTGTGAGAGGGCATAGGCAATCATACCGGGAATGAGGAACATGAAGCAGGGGAGTATCTTGAAGAAACCGGCTGCGATGGTACCACGACGAGCGCGGGCAATCACCTTGGCATTGTCCTCACCAGGCACCTGACCAAGTACACGCTGAACGATGTGCTGGTCGGTACACCAGTACCAGAAACCAATGATTGAGGCGCCGAGGAATACGACATAGCCTGGGAACTGAGGATACATGGGATCGCCCGGATCGGTGTGGAACATATGGGTGGTGCCATATCCTTCGTGAGCGGCATTACATGCTGCCATCATGTTCTCCCAACCGGTAACGATGCTGCCATCGCCAAGTGCTGCAAGTCCGAGGAAGAGCACCAGGAATGAACCGATAATCAGGATGGGGGTCTGGATGGTTGACAGGGTCATCACACCCTTCATACCACCAAAGACGGTAAATACGGCGGTGATGGCAATCAGACCAATGGCGCCATACCAGAATGGGATGCCAAGCAGGAACTTGAAGAAGATACCACCTGTGAAGGCTGTTACTGATACCTTGGTCAGCACGTAGGCAACCAGGGTGATGATAGACAGCCATGAACCTGTGCGCTGGGTGTAGCGGAACTTCAGGAAGTCGGGCATGGTGATAATCTTACCCATCTTGTTGATAAGCAACTGGTAGAAGGGTACGAACAGCCAACCCAGGATGAGGATCATCCAACCCTGCATCTCCCAGTGGGCCATACCCACACCATCCTTTGCTCCTGTACCAGCCAGACCAACGAGGTGCTCTGAGCCAATGTTGGCGGCAAAGATTGCCATACCGATAACGTACCAAGGTTCGCCCTTACCAAAGAGGTAAGCAGAAGAGTCTTCACCCTGCTGGGCTTTCTTGTCTTTCCAAATAGCGTACCATACGGCTGCCACTACTCCCAAAAGGCCGACGGCAAGAATGGTCCAGTCGAGCCATATGAATTCATGAGAACTCCAATTCATAGTTATAGTTGTAATTAGTAATTATTTGTAGTTAGTTCATTGTAGTTTTTCGAGATTCCTTATTTTACAGAGAACTTGAATACCAAGTGGCTGTAGTACTTCTCACCAGGATTCAGGAATGGGCTTGGCCACTCGGGATGGTTGGGTGAGTTAGGATACTTCTGACTCTCCAGACATACTGAAGGACGCTGGGGGTACTTCAGTCCGCCCTTGCGAACCTTGTCCTGCTCGCCGTTGATACCCTGGAAGTTACCGGTGTAAACCTGCATACCGGGCTCGTTGGTGAATGCCTCGAGCAGGATGCCTGTCTTGGGAGAGTAGAGTGAAGCAGCTACCTGAGTGTCGTTGCCTTTACCATCTTTATAGGTGTTCAGAATCCAGTTGTGGTCGAAACCATTGCCAAACTTCACCTGCTCGAAGTCCATGCGCATAGAGTCCTGGATGGCGTGAGCTGTGCGGAAGTCCATGGGGGTGCCTGCAACCTCGCAGATCTCGCCAGTAGGCATAAAGGTAGAGTCGGCAGGTGTGAACTTGTCTGCATTGATATACAACTCCATATCCATTGCGGGCTGAGTGGGATCACCGTTCAGGTTGAAGTAAGAGTGGTTAGTCATATTGACAATAGTGGGTTGGTCGGTCTCGGCCTCCATCTTGATGTCAATGGCGTTGTCACTGGTCAGCGTGTAGGTGACGGTGGCCTTTACCTCACCGGGGAAGTTGTTGTCGCCATCGGGGCTGACAAGTGTGAGCTTCAATGTGGTAGAGTCAATCTGCTCGGCATCGAAAATCTGATACTGCCAACCGGTAGGACCGCCATGCAGACAATGTCCGAAGTTGTTCTGGGGCAACTGGATGGTGTCCTCGCCAATGCAGAACTTACCGTCCTTAATACGGTTAGCATAGCGACCGATTGAAGCGCCGAAGTCGCTACCGAAGTTCTTGGCATCAGCATACTGGGCAATGTTGTCGTAGCCTAAAACGACGTCGGTGAGCTTGCCGTCACGATCAGGAACCATCAATGAAACCAGACGGGCACCAAAATTGGTGATACATGCCTCCACACCATTCTCGTTGACAAGGGTGTAGAGCTTCACGGGTTTCTCGTTGATTACGGTGTCGAACTTCTCGGGATTGAGGCCCGAAACAGTCAGATTTGCAGCCTCTTGGCTGCCACAGCATGCACTGAACACGAGCGCCATAGATGCGCCGAGTCCAAACAAACTTGCTTTGAGAGCTTTCATTGTTTTTTGGTTTTAATTATTATTAATTTCGTTGTAGGTTTCCAAATTTGGGTGTAAAATTACAACATTATTTTCATACTACCAAATATATCCCGATGTTTTTTGTTTCTTCTTGGGTATTTTAACAATATCCTATTGTCGGATGTTGGGCTCTAAAAAAAGGGTAGGGTGACGCTTTTTGTTAAATCTAAGATACGGTAATAAAAAACTAAGCTTGCGAATATAAATACCAAGACGTAGAAAAATAAAACCAAGGCGTGGATTTACTTTTAAAGGTAACTTTGCATGGTCTTAAGAGGCTCTTTTCGTTGGCTTGTATTCTTCTATAAGTATAAAAATTTGGTGATTCCGAAAAATAGTAGTACCTTTGCACTATGAAACAGATTATCGTAAAAGATGCCGATTTGAGCAATGCTGCTCTTGAGGGAATGGATGCTTTTTTGCAAGTATTTATTGATGCCCTGCGTGAAGCTGTTGGTGGTGAGCCTACTGCGGAGTCAATACAGGAGTTGAATGCCGACCAGATGACGCTGCTTTGTTGGGACACCTTGCATCAGGAAGTGATGGATGGTGGTTTCGTGCAGTTGATTCACAATGGCTATGGTCCGTTCATTTTCAAGAACCCATTTGCTAAAGCTTTGAACAAGATGTGGCATATGCGCGATCTTTCGAAGATGCTTTACGAGGTGCACACGTTGTGGCTGGAGAATCGCGAGGCGTTGGAGAAAGACTGCAGCGACGATGAGTTTATGGCACTCTTCGAGCAGTATCCGCAGTTCGATGACTACGATGATATGTTCATTGAGAACGAAGAGCAGTGGACAGAGCAGATTGCCCGCTACGTGGATGAGAATATTGAAAAATTTGCAACGGTAGAATGAACAAGCAAGAGCAGGAACTCCGTAAAAAGAGTCCCGTACAGATAAAAAACAAAAAGGCTGCTTTTGAATATTTCTTCATTGAGGAGTTCACGGCCGGCATTGTGCTGACTGGTACGGAAATCAAGTCGATAAGGGCAGGAAAGGCGAGTCTGGTGGATACCTATTGTACCATCATTCATGGCGAGCTGTGGGTGAAGGGCATGTCTATCAGTCCGTATTTCTATGGCTCGTACAACAACCACGAACAGAAACGTGACCGCAAGCTGTTGCTGACGCGACGTGAAATCAACCGACTGGAGAGCGCTACCAAACAGACGGGTTATACCATCGTGCCTACGTTGGTGTTCATCGATGATAACGGACGTGCCAAGATGGATCTGGCACTCTGTAAGGGTAAGAAGGCTTACGACAAGCGTCAGACACTAAAGGAGAAAGAAGATCGTCGCGAAATGGATCGCGCAATGAAAGTATATAAATGATACACACAGATATTACTAAACGCATACTGGTGCTCGACGGTGCTATGGGAACCGTGGTGCAGGAGTATGGACTTGACGAGAAGGACTTCAGGGGAGAGCGTTTTCAGGATATCCCAGGACAGTTGAAGGGCAATAATGATGTGCTTTGCCTTACGCGTCCCGACGTGGTGACTGATATTCATCGCCGCTATCTCCAGGCTGGAGCCGATATTATCACTACCAATACGTTTAATGCTCAACGAATCTCTCAGGCCGACTATCATTTGCAGTCGTTTGCAAGGGAGATAAACGAGGCTGGTGCAAGACTTGCCAGACAATGCGCCGATGAGTTCTCGACATCGGACAAACCGCGCTATGTGGCAGGTTCTATTGGTCCCACGAACAAGACATGTTCTATGTCGCCAGATGTTTCGGACCCTGCTCGTCGTGAGTTGACCTACGATGAGCTGTTTGAGGCTTATACCGAACAGATAGAAGGACTCATAGAGGGTGGCGTGGACTTGTTGCTCATAGAAACCATCTTCGACACATTGAATGCTAAGGTGGCTATCGATGCTGCTGTTCAGGCACGTGGAGAACGTGACATTCCCATTATGCTTTCTGTCACTATCAGCGATGCTGCCGGTCGTACGTTGAGCGGACAGACGCTTGATGCCTTCCTGGCGTCGGTATCGTCGTATCCTATCTTCAGCGTCGGACTGAACTGCTCGTTTGGTGCTCGTCAGATGAAGCCTTACCTGAAGGAACTGGCTCGTCGTGCACCATATTATATCAGCGCTTATCCTAACGCGGGATTGCCTAATTCGCTGGGACTCTATGACGAGACGCCGGAATCGATGGCACCTCAGATAGCTGAGTTTATAGACGAAAGACTTGTGAACATCGTGGGTGGTTGTTGTGGTACAACGCCTGATTTCATACGTGAATATGTGCCTTTGACCATAGGAAAGAAACCTCACGAGCCTGCACAGATGTCTTCGCAGATACAGCTTTCCGGATTGGATTTGCTGGAGCCGATGGCTTTCACTAATGTGGGTGAACGATGCAATGTGGCGGGTTCGCGTAAGTTCTTGCGCCTGATCAAGGAGAAAAACTATGAAGAGGCGCTTCAGATAGCCCGTAAACAGGTGGAAGATGGCGCGTTGGTGATTGACATCAACATGGATGATGCCTTGCTCGATGCAAAGGCGGAGATGGTGATGTTCTTGAACCTGATAGCCTCAGAGCCTGATATCGCACGTGTGCCAGTAATGATTGACTCCAGTAAATGGGATGTCATCATGGCTGGACTGAAGTGTGTGCAGGGTAAGAGTATCGTGAACAGTATCTCGCTGAAAGAGGGTGAGGAGGTGTTCTTGAGTCATGCGAGCGATGTGAAGCGCATGGGTGCAGCTGTCGTTGTGATGTGTTTCGACGAACAAGGACAGGCGACGACTTATGAAAGACGTATCGAAATTGCTGAGAGGGCTTATCGCTTGCTTACTGAGAAGCTGGCATTTGCTCCGCAGGATATCATCTTCGACCCCAACGTGTTGGCAGTAGCAACGGGTATGGAGGAGCATAATGCCTATGCGCTCGACTTTATTCGTGCGGCAGAATGGATCAAGAAGAATCTTCCTGGAGCACATGTGAGTGGTGGTGTGAGCAACCTTTCGTTCTCGTTCCGTGGCAACAATTATATCCGTGAGGCTATGCATTCGGTCTTTCTCTATCATGGTATTCATGTTGGGATGGATTTCGGTATCGTAAACCCTTCGACACGAGTTACTTATGATGATATACCGGAAGATTTGCTTGAGCTGCTTGAGGATGTCGTTTTGAATCGTCGACAGGATGCTGCAGAACGTCTTCTTAACTCAGAATATGCTGCTAATAAGGACCAAAAGCCAGGGGCTGAGAAGGCTCAGGAAAAGGCTCAAGAGAATCGTACCGTAGAAGAACGTTTGCAGGAGGCGCTTATTCGTGGAACCAATGAAACGCTGGCCGACGATTTGCAGGAGGCTATCGGCAAATATCCTCGTGCTGTGGATATCATTGAGGGGCCGCTGATGGCTGGTATGAACGAGGTAGGTCGTCGCTTCGGTGAAGGTAAGATGTTCTTGCCACAGGTGGTGAAGACCGCAAGAACCATGAAGCAGGCGGTGGAGATTCTGCAACCTTATATCGACTCTGAGGGCGCAGGTAATTCTGGAAAATCAGGAAAGGTACTGCTTGCCACCGTCAAGGGTGATGTACATGATATTGGAAAGAATATCGTAAGTGTCATCATGGCTTGTAATGGCTATGACGTCATAGATATGGGTGTGATGGTGCCTGCTGACCAGATTGTGCAGAAAGCCATCGAAGAGCAGGTGGATATGATCGGTCTGTCTGGTCTGATTACACCCAGTCTCGAGGAAATGGTGAACGTGGCTAAGGAGCTTCGCAAGGCAGGGCTTGATATTCCTATCATGATAGGTGGCGCTACAACGAGCGAACTGCATGTGGCCTTGAAGATTGCGCCTGTCTATGGCGGACCTGTGGTGTGGTTGAAGGATGCTTCTCAGAATCCTATCGTGGCACAACGACTGATGAAGGAGGCTGAGGCATATTCCGAAGAACTGGACAAGGAGTATGCGCACATGCGTGAACAATATAATAAAGAACAACAGCAACTGCTTTCTCTGGAGGAGGCACGTCGCAATAAACCAAATTTGTTTTAATGATACGTAACATCATATTCGACCTCGGTGGTGTGGTCATCACATTGGACCAACAGCAGTCTGTGAGGAGATTTGAGGCTCTGGGACTGAAAGATGCGGAGCAACGCTTGAATGCTTATACGCAGGAGGGTATCTTCGGCGACTTGGAAGCTGGAAAGATTGATGCGGAGACTTTCCGTGTGGAACTTTCCAAACTGGTGGGACACGAGGTGAGTCATGAACAGTGTGCTTATGCTTGGCAGGGGTATGCCAAGGAATTGCCTGCGCGTAATATAGAGGCTTTGATTCGCCTTCGCGAAGAAGGCTATCGCTTGCTACTCTTGTCAAACACGAATCCGTATATGATGGAGTGGGTGGGCTCTACCCAGTTTGATGGTCGTGGACATAGTATAGACTACTATTTCGATAAGCTTTATCTCAGCTATCAGATGAAGCTGATGAAGCCGGAACCGGAGATCTTCGGTCGTTTGCTGATGGCGGAGCAGGTGGCGCCTTCTGAATGTCTGTTCCTTGACGATGGTCCTCGCAATGTGGCTGCTGCCAGTCAGATAGGCATCAATACATACTGTCCTGAGAATGGGGCAGACTGGACACAGGAAATTTATCAATATTTAAAATGAGAAACATCATATTACTACTTGCATTACTGCTTACTACGACAGTAAATGCTCAACAGAAAAGGGAATTCCGTGGCGCTTGGATCCAATGTGTCAACGGACAGTTCCAGGGAATGGGAACGAAGAAGATGCAGGAGACACTAACTTATCAGTTGAATGAACTGCAGAAAGATGGTGTGAATGCGATCATCTTCCAGGTACGTCCTGAGTGCGATGCACTCTATCCCAGTAATCTGGAGCCCTGGAGTCGCTTCCTTACTGGTCAGCAGGGTAAGGCTCCTAATCCTTATTGGGACCCCCTACAATGGATGATAGACCAATGTCATGCCCGTGGTATGGAACTTCATGCATGGATCAATCCTTATCGTGCTAAGACAAAGGGAACATCGGCTTTGGCTACGAGTCATGTGGCTATTCAGCATCCTGAACGTTGCTTTGATTATGATGGACAGAAAATTCTGAATCCAGGAATTGCAGAGAACCGTGACTATATCTGTATGGTTGCTAAGGATATCGTTTCCCGCTACGATGTTGACGGTATCCACATGGATGACTATTTCTATCCTTATCCTGCTCCTGGTCAGGTTATTCCTGATGATGCGCAGTATCGTCAGCATTCAAATGGTATTGCTGATCGTGGCGATTGGCGCAGATATAATGTGAACTTATTCATTCAGCAGTTCTATGAGACGGTTCATGGGATTAAGCCTTGGGTGAAAGTTGGTATCTCTCCCTTTGGTATTTATCGTAATAAGAAGAATGCCTCTATAGGAAGTAATACGAATGGTCTGCAGAACTACGATGATCTCTATGCTGACGTGTTGCTGTGGATTAATAATGGATGGCTGGACTATTGTGTGCCACAAATCTATTGGGAGATAGGTAACCGTGCAGCAGACTATGATACGCTGATTCGTTGGTGGAACCAGTATGCTGGTGGTCGTCCATTGTTTATTGGTGAGGATATCGAGAGAACAGTAAAGCATGCAGATCCCCGCAATCCTAATCAGAACCAGCAGCAAGCCAAACGTCGTTTGCATCAGCAGATGCGTAACGTGAAGGGAACGGTTCTTTGGTATGCTAAGGCTGCTGTTGACAATACGGGCAACTATGCTACTGTGTTGCGTCAGAACCATTGGCGCTATCCTGCTTTGCAGCCTCAGATGTCGTTCTTGGATAAGAAAGCACCAGGAAAGCCTCGTAAGGTGAAGCCCGTATGGACACAGGATGGCTATATCCTCTTCTGGACAGCACCAAAAGGAAAAGAGTGGGGGGACGTGGCAACTAAGTATGTGGTCTATTGCTTTGCCAAGGGAGAAAAGGTAAATACCGAGGATCCCTCAAAGATTGTGGCAATTACCTCAAATACGTTCTTTAAGCTTCCCTACAGAGACGGACATCAGGCATTTACTTATGTAGTAACTGCACTTGATCGTATGCAGAACGAGAGTAAGGTAGCAAAGAAAAATGTGAAGTTATAAGTTGTGTATGCTGCGATAACATCGCAGCATACATTTTTTTTTGATGCTATATAAAACGCAGAAACCCTGCCTCGAGAGGCAGGGTTCTGTTGTTTGTTTGGAATAAGTGTTTTGTTTGTAAGTTGGTTAAGCTTCAGCTGCTGGAATTACTGAAACAACGCTCTTATCGCGCTTTCCCTTGTGGAAGTTTACGGTTCCATCAATGAGAGCATACAGAGTGTCGTCCTTACCAATACCAACGCCGTTACCAGGGTTGTGCTTTGTACCGCGCTGACGAACAATAATGTTGCCTGCTTCTACCTTCTGGCCACCCCAGATCTTAACGCCAAGTCGCTGAGCAGCACTCTCGCGACCGTTCTTAGAACTACCTACACCTTTCTTATGTGCCATTTTCTGTTCCTCCTACGTTTTAAGCGACTACCTGCTTGATTACTACTTCTGTGAACTGTTCACGGTGACCGTTCTTCTTACGGAAGTCCTTGCGGCGCTTCATCTTGAAAACGATGACTTTGTCGCCCTTAACGAGCGGGTTCACTACTTCTACTACTACCTTTGCACCATCTACGGTGGGTGCGCCTACCTTGACAGCGCCGTCGGCATCTACGAGCAGCACTTTGTCAAATTCAACAGTCTTGCCTGCCTCTACATCCTTGATGTGGTGCACGAAGAGCTTCTTGCCCTCCTCAGCCTTGAACTGCTGACCCTGAATTTCTACAATTGCGTACATTTGTTTATATTTGTAAATAGGGTTTTTTCCGTAAGGCGGTGTACGTCCGTACACACTTCACCCAGCCTCCACGGACTCTTTCGGGGTGCAAAGGTACTGTTTTTATTCCATTATACAAGGTGTATAATTCGTATTTTTTATTTGTATTAGTATTATTTAACTATAAAGTCTATAAAAAGCGAAAGCGATGGGCTTCACAGCCAACCGCTTTATCTTCAATAGGTATTAGTTCTTTTAAGGTAAAAAGATTGTTTTCAGGATAACGTTGACAAAGGTATGGTTTTTTTTTGAACTCTCCAAACTTTTCTTTAATTATTTTTGGAAAAATTTATTGTGTGGGAACACAATTTCTTGATTTATGTTTAGAGGACGTGAAAGAACCTTATTTTTTGTTTCTTTTGAGCTTTTTGAGTCTCCTTTGTGCATCTCCACACTCAGGATAGAGCTCTAAAGCTTTCTCGTAATTACGTATTGCGGCCTCTGTCATGTGCTCCTGTTCGCACTCTTTACCTAGTAGTGTATATTCTGCAGCCAAGCGTCTTAATATGTTCTGTTGTGCTTCTAATTGTGTGCGAAGCGAGTCTATTTCAGCCTTCTGCTTGTTGATGATTTCCAGTTTATGTCGAATGTAGCGCTGTGCGGTAGGCTTTTCTATATCATAGCGGCTATGGATGGCCTTGAAGAAGTTCTCAAGAAAGCGTTTGAAGTCGCCACGGTCGAAGGCTTTAATAGCGTCTCTGTATTCGCGGTCGGCCTTACCGGCTTGCAATGCCTGATTGATAAGTGTGGCATTGTTGTACTGACGGGCAAACTGTACTACTTCTGCACGTACGAAGATGTCTTGCTGGCGAATGGGTGCAACAAGTGAGATGCCCTGTAGTGAGGTACAGCGAGAAAGTGCTACATAGGTCTGTCCTCCTGCAAAGGCGCCGCCAGTGAAGTCGATGGATACTTTATTGAACGTCAGTCCCTGACTCTTATGTACGGTGATGGCCCATGCCAGTCGGATGGGGAACTGTTCGTATGTTCCAAGTAGCTGTTCTTCTATTTTCTGCTCTTTCTCGTTGAACGTATAGCGCATGTTTTCCCATATCTCGCGTTCAACATCAAACTCGTGTCCTTCTTCATCGGCAATGCTGATGATGCCCAGTTCCTCATCGATGCCTGTGATGATGCCGAGTGTGCCGTTGACCCATCTTTTCTCTTTGTCGTTTTTGATGAAGATAATCTGAGCGCCAGGTTTAATCTGGAGTTCCATGGGTGTGGGCAGAGAGGATTCGGGGAAGTCTCCCTGGATATTGCCATAGAAAATGCTGGGCATACCTTCGAGTTTGTCAAGGTGCTGTTCGTTGATATAGTCAACGGTATCTCTGCGTGTTGCCAGAGTGATAGACAAACTGTGTTCTTGTTCTGTACCATCGTCCTCATTGCTCTTTACCCTGGCATTGAGTGCCGCCAGATCCTGCGATGTAGATCGATTCTGCCTGATACGGTCCAACATGGCGATAAAGTCGTTGTCCTTCTGTCTGTACACCTTTATCAGTTCGATGCTGACCAGTTGTATGTTCTGCCACACCTTGGCGTTAAAGAAGTATGCGGAAGGGTAGAATGGGTACATGAGCTGACGGTCTTCCTCTTTGAGAACGGGTTCCAACTGATAGATGTCACCTACTAGAAGAAGCTGTTTGCCGCCAAATGGTTCATTGTTTCGTGTGTAGATACGAAGAACCTTATCAATGAAGTCGATAATGTCCGCGCGAACCATTGATATCTCATCGATGATGATCAGCTCAATCTCCCGTATGAGTTTCCTCTGCTCGCTAGTATATTTGAGCGTTTCCTTGATATGACGACGGTCATAGCGCGTGTCATTTGGCAGCAACGGATGGAATGGTAGTTTGAAGAAGCTATGCAAAGTGGAACCACCTGCGTTGATGGCTGCAATGCCGGTAGGTGCCAAGATGACGTTCTTCTTCTTGGTGTGCTTGGCAACGTAACGGAGAAACGTTGATTTACCGGTGCCTGCTTTTCCCGTAAGGAAAAGCGAGCACCGGGTATAGTTGATAATTTGGAGGGCGTCTTGCCACTCCTTGTTGTCTAAGTCAAGTTCTTCCATGAAGCGGTGTTATTCCGTTGTTGCTGGCGTACTCTCTTCTGTAGATGGTTCTTCGGAACTCTCTGAGCCCTCTTGAGGTTGTTCATCGTTCAGAGACTCGTCTTCTTCAAGACTGTCAGGCACTTCGTAATAGTAACCACCCTCATACATGTCGGGGGTGATACTCTTATCATGGCAGGCGTTGAATTTCACACGATAATCCTTGAATGCAGGGTCGCTGAGTACCGATTTATAGAACCTGCCACAGATGGGGAGTGCGGTGACACCGCCCTGACCTAAGGCACCTGTACGGAAGTGGATGGCGCGATATTCACCGCCAACCCATGCACCGCAAACTAGTTTAGGACTGACGCCTACAAACCAGGCATCGGAATGGTTATTTGACGTTCCGGTCTTACCACCGAAATCAGTATCAGTAAATTGGCTAACGTATTGGTTCATAGCCCAGCTGGTGCCATGAAGTCCGCCCATCAGCATTTGTTGCATGAAGAATGAACTTCGGTAGCTGACAGCCTCCTGTGTCTTTTCTTTTGCCTTGTAGATCTCGTTGCCGTCGCGATCCAGGATGCGTGTTACGAAGACAGGCTCATGCATTTGTCCATCGTTGGTAATTGTTGCATATGAGTTGACCAATTCCAACAGATTGACATCGCTGGCTCCCAATGCTAAGGCAGGAACAACCTGCAGGTCGCTCTTGATACCCATGCGATGAGCAGTCTTGGCAACCTTGTCTATACCAACCTCCTGTCCCAGTCTGGCAGCAATGGTATTGATACTTTTGGCGAAGGCAGCCTTTAGTGACATGTTGGCTCCAGAGGTAATGCCATCGGCATTATGTGGCATCCAGTTTACTTCCTGGTTCTTCTCCTTGTCCCATACCTTAATGCTGAGGTAGGTATCTGTGCGGGTATCGCATGGTGTCAGCCCCTGGTTCATGGCTTCCGTATAGACAAAGAGCTTGAATGTAGAGCCGGGCTGACGCATGGCTGTTACCTTATCATATTTCCATGATTTGAAGTCGAGGTCGCCAACCCATGCTTTGATATGACCTGTGTGAGGTTCCATAGCCACGAATCCACAGTGCATGAAGCGTACCATATAGCGAATACTGTCCATGGTACTCATCTCGCGTTCAATCTCACCATCGTAGCTGAACAGTTTGACGGGGTGGGACTGGTTCATATAGTAATCGATGGAGTCGGGCTCATTGGGGAACCTCTTCTCCAGATACTTGTAGCGTGGTGTCCTTTTTGCAATGTTCTCAATGAAATTTGGAATCTCACGATATTGCTCGTCGCGCCAGGGATTAGTACCTGACCAGTGGTTGTTAAAGCTGGTCTGCACGTGCTTCATCTGTTCCCAGGCAGCTTCCTCTGCATATTTCTGCATGCGGGTGTCAATGGTAGTGTATATCTTCAGACCATCTGTGTAGATATCGTATCCATTCTCATTGCACCAGTCTTTCATGTGATTAGCCAGAGCCTCACGGAAATAGTTAGCCTGTCCGTCGTAGGCGTTCTCAACGGAATAGTCCAGTTCAATGGGTTTGATGGTCAATGTGTCGAACTGCTCGCCAGTCAGATGTCCATGCTGGCGCATATTATCCAGCACCACATTTCTGCGGTTGAAGCTGTTCTGGGGATTCAGTCGGGGATTATAGTAGGTTGTTGCCTTCAGCATGCCTACCAAGACGGCAGCCTGCTCTGGGGTCAGGTCTTTAGGCGTGATGCCGAAATAGGTCTTGCAGGCCGTCTTGATACCATAAGCGTTAGAACCGAAATCCACGGTGTTGGCATACATGGTGAGTATCTCATCTTTCGTGAAGTTGGCTTCCAACTTGATAGCGGTTATCCATTCCTTGGTCTTCATAATCAGCATCTTAACACCAGGGATGTTACCTAGCAGACCAGTAGAATACTCTGTGCGAACACGGAACAGGTTCTTGGCTAATTGCTGTGTGATAGTTGAAGCACCTCGTGCCTCACCGTGTACGACATAGTCTTTCAGTGCAGCGCCAAAGGCAGGGAAGTCTATGCCGAAATGATGATAATAGCGTTCGTCTTCTGTGTCGATGAGGGCTTGCCAGAATACGGGGTTCACCTCTTCGAAAGTGACGGGCGTTCTGTTCTCACTAAAGAACTTACCAATCAGGACGCCGTCTGCGCTATATATCTCCGATGCCTGAGCAGGACGTGTGTTGATGATGGTTGACATGCTTGGCGATTTGCCAAACAGCCAGAAGATGTTGATATCTACGGCTCCAAGGTACAACAACAAAAGAACAAACAGGGAACCTATCGTTGATACTGTTTTGATGTACCAAGGGCGTCCCTTGAAGATTCCAATATACCAGGACATGAATTGTCTGAAATAGAATCTTCCCTTTTCTATGATTTGTTTCGTCTTATTCATGACTGCTGTTTTGTTCATGACTGCTGAATGATATAATTATAAATGTCGTTTGTTATGTTCTGGATATCCTCTTCACCGTTGAGTGTGAACCATTTCATGTCTGGGTCCTTCTTGTACCAGGTGAGTTGCTTGCGGGCATATCTACGTGTGTTGCCTTTGATTCTCTCTACGGCCTCTTCCAGTGACCATGTCCCTTCAAGATATGTGAACAGATCTTTGTAGCCTACGGTGTTCAATGCGTTCAGTTCTCTCTGAGGAAAGAGCTGCTTTGCTTCCTGTAAAAAGCCGTTTTGCATCATGTTGTCCACTCGTTGGTTGATACGATTATACAGTTCCTCCCGTTCGCGTGTCAGTCCTATCTTGATGATACGAAAGGGGCGTTCCTGCTTCTGATTGGTGCGGAATGAGGTGTAGGTACGTCCTGTCATGTGGCAAATCTCCAAGGCGTGAACCACGCGGCGAGGGTTCTGCTTGTCAACGATGGCGTAATGCTCAGGATCCAAGCGCTTCAGTTCTTCACAGAGACTCTCCAAACCTTCTTCTGCCAGTCGTTTTTTCATCAGCGCCCGTGTGTCGTCATCGACTGTTGGGATGTCGTCAATGCCATTGCATACAGCATCAATATACATCATGCTTCCACCTGTGAGTAATGCATAGTCTGATGTCTTGAATAGTTCCTGGAGTAGTGCCAGCACCTCTTCCTCGTACATCGACGCACTGTAGTATTCGTTCAGTTCGAGCCTGCCAACAAAATAATGTCGCACCTGCTGAAGTTGTTCTTCAGTAGGTGCGGCAGTGCCAATGGTTAGCGTTCGGAATATCTGTCTGGAATCGGCATTGATGATAGGTATGCCAAATCTCTTAGCAATGTCGATGCACAACTCCGTCTTTCCGACTGCTGTTGGGCCAGTGATGACTATCAGCGTTTTTGCCAATGTCTTCTTATCTAATTACGCCTCGTTTTGAATTCTCAAAGAATGAGCAGATGTATTCCACTTCTTTTGAATCGGGATATTTTGCTCTAGCCTCTGCAATACCTTCTTTCAGGATACCCTGTGAGTAGATAATGCGATAGGTGTCGTGAATCATGTCGATGGTCTCGTTTGAGAAACCACGGCGACGCAGTCCGATCAGGTTCAGACCAGCATAGCGGATAGGCTCCTTACCTGCAATGATGTAGGGGGGGATATCCAAACTTGTGCGGCTGCCACCCTGAATCATTACATAGCCACCTACGTGTATGAACTGGTGGAACAGTACCTCTGCCGAGATGATGGCACAATCATCAACCTCTACCTCACCGGCAAATTTCGTTGAGTTGCCAATGATACAGCCACTGCCGATGACACAGTCGTGAGCAATGTGCATGTTTTCCATCAGCAGGTTGTTAGAACCCACAACAGTCTTTCCGCGACTTGCTGTGCCTCTACTGATGGTTACGTTCTCACGTACGGAGTTGTTATCGCCAATCTCGCAGGTGGTTTCCTCGCCCTTGAACTTCAGGTCTTGGGGCTTGGTGGAAATTGATGCGCCAGGGAAGAACTCGTTTCCGCTTCCGATGCGTGCACCAGTGTGAATGGTGACGTTGTTTAATAGATGATTGTTGTCACCCATAACTACGTTCTTGTCGATAACGCAGAAAGGGCCAATGATATTATTGTCGCCCAGTTTTGCCTCTGGATCAACTACTGCTAATGGATGTATTTGATTTGCCATATTTCAATTCTTCAATTTTTCAATCCTTCAATTCTTCCGCTCGGCTTTGCCGCTTGGCTCTGCCAAGAATCCTTCAATCCTTTACTTATTCTTTACGATTTGAGCTGTGAAGGTAGCTTCAGAAACGATCTTGTCTCCTACGAATGCATAGCCGTGCATTGAAGAGATGCCGTGACGCAGAGGAGCCATCATCTCAACTTTGAAGATAAGTGTGTCGCCGGGAACAACCTTCTGACGGAACTTAACACCATCAATCTTCATGAAGTAGGTTGACCAGCGCTCGGGCTCCTCTACAGTGTTCAGAACCAACAGACCACCGCACTGGGCCATGGCCTCAATCTGAAGTACACCTGGCATGACAGGCTCCTGTGGGAAGTGACCGGTGAAGAATGGCTCGTTGGAGGTGATGTTCTTCACACCTACAATGCTGTTGGGACCAATCTCAATGACCTTGTCTACCAACTGCATGGGGTAGCGGTGGGGGAGCAACTCGCGAATGCGGTTAACATCCATAATGGGCTCCTCGTTTGGATCGTAGGCAGGAGCTTGGATCTCATGCTTGCGAATCTCCTTGCGCATTTCACGCGCGAACTTATTATTAATGGTGTGTCCAGGACGTGTGGCAATGATACGTCCTTTGATGGGCTTACCTATCAAGGCCATGTCACCGATGATGTCAAGCAACTTATGACGTGTGCACTCATTGTCCCAAACGAGGGGCTTGTGCTGAATATATCCTAACTCTGTAGCATCGCGATGCTCTACATGTAGCATGTCTGCCAGCATGTCCAAGCGCTCCTGAGTAGTCTGGCGCTCATAGATAACGATGGCATTGTCGAGGTCACCGCCTTTAATGAGGTTTGCCTGAAGCAGGGGTTCAATGTCGCGTACGAATACGAAGGTGCGGGCCTCTGCAATCTCCTCTGGATATTTCTTGATGTCGTCGAGTGTAGCAAACTGGCTATGGATGAACTTAGACTCAAATGAGCACATAGCTGTGAGGGTAAAGTCATCATCGGGAAGGATGGTGATGCATGAACCTGTAGCCTCGTCCTTTACCTCAATCTTCTTGCGAATGACATAATAGTCTTTGGGGGCTGCCTGTTCTTCAATACCTATCTCGTTGATTTTCTCTACGTATTTAATGGCTGAGCCATCCAGAATAGGGAACTCAGGACCGTTAACTTGAATCAAACAGTTGTCAACGCCTAAAGCGTAGAGTGCTGAAAGACCGTGCTCAACGGTAGAAACTTTGATGTCTCCTTTACCTAATACAGTACCGCGTTGTGTGTCAACGACATTCTCAGCAACAGCATCAATGATTGGCATGCCCTCAAGGTCGATGCGCTGAATCTTGTAGCCGTGGTTCTCAGGTGCTGGGTTGAATGTAACTGTCAGGCTCAGACCTGTGTGAAGACCTTTTCCGCAAAGCGAGAAACTACCTTTTAGAGTTTTCTGTTTCATATTTATTTGTTTGCTTTTAGTTCTGCTAATTCTTTCTTAAGTTGATTGAGCTCTCTATACATATCGGGAAGCTTCTTCATGACAGCTGATGCCTTGAAGAATACTTTTGGATCCATAGCAGGAGAACCGATAAGTTGCTCGTTGCCCTTGGTGCTGCTGATAACACCACACTGTGCACCGACGAAGGTCTTGTCGGCTACGTGGATATGACCGGCAAAACCTGCCTGGCCACCAACCATACACCATGAACCAATCTTTGTGCTACCTGCCATACCTACCTGGGCAGACATTACAGTGTTCTCACCAATCTCACAGTTGTGGGCTACCTGAATCAGATTGTCAAGTTTCACACCCTTGTGAACAACGGTAGCACCCATGGTTGAACGGTCAACACAGGTGTTGGCGCCAATCTCCACATTGTCTTCGATAATCACGATACCAATCTGTGGAATCTTGTCGTAACCTTCTGTGCTGGGAGCAAATCCGAAGCCATCGGCACCAATCACGCTACCGGCATGGATGGTGACATTGTTGCCAATACGGCAGCCCTGATATACGGTGACGTTGGGGTAGAAGGTGCACTTCTCGCCAACTTTCACGCCCTCTCCAATGACTACATGGGGATAGATCTGGGCTCCGTCGCCAATGACGGCGCCATCACCAATGCATGCGAAAGCACCGATATATACATCCTTTCCAATGGTAGCTTTGGGCGAAACAAAAGCCAAAGAGTCAATACCTGTCTTCTTTGGCTTGATGGATTCGTAAATCTGAAGCAACTTGGCTACAGCCTCATAGGCGTTCTTTACGCGGATGAGTGTGGCAGAAACTTCCTGCTCCAGTTCGAGATCTTCATTAACCAATACAATGGTTGACTTTGTTTCGTAGAGGTAGTGTGTGTATTTGGGATTTGAGAGGAAGGAAATAGCACCTTCCTGTCCTTCTTCAATTTTTGCAAAGGTATGAACGGCAGCGGCTTCGTTGCCTTCCACTCTTCCACCGATCAGATCGGCTATTTGTTTGGCGGTAAACTCCATAATATCTACTCGTTTTTCAAAATTAGACTGCAAATATAAACATTTTTATTGAATTCGCTGATAACAGAGATAATATTTTCGTATTTTTTTAGAAAGAAGGGCTACATTTAGTATCTCGGAGGCTTCCGAGATATTCTTTATGCTACCGTCTTTGTACAAAATATCTATAGAGTCATCGTCCACGGAGTACATATCTTTCTGTATCTCGCTGACGCTAATCATATAATGGGTATCTTCTATGTCAATGCCCAGTTTCTCTGCAATGCTTGTACGAAGTTCTTCAATTCTCTCTTCAGAGATTGGCTCCTCGTGAACTTCCACTTTGAACACGCAACGGTCCAGCATGTCTTTTGCGAGTGTGGCAAGTATCTTGTCCTCGTGGTATTTCCATGCCTTCATGGCACTCCAGATGTCGGAGTCGTCAAGGTCTTCATACATGAGGAGTGCTTCTTCGTGGCTTTCGAACCACTCTCTGTCCACGTCGTTGTGCAGGAAGTAGGCTAGGGCGGGAGAGGCAAATACCTCCTTGCCTTCACGCACCAGGTCCTTGGCACGTGTCAGCATGTTTACTAATACTTTTTCGTAGGCTACGGTGGTCTTGTGGAGATATACCTGCCAATACATCAATCGACGTGTCGTCAGATAGTTCTCCAGTGAATAGATACCTTTCTGCTCAATGACCAGTCGGTCGTCAACAACGTTCAACATCTTGATGATTCGTGCCGAACCGATGTTTCCTTCTGTTACGCCTGTAAAGAATGAGTCGCGACGCAGATAGTCCAGACGGTCCATGTCCAACTGGCTGGAGATAAGCTGATGAAGGAACTTCTTGGGATATTCGTTCTTGAAGATGGAGATGGCCAGATTGAGTTGTCCGCCCAAATCGCGGTTGATCTGCTCCATCATCAACAGGGAGATATCTTCGTGCGATATGCCCGAGATGAGGGTGTTCTCTAAAACGTGTGAGAACGGCGCGTGTCCGATGTCGTGCATCAAGATGGCTGCTTGCACGGCCTCGGCTTCCGAATCAAAGATGAAATGACCCTTTTGCTGGAGTGACAGAATGGCTTCGCTCATCAGGTGGAATGCACCAAGTGAATGCTGGAAGCGGGTATGTCTGGCACCGGGATAGACCACTGAGGTAAGTCCCAATTGGTTAATCCTGTTTAAGCGTTGAAACAGAGGATGCTTTACAATGCCGTAAAGCAATCCTCTGGGTATCTTGATAAACCCAAAGACGGGGTCGTTGATAATCTTTGCTTCGTTCATTGAACCTTTTTACATGCCAATCTTTGCAAGTTCGGCAGCCATCTCCTGTTGAAGTTCCTGGGCTTTCTGTCCTGCTACCTCGGCAAAGTTTTCTTCTTGTGAGGCGTAGATGATGCCGCGAGAGGAGTTCACCAGCAGACCACAGTCCTTGTTCATGCCATATTTGCATACTTCCTGCAAACTGCCGCCTTGTGCACCGACACCTGGTACCAGCAGGAAGTGACTGGGAGCTACCTTGCGGATGTCTTCGAACATCTGTCCTTGTGTAGCGCCAACGACGTACATCATGTTCTCGTCGTTACCCCACTTCTGCGAGGTCTTCAGCACTTTCTCGAAGAGACGCTCACCTTGGGCGTCTTCAGTCAATTGGAAGTCGTGTGAGCCCTTGTTGCTGGTCAATGCCAGCAGGATAACCCACTTGCCGTCATAGCCAAGGAAAGGAGTCACAGAGTCTTCACCCATATATGGGGCAACAGTCAGTGAGTCTACGTCGTACTCCTCGAAGAACGTACGTGCATACATGGCTGATGTGTTACCGATATCACCACGCTTGGCGTCTGCCACGATGAAGTGGTGGGGGTATTTCTCTTTCAGGAAAGCAATGGTTTTCTCGAAGGAAATCATGCCTTTTACGCCAAAGGCCTCATAGAAAGCCAAATTGGGCTTGTATGCTACGCAGTAGGGTGCTGTAGCTTCGATGATGGCCTTGTTGAAAGCAAAGATGGGATCTTCCTCTTTCAGCAGGTGCTGGGGAACCTTCTTAAGGTCTGTGTCGAGACCCACACACAGGAATGAGTGCTTCTCTCGGATTTGCTGGATAAGTTCTTGTCTAGTCATTTTCTTTATAATTCATTTTCTTTCATGCGTTCTGCATTCTCGGCTACGGTCAGCGCGTCAATCATGGCCTGAATATCGCCACCCAGGAAACCCTGTAGGTCGTGAGTGGTATAGCCGATGCGGTGATCGGTTACACGTCCCTGAGGAAAGTTGTAGGTGCGAATCTTTGCCGAACGGTCACCCGTAGATACCAGGGTCTTACGGCGACTTGCTATGTCGTCCATGTACTTCTGGTGCTCCTTGTCATATATAAAAGTGTACAGACGAGACAATGCGCGCTCTTTGTTCTTAGGCTGGTCGCGGGTCTCTGTACACTCAATGAGGATTTCTTCAGTTTCACCCGTGTTAGGGTTCTTCCACATGTAGCGCAGGCGCACACCTGATTCCACCTTGTTCACATTCTGACCACCGGCACCCGATGAACGGAAGGTATCCCATTTAATCTCACCTTCGTTGATGTGTACCTCAAACTTGTCTGCCTCGGGCAGCACGGCCACAGTAGCGGCACTGGTCTGCATGCGTCCGTTAGATTCGGTTACAGGAACGCGCTGTACGCGGTGAACGCCTGATTCGTATTTCAGCGTGCCATATACGTCGGCACCGGAAACGGCAAAGTCAATCTCTTTGTATCCACCTACTGCACCTTCGTTGAAGTCGGTGACGCTGAGCTGCCAGCCTTTCGCTTCGCAATAGCTCTTATACATCTTGAACAGGTCGCCAGCAAACAAGCAAGCCTCATCGCCGCCTGTTCCTGCGCGGATCTCCATCTGCACGTTCTTGGCGTCTTCAGGATCCTTTGGAATAAGTGCAATCTTAATCTCTTCCTCGAGCTGTGGCTGCAGGGCCTCGTTGGTAGCCAGCTCCTCACGAGCCATCTCCTTCATCTCGGGGTCATCCTCGTTAGCCAGTATGTCCTTTGCCTCCTTGATGCTGTTCAGACAATTGATATAACGCTTGCGTGCATCCATGATGTCACCCAAGTCCTTGTATTCCTTCGTCAGTTTTACGAAGCGCTGCTGGTCTGCAATCACTGCAGGGTCAGTAATCAGTGTAGATACTTCTTCGAAGCGGCTTTCCAGTCCGTCCAATTTCTGTAGAATGCTGTTTGTCGTTTCTGCCATTTTAATACTTTTCTTTAATTTGGGTGCAAAGTTACTAAAAAACGAGGGAAGAACAAAACAAACCCGTTTGTTTTTTCTTCCGAGTGCTATGTAAGTTCGCCATCCTTGGAATTCTGGGCAACAATACTCTACCAAGCTTGCCTCATCAGAAAGCAAATAAGCATCTTTGTTTTGCACTCCACAGAAAAGTGCGTATTAGGCTACACCCTTCTACGGGAATCGTTTGCGGTATGGCAAGCAAAAGGGAATAACAGGCGACCGCTATTGTGGCATATGTTCATAAAAAACTATAAAAAAGGTGCTATCTTCTTTGCTGAATGAATATTTTTCACTATCTTTACACCCTAACAACAAATTTGAAAGATATGCAAGACGTAAATCGCCTAAAAATTGTACTCGTAGAACAGAAGAAAACCAGCAAATGGTTATCAGAAGCATTGGGGGTAAATCCATCCACCGTTTCCAAATGGTGCACAAATTCGTCGCAACCAGACATAGAGACTCTGGCAAGAATCTCCAAGCTATTGAATGTAGGTGTAGAGGAATTATTCGATAAAAAGTTTCTTGATTCTGTGTCTTGTTAAAGAGCAACGTTAGTAATAGAGAAAAGTTATAAATACATGATAACAAAGCAAGCATTAGGAAGTCTGCTCTTTGGAATGGCAGATATATTACGCGATAAGGTGGAAGACTACAAGTCTTACATCCTCTCTCTCTTATTTTTCAAACGGCTCTCTGACAATTATCAGTGGGAGATTGAGAATGGAAAAGAACAATTTGAGGCAACCAATTGCCGTGAGCCGTCTGCAAGAGAGTGGGAAGTCATTACTAAGAAGATGCATGACTTCATCATTCCCCAAGGCTGTTTTTGGGAAGATGTACGAAAAGCCCCTATAGATAAGAAGAACGAGGCACTTGACAAAGCTGTAGGAGCTATTGCAGACCAAAACGTAGATCAGAATGGTAAATACATCCTGAAAGGCATTATCAATACCGTTCGTTGGAACGAACCTGCTCCTGATGGCTCTGGTGGGAAGAAACTGGACCCTGAAGTGCTTTCTAACCTTATAAATTATTTAGGAGCCGTTGACTTGAGCAACAAGAATGTAACCGTTGATGTGTTGGGCGATGCCTACGAATATCTGATCAAGCGATTTGCCGATGAAAACAAAGGCGGCACAATGGCAGGCCAGTTCTATACGCCTCAAGAAGTGGTTGATATTATTGTACGCTACTTGAAGCCAGAACCTGGTGATACTATCTATGACCCGACCTGCGGTTCTGGTGGTTTCTTGCTCAATGCAGCTAAGTATGCAAATATTAATCATCAGGATGCAAGAAGTGTCCGACTGTTTGGACAAGAATTGGTATGGAACACGTGGGCTATCTGCAACATCAATATGATCCTGCATGGTTTGGATGCTCGTATTGAACAAGGCGATACCATTCGTGATCCAAAATTCAAGGACGAAGACAACAGCCTGGAACTCCGTACTTTTGATAAAGTGATGGCTAATTTTCCGTTCTCATTGGAGAACTGGGCGCAGAATGGAGAACCCAAGAAAGACAAGAAAGGCAAGTCAGTCTTGAAAAAGGACGGTACGCCTCAGTTGGAATACAAAAAGGAATTCACCGATTCCTATAATCGTCTGGTTTATGGCATTCCACCCTATAGTAACGGTGACTTCGCTTTCTTACAGCATATCATTGCTTCTCTGGATGACAAAGGCAAGGCTGGCGTTGTCTGTCCGCAAGGTGTCCTGTTTCGAGGACAGCCAGAAAAGACCGAAGAGGAAGATGGTCAGAATCGTAAAGCCGATGTGGAGTATCTCATCCGTCGCGGATTTCTACAGGGTATTGACTTCAAGAATCACATCAACCTCATTGATGCCATCGTCGTATTACCCAGTAACCTATTTTATGGTACAACCATTCCTGGTGCCATCATTTTCTTCAACAAGAATAAACCTGTAGAGCGAAAGAACAAGGTGTTGATGGTCTATGCTGCCAAAAAGGGCTGGTATCGTGAAGATGCGAACATGAGCGTGTTAGAGCCCCAGGATGTACTTCGCATTTCTACGATGTTGGAAAGTTGGGGTGACATAGAAAAGGCTAAGGCATGGATAGCAGATAGAAAACTGCAATTAAATAGTACCATTCAGTTAGACCTTGAATTTAACATCTCTGAAATAGAAAAGGATACGGCTGAGGATATTGCCATTAAAACCGAAAAGTTAGAAAAGGCCAAGCAAGCCATCAAAGAAAAGGAATCTCAGCATAAAAAAACGACGAAGAGCGAACTGAAGGCATTGGAAACCAACCAGAAAGCATTAGATAAATTGCTTGCTGATAAGGAGGCCAAGATTAATGCCGTCAAGGAGAGGGCTGCAAAACAGCGTCAGGCTATAGCCGATGTTGAAACTGAACTTTTGCAGATGTTTGCCGACCCAGAACTGCGCAAGCGTTATTTCGCCATTGTCGATATGGACGATATAGAGGAAAACGAATTCAATCTTAACATTCCTCGCTATGTCGATACATTTGAACCAGAGGAGCAGATTGACTTGCAAGAAGCCATCCGTGATTTCCAAAAGGCCATGCAGACAGAGTCGGAAACCATGCAGTCGCTAAACGAATTATTAAAGACATTAACAGGAAACAAGCAATGATAGACATCAACGATATACAGATACTTCAACAACAACCTGAAGGGCAACAGTTTGATCGTAAGAGTTTTCGCATTGATGCGAAAGCACTGGCAGTGATTGTTGTTGCCTTTGCTAATGCCGATGGTGGTGATGTGGTGATAGGCATTGAAGATGACGGACGTATTACTGGTATCAATAGCAATGAGGATCATCTGAACGAGTTGTTGCGCGTACCTTTCGATTTTTGTGTGCCGTCTGTCCCAGTAGAAGTGCATTTCGTAGATTGCACAGATGTCAATGGTAATCCCAATCGTGTTTTGGTGATGCACGTTGAACCGAGTATGCGAGTTCATGCTAATCAGGCTGATGAGGCTTTCTATCGTGTTGGCGACAAATCCAAGAAACTGAACTTCGAGATGCGTATGCAATTGTTTTACGCCAAGGGGGGGCGTTATTATGAGGATGAGCCAGTATATGGTGCTACCATCGATGACATAGATCTTGATTATGTGGCCCAGCATTGCAAGAAGATAGGCTATGCGAAAGATGCTGAAACCTATCTGCGTACCAACAAGGGTTTTGTCACAACAGTTAATGGTGTTGACAAGGTGTCAGGTGCTGCCATTCTCCTGTTTGGAAATGATCCACAGAAATTTTTCCAACGGGCCCGTATCCGCATTGTCCGCTACTTAGGCGATGAAGAGCGTTTTGGTCGCGAGATGAATGTCATCAAAGATGTATCCTTCGAAGGACGCATCTTGGAAATGACGCAGAAAGCCATTGCCTTTGTCGATACTCAAATCAGAGAATACACTTTCTTGGGCGAGGATGCTCGTTTCGTGACTATTCCGCAGTATCCACCATTCTGCTGGACAGAATTGATTGTCAATGCCGTTGCTCATCGTGACTATAGCATCTTGGGTACAGATATTATGGTGAAGATATTCGATCATCACTATGTCGTAGAAAGCCCAGGTATTCTGCCAGGTTTGGTGCGTATCGATAATATCCGCCAGATGCACTTCTCACGCAATCCCAAGATTGCCGAGTTTATGCAGCAGTACAAACTGGTGAAGGAGTTTGGCGAGGGTGTCGATCGTATGTTCCGTGAAATGGCAGAGGCTGGCAATCCTGCACCAGAATACAAGCAAGTGGAGTTTATGGTTAAAGTACGACTTAATTCTGCTTTGAGGGAAGAGAATGAATCTCTAATTACCCATAAAACAGAAGGGGAACCATACGACAATGAGGGGAACCAAAAGGTTAATGAAGCAGGAATGGTTAATGAAAAGGTTAATGAAAAGGTTGATGAAAAGGTTAATGAAAGGCAAAAGTTAATCATATCAGCCATATTTGAAAATCCATATATAACGCAAGCCGAACTTTCCAAAACACTTGGAATCTCAGTCGTTCATGTTAATAAAAACATGAAGAAACTCCAAGAACAAGGCATCATCCGTCGTGTCGGCCCTGACAAAGGTGGCCACTGGGAAGTCATTGAGCAAAACGAGAAAGGAGGAAAGTGAGATGGAAGGTTGGCAAGAAATAAGATTTAAAGAGCTCATTTCCGAAATGGCAGATGGTGGAACTCCATCAACTATAAACGAAAAGAATTTTGGTGGGAATATTCCATGGGCAGTAGTCGAAGACGTAACCTCCCAGATATATTCAACACACGACACTTTGACAGAGCAAGGTTATAACAATTGCTCTGCCAAATTATGGCCTACAGGTACTATTATTTTAACTACAGGAGCAACAATAGGTAAAGTTGGAATTGCTATGGTTCCTCTATGCACAAAGCAGGGAATCACCGGTATTGTTTGTAATAAGTATTCGGATGGTTTATTTATTAAGTATTGGTTAGAGGCTAATACAAATCAACTTATTCGATTTGCACAGGGAACCACATTTAAAGAAATAAGGGCTCGCTCATTAGGTAATTTAAGAATCAAGGTGCCGAATCCATTTACAGAAAGAGGTGTTGAAAAGCAAAAAGCTATAGCGAAGATTCTTTCTAAAGTAGATGAAGCAATAGCATCTGTGCTAAATTGTATAGCATCAGCAGAACGCCTTAAAAAGAGCCTGATGCAAAACCTCCTTACAGGCAAGATGAAACCCGATGGAATATTCCGAACTCCCGAAGAATTCTACATTGACGAGAAGTTCGGTAAAGTACCTGTGGGATGGAAAGTTAAAAAAATAAAAGATTTTGGAGATATACAGACAGGAAAAACTCCACCTACTGATGAACCTGAAGTGTTTTCGGGCAAAGAGAATGGCTTTATGTTTATTACTCCTGGTGATTTGGATGTGGCTAAATATATTGATCATACAGAACGGTATGTTTCAGAGAAAGGTTTGAGATATAGCTATCTTCTTCCAAAAGGTACTGTTTGTGAAGTCTGCATTGG
>Ga0265298_10000130_pt1 | contig 112785 bp, 75 predicted proteins | sample AusTroGonzalo_MG_3_FD_193486 | JGI IMG/M metagenome (GOLD analysis project Ga0265298, IMG submission 193486) | Bovine rumen microbial communities from tropical cattle in Woodstock, Queensland, Australia - Gonzalo_01 | ecosystem: Host-associated > Mammals > Digestive system > Stomach > Rumen ...
CTATAGAAGTACCATTTTATTTAAATAAAATTAATCTTTGGACACCTGACGATCCATTCCTTTATAACATTGATGTGTTTTTGTATAAAGATAATAAGATTGTTGACCATGTAACCAGTTACTTCGCGATGCGCAAATTCGGCACTGAGAAAGACGAAAATGGCATCGTGCGCCTGATGCTCAACAACGAGCCGATTTTCATGTTCGGCCCGCTGGATCAAGGCTGGTGGTGCGACGGTCTCTACACCGCTCCGTGCGACGAGGCGTTGAAATATGATATTCAGAAAACCAAGGATTTCGGCTATAATATGATCAGAAAGCATGTGAAGGTGGAACCTGCGCGGTGGTATTACCACTGCGACAAGCTTGGAATAATAGTTTGGCAGGACATGCCTTCGGGCGGTCGCGGTCCGGGCTGGGTCACCGACAGGTATTTCGACGGTTCGTTGAGCTGCAGAACGCCAGAGTCTGAGGCAACATACAAGAAAGAATGGAAAGAAATCATAGATTATCTCTATTCAGTTCCTTCAATTGGCGTTTGGGTGCCTTTTAACGAGTCGTGGGGACAGTTCAAAACCCCTGAAATCGTTGAATGGACCAAGAGTTACGATCCGTCACGCTTAGTGAACCCTGCATCTGGCGGTAACCACTATCCGGTAGGCGACATTCTCGACATCCACAACTATCCGGACCCTGAGATGTATTTCTACGAACCTGAAAGAGTCACTGTTTTGGGCGAATATGGCGGAATTGGTAGAAAAATAGAGGGACACACATGGGTTCCGTCGCAAGGCTGGGGCTATGTGGAATACGACACCGAGGAAAAAGTCACCGACACTTATGTGGAATATGCCAACAAGCTTTTGAATCTAATTCCACAAGGCTTCTCGGCAGCTGTCTACACGCAAACAACAGACTGTGAAGTCGAGCTAAATGGCCTGATGACGTACGATAGGGAAGTGGTGAAGCTCAACGAAGAGCGTATCCGTGAGATAAACTTGAAGATTTCAAACTATTTCAAGAAATAAAAAAATGGTCGGCAAACTGCCGACCATTTTTTGCATTAACACACTGTGTGTATTAGTCCTCAACGATAGCTTCGTTCGGGCAAACGCTTGCGCATGTGCCGCATGAAACGCAGTTATCAGCGTTGATTGAATAGATGCTACCTTCTGAAATAGCGCCGACTGGGCACTCGTCGATGCAAGTACCGCAAGCTACACAGCTGTCTAAAATTTTGTATGCCATACTTTTTTTAGTTTAGAAATTTTCTGCAAAGATATAGGTTTTTCCAATACATCACTATATTTTTCAAAAATATTTTTTTTTGTTTTCTAATTCAAAATATATACTTAAATTTGCCTAAAATTTCGAGACATAAAATAGTTAAGAATATATATTTATAATTCATTATTATACAATAAGTTAAATTCAAATTCTTATGGCTAACAAAACAAAAGTTGTAGAACTTGAACACGTTGTCATTCGTTTTGCGGGTGACTCAGGTGACGGTATGCAGCTGACAGGAAACCTTTTCTCGGATTCCACAGCCTTTGCCGGCAACGACTTCGCCACATTCCCGGACTATCCGGCGGAGATTCGTCCTCCACAAGGCACAGTGGCTGGCGTATCTGGTTTCCAGGTGCATTTCGGACACAAACCTGTTCACACTACCGGTGACCTTTGCGATGTGCTCGTCGCAATGAACCCGGCATCAATCAAAGCTAACATGCGCTGGCTCCGTCCAGGCACAATCATCATCATCGACTCTGACTCCATCACCGACAAGGCTTTGGAGAAGGCCGGCTACACAGCCGATCCTACAGTAGACGGTACACTTGCCGACTACCAGGTTGTCAAGGCTCCTATTTCAGAGTTGACAAAAGAAGCTTTGAAAGATTTCGGAATGGACAACAAGTCAATGCTCAAGTCGAAGAACATGTTCGCTCTCGGCATAGTGATGTACTTGTTCAACCGTAGTCTGGACACAGTTTACGCATATTTTGAGACTAAGTTCAAAGGTAAAGATCAGGTTATCAAGGCCAACCGCACTGTTCTCGATGCCGGTTACAACTACGCCGACACTTGGGAGCTGTTCGCCAACACTTACAAAGTGGAGGCCGCTGATCTCCAGAAAGGCAAATATCGCAACATCACCGGCAATACCGCCGCTGCATGGGGCTTGATGGCCGCCGCTGAGAAGTCGGGCCGTCCGCTCTTCCTCGGTTCATATCCTATCACCCCGGCTACAGATATTCTGGCCGAACTTACAAAATACAAAAACCTCAACGTCAAGGCTTATCAGGCTGAAGACGAAATCGCAGGCATTATGTCGTCAATAGGCGCTGCTTACACAGGCTGCCTCGCCGTGACAACAACTTCAGGTCCTGGTCTTTCGCTGAAGAGCGAAGCTATGGGTCTGGCAGTCATGACAGAGCTTCCGCTGGTTATCATCGACGTACAGCGTGGCGGTCCATCAACAGGTCTTCCAACCAAGATGGAACAGAGCGACCTCATGCAGGCTCTCTACGGACGTAACGGTGACGCTCCGCTCGTAGTCATTGCAGCACGCAGCTCAGCCGGTTGCTTCTACAGTGCTTTCGAAGCCGCACGTATCGCCATGGAGCACATGACTCCTGTCATCATGCTCAGCGACGGTTCTCTCGGTAACGGTTCAGAAGTGTTCCGTATCCCACGTATGGCCGACCTTCCGACTATCACACCTCCGCTGGCAAAAGCCAACGATCCTGAGTATCAGCCTTTCCGTCGTGATGAGAAATGGCTGCGTCGTGAATGGGCTATCCCGGGAACTCCAGGACTGCGTCACCGTGTGGGCGGTCTTGAGAAGGAAAACGGCAAGGGTAACCTCTCGACCAACCCTGAAAACCACCAGATTATGACCGAGCTCCGTGAGGAGAAGATCAACCGCGTGGCTAACGACATCCCGCTGCAGGAAATCTACGGCGACAAGAACGCCGACCTCCTCGTGGTGTCATGGGGCGGCACATTCGGTACAGTTCGTACAGCTGTCGAAAAGATGATGGAAGAGGGCAAGAGCATTGCACACGCCCACTTCGACTATATCATGCCACTGCCTCGTAACACAGAGGAAGTGCTCAAAGGTCACAAGAAGATTGTGGTCTGCGAAATCAACCGCGGACAGTTTGCCAAGTATCTCCGCATGAACTATCCGGAATACAAGTGCGAGCAGTTTGACAAGGTACAAGGCCTGCCGTTCACCATCGGCGAATTGGAAAACAAGTTTAATGACCTTCTAAAATAATGCTACTATGAATAACGAGAATATAGAAAATCAGGAAGTCATGCTGACTAAAGAAGATTTCGCTAGCGATCAGGTGGTGAAATGGTGCCCGGGCTGCGGTGACCATGCCATCTTGAAGGCCATGCAGGACGTGTTTCCAAAACTTGGTAAGAAGAAAGAGGATATAGTGGTAGTGTCAGGTATCGGATGCTCATCACGTTTCCCATATTACATGAATACATACGGTTTCCATAGCATCCACGGTCGTGCAGCCGCTGCCGCCACTGGCGTAAAGCTGGCCAACCCGAACCTTTCAGTGTGGATGATTACCGGTGACGGTGACTGCACCGCTATCGGAGGTAACCACTTCATTCATGCCTGCCGTCGTAATATCGACATCAACCTCGTGCTGTTCAATAACCGTATTTACGGTATGACAAAGGGTCAGTTCTCACCGTGCACCTTCCGTGGTACCAAGACCAAGACCTCACCTCAAGGCACATACGAGGATCCTTTCAACCCTGGCGAACTCGCCATTGGTGCAAAGGCTACATTCTTCGCCCGTGGAGTGGATGTCAATCCTAAGGAATTGACAGACATTTTCATGGAGTCATATCACCACGACGGTATAGCCGTGACAGAGGTTCTGCAGAACTGTATGATCTTCTCAAACGGTGTTCATGCCAACATCACCGACCGTGAAGTCCGTGACGATATGCAGGTGAAGTGCGAACACGGCAAACCTCTCATCTTCGGTAAGAACCGCGATAAGGGTCTCGTGTTGCGTAACAACCATCTCGAAGTGGTGACAATAGGTCAGGACGGTATCACAGAGAAAGACATCCTCGTGCACGACAAGACCACAGAGGATACCGGTGTCCACATGATGCTGGCTCACATGATGCCTCCTTACTACCCAGTGGCAATCGGCGTCATCCGCGACGTGAAGGCTCCTACCTTCGACGACAGCCTCATGGAAGTTATCGCCAACGAACAGGCAGTTTCTAAGATTAAGAACATGGACGATCTGCTCAACAGCGGTTCGACTTGGACAATCTAAGAATCAATAAATTAGAAAAATCCCGCCATTATTGACGGGATTTTTTTATTTTTGCAACATGAAAAAGTCGTTTAAACCAGGTACAATGCTATACCCATTGCCAGTGGTGATGGTGTCTTGCGGCGACAGCCCCGACAACTACAATATCATCACGGTGGCATGGACGGGTATTCTGTGCTCCGACCCTCCGATGTGTTACATTTCAGTGAGGAAAGAGCGCCATTCGCATCCCATTATTTCCAAAAACAGGGAGTTTGTGATAAACCTTACAACCGAAGCCCTCGCAAAAGCCACCGACTGGTGCGGAGTGCGCTCCGGAAAGGATTACAACAAGTTTAAGGAGATGCATCTCACGCCTGAAGCAGCTGAGGTGGTTAAAGCTCCAATGATAGCCGAGTCGCCGGTCAATATTGAATGTAAGGTGGTGGAAATCAGGGAATTGGGCTCTCATGACATGTTTATGGCCGAGATAGTCGCCGTCCATGGTGATGCAAAATATTTCGACCCCAGCACTGGACTGTTCCAGCTAAATCAGGCTGATTTGATAACCTATTCGCATGGCAAGTATTATGCCCTTGGCGAGAAAATCGGGAAATTCGGTTTCTCAGTCGAGAAGATTCAACATAAAAGAAAAAAATAATGGATTACATCAAAGTTAACGGTCTGCAAAAGGACGAAGTCATCGGACTGGTGAAGGAATGGATTAAGTTATATTCCCATTCATTCAACCCTGATGTGACTTTTGGTTTTTATGAACTTGCTGACAATCAGGTGATTATATGTTTGCACGATGATTTGAGCACCTTGGCGGTAAGCCTGTTGGTGATATATCTGACATCGGCTTTGAAAGATTCCACTGAGGCTGATGCTGTGGCGGCATATCTCACTGTTGACGACAACGAGATTCTGCTGAAACAGAATTATGGCCGTCGTGCAAAGATTTTCGCCAAATCGACAGAAGAGGATAATACAAGCGTTTACATACTGCTTGAAAACGATTATTGTGTTGAATACAGTTTCAAAGGCCATGCCAAGCCTGTAAAGGAGTCGGGATTTTTATATGCCGAGCCGGCCTTGGCTGAAGCCATTGAAAACATTGCAAAAGAAGAAATCTGCGTGGGTGAGGTGCTCCCCAAAAACAAAGTAGAGAAATCGCTGGAGCCAGACGCTTCGCCACTGCAGAAAATGATGTGGTATCTGATTTGCGGAGCCGTAGGTCTCGGCATAGGATTTTTGTTGGTTTATCTGTATTTCTAAATGTTAGAACAATTCCGCGAATACATTGAATCCAATCACCTTATAGCTAAAGGTGATCGCGTGCTTATTGCTTTGAGCGGCGGTGTCGACTCCATGGTACTTGCGGAACTGTTAAGGCGTTGCGGATACAACATAGCTTTCGCCCATTGCAATTTCAGGCTGAGGGGAGCAGAATCGGACGGAGACGAGCAATTTGTGCGTGAATATGCCCAGAGGGTGGGGGTGAAGCTTTTCGTGAAGCAGTTCGACACCCACCAATATGTGGCAGACAACAAGGTTTCCGTTGAGATGGCTGCCCGGGAGTTGCGCTACGCCTGGTTTAACGATTTGATTAACGCGAACCAATCACTGAATTCAAGCGGAGCATCAAACAATGGCGATGGGTGGCAAAACCTCCGTTTCGACAAACTTGCCTTGGCTCATCATGCTGACGACCAGATTGAGACCTTTTTCATCAACCTTTTGCGTGGCTCGGGTATCAAGGGCCTAAAAGCCATGCAACCATGTAACGGTATGTATATCAGACCGTTGCTATGGGCATCCCGTGAGCAAATCAAGAAGTTTGCCATTGAAAACGGCATTCAGTGGAGGGAGGATAGCACCAATCAGGATACAGTCTTCCTGCGCAACAAAATACGTCACAATCTGATGCCTGTGTATGATGGCATAAAGTCCGACGCCAGAGAAAAAATACTGCAGTCTGTCGAATGCCTGGCATCTGAAAATCAGCTGTACCGTGAGCTTTTGAAAGATAAACTTTCGGCTATAGAAACTGTTGATGGCGTTCTGCATTCAGTCGAAAAACGTCATTTCGGCTTGCAGCTGCTTTTTGAATGGATTCGCGATTTCGGCTTCTCCTATTCCCAATGCGAATCAATATACGCTTCCCTTGACGGAGAACCCGGTCGGGAATTTTATTCAAATGAATATCAATTGGTTGTCGAGAAAGAAACCGTTGATATATTTCCAATTGAATTGACAGATAACCTTTTGACACCAGACTTGTCGTATTCGAAACAACCTGTACGGACAACGCATGCGTTGTCCCTACTGATAACGGACAACTCCGACATTGCCCAGCTGGATTTCGACAAACTTAAACTACCGCTGAAGATGCGCTCCTGGCAGCAAGGTGACCGTTTCCGCCCGCTGGGAATGCGAGGAAGCAAACTGGTGTCAGATTTCTTCAATGATCTGAATTTTACCGCATACCGTAAGAAAACCGCGCAAATCCTGACAGATGCCGACGACAACATAGTCTGGATTGTGGGCTATCGCATAGACGACAGGTATAAAATCACTGAAAAGACAAAAACTATATATCAAATTGAGGTGAAATAAAATTTTTATTACATTTGCACTTTGGAAATTTAAAACTGAATAATCTGTAAATATTTGAATTATAACGAGTTATGAAGAAATTTGCAATTGTTTTAGCGACATTTTTCGCATTCATGCTGCCGATGGTATCGGTTGCCCAGATTTACGACCCCGTACAATGGAGTTTCTCAACTGAGTCGTTGGGCAACAACGAGTACAATGTCATTTTCAAGGCTCAGATAGAAAATGGCTGGCATGTGTATTCACAGCACATAGCTGATGGCGGTCCTATTCCGACTTCCTTTGTCTTCAACGAGGACAACAGTTATCAGAGAATAGGGGAGGTGACTGAAAGTAATGCCATAGTGCTGCACGACCCGGTTTTCGACATGGAGCTGCGCTTCTTTGAGAAGGAAGCAATCTTTACACAGAAAGTGAAAGTGCTTGGTAAAGAGCCTGTTGCAGTAAAAGGCGAACTTGAATATATGGTCTGCAACGACGGTCAGTGCCTGCCTCCAACAGCAGTTGAATTCGACATCAATCTGACCACGGTAAGCGCTGCCGACTCAGCCGCTAAAGGTGGCGACAGCCTGCTCGGCATGATACTTCAGGCTATACTTTGGGGCTTGGCTGCTCTGCTCACCCCATGCGTGTTCCCTATGATCCCGATGACAGTGTCCTTCTTTCTGCATGGCAGCGAGAACAAGGCGGCCGGACGTTTCAAAGCCATTATGTACTTCGTGTTCATAGTGTTGCTTTACACCCTGCCTATTGCCATCATCATTCTGGTGACATGGCTCTTCGGCGGCGACAGCGTCACTGGCGATATCTTCAACTGGCTGTCAACACACTGGCTCCCGAACATCATTTTCTTCCTGGTGTTTATGGTGTTTGCTGCATCATTCTTCGGAGCATTCGAAATCGTGCTTCCAAGCAGCCTTGTCAACAAATCTGACGCCAACTCTGATAAGAAAGGCCTCGCTGGAGTGTTCTTCATGGCTTTGACACTGGTGCTCGTCTCATTCGCCTGCACAGGCCCTATAGTCGGCACAGTGCTCATCAAATCGACATCAGGTGAGTTCTGGACACCTATTCTTACAATGTTCTGCTACGCCTGCACATTCGCATTGCCGTTCGCACTCTTTGCATTGTTCCCGTCAATGCTGAAAAACCTGCCAAAGAGCGGCGGCTGGCTTAACACAGTGAAGGTCATCCTCGGTTTCATCGAGGTTGCTCTCGGCTTCAAGTTCTTGAGCGTAGCCGACCAGACATATCACTGGCACCTGCTCGACCGTGAGGTTTATCTCGGCATCTGGATTGTGTGCTTCGCAATGCTCGGATTCTATCTCCTTGGCAAGATCAGATTTAAAAACGACGACCCTGTCGAACATATAGGCGTGGGCCGCTTGATATTGAGTATCATCACCTTTACCTTTGTGGTTTACATGGTCCCTGGCATGTGGGGCGCACCTTTGAAGGCCCTCTCAGGCTATCTGCCACCACAACAGACTCTTGATTTCGATCTCAAACGTATCAATCAGGAGAATGCCGATAAGGTTATAGAATATATTCAGCAGAACGTGAAAGCAGTGCCTGCAGGAACTCAGCAGAATGAGTCAAAACCGACTGCTGAACTTTGCGAGACACCTCGTTTCAACGATATCTTCCATCTGCCTCACGGATTGAAGGGTTACTTCGATTATGAGCAGGCTTTGGCATGCGCAAAGGCACAGAACAAGCCTCTTTACGTCGACTTTACCGGTCACGGATGTGTCAATTGCCGTGAGATGGAAGCCAATGTCTGGAGCGATCCTCGTGTGCTGCAGATGTTGCGTGACGACTTCATAATTGTGGCCCTCTATGTTGACGACAAAACCAAGCTTCCGGAGGATGAATGGGTTGTCGGCGGTGACGGCAAGATGAAAAAGACCATAGGCCGTAAATACGCCGACTTCCAAATCACCAAGTTCGGCACCAATGCCCAGCCTTACTACTGCCTGATGGGTCACAACGGCGAGCTTCTCCACGAGCCACGCGCCTACAACCTCGACAAAGACGGCTTCGTCCAATTCCTGAAAGAAGGCCTCGAAAATTTCAAAAACGGAGTCTCTGTAAGGAATATCAATGAATAAAAAAAGGCGGCATTGCCGCCTTTTTTTTATTATTTATTTTCCAGCGTAATGCTGATAGAACTGCACTATGGTCTCTATGCCCTTGAAGAAATGGTCGAGGCGATAGTTTTCGTTAGGTGAGTGGATGGCGTCTTCGCCAAGGCCGAAGCCCATCAAGATAGATTTGATGCCCAGCACCTTCTCGAAGCGGGCGATGATCGGGATAGAACCGCCACTGCGCATAGGGATAGGCAACTTGCCGTATGTGTCGAAATATGCCTGCTCGGCCGCTTTGTATGCCGGAAGCTCAATCGGGCAACCGTAGGCCTCGCCACCATGCAAAGTGGTAACCTTAACTGTCACATAATCAGGAGCTATGCTCTCGAAATATTCTTTAAACAGCTTGCCGATCTTCTCATGGTCTTGGTTAGGCACCAGACGGCATGAAATCTTTGCGTATGCCTTTGATGGAAGCACTGTCTTCGAGCCTTCGCCAGTGTAACCGCCCCATATCCCGCAGAGGTCGAAGGTCGGACGGATGCCGACGCGTTCTATCTTGGTATATCCTTTTTCGCCACGTAAGGCCTTCACGCCCAGCGATTTCTTAAACTCTTCCTCGTTGTAAGGAGCCTTGTTGAGCATTTCGCGCTCTCTATCTGATGACTCCACCACATCGTCATAGAAGTGAGGAATGGTGATGTGGTTGTTCTCGTCCATCACGCCTGCTACCATTTCGCACAAGGTGTTCAACGGGTTGGCAACAGCGCCTCCGAACAATCCTGAATGCAGGTCGGCGTTCGGGCCGGTGACTTCCACTTCCCAGTATGCCAAGCCGCGCAAACCTGTTGTGATAGATGGAGTGTCGTGGTTTATCATGCTGGTGTCAGAAACCAGAATGACATCGGCTTTTACGAGATCTTTGTACTGCTCAATCCATTTCGAGAGGCTGCCAGAACCGATTTCTTCTTCGCCCTCGAGCATGAACTTAACGTTGCAGGGGAGGGTGCCGGTCTGCATCATCGTCTCGAATGCCTTGGCGTGCATGAAAGCCTGGCCTTTGTCGTCGTCAGCGCCGCGAGCCCATATCTTACCGTCTTTGATGACTGGCTCAAACGGGTCTGTGTGCCACAGCTCGATAGGGTCGACTGGCATCACATCGTAGTGACCGTAAACCAACACTGTGGGCTTCTTCGGGTCGATTATTTTTTCGCCGTAGACAATAGGATTGCCTTCGGTAGGCATCACTTCAGCCTTGTCGGCTCCAGCCTTCAAGATGCTGTCTCTCCAATATTCCGCGGCTTTAATCATATCCGGCTTATGTGCCGATTCCGAACTGATAGACGGAATTCTAATCAATCCGAACAACTCTTCTAAAAAACGATTCTCGTTTTCTTTAATGTAATTTTGAATTTTATTCATATTATTTAAATTTAATAACTTCAACCTAATGATAATTTCACTACTGTGATAACAATCTCTTCGCTATGACCTTGACTCCGCCTCAGATTGCTTGTAGTGACGTAGAGACATCGTCTCGCCGTCAAACACGGCGTAGGTGTAATCCCTGATCCAGTTTCCGACCACAGTGGTTAGAGCATGCTCGCCAGTCTTGTACTGCATGGGCTTATGTTGGTGTCCGAACACGAAGAAGTCAATGGAAGGGTCTTTCTGAGCCTCTTCCATGGCGTATTTGTATAGACGAGTATCCTCAATCACTGCATAATAGTTGCCCTCGGCCTCTTTTCTGAGTTTCTTGCATCTGTGATTGTGCGACCATTTCAATGCCACTCTGATACCGAAATCGGGGTGAATATGTCGGAAACAACCCTGTAAGAACCTGTTCTCGAACACGCTTTTCAGGAATTTATAGCCTTTGTCGCCAGGGCCGCGTCCGTCGCCGTGCACCATGAAGAATTTCTTGCCTTTAAGAGTCATCACAACCGGTTCCCTGTGCACTTGTATGCCCACTTCTTCCTGAAGATAGGAGAAAGTCCACAAATCGTGGTTGCCTGCGAACAGATGCACCGGTATGCCGCTGTCTATGAAGTCGGCCAACTTGCCGAGCAGCCGCACATGACCTTTCGGAATCACAGTCTTGTACTCGTACCAGAAGTCGAACAAGTCGCCCATTAGGAACAACTCCTCGCAGTCAGGCTTGATGGAGTCAAGAAATTCCAAAAGCATTTTCTCCCTGCGCTGGCTGTCTTCCAGTGTGGGCACACCGAGATGAAAATCTGTTGCGAAGTAAATCATTATAACTCAATCTCGTCTAAGCGTTTGAACATCTCCTGAATTATTGCCGTCATCTTTGGCTCGGCCACATTAGCCGCGTTGAGCACCTCTTCATGGGTAACCTCAACCGGAATTTCCTGTCCGCCAAGATCAGTGATAACCGAGACCGCAAACACTGTAAGTCCGCAGTGGCGTGCCACTATGACCTCGGGCACTGTCGACATTCCCACGCAGTCACCTCCTATGGCGCGGTAGTAGCGGTACTCGGCCGGAGTCTCGTACGACGGGCCCGAGTCGCCCACATAAACGCCGTGCTGCACGTGAATATCCAGCTTCTTGGCTATATCATCGGCCAAGACAATCAATCTGTGGTCGTAAGCCTCGCTCATGTCGGGGAAACGTGTGCCTATACGCTCGTCGTTATTGCCGATGAGAGGGTTAGGTAACAGATTGATATGGTCTGTGATGAACATTATGTCGCTGACGCGGAAACTGGGGTTGATGCCGCCGCTGGCATTGCTGAGCACTAACAGCCTGGCCCCCATATATTTCATAACCCTGATTGGGATTGTGATCTGCGCTGTGCTGTAACCTTCGTAATGATGGAAACGGCCCTGCATGGCCATCACCTTGCGTCCGCTTAAAATACCGAACACCAGCTGGCCTTTGTGACCTTTCACTGTCGAGACCGGGAAATTCGGAACATCCTTGAACGGTATGGTGTACTGGATGTCCATGACGTTTACCAGTCCGCCAAGGCCTGAGCCCAACACTATTCCTATCTCCGGCTCAAAAGAGTTTGTCTTTGATTTGAGAAAATCAACTGTCTCTAGAATCTGTTCCAACATAATCCAAAATCAAATTGTTAAACTGTTCTTCTTCATTTTTGTCATTGAAACGTACCTCAATCGGAATGGTGAACAGAGGTACATTGTCAAACTTGTGAATACACTCGGAATTGCTTATTCTCATCAAGTCTTTTTCGGTGGTCACCGCTATTTTGTTGTTACCTATCACATAATTGAAACCATCCACTATTATGTCAATGTCTAAGTCGTTGTAGCAATGGTGGTCGCTGTAATAATTGGTTATAACGGTGTTGAAATGTCTCTTCAAGTGATCCTCCAGAGGGTAGGGGTTGGCTATTCCGCAGAATAGATAAACCGATTTCATGTCCTGCATATTGATGCCCTTTGCCAAATCGTTTACTGGCGTAATCGCTTTGAAATCAATGTAGGTGAAGAATACCTTTTGCGAAGGGGTGGCGTTTATGATTTGCAAGGCATCCCGCTTATCGTAAGGCAAAAGCACTTGTGGCGACTTGGTTAAAATGATTATGTCGGCCCGCTTGGCTTCCGACTTCACATCGCGCAGACGTCCCGCAGGCAGCAGCATGTCTTTCTTGTAAACATTGTAATAGTCGGTGAGCAGAATGTTTAGCCCCGGTTTGATACGTCTGTGCTGATAGGCGTCGTCCAGAAGTATGACATCTGGAGCCTTCTCCAATTGCATCAGTTTTTGCACACCCTCACAGCGGTTTTCGTCCACTGCCACTGTGATGTCTGGGAACTTGCTGTGATATTGCATGGGTTCATCGCCGATCTTACTGTATGTAGCAGACTCGTCGGCTAACACATACCCCTTTGATTCTCTGCCATATCCTCGGCTTAAAACCGCCACATTGAACTTGTCTTTCAAAAGCCTGATGAGATATTCGGTATGAGGCGTCTTGCCTGTGCCGCCAAGTGCCAGATTTCCAACGCATATAGTGGGCACACTGAAACTCCTCGATTTCAATATACCCCAATCATACAACTTATGTCTTGTCTTCAAAATCAAGGCATAAATCCATGATATAGGCGCTAGCAAAACACTCATTATTGTGAATTTTCTTAATTAAGCGTACAAATGTACAAAAAATTTTAATAATTTAGCGCAAAATTTCAAAAAATGAATAAGGTTAGTGAGATTGTAGGATGCATTACCGATATCGCCCCTTTGCATTGGCAAGAGTCGTGGGATAATGCAGGCCTGCTTGTTGGAGATGCTAATATGCTGATTGACAAAGCGTTGGTGACGCTTGATGTGACTGAAGATGTAATAGATGAGGCTATACAGGGTGGTTATCATCTGCTGATTAGCCATCACCCTGTGATTTACCGTCCTCTGAAGCATCTTTTGCCCGAAAACACTATCGAAAGAATCATAATGAAGGCCATAAAGAACGATATAGCCATAGCATGTATGCATACCAACCTTGACAACAGCTATCTTGGAGTTAGCAAATGGCTTGCCGACAGACTTGGACTGAAAAATCCGGAGGTTTTGGAGCCAATGAAAGTGGAGGAGGATGTCACTACGGGCGGTGGAATGATAGGTTATCTCGAAAATGACATGGACGAGAAGGATTTTTTGGCCATGGTCAAGAAAAATCTTGGTTGCCAGGCTCTCCGCCATTCGGAATTTTTGGGTAAGAAGATCAGAAAAGTGGCCGTTTGCGGAGGTTCGGGATTTTTCCTTCTGGAAAATGTAAAGCATTGTAATGCAGATGCTTATGTTACCGCCGATGTGAAATATCACGACTTTTTCGAGGCCGACGGACAACTTCTGCTTGTGGATGCCGGACACTATGAAACTGAACAATTTACAAAAGAATTAATTGCTGATGCAATTATTAAAAAATTTTGTAAATTTGCAGTTTCAATTTCGAGGGTCAAAACTAACTCGATAAATTATTTTGTATAAATATTAAAATTAAGATAAATGTCTGATACTCAAGAACTTAAACTCAACGAGGAAGAACAGATTGAAATTACCGTTGAAAAGAAGCTTGTTGCACTTTACACACTGCAACAGATAGATTCCAAGATTACAAGATTCGTATAGTGCGTGGTGAATTGCCTGAAGCTGTGCAGGACCTCGAGGATGAGGTGGCCGGTTTGGAAACACGTATCGCCAACTACGAGGCTGACCTGAAGAAATTCAATACCGACGTTACCAACTACAAGATTAAAATCAAAGAGACACAGGCTCTTATCAAGAAGTATGAGGAGCAGCAGAACAACGTCCGTAACAGCCGTGAGTATGATTCTCTGACCAAAGAGACAGAATATCAGTCACTTGAGATCCAGCTCTGCGAAAAGCGCATCAAAGACGCTACCATCAAGATGGAGGACATCAAAAACGGTCTTGAGGCCACACAGGCCAAGCTCGCCGAGCGCAAGAATGACCTCGTCATCAAGCAGTCGGAGTTGAACTCAATCGTTGAGGAGACAGAGAAAGAGGAAGAGGAACTTGTAAAGAAATCAAAGGAAAGTGAAGCATTGATCGAAGACCGCCTGCTTTCAGCTTACAAGCGTATCCGCAAGAGCGCACGTAACGGTTTGGCAGTTGTGAAAATCGAGCGTGACGCCTGCGGCGGTTGTTTCAACAAGATTCCGCCACAACATCAGCTCGATATTCGCATCCACAAGAAAATTATCGTGTGCGAGTACTGCGGACGTATCCTGGTTGACCAAGACATCATCGACCAGTACAACGCAAAGAACTGATTTCTTTAATCAAGTCTGAATTTGAAAGAGACGACCAGCTGATTGATGTTGGTTGTCTCTTTTACTTTTGTATCGTCAACCACGTCCTGATCGCCTTCGTGATAAACGGCCGGGTAGAGGGTGTACTCCGAGTAAAGCTGATAGGTGTTGGTGCGGCGACTCAGAACGTAAGCCAAATCGATGGTGAAATCGTGGTAGGTGTAGCCTAAACCGCATGAGTATGAGTTGGTGCGGAGTCGGTCGTCGTTGAAGCCGTATGGGCTGCCATAAAAAGCATAACCTCCTCTGAAGCATAAGTTCTGGTAACGCCACTCTGTACCTATTCTGATGTTGGAGGTGGGGTTGAACCTTGCATCTATGTCGTTATTGAGATGAGTGAAGTTATAATTGTGAGCCGAGGCGCGTATGTTGGTGTAGTCGATATACTCGTAGTCGGCTGTAATCATGCCGAAATTGCCGAAAATGACAGCGGCGTTTGCACCTAGCCTGTATGGAGTTGTAAGGGTGTATGTATATGTGCCTGTTTCGGACTGATACGAATAGCTGTTGTTGTTGAATCTGGAGAATGTCTTGGTATACCAACTTTCGTCCACTCTGTATATGGTAGGTGTGTGGAAAGTTGCTCCCAAGCGCAACCATTTGACCGGAAACACAATCACACCTATTTTGGCATTGACACCCCAGCCACTGCTGGTTATAACTTCCTGCTGGCTCCAGTTTCTGAATTCATCCGGATAGAGGTTGGTTTCTTTGTATTCGGTGGTCATGTCACGGTTGAAATGCGGTACATTCAAACCAATGCCGAGGAACCATTTTTCGTTGAAATTAAAACCGGCTGAAAATGACAGCTCGTTGGCTTTACCGCGTTTTACCACTCCGCGCTGCTGGTTGAGACCTCCGGCCGGGACGTAAGTGGTATAATAATCCGGAGCGATACTGTCAATTACGTATGTGTACCAAAGTGGATAAAGGTTATTGGGCGAGAAGTCGTACAAGTCGTTGGCTGAATTTATGTTGTTAGCCTCCATCTCTGAGAAATAAGCGTCTACCAGCGAGGTGTGGCGGTTGTCACCGCTGAGGTAGGAGTTTAATGTGTAATTGTTTGTGCGGTTCATGCCTAATGCGAAACTCACCGATTTCAACGAGCCGTCGTTAATCTCGCTGGTCCAGGTGAGGCCTATGTTGTTGATCGGCATTTTTATGGCTCTGTCGTCACCGTTCGAACCTTGGTATTTCGATACGGTCGAACTCAGGTACAAGGCCGGGGTGAATACGAAAGACGATCTTCTGAATAGTCCAAGGCTGGCAGGGTTAATGCTGATAGCTGAAAAGTCCTGGCCTACGGCTCCTATGGCATTGCCCATGGCTGCGCTCTTTGCTGTACCTTGATAAATAACCGATGAGAATTCATAAAGATCAATAGCATTCTGGGCTTTAGCCAATACTGAACCTAATAATATGATTATCAATAATATCTTTTTCATGACTTTATACTTTTAACTTTAAACCATTAATTGGGAACTATCTTCTGCCTCCGCCGCCGCGTGAACCTCCGCCGCCAAAGCTGCCTCCGCCGCTACGCGAACCTCCCATGCTGCCGCTACTGCGTGAGCCGCTGTTGTAGCTGCCGCTGCTACGGGTAGGTCTACTGCTGCTGTTTCTTTGCGAAGGAGTGCTGTTGCGAATGTTGCTGTTTTGTCTGACGTTATTGTTGCTGTTGTTCGGTCTTACAGTCGAGCTGCTGTTCGGTCTGGTTGTCGTGCTGTTATTGCTTTGACGAATAGTCGAGTTGTTGTTACTTGGACGTGCGGTCGAGCTGTTGTTGCTTTGACGAACAGTTGTGCTGTTGTTATTCGGACGAACAGTCGTGCTGTTGTTGCTTGGACGGGTTGTGGAGCCGTTGCTCGGGCGTGCAGTTGCAGTGCTGTTGCTGCTGCGTGTGCTGCTTTGCGGACGCACATACTCTGAATTGGAACGTGTCTGACGGTTGCTGTTGGCCGGAGCATATGACTTGCGCTCGCTTCTGCCGCCGCCGTTGCCGCCTCCTACATCACCGGTTCTGCTTGGACGTGTGACTCCGTTCAGGTTGCCGTTGCCATGGTTGACCGCGCCGTAGTGGCTGTTGTTGAATATGTTACCGTGACCGCCGCCATGAGGATGGTGTGGGTGATGCGGATGATGGGGGTGATGGTAGTTCCAACCTCCCCAATAATAAGGGGGGTAGTAAGAATAACAAGGTGCACAGTAATATGGTGCCCATGACCAATAATGTCCATAGTAAGGATAGTAGGAAGGATACCAATAAGGATCCCAGAACGGGTCCCAAGAGTAGAGACCCCAACCGAGTCCGACGCCTATGCCAAAACCTACTCCGATACCTGTACCGATCTCAACTGTTACGTTTGATGTAGGAACCTCTTCTATTATATAAACGGTGTCGACAACAGCTATAATTGTGTCGACAGGGGCGGATTTTGTATACTTTACTTCTTTCACGCCGTTGATGGCTTCCGAATCGAAATAACCGTAGTTAGCTGTGACCAGGGTTTTTTCGTATTGGGCATTGTTGTCGTAAGGTGAATAGTAAGCGTCGTCGTTGATGACATTACTGCTTGAAGCACAGGCAGTTAGCAATGGAATTACTGCCATTAACAAAATCAAAGTCCTTTTCATAATATTTCACTTTTTATTATTACTTTGCGAAAAAATTTGTAATTTTGCGCTCTCAAAAAGTAACAAAAATCGTACCAAACTTTATAAAATGGCAAAAGAAATTACAACACGTCAAGAAAATTATTCACAGTGGTACAATGATATTGTGAATAAGGCAGAGTTGGCCGAGAGTTCGGCAGTGAGAGGTTGTATGGTGATTAAGCCTTACGGATATGCTATCTGGGAGTTCATGCACGACGCTCTCGACAAGATGTTCAAAGACACGGGTCACGTCAACGCATATTTCCCGCTTTTTATTCCTAAGAGTTTCTTTAGTAAGGAAGCCAACCATGTTGAGGGCTTCGCCAAGGAATGCGCGGTGGTGACACATTACCGCCTGATGAAGAACCCTGACGGTCCGGGCATAGTGGTAGACCCTGAGGCCAAACTGGAGGAAGAGCTCATTGTCCGTCCTACATCTGAGACTATTATTTGGGATACATATAGAAACTGGATCAAGAGTTATCGCGACCTCCCGATTTTGTGCAACCAGTGGGCTAATGTGGTGCGCTGGGAGATGCGTACACGCTTGTTCCTCCGCACAGCTGAGTTCCTGTGGCAAGAAGGTCACACCGCTCATGCCACCAGAGAAGAGGCTATGGCCGAAGCCGAAAAGATGCTTGCCGTGTATGCTGATTTCGCTGAGAAATACATGGCGGTGCCGGTTATCAGAGGTATTAAGAGTGCCAATGAGCGTTTCGCAGGTGCTGTAGAGACATTCTGCATTGAGGCTATGATGCAGGACGGCAAGGCTTTGCAGGCCGGTACATCACACTTCCTCGGACAGAACTTCGCCAAGGCTTTCGATGTGAAGTATCTGAATAAGGACAACAAACTTGAATATGTGTGGGCTACATCCTGGGGCGTTTCAACACGTCTGATGGGTGCTTTGATCATGGCTCACTCAGACGACAACGGTCTGGTGTTGCCTCCGAAGGTGGCTCCTATAGAGGTGGTCATAGTGCCAATCTACAAGACTGACGACCAGCAGCAGAAGGTTTTGGATTACTGCTCGCAGATGAAACAGCGCCTCGAGGCAAAAGGCTTGAGAGTGAAGTTTGACGACCGTGATACGCAGAAGCCTGGCTTTAAGTTTGCAGAATGGGAAATGAAGGGAGTGCCGGTACGTCTGGCGGCGGGCCCGAGGGACGTTGAAAATCAGACGGTCGAGATTGCCCGCCGCGATACCTTGACCAAACAAGAGATTTCGGAACAGGAGATGGAAGACCACATTCTCGGTTTGCTCGACGATATCCAGAACAGCCTGTTCAACAAGGCTCTCGCATATCGCAAAGCCAACACCCATCGCGTCGACACTTGGGACGAGTTCAAACAGGTTATAGAAAACGGTGGATTCGCTTACGCTCACTGGGACGGCACTACCGAAACCGAGCTTGCCATCAAGGAAGAGACAAAGGCTACACTTCGCTGCATCCCGTTGGATGACGATTACGAAGACGGAGTTGACGTATTCTCAGGAAAACCTTCGAAGAGAAGAGTTATATTTGCTAAAGCATATTAAAATGGAATGAGCTTTCCTTCAGCATATTCGCCATACGTGACGGATATGCTGTCGGGCTCGCCTTTATAATACACATTCCCGTGATGTAGTATATTGGCTTTGATGCTCTTGTTCGCCCAGATATAGCTGTGGGCGGGAGTTTTGCTCATAATTGCCACGCTGTCGGCGCAGAGGTCGCGGGCGTCAAAAATACCGTAACTTCTTTTTTCAACCACAAGATTACGATTGTTCTGACCACGCAGGTTAACGCGGCTGGTGCCGTATCGGTACACCACATCAAATCTTTTGCAGTTGTTGATGCATAGATTTACATCGCCAGAACCCCCATCTACTTCAAATCGGTAGTGTCCGTCGGGGTTGTCTGTTTCGTTGTTGTAAGTGCCAATTGACTTGAGAGTGCCGCTGGCTCCGAAAACAAAGTTGGTTATATCTTTGTAGTACAAAGTGGCGGTGCGCTCGTAATCATAAGGTCTGATCCAAGACATTGTAGTGTTGTTGCTTATGGTCAGAACCCCGTCTTTGACTTCGGTGGTGATTTGGTCGACTATGTTTTCGCCTGTGGTAATGATGATGGAATTTGTATTGGAGTGTTCCAAAACCAGGTTGATGTCGTCGTTGAGGCGTACTTCATAAAAGTCGGGCAACTCACGGTGTACGGTAACTATTTTACCTATAGTAAGCGGGCTTTTCTTGCATGAAAAGAAACATGTAAGAAAAGACAAAGTCAATATGATCAATAATTTAGTCTTCATGTCAATTTATTCTGAATCCGGCGCCCATAGTGAAAAAGTCAGCACATCCGAAATGAGTGGTGAGAGCGCAAGTTATGAAAAAGTGTTTTGTCAGATTCTGCTTGGCGCAAATCTTCTGGTACAGATAGCCTTCGCTCAAATCCTTGCCTGAAAGATGTGTGCCGGCGACAATGAAAAACGAGGTGTCGTCAAAGCTGAACTCGTATGATATGTTGATGCCGGTTCTCAGAATCTCAAAGTCGTTGTATTCTATTCCTTTTATTTTCAGCACTTCCTTGTCGGTCATGTCGTACACAAAGTCGAGACCTATGCCCAACTTGCTGACTTTGCTGAAACTCTTCATGAAATACATCTGGACATTGTATACCGACCAGCTTTTGTTGTAGCCTATGTAGTCGTCTATGTCTTTAATCATATAAAGGAAAGCGACGTAGAATGAGAAATTCTTCTTGGTGAGACCTTTGAACTGCTGCTTGTCAATCTCCTGCTGAGGCAACCTCTGCTTGGGCTTATATATGAAATACTTGGTGCTGATGCCGGCATGCGCAACGTTGATGCCGTTGTTCGGAGCCTTACGGGCGCCATTGGAACAGTGGGTGAAACCTATAAATGCCGACAGACTGAACCGGTCTGTTATGAACCTGTTGTATTCAAGCGAAAGATGTATGGTGGCGTTAATATGCGCTCCAATGAAGGTGTTTTTGGGATTAGTTACAGGATCATAGACTTCGGTTATATATCCGGGACCTATGCCGAACTTGAAATTTATCTCATTTCTCTTGCTTTTTATCAAGTTGAATCTCAAGAATGGATAAAGAGCGAAAAGACGGCCTATTTCTGGCATATCACCCAGTCCGGAATACAGAAAAGTTATGCCGAAGGCTGGATAGTTGAGCCTGCCTTGATAATAGCTGCGGCCGTAGGTTACGTTCTGTATGCTGAATTCAAAAAGAGGGAAGTGAGCCCTGAAAAGCCCCATCTCCTGATGGTGGGTGATAATGAAGCCGTAACTCGGTCTGAATTCTATCTGAGGGTTATACCTATTAATAATAGAATCGTTGCTTTTTGCTGATAATTCATTTAAATTGTTGAAAATCAGCAGAAAAGTCAATAAAATAATGCTATGTTTAATGAAAAATTTCACGATGCAAAAATACAAAAAACTCACACTGAATATTAACAAATGAAGACTTTTTCATAACTTTGCAGAAATTTTCATACAATGGACAAAAAATTAGAGGCATTTGAACGGCTTTTGAATATCATGGAGGACCTGCGAAAAGGCTGTCCGTGGGATAAAAAACAGACTATCGAGAGCTTGCGTCATCTGACGATTGAAGAGACATATGAGCTGAGTGAAGCTATTTTGGCATCTGATTATCAGGATGTTAAGAAGGAGTTGGGTGATTTGATAATGCACATTGTTTTTTATGCCCGCATAGCCGAGGAGAGAGGGCTGTTTGACATATCCGATGTGATAAACAGTATATGCGATAAACTCATAATACGTCATCCGCACATTTACGGAGATGTGAAGGTGCAATCGGCCGAGGAGGTTTTGGAAAACTGGGAGAAAATCAAGATAACAAAAGAGGGCAACCGCAGCGTTTTGGGCGGTGTCCCGGCAGGTTTGCCGCCACTGCTGAAGGCTTACCGCATGACCGACAAGGCTTCGGGAGTGGGTTTTGACTGGCCAAACAAGGAGGAATGCTGGGAGAAGGTTTTGGAGGAGATGGACGAGCTGCAGGCAGAGGTGAAAAACGACGGCCCCAAAGAGCGTAAAGACGAGGAATTCGGCGACTTGCTGTTCGCCTTGGTCAACTATTCCCGTTTTATCAAAGTGAATGCCGACGATGCTTTGGAGCACGCAAACAACAAGTTCAAAAAACGTTTCACATACATAGAGGATAAAGCCAGGGCCATGGGAAAGAACATGGCCGAGATGACTTTGGCCGAAATGGATGCCTTGTGGAACGAAGCGAAAAAGAGCCTGTAGTTGAAAAATTCTCGATGAGCGTATAAAAATTTGTATATTTGCAAATTAAATCGGTAAAAAAATGAGTGAATTGGCCAAAAGAACGGTATTCGGAAGCTTGTTTGTAATCGTCGTGATTGGAAGCATCCTTTTGAATTATTGGGCGTTTTTTGCAGTGATGCTTGTGGCTGTGTTCATTGGTTCTCAGGAAGTTAGCAAGCTGATGTCAAAAGAAGACAATCGCGAATTGAAACTCATGGCTGTCATTTTGGGCACGCTGTTTTATGTGCTGGGCGTCGTTTTATTTCCAATTGCATACATTTTACAACTGATACTAATTCTTACACCTTTATTAATTGCGTTGTTCTCGAAAAAATATTCATTTGAAAAAATTGCTGTAAGTTGCTGGACAGCGATGTTTTTTGTGGCATTACCATGCACTCTGATGATGGGGATTTATAGAGAACCTGAATTTATGTTGGGCGGTAAGTATTTGCTAATCATATTGTTCTGCTTGATTTGGATAAATGATATCTTCGCATATTTGACCGGAATGGCTATTGGAAAACACAAGCTGTTTGAAAGAATTTCGCCGAAGAAGACGATAGAAGGCAGCTTGGGCGGCTTGGTGATGACGATATTGACGGCATTTTTGGTGAATCATTACTGGTTGCATATGATGAGCGACTGGAAGATGATGGGAATGGCTTTGATTGTTGTGGTTTTCGGTAGCTTGGGCGACCTTTGTGAGTCGATGATGAAGCGTCAGGCGGGGGTTAAGGATTCAGGCAATGTGATTCCTGGTCACGGTGGAATCTTGGACAGGTTTGACGCCACGTTTTTGGCTGTGCCGTTTGTCTATTGCTATCTGATGTTATGTTATTTTGGTAGTATGATGTTAATGTTCAAGTAAACTTATAGTTTATGTATATTCATAAAAAAGGATATGGCGTTATTGCGACAGTCTTCACGGTTATCGTTCTGATAATTGTGGCGGCAGTGATGTTGCTGAACGCTGTTTTTGTTAATACCCATTGGACACTATTGGCAGGACTTATCATTATAGGTGCTATAGTAATTGTCTGGTCAATAACATTTTTCCGTGTTCCGACCAATAGAAAAATCACACATGAGGCGAATGCAGTGGTTTCGTCGGCTGACGGTGAAATTGTTGCTATTGAGGAAGTGGAGGAAAAAGAGTATTTCCACGACAAAAGGATACAGGTTTCGGTGTTTATGTCGGCTTATGACGTGCATGTAAACTGGTTCCCTATGGACGGCGTGGTCAGTTATGTGAAATACCATCCCGGCAAAAAACTGTTTGCGATTAACCCGAAATCGTCGGAGCTGAACGAGCGCAACTCGGTCGCTGTGAAGGATGCCGAGGGTAGGGAAGTGCTGTTCAGACAGGTGGCCGGAGTGATGGCCAGAAGAATAGTGTGCAATGTGAAGGAAGGGGACAAGGCTGAAGTCGGAAAGGAATTCGGCATGATAAAATTCGGCTCTCGCGTCGACTTTTTCCTGCCGTGTGACGCTGATATTCAAGTGGAAATTGGAGATGACATCACCGGACAAGTGACGGTTTTGGCATATTTGAAATAGATTTTTTTTAAAAAAAATATGCACCTATTGAAAAAAGGTGTTATATTTGCGAGTTAAAACTTGAACAAGACAATTAATGTTTAACTAAATTTAAATCACATGAAAAAAGTATCTTTACTTATCGCGATGATTGCCTTCTTCATGGGCAGCACATTCGCACAGTCAATGTACTTCGATTTTGAAGGACAGACTGCAGGTAACAAGATCGCCCAGACACTTGGCGAGCCTTGGACAACATGGTCAAACACTCCAGGTTCAGCTGAAGACGGTGTCTTCGGTGAGGCTGGCGGTTCAATGGCAGCACACTTCACATACGGCAACGACCAGGTTCTTTTACTTGGTGGCATTGAATCAGGCGTTTTCGACCTCGTTTTTGATGCATACGTTCCGAATGGAAAATGCGGTTATTTCAATGTTCTGCATAACTTTGCAGGCAGCGGTTCAACATGGGCTGCTCAGTTCTATCTCTGCGCAACCAATGACGGCAGCACATCATCAACAACAGTTCTCGAAGGTCACGGCACAGTCCACGCCGGTAGCAACAGCACAGCTGATATCCCATGCGTTTGGGATCAGTGGATGCAGTACAGAGTGCATATCGACATGGATAACGACGTTGCAACATTGTTCTTCAATGTAGCTGGTGAACCTGAAGTTGAATACTGCACATGGCAGTGGTCACTCGACAGCTTTGGTAATAACGTTGTCGGCCGTACGCTCGATGCTATGGACTTCTACCCACCATCAAACGGCGCTGAATACTATGTCGACAATATCGGTATCATCGACGGCGGTGACGACCAGGTCTTGATCGATGACAATTTCGAGGCTTACACAGTCGGTAACAAGATTGCTGTTGAAGCTCAGGCTGCTGGCAATGACTGGTGGACAACATGGTCAAACAACCCTGGTTCAAACGAAGACGGTGTTGTTGCTGATTACGACGGTTCAAAGTGCGGTCACCTCACATTCAACAACGACCAGGTTCTCCTGCTCGGTGGTGTTGAGTCAGGCACATACGACCTCGAGTTCGATATCCTTGTTCCTAACGGAAAGAACGGTTATTTCAACATCCTTCACGAATTCAATGGCAGTGGTTCAACATGGGCTATGCAGGCATATCTCCATGAGACCAACGACGGTCAGTCATCAACACAGGCTCCTGGCCACGGTACAATCCACGCCGGTAGCAACGGTACAGCTGACATCCCATGCGTCTATGACGAGTGGATGCACTTCCGTCTCCATGTCGACACAGACCTCGATGTCGCTGAGTTCTTCTATTCATCAGAGACAACTTATCCTGAAGAGCAGAGCCTCTGCACATGGCAGTGGTCACTCGACAGCTTCGGTGAGAACGTAGTTGGCCGTAAGCTCGATGCTATGGACTTCTATCCACCAACCAACGCTGCAACATCAGAGTACTATCTTGACAACTTCAAATTCACCAGAATCGGTCAGGAATCAGCAGCATCTCTTGACTTCGACACAGATGAAATCGCTTTCTGGATTGAAGAAGACGACATGCTGTCAACAGAAATCGAAATCAACAACGTCGGTACATCAATCGGTGACTGGACAGCTTGGGTTGACTTCGGTGAAACAACAGGCGGTACACAGACAACACAGATCAACTACGATGCCGAACCTGGCACAGCTTCATCACTCGTCGGTTTGAACATTGACGCTCCAGAACTCGTTGAGGTCGGTGCTATGTTCCCGGGTGCTGCATACGCAGGTTCAGCAATGGGTACAAAGGTTTTGAGCGCACAGTATGTGTTCTTCACCAACTCAGAGACAGGTACAATCGGTATTGAAGGCAACACTTCAGTGACATTCCGTCTCTACGCTCAGGGCATGTATGGCCAGCCAGGCGAAGTCCTCGCTGAAAAGACTGTTCCTTACAGCGCAATCGTTGCTGACGACTGGACAATCGCTACATTCGACACACCAGTTGCAATCACAGGTTACAATGTTTGGGTTACAGTTGAATTCACACAGGCTGTCAGCGGCTATGCAATGTCATTCGACGGTGGCACACCATCAGAATACGGTGACTTCTATCGTACAAACGGTGGCGGCGCATTCAGCAGATGCTCAGAGGTGTTCTCAACAGTTTATGGTAACTTCCACATCCGTATCAACAGCCAGGGTATGCCAGTTCCTGCAACATGGGCAAGCTTGAGCAAACCAGAAGGTACAATCATGATCGGTGGAACAGACGAAGTGACAGTTAACGTCAACTCAATCGGTTATTCAGTCGGTGATGAGATGGAAGCTGACATCGTGTTCCTCACAAACGATCCTGAGAACCCAATCGTTATTATCCCGTTGTTAATGATTGTTGATCCTGATGGAGTTATCGAGAACGCTGCAAGCGCATTCAACGTCTATCCTAACCCAACAACAGGTATGGTGAACATTGAGGGCGAGAACATCAGTTCAATCGCTATCTACAACGCAGCCGGTCAGCTCGTCAATGTCGTGCGTGGCACAACCACAATTGACATGAGCGTCTACGGTTCAGGCGTGTTCTACCTCAACATCATCGACAGCGCTAACAACTCAACAGTTCAGAGCGTTATCGTGAAGTAAGGTTTGAGATTTATTAACGAGCAGAAAAAGAAAGGGCTCCGATGAGGAGCCCTTTCTTTTTTAGTTTACAGTTTATTTATAATGTTGGCGGAGCCATTCGAAAAGTGCGATGGAGGCGGCGTGGGAAACGTTTAGGGAGCGGGTGGGGCCGGGGATGGGGATATAGACTACCATATCGCATTGGCTTAGGATATCTTCGCGTATGCCTCGGCTCTCGTTGCCGACTATAAAAGCGGCGTCGACCGGGAGGGCGGTTTCATAGATGTTTGTAGCATTGGTCGCTGTTTCTATGGCGACTATTCTTTTATTTGCCGGGATGATTTTTCGCAGATCGGTTTCTTCAGTAAAATACCACTTGATGTTGTCTCTGCTGGAGGCTGCGCATTTGCGCACACGGCCGAGGCTGTGCGTGGGCTCGGTGCCGAGGAACACCATTTCCGAGGCACCGATATTGTCAGAAAGCCTTATCATGGCACCCATGTTGTCGGGAGTGAGCAGATTGTCGGCTATGACAATGGGGCGTGGAACGGAATCGTAAATTGACTCGGGCCGCGAAGTTGCGAAAAGATCGTTGGATTTGATATACATATTAATATAGTTTTCCTTGATATGTGTCGCGCTCGGCCATGCGTTTCTCAATCAGAGCGAGCAATTGGTCGTAACGCAGATCGCTCCATGGCTTTGTGACAAGATAACGGGGCGGAACCTCGCCTGCAAAACGTTCGATCACTAAGTCTGGATTCAGTCTTTCAGTGAAGTCGATGACGAACTCTATGTAATCTTCGAGTGTAAACAAATGAAAATCACCGGAGTGGTTGAGATATTCGTCGGCCATCTTGGTGTCTTTGAAGATTTGAAGCTGATGGAATTTGACAGACGAAAGCGGAAGCTCGGATATGGTTTTAGCCGTATTGAGCATCATTTCTCGTGTCTCACCCGGAAGACCGAAAATCAAATGGCCTCCGCAATGGAATCCATGGCTGTGTATCATCTCAATGGCATTGCGGGTGGTGGCGAAACTGTGCCCGCGGTTGACTCTCAGGAGGGTGGAGTCGTACACCGATTCTATGCCTAGTTCAATAAAGACGGAGGAGTCAGTGCCGGACGACAGTTTTTGCAGCATCTCCAGAATCTGCTCGTCGATACAGTCGGGGCGGGTGCCTATTACCAGGCCGATAACCCCTTCGACTGAGAGAGCTTCGCGATATAGCCTCTCGAGCTCTTCAAGGGGCTTGTAAGTGTTACTATATGCTTGAAAATAAGCTAGATACGACTCCGCTGAGCGATAGCGCTTTTTGTGAAACTCTATGCCTTCCTCCAGTTGTTGGCGCACGCTTTTTGCAGGCTGACAATAGGAGGGGTTGAAAGCATCGTTGCAGCAGAAGGTGCAGCCTCCGGTGCTTATCTTACCGTCTCGGTTAGGACAGCTGAAGCCGGCGTCTATGCTGAGCTTTTGCACACGACCGCCAAACTCGCGCTTTAAGTACGAGTTGTAGCTGTTGAACCGTCTGTCGTCACCCCAAGGGAACATGCGGCTTATTTTTCTTTTATCATAACATCAATGGCGCCTACTCCGAATCTCGATATCGAAGCCATTCGATTCGATGTGTTTTCGTAGTGTTTAAGCTCCTCAATAATAGCATTCTTCAAAACGCCGTTACCTACGCCATGGATAAAGGTTACCTTCGAGTAGTCGTTTTCAATGGCGCTGTCGAGCATTTTCTTGAAATAATTGATCTGCACCCTGAAGATGTCGTTGCTCGACATTCCGAGGATATTGTCAACCAGTTCGCCAATATGCAAATCAACTATTGCTTCGCCAGGCTGCGTTTGGTGGCGGTCGATAGCTGCTTCTTTCTTTACGATGTCCTTGTTGGCTTTAGGCTGCATCACACCGTCTTTCATCAGTTTTGTATAGTCGGTTTCAGAGCCTTTCAGGGCAGTAGTTGTCGACAGGCATATCATCATAGCCTTCTCGCCAAGCAAGCCTGATTCAACAAAGCTTCCGTCTTTGAAAAATCGACTAGTTCTCAAAGAGAAAGGTGCATGAAGCGGGTGGTAAACAAAATCTATATCATCCTGGCATAGCACCACCTGAATCACGCCCTCGCACCAATGTTCTATGTCGTCGCGTGAGATGGCTTCAACCACAACTTTCGAAAATGGGGCTATGCTGCCGTAGTCTATATTTGAGTATTTGTCGTCTTCTTTCAGATTAAAGCTGTACAGAGCGTCGGCAGGGGTGTTGTTAACTACTGCAACGTCAATCAGTCCGGTTAGCAGCCACTGTTGGTCGTGCGGGATGAAAGCCAGATATATGCCTTCTTCTTCCGAATTGCGTGCAAAGCGTCTGAGTTCGCTGCGTCGTGCCTCATTTTTTGACTCTTCTTCAATAATCTGCTGATTTTTAATCTCTTTCTGCACGTTGTCAACGATCTGCTGTTGTCTTGAAGGCTGAGCTCTGAAGTCGAGTACCAAATCGCTCATCAGAATTGGGACATTGAAGCCGTCTTCAATCTCCACTTCCACCATGCGGGTGTCAATAATCTTTTTTACCACACCGCCACCCTTGTCGTTCAAGAAGTTAACTCTGTCGCCTACTTTAAAACTTTCCATTTCTCAAAATTTTTTGTAAAAAAAAGTGACCCCGCCGGGATTCGAACCCGGACCGAAGGAACCGGAATCCTTAATTCTATCCATTAGACTACGGGGCCATTATTTAGCTATTAGCCGTTAGCTATTAGCCATTAGCCGTTAGTGGAGCTGGAGGGAGTCGAACCCTCGTCCAAACAAGGAACAATTATGCTTTCTACATACTTATTCTGTTGTTGGTTTTCGAGTTGTGCAAGGAAGCAGACATCCTAATCGCAACCTTATCTCCTTGAGTTTCGCGACGTTGCCGGAGCTTCCGCGTCGCTATCCCGAAATTGCTGAGCACCTCGTAGCCGGACCGGAATCGGGAGGCTCCATCCGCGAGATGTCTCGTCCTCTCACCTTGTGAAAGGATAAAGCTTCAATCTACTGTGCTTCGATTAAGCAGCGAGAGCGTAGTTATTTTCGCCAATTAATTTTTTGCAGTCAAGATTTACGAGCGTCACTGCGAGGCTCGGTATGCTTACATAACCCTTCTACAAGCTGTCAAAACCGGTCAGCCCCAGATGTTATGACTTTTACTGAAAAAGCCTGCAAAAGTAATAATAATTTCCGAATTTAGAGATATTTTTTTACGTCCTCGGCTGAAATTGTTGGGCCACAGAGTATTACCAGACGCCCGATCACGTTCTGCAATTCACGTATGTTGCCTGTCCAAGGCTGTTTTTTCAGCTCTTCTATGGCCGATTCGGTGAAGGTGGGGATGGGCTTGCCCATTTCGTTGGCCGATTTCACCACAAAGCTATTAATTAATAAAGGTATGTCGTCGAGGCGCTCGCGCAGCGGCGGCACCTTCATGATAATCATGCTGATGCGGTGGTAGAGGTCTTCGCGGAAGTTGCCTTTGGCTATCTCGTCCTGCAGATTCTTGTTAGTGGCAGCAATGACACGCACATCCACTTTTATCTCTTCTTCGCCTCCTACACGGGTGATTTTGTTCTCCTGAAGAGCGCGTAGCACTTTGGCCTGCGCCGCCAGGCTCATGTCGCCTATTTCGTCGAGGAACAGAGTGCCGTTGTCGGCGAGTTCGAAATCGCCTTTCTTTTGTTTGACTGCAGAGGTGAAGGCGCCTTTTTCATGTCCGAACAGCTGGCTTTCGATAAGTTCTGAAGGTATGGCGGCGCAGTTGACTTCGATGAAGGCGTTGCCTTTGCGTGGGCTGAGCTCATGTAGCTGACGGGCCACCAACTCCTTGCCGGTGCCGTTTTCGCCTGTAATCAGTACTCGGGCGTTGGTGGGAGCCACACGCTCTATCATGTCGTACAATCCGTTCATGGCAGGGGAGTCGCCAACCATTTCATAGTGCTTGCTGACGGCGTTGCGCAGCAACTTGGTCTCGTTGACGAGCTGGTTTTTGTCCAAGGCGTTGCGCAGCGTGATGAGCATGCGGTTAAGATCCATGGGCTTCTCTATGAAGTCGTAGGCTCCTTTTTTTATGGCCTCTACGGCTATGTCGATAGTGCCGTGGCCCGAGATGATGATGACCGGAGTGTCTGTGAGGGCACGTGCTTTCTCCAGAAACTCTATGCCGTCCATCTGAGGCATCTTGATGTCGCAGAAGATGGCGTCGTACACCTCCTTGTTAAGCAGGGGCAGGGCTTCGACGGCCGAAGGGGCGTCGGCTATGACGTAACCCTCGTTTTCGAGTATGCTGCGCATGGCACGGCGTATAGCCGGCTCGTCGTCGATGATAAGTACTTTGGCCATCAGAAGTTGGGTTTAAGTGCTGATTTCTTGTAGAAGTTGTCGATTATGTCTACAGCTTCGTCCACGTCGTCCACAACCTTGAATATCATGAAATCGTCTTCGGCTATCATGCCTTTGGTGAGCATGATTTGCTTGAACCAATCCACAAGACCGCTCCAAAAGTCCTTGCCGAATAAGACGATAGGGAAGTTGGCGATTTTGTTGGTCTGCATCAGAGTGAGGGCTTCTGAAAGCTCGTCTAGAGTGCCGAAACCTCCCGGGAATGCGATAAATCCTTGGGCATAACGTGTGAACATCGTCTTGCGGATATAGAAATAATCGAAATCTATGGACTTGTCGCTGTCGATGTACGGGTTGGGCTGCTGCTCATGAGGCAGAACAATGTTTAAGCCCACACTTTTGCCGTGAGCGTCATGGGCGCCTTTGTTGCCGGCCTCCATGATACCTGGACCTCCGCCGGTGATTACGCCGAAGCCGCGCTGAACGAGCTTGTAAGCTGTCTGCTCGGCCTGTTTGTAGTAGATGTTGTCATTTTTGAGTCGGGCCGAGCCGAATATGGCAACGCAAGGGCCTATGCGCGACAAATTCTCGTAACCGTTTACAAATTCGGACATTATCTTAAACACCGACCATGAATCATGAGCTTTTATTATAGTCCAGTTTCTGGTTTCTATCTCTTTAGCCGTTTTATCTTTCTTATCCATTGCCACTAAGATTTATTTTTGCAAAGATAACAAATTATTTTTTATTTTTGCAGCCTGAAAGCGTGAAAAATTATGCGGATTTAGCTCAGTTGGTAGAGCGGAAGCTTCCCAAGCTTCAGGTCGCGGGTTCGAACCCCGTAATCCGCTCAAAATATTTTTGAAATTTCTTGTTGGAGATGTTCGAAAATATACTACTTTTGCAGCGCGAATAAGGAAGCTTAGCTCAGTTGGTTCAGAGCGCCTGCCTTACAAGCAGGAGGTCGCTGGTTCGAACCCAGCAGTTTCCACAAAGAAAAGCTCGTTATGCGAGCTTTTTTAGTTTGAGACTTAATGAACGGATTGCAGATATTGTTTTTCGCAGCGAACCTTGCGTTCATACTGACCAACTTTTATGGTTGGTTGCTGAAACGTTTTTATGTGCCGGCACCATTAAAAGAGCATTACAACGAGCTCTATCCGGCGCATAAGCTGGTGGCCACCCTCTGTCTGTTGCAGCTTTACGATGTGCTGTATCTTATCCGCATTGGTGATCCTGCCGCTTTGTTTTATTCCAATGCCGTAGGTTTGATGCTATATTCCGCCTTCATATATGTGATGGTTAAAGGTTATTTCTTTTTGGAGAAGTTCAGCCCGTGGAAGATGCTCTTGTTTATGCATCCTATACTTTTGTGTTGGGTAGTGCTGTTGCTGCCGGTTATAGGCGTCATTGAGTTTACACAAACATACCAGATAGTGATGTTATGCATAGTCACTTTGATTAGCATGACATATATCACTTTCCTAATAGCGTTCCGAAATAAACTGCACAGACAGATCATTAAAATAGACGAGAGAGAGTATTCCAACGAGAGCGACTTCCCGGTGCAGATAGCGAAGCGGGTGGAGTGGCTGCCGCTGGCATTGTGCGCTATGCTTTACGTTTGTTTCCTGATAAACCATCCGATTGCCAAGATGGTTCGCGACCTGATATTCACCACAGAATGCGTGTGGTTTGTGTATTACACCTTGAATCCGCACCGCACAGTGAGACAGGAGCTGACGAAAGGGGAGGGAGAGATCAAGAAGAGTCTTTCCGACAAGAAGCGCAAGGAGATGGAGGAGAAGATGATGCGGATGCTTGTTGAAGATAAACTGTTTCTGGCCGAGCATTTCACCATGAGCGAACTTGTTCAGAAAATGGGAACCAACAAGCGATATCTCAACGAGGTTATTTCATTGAGCAAATATGAGACCTTCTACAACCTTATAAACGCCCTGCGTGTCGACAATGCCTGCCGTATTCTTGAAGAAAACCGTTTTGCGAAGCTTGAAAATGTGGCTTTGGAGTCGGGATTCTCATCGGGCAGCGCTTTTTCGCAAGTGTTCAAAAAAATAAAAGGTGTCACTCCGCGTGAATATATCGAAAGTTTGTGATTTTGTACACGCAGAATAAAAAAATACACGCAGAATAAAATATTTTTTCTTTAGATTAAAGTTTTGTTGCCTCAGAGTAAAATCCGAGGCATTTTTTTTGTATATTTTTGCGGCCGGAAATCTGAAAAAAGTAAAAATTCAAGATATGACAACATTCCAGATTATCGGCATAATTTTTATGGCCGTCGTGGCCGTGGGAATAATCCTCGGCTTGAGAAAAGGGGACAGACGCAATATTCGTAGTATCCTTATGATGTTAACACTGTTAGCCATGGGGCAGGGGGCTTTCGCGCAGACCACCTGGTCGCTTGAACCGTCAGCCTCGGGCAATTCCATCACCTACAAGGTGAAACGTTCGGGCGACATTTCGCAGGCGGTCACAGTGAGATACCGCACCGTGGGCCTCTCATCGTACGAAGGCGAGCACTTCACCGCTGCCAACGGCACCCTCACATTCCCGGCAGGTATCGACGAGAAGACGGTCACCGTGACCAAGAAGACCCCTTCAACAGAGGCTTATAAATACTACCAAAGCGGCACCAATAAGAAATACCTCTTCGAGGTTACCGACATGGGCGGTTTCTCGCTGGTCTCCAGGGAAGACAATGCTAACACAGGCACCGTGTTCAACACCGCCTACCTGAACAAAAGCGTCACCGACCTGGTGTATTTCAACAACAGCGGCGCCATACAGTCGGGTGACGGCAACAAATATATCGACGCATCATATTCCAGCTCAAACTGGGTGCAGGTGACCGATGCCGGCTACAAACAAGGTGTCCACAACATCAGCACCAGCAGCCTTTACAGCAACAACAGTTCCACCGCCAGCTTCCGTACCTATCTGAACCAGATAGGCTATAAGATGTACGCCACCGTTTATTTCACCCAGAAGGAGGAACAGGACGGCTACCAGTACATCCAGATCCTTACCGACAACAGCAGCACCTACGACGGCAACGACCCCAATGGCGGTGTCAACGCCCCGTCAACCTCTGTATATAAGGCCTGTTTCATCTTGAGCTACAACCCAAGCGGCAGCGTAATGAGCGACCCGCATTACCAGTTCTTCCCGCACCGCTACGATTATGTCGATAAGGCGGCAGAACAGGCTGCAAACATCACTCACTATGAGTTTGACTATGCCAACAGCCATCTCTACGAGCAGAAATACAAGAGCTCGTCGTACAATGCATCCAATACAGGTTCGCTCGCTCTTGCCACTACTGTTAACAACATCAACGTACGTTTCGATGCAGCCGGTTCGGGCGGTGACACCTGGGACTTCAAGGACCTCAAGGCACGTCTCGCCTTGGTGGATGCCACCAAGCCCACTATCCGCAGCAACGACGAAATAAAGGTGGCCGACGGTGCCTACGGCTACGGTAACATGGTGTATATCACCATACCTTTCACCGAGATCGTGACCGTGAACGGCAGCCCTACCCTCAGCACCACCTGGGGCACGCTGAACTACATTGCCGGCTCGGGCACCAACGTCCTCACCTTCAGCGGACATATCGAAGCCGACCTCGGCACCGTGCTCACCGTGAACAGCATCAGTGTAAACGCCAATAATACCATCAGGGACCTCATGGGCAACACCTATAATAGTACTAACATCAACAAGACGTACAGCAACCTGACGGTCACCAACCCATGGGCAGGCAGCGGCACCGCCAACGACCCGTACATCATCATGGACAGTTACCAGCTCGATTTGCTTTCACGTCAGGTTTGGGCCGGTAATTATTACGTCGGCAAGTATTTCAAACTCGGCGCCGACATCACCTATAGCCACCCCAATGCCGACACTTGGGACAATACCTCAAGCTTCACCAGCAATTTCACATCCATCGGTGGCTACGGCCAATCATTCCGTGGCACTTTTGACGGCGACGGACACAGCATCAGCGGCATCCGTATCTATAAGACAGGCAGCGCCAATACTGACGAATGCCAGGGACTCTTCGGCTTGACCTATTCCGGTAGTATGGTGAAAAACCTCGTCCTTTACGACATCAATATAGTGGGTAAAAACCAGGTGGGTGTCGTAGTGGGAAGCGCGAACGGTACCATTCAGGATTGCTACGTCTATAATTCACGCGTCCAAGCCAATTCAGGCTCGTCAAAGGGCATCATTAATGGCTCAGGCAGCGCCACTATCACCCACGCCTATTATAAAGACTGCATGAAAGGCAGTGGAGGAAGCGAGTACAACATCGCACACCTCACCTTGAACGGCGGCTCCACCGTCACCCGCACAGGTGGCACAACCGTCAATGCCTTTCTGACCACCTATGGCGATGGCATCACCCTGAGCAGCGAGGAATATTATACCAAGAACACCGACATCACCTTGGGCTACAGCGGCACTGTGCCCTCAGGCTCGTTCGTGAAATACACCGCCAGCGCAAGCTACGACGACATCACTTATTCCAATATCAACAACGGCAACGTCCTTACCATGCCTGATGCCGACGTCACCGTGAACGCAACCCTCATGCCCGTGTTGACCTACCTCGATGCCGACGGCATCGCGCAGCAGTGCAGCGACTACAACGTCATCACCAGCATCAACGACTATGTCCAATTGGGTGACTCGGGCAAGACCCATTGGTATGTGGTGAGCAGCGACGCCGCTATCAATGGAGTTCTATCGCTTCTTGATGCCACCGCCAACCTCATACTTTGCGACGGCGCCACACTCACTGTTAACAACTACAATTATAATAATTATGATGCTGTTATTGCCAATGACCTCAATATCTTTGGTCAATCCAACGGCAACGGCACCTTGAATGCCACTGCTTCAGTTCATAATGGCATCAGTTCTCGTGCCTTGGGAATTTATGGCGGCATCATAAGCGCTTCTGGTACCAACAAAGGCATAGATGCAAGCTACTATCCCATCACCCTCGGCTACACCGCCCCCGCCAACCGCATCACCGCTTCGAGTTATTCCTGCGGCTCCCTCACCGTGAAAGCCGGGCTGACGCTCACCGACGGTGCAGGCTACCTTTATAGCAATGGAATAAATTATCTCAACCTCATCGGAGATACCCTCCAGCCGGCATACAGCATCACGCTGCCCGACAACTTTTCCGTGACAGGCATCACCGCCGCTCAGGGCTACGCTCCGGCAGGCGAGGTGGTGACGCTGCACACCGACGCTGGATACACCATCACCGAGGCGAGCTATACCCCTGCAGGCGGCTCGGCTACCACCATCAACCCTGTGGAAGGCGTGTGGAGTTTCAGCATGCCGACAGCCAACACCACGGTGACCGCCACAAGAGAGACTAACACCTACACCGTGCACTTTGACGCCAACGCCACCAACGGCATCAACGCCACTGGCACGATGGAGGATATGACATTAGAATACAACGAAACCAAGAAGCTCACTGCCAACGCCTTCACACGCGAGGGCTACACCTTCACCGGATGGAACTCCCAAGCCGACGGCACAGGCACCGCCTACAGCAACCAACAAAACGTGAACAACCTCACCACCGAGCCGAACGGCGTGGTGACCCTCTACGCCCAGTGGAATGTCATTGGCTGGGATGGCGCTGGCACCAGCGAGAACGATCCATACCTTATTATATATGCCTCGCAGCTCGTGAAGCTGGCCGACTATGTGAATGGAGGCGAATCTTACACCAACACGTTCTTCAAATTGGGCAACAATATTGATATGAACGGCGTGGCCTTCGACGGAATAGGCAATAGTAACCATCCTTTCAGCGGCAACTTCAACGGCGACAACAAGACCATCAGCAACCTCACCATCAACAAGCCCGACAACTCTAATGTCGGATTCTTCGGATATTACAATACCAATGCAAATAATATCATCGAACAGCTCATTTTCGATGGAGCCACCATTGTCGGCAGCAGCCAAGTGGGTGTCATTGTGGGACAATGTAATAACACCAATCTCTTGGGGAATTACTACCGCAACTGCTCCGTCACCCAAGGTGAGAATACCTACACCACCAACATCGGTACCCCTAACGGCGATGTCGACGGTGCCCGCAGCGTCCACACCCTCACCCTGCCTCAGCATGTAACTGCAACAGGCGAGACGGTTACTTACAACCAAGTGACCTATTACGCCTCCAACGTGCAGGTAACCCTTACTCACGACCAAGGCTACAAACTCACCGATGTGATGGTGAACGGAAATCCCGCCACCACCACCGACGACGGCTACACCTGGACCTTCACCATGCCAGCTGCCGACGCCACCGTCACCTGCGGCAACAGCGTGCCTTACATCGATGCCGACGGCAATTTGGCCTATTGCACCAACTTCACCACTATCGAGAGCAGCATTGGCGATGTGTCTTTTCCTAGCTCCAATAGTGGCTGGTATGTGGTTAGTGGCAATGTCACCATTAATGGTAAACTCAGTTTATATGGCGAAAACAGTCACCTTATCCTCTGCGACGGCGCCACGTTGAACATCAACCACACCAACAACAATAATGGTCTTTATGGTGGTGGCAATCTCAGCATTTATGGACAATCGGTTGGCAACGGAACCCTCACCGTCAGCGTCCCGTGGGTTGGCCTTAATACCAACAACGACTTAATCATCAACGGCGGCATTATCAGTGCCACCAGCACAACCAACAGTGGCATAACTGCGGGCCCGGGCAACATCACCATCAACCGAGGCAGCGTCACCGCACGTGGGTATTACAATGGTATTTACGGTCAAAAAAACATCTTCATCAACGGCGGAATCGTCAATGCCACCAATGGCGAGGGCAGCAACAGCTACGGTATTAATGCCGGCTTAGACATCACCCTCGGCTACACCGAACTCACCGACCGCATCACCAGTTCAAGCTATAAAAGTTACAACGGCACCGTCAGCGTGAAAGCCGGCCAGTTCCTCACCGACGGCACGACAGCGGCCTACATCGGCACACTCAACAATGACCAGATCAACGCCCTCGCGGGCCAGACCTTGCAGCCTTGCTTCAGCCTCACGCTGCCTGAGCATGTGGTGACCACCGGTGTCATCAGCCAAAGCGGCACCACCGCCTACGCCGTGCCGGGCGCAGAAGTCACCATAGCGGGCGCCCCGGGCTACAGCATCACCCTTGTCACCTTCAATGGCAACAACGCCACCAGCAACCTCGACGGCAGCTACACCTTCACCATGCCCGCCGAAAACGTCACGGTGAGTATCGAGACGATAGACCTCATATACTACGATATTGACTATGACCTTGCGGGCGGCAGCGTGAATGGCATCAACCCCACAAACTATAACGTCGAGTACGCCGACTTTACCTTGGTGAACCCCACCCGCGAGGGCTTCATCTTCGGCGGCTGGACGGGCACCGGCCTCACCGAGCCTACGCTGGAAGTCACTATCGCGCACGGCTCCATCGGCGACCGCAGCTACACCGCCACCTGGAACGCCAACATCACCGAATACTGGGGCAACGGCGACGGCAGCATTAATGCGCCTTACATCATCACCACCACCACAGGCCTCAACCTGTTGGCAACCTTAGTGAACGAAGGCAATACGTACCAAGGCAAGTACTTCGAGTTGGGTAACGACATCGACTATGTGTCTAACGCCACCGCCAACTACACCGCCATCGGAACCGAAACCAGTGCCTTCGGCGGCACCTTTGACGGCAAGGGCTATGCCGTGAAGAACTTCCACATCGAGAGCAGCACCGGCTACCAAGGTCTGTTCGGACACCTGGCGGCAAATGGCACGGTGAAGAACACGGTGGTTGACAACGCCGTCATCAACGACAACGATTACGGCTACCGTGTCGCCGGCATCGCGGGATACAATCAAGGAAACGTGCAGAACTGTCTGGTAATCAACACCGTGTTTTCAAATGATGGCTATACCCAACCTGTAGCGAGCTATAACGGCACCGTTACCAACAGCTACTACCGCAACTGCACCTTGGGCCCCAACAACTATACCAACTGCTACATCGTGAGCGCAGGCGAGCATGTGACGCTTGAAATCGTTGCTTATAGCAGTAATAGCTTGTTGTATAACGGCGTGAGGTACATAAGGGAAGATGGCGACGTTGAACTCATTTTGGGTTACGACAACGTGCCTTCAGGACAAGTGCCGGTGTTCTTCGCCAGCGGCGGAACGCTTTGCAATTTGGGCAATTCTTACATCCTTTATTTTGATTCTTCTGAAGACGTCACCATCACCGCCGCGCTGGGCCTCGCCAACGTGCCTTACCTCGATGCCGACGGCGTGCAGCAGACTTGCCCCGTCGCCCAACTGATCACCAGCAGCACTTCAGTATACTCGACTATGTATGATGGCCATTGGTTTGTGGTGGACGGCAACGTCACCGTTACCCAAGGAATCTATTTTTGGGAAGACGCACATCTGATCCTTAAAGACGGTGCGACACTCAACGCCAATGCTATTGAAGGAAAGTACTCACTCACCATCTACGCCCAAAGCGAAGGCGACAATATGGGCGTCATCAACGCAACCGTTGTCGCTGAAGGTCTCACCATCAACGGTGGCATCATCAACGCCAACCAAAACGATGCCGAACTCTATTCAAATAGAGGTGACCTGGTCATCAACAGCGGCCGCATCACAGCGAATCTTATAATAGCCGAGTTTGAAGATCACAAAAGTGTGGTCAACCTCATCCTCGGCTGTCGCAACTCCAGCGACTTCATCAGGGCCACCAACTATTCTTGCCCGAACGGCAACGTCAAGGTGAAGGAAGGCCAAATCCTCATCGACGGCACCAACGCCTATCTCGGAACGCTTACCGACGCCCAGGTGACAGCAATAGCAGGTCAGACCTTGCGTCCCGCTTTCACCATCACCTACGACCTCGCAGGAGGCACTGTGGCAACAGCCAACCCCGATTTCTACAGCCCGGCAGACTCCGACATCACGCTGAACAACCCAACACGCGCAGGTTATAACTTTAAAGGCTGGACAGGTACCGGCCTCACAGAGCCTACCGAGATGGTCACCATCGCCCACGGCTCAACGGGCAACCGCAGCTATACCGCCACTTGGGAGCTGCCGCAAATAGCCTATATCGACGCCAACGGCCAGACCGCCTATTGCACCAATTACACCATCCTCGAAGGAAGCACCGAATATAGCCAATACGGTGAATATGGCGTGGAAGCCTGGTATGTGGTTTGCCAAGATGTCACCTACATTGGTGACCTCCATTTTAATGGTTCCGCTAACCTGATTCTGGAGGATGGCGCCACCTTGACGGTAGTAAAAGGAAGTAGTAGCCTTTATAGTACTATGTCTTGCTATGAGACACTTACCATCTACGCGCAATCGGGAGGCACAGGTGCGATAGTCGGCACCGACGCGCAAATTAGAGTTTTTAATTATATGATCGTTCATGGCGGAAATATCTCCGTAACAACCGATTACGAATGTATTGGCGTCGATTACAAACTCACCATCAACGGCGGAACGCTGAATCTCCTCACGAGGCAATCCGCTTATTATAGAACCACCCTCGGGACTGGTGTTTTGGAAATCAATGGCGGCGACATCACGGTGACCAACGCAACGTTGGCGGATAATAGCCATTGCATCTGGGCTGATAATGCCATCAGTATTTACGGCGGCAAGGTCAGAGCCGTCGGCAAAAATATAGTAACCGGCTGGTCTAGCACACCTCTCACCCTTGGCTGGACCAACCCCACCGACTTCATCCAGTCGGATGGCGGTTTCATTTCAACTAATGTGAGCATTGTCACAGGCAAGGCTCTCACCGACGGCAATAACAACTATTATGCGGGCAACCTCAGCCTTAGTCAGGTTGCCAGCCTTACCGGCAAGACCCTCACGCCTTACACCGACCTCAGCGGAACGTATGACATCACCTACCATGTCAACGGTGGCACGATGCCTAACACTTATCCTACAACCTACACCTTCAATGAGACGGTTGTCCTGCCGATACCAACCAAAGAAGACAACGCCTTTGCGGGCTGGTATGAAAACCAGTATCTGGAAGGCGTTCCTGTATCTGCCATTACGGCAGGCACCAGCTTGGGCGAGCGCGCCTTCTACGCCAGTTGGAAGCCTCAATACACCACCGTCACCTACCTCGATGCCGACGGACAACGCCGCGATGCCAGAGCCGCCGTGCTCTATGGCACTGAGACGGGCACCCTCCCGGGAGGCATCTACACCGTGCCGGACCACGAAGACGTCTATTACAGCGATCCGATAACCTTCAACGGCAACACCACCTTCATCATTCGGGATCAATCGTTCCTTTCTTTCTCAGGTGCCGGTAAAGCAGCGACGGACGACCTTATCATCAACGGCAACCTTACCGTTTACGCACAGGAAGATGGTGGAGGTTATTTATCCACATACAACGCCCAAGTAGCAGGCAATGCGGACATCTACGGCGGCCAAGTGGAGGTTGCTGGAACGCTCACTGCCAACAATGGCAACGGCACCATCACCCTCGGCTGGACGACACAGCACAACGGCTATGGAGTGACGACATTCAATGGCCATGTGGTGCTCGACAAGGCGTTTATTGCCTATAATTATAATTCGCAGGGTTATGAACAAGAAATAATTCCCGCAGGTACGGTTCAAGACAACAGCACAGTCAACTACAAAATGCTCTACCCGTACATCACCGAGACAGAGGTCAGCTACCTGGATGCCAACGGCGTGCTGCAGACCACCATGGCCACTGTGCTTCGCAGTGCGGAAGAGGCCACCTATCCAGGCGGTATTTACACTGTTTTGGCAGACCAGGTTGTTGCCAAAGGAATGGTGTATTTCGACCGTCTCCGCTTCACCGGCGATGCCACCATCATCATCCCTGACGGAGGTAACTTGGGCGTTGCAGCAACCAAAAAAGATGACGTGTACTGGTTGAAAGCAGACGGCAACCTCACCATTTACGGACAGGAGATGGGCAATGGAGTATGCCTCTTCTCTAATGTCACGGTCGGTGGCAATCTTAACGTCTATGGCGGCATGAACGTCCTGTACAACGTCTCGGCCACCAACATCAACCTCGGTTGGACGGCATACGGAAATACTTACAATGTCATGCCGACGAGTGGTACTGTGAACCTCCTCAAGTCATTCATCGCCAATAGCACTGTGATTAATGCCGGAAACAACGTCGAGTATGCCGCCATCTACAACAAAAACCTCTATCCCTACGCTGATGCGGAAGCTGTAAGCTACATCGATGAGAACGGCAACGGGCATACCGAGAACGCCACCGTGCTTACTGGTAACGAAATCAGCCTCGATGGCGGCACCTACACTGTGATTGGCACCGTTCAATTCAGCCAGAACGTCAGCTTCACCGGCGACACCAAGCTCATTATACCGGATGCCTCACGTTTATACTTCTCGGGTGAATACACCAATGTTACCGGCAACTTGTCGGTCTATGGTCAGAAGCAACGTACCGGTGAGTTCTCCGCCAATGACATCACAGCCACGGGCGACATCATACTCAGCAACATCTATGCTGACGGCTCAAGTATCACAAGTGGCGCCGGTCGCAACATCCTGATAGCTGGCGGCGAACAGAGATATTATCAACTCAACTATGGAAACGAAACCGGTACTGTCACCCTGGGTTATGTGGATGCTGAGAATGATGAAATCTATGCACAATACTATTACTGTCAGGTGAAAATCAGGGACGGTCAGAAGCTGGTGCTGGAATATTATTACACCAATATCTATAGCGGCACGCTCACTGACGCACAGAGAGCAGAGATAGAAGACGAAGAATTGTTAGCCTATTTGGACAATACCGAAATAGCCAGCCTCAACGTGACGGGCTATGGAGAGAGCACCGAGAGCGACCACTGGGTGTTCATCGCCTCGCCGGTGATGGGCAGCATCGCACTTGATAACGTCAGCAACCTCCTTGGCAACCTCACCGCATCGGGCGATTACGACTACGACCTCTACCGCTTCAACCAGTCGGGCGCCAACGGCGAGTGGGAGAACTACCACCAGCACAACAGCTACGCTAACCCGTTCGTGCTCGAAAACGGCAAGGGCTACCTTTACGCCAACAAACGCAACGTCGAGCTGCAGTTCTGGGGCGCCCTGTATCCGACAGCCTCAAAACAGGTGGCTCTCGACTACGACGCCAATGCCGAATTGGCAGGATGGAACCTCGTTGGTAACCCGTTCAACGCAGCTGCCACTATCGACAAGCCATATTACAAGATGAACGATGAAGGCAGCGACATAGTGCCAGTCAACGACTATGCCAACAACACCATCCCGGCTTGCCACGGAGTGCTGGTGTGTGCCGACAATGCACACGATGTGGTCAACTTCACCAAGTCGGCAGCCAAGTCGGCAGGAGAGGGCAGAGGCTCACTGCAGATGACATTGTCGATGGCAGGCGCACGCGGCAACGAGGTGCACGACAAGGCCATTGTGAGCTTCGACGGCAACAACCTCGGCAAGTACATCTTCAACGAGGAGCACGCCAAGCTTTATTTCCCGCAGAATGGCGCAGACTATGCCATTGCTAATTCAAATAGAACAGGGGAGATGCCAATGAACTTCCAGGCCAACGACTTCGGACGTTACACCATCACCTTCGAGGGAGCGACAGAAGGCGTCAGATTAGTCGACAAATTTGAAAACGTTACAGTCGATTTGAGCGTTGAGAATGAATATACGTTCGTCGGAATGTCGGGCGACAGCAAAGACAGATTCGCCTTGGTGTTCAGCAGCGTTGGCAACTATATCTTCGCCTACCAGAACGGCAGTAACCTAATAGTGGAAGGCAAGGGCGAACTGCAAATGTTTGACGTGATGGGACGTTTGGTTTCAATCCATTATATCAATGGTGTAGAAACAATCCCGGCACCACAAATCGGCGTTTACATGTTGAAGTTGAACGACAAAGTACAGAAAATAGTTGTTCGCTAAAGCAATTTCGACCGCAATTAAAATAAAGAAATAACAAAAAACTCAATACAATGAAAAAGTTCTTAATATCAATCACAATAGTGTTGGCGCTTGGTCTTGGCGCTAACGCACAGATCGACATGAGTGACGCTTTTATCAACGACTGGGAAACAAGCAACCGTCTTGACATGGGTGGGTTCAGTTTTGTGTTGCCAGGCACCCACGGTAACATATTTGATACTAATGGCACAACGACACCTCTGGGCAGCGGCTTGCTTATTCTTGGCGCTTTAGGTGCGGGATACGCGTTAAAACGCAAGAAATCCAATCATCGAGCCTTGATGGCATTAACGCTGATGATGACACTCGCTTTCGGACAGACCGCTTGGGCACAGACCACCACATGGACGGTGGGCGGAACAGGCAACCAATTCACCATCACCCGTTCGGGCGACATCTCCCGAGAGGTGACAGTCAGTTACCGCACAGTGAGTCTCTCGGCCTTAGCGGGAAAGCACTTCATTGAGGCAACCGGCACCGTGACCATCCCTGCCAACCAAGCCAGCTCAGAATCCATTAGCGTAACGGAGATGACTCCAAGCGATGACTCCTACAACTTCCAGACTACCACCAATCGTACCTATCGCTTTGAGGCACTCGACCTGGGAGGCTTCGAACTGGCGCATCGCGACCGGGATATAGCATACAGCACTACATACCAACATACAGACACCTACGTGAACAGCAGTGTCACCGACCTGGTGTATTTTAATAATAATGGAACTATCACTTCTGGCAGCGGTAATAAATACGTGGATGTGACATATTCCAACACCAGCGACTGGACACAGATTAAAGATTCAGGCTACAGCCAGTTGGTAAGAAGCACCAGCACAAGTGATCTGTACCATAACAGCAATGCCTTGCGCACCTACCTTAACAGCCGCAGCAACAAGATGTATGCCACCGTTTATTTCACCCAGAAAGAGGAACACGACGGATACCAGTACATCCAGATTTATACAGGCAGTTCATACGACTCAGGCGACGACCCGAATGGCGGTGTGAACGATCCTGTCAATTCGATCTACAAGGCTTGCTTCATTTTGAGTAAAAAAGCGAGTGTGATGAGCAATGCGCATTATCAGTTCTTCCCACACCGCTATAATTATCATAACAAAACTGAGGAACAGGCTGCGAACATCACCCATTATGAGTTTGATTATGACGACAGCTACCTCTACGAGCAGAAGTATAAAGCTTCTTCATTTCAGGCCAGCACATCGGGCTCGCTTATCCTTTCCACCACCACCAACAACATTTATGTACGTTTCGATGCCGGTGGCGGCGGCACTGACCACGACGAGTGGGATTTCAAAAACCTTAAAGTGCGTTTGGCTTTGGTCGACGGCACCGCGCCGACAGTCCTGAACACCAGTGCCATCGCTGTCAATGCCGGCAAGCACTGCAATGGCAACGACTTCTATATCAGCGTGCCGTTCAATGAGATTGTGACTATTGAGGGAAGCACCAAGAAGCTTTTCACCTCATGGGGCGATGCCATCTATTTTGCCGGTTCAGGCTCTAATGTTTTGACCTTCAAGGGTACCATCAGCGCGCCGGTAAACACGACGTTGAGTATCACCGGTAAGAGTGGCACCATCAAAGACCTCGCAGGTAACCAGTTCGGAGGCAACTTTAATAAAGATTTCAGCGCCACTGTGGAAGCCAGCTACAGCTATCCTATCATTTACACCCTCAATGGTGGCACCTTGTATTCTAACGCTCCCACCTCCTATACCTACGATGCCGCAACCCAGTTTTTTGGCCCTTATCGCATCGGTTACAGCTTTGCCGGCTGGACTGGCAGCAACGGCAACACGCCAGAGACCACTATCACCATACCGATACATTCGCATGGTGATAAGTTTTATACCGCCAACTGGACGCTCAGAACTTATACTATCACTTATTATCTCAATGGTGGTGAGCCTACAGGCAGCTACCCCGAGAACTTCACCATAGAGACGCCAACCTTTACCATCGCAGTCCCCACCAAGACAGGTTATACGTTCAATAATTGGTACTATCAAATACAAGATGATAATGGTGTTAATTATACTGGTGGACATTTGCAAGGAGATATAACAGTCGCACAAGGCTCCAATGGCAGCCGTACTTATCAAGCTAATTGGAACGAAAATATGTATTGTTTACACTATGATGCCAACGCCACCAACGGCATTCCCGCGATAGGAACGATGGAAGACCATTATTGTTTCTATAATGAACCTAAAACCCTAAGAGCCAATGCATTCAGTCGCACCGGTTACACCTTCGCTGGTTGGAACACCGAGCCTGACGGCAGTGGCACCGCTTTCACCGACCAACAGGTGGTGTATCAACTTACCGACCAACCTAACGTCACCATCACCCTCTACGCCCAGTGGAATGTCATCCCTTGGGAGGGCAATGGCACCAGCGCTGATGATCCATACCTTATTATATATCCTTCCCAGCTGCTCAAGCTCGCCGATGATGTGAATAACAATCATAATTATCATCAAGATGAATTCTTCAAACTCGGTAACGATATCGATATGACTGGCGTTGCCTTCAGTGGAATTGGCAATTCAAGCTATATGTTCAAAGGTACTTTCGATGGAGACAATAAAACGATCAGCAACCTCACCATTAATGGTGATGCTTATATAGGCTTATTTGGCAACCTCTGTGGAAATGTGCATGACCTTATCCTCAGTGGAGCCAGTATTACTGGACAAAGAATATTGGCTGGCATAGCTGGTTCTATCAGATTGACCACCACTATCAGCAACTGTCTGGTCATCAACTCCAACTTCAATCTGACTTCACATTATACTAATGGTGGGGCAATTGTCGGTGAAACTCCTAATGACCTTTCTGGAGTTACCTTCACCCAAAACTACTACCGTAATTGCTCTGTCACCCTAGGCAACAATACCAACACCACCAACATCGGAGTCGGCGGTACTGTTGGCGATATGGCCGGCGCCCGCAGCATCCACACCCTTTCGCTGCCTGAGCATGTAACAGCCAGCAGCGATGAGACCAAAGTGATTGGCGATGTGACTTACTACGCCTCCAATGTGACCGTCACGCTCACTCCTGAGCAGGGCTTCACCCTTACTGACGTCACTGTGAATGGCGAGGCGGCAACAGCTGCCGGCAACGGCACCTGGACCTTCAGCATGCCTGCCGCCGACGCCACCGTGAGCTGCGGCAACAGCGTCACCTACATCGACGCCAACGGCAACCAGCAGTCATGCACAAACTTCACCATTATACAAAGTAGCGACAGTTCTGTCGAATACGGCACGGAGGGCCAAGAATGCTGGTTTGTGGTCAACAGTGACGTCACCATCAACGGCCGGCTTTTGTTAAAAGGCTCAAGCCAAAACCTTATCCTCTGTGACGGGGCTTCACTCAATATATTTAGAGAGAATAATAATAAAGCCATCCAATCCATGGGCTCTAGCAGCACATTCAGTATCTTTGGACAAACCAATGGCACAGGCAGTATCAATGCCACAAACATAAACCTTGTACCTTGCATACAAGTTTGGGGTAACTTGGTTATCAATGGCGGCAGCGTCAACGCTTCTTCAGGTAATGACGGCATCTATGCCTCAAGTGTCACCATCAATGGTGGCAGCGTCAGTGCCACCACAAGCGGCAGCTACACATATGGTATCTGTACTAACGGTGACATCACCCTTGGCTGGCGCAACCTCTCCGACCGCATTTACGCCAACAGCTACTACATACCCTATAACAATAGTATTGTCGTCAAAGCCGGTCAGTACCTCACCAACGGCACGACGGTCTTTAGCGGCAACCAAGGCAATGGCAGCGTCCTAGCCGGTCAGACCCTGCAGCCTTGCTTTAGCCTGACGTTGCCTGAACATGTCGTCGCCACCTCGGGTGTTATCAGCCATAGCAACGGCTTATTCGCACTTCCTGGCGCCAGTGTCACGGTGGCACCTGCCGAAGGCTACGCCCTCGCTGAGGTCACCGTCAACAGCATTGCAGCCACCGACAACGGCGACGGCACCTGGAGCTTCAGCATGCTTGGGGCCAATGCCACTGTGAGCGCCACGTTGACAGCCATCACCTATAACATTAGCTACGACCTCGGCGGCGGCAGCGTGGCGACAGCCAACCCCGACACCTACACCATCGAGAGCGGCGCCATCACCCTCAACAACCCGAGCCGCACCAGCTTCACCTTTACGGGCTGGAATGGCACCGACCTCACCGAGCCTACCATGAGCGTCACCATCCCTGCAGGCTCAACGGGCGACCGTAGCTACGGCGCCACTTGGAGCCCCAACATCGCACAACTCTGGGGCACCGGCGACGGCAGCCAGAATGCTCCTTATATCATCTCCAGCCCCGAAGGCCTCGACTTGCTTGCCACTTTGGTAAACGAAGGAAACAACTACAATAACACCTGCTTCGAGTTGGGCGACAATATTCAGTATGACATTATGGTGGCTGACAACTATACCCCAATAGGATTCAGTGTGGAGCAAAGCTTTGCAGGCACATTCAACGGAAAGGGATATACCATCAGCGGCATCCGTAACACAACGGAATTATACACAGCTCACGGTCTGTTTGGAGTTTCCTGTGGCGATATATATAATGTCGTACTTGAGGACGTTCAATTCAACATAATCAATAGTTTTGTCGGTTGCGTTGTCGGTTGGAATATACATGGTAATGTTTATAACAGTTTGGTAATAGACGCTGTATCAAGTATCTCTAACCCTGATGGTTTTATCGTTGGATATAACGAAATGGGCATAGTAGACAGAAACTACTATTACAATTGCACTATTAACAACACTTCTGGTCAACACAACTGCGGCACTCTCAGCGGCGACGCTACCACCAACGTGGTTTTTGATGGTTATACAAACGGAATCGTGTATAACAATGTATTGTACGCGCCGTACAATGCCCATGTTGCTCTTATTCTGAGTTACAACGGTGAGGTACCTGCCGGCTACGCACCTGTTTTTGTTCTTAAGGATGATTACACCACACCGTTTAATAGCGGCTCTAATTTATACTTTGTCAACTTGGAATACGATGACGTGACCATCACTGCACTTCTCGGTAAGACCAACGTGCCGTATCTCGATGAGGATGGCGTTGAGCAGACTTGTCCTGTCGCCATAGAGATTGCAAGCGACAACGGCGACAGTAATGTCCATTATCATGGCGGCTGGTATGTGGTGAACAGTAATACAAATATCAGCAAATCCATTGAATTCCATGATGACGCACATCTGATTCTCGGCGACAATACCGGCATTAGCGCACAGGGTATCAATGGGAGTGGCAGCCTCACCGTATATGCGCAGAGTGAAGGCAACGCCAGTGGTGTATGCCAAGCGCCTTTCAATTGCGGTGCCCTCACTATCAATGGTGGTAAATTCATAGGTAACATCTCCGTCAACAAGGGTGACCTGGTCATCAACAGCGGTTTGGTTGTTACCTCCAGCATTTCTGCTCAATACGTCGGAACGGGTAGCGTCGTGTGCAACATCACCCTTGGATGGCGCAGTGAGAACGACCGTATCAGCGCCGATTCATATACCTGCGACGGTTCCATCATGATTAAAGACGGGCAGTATTTCAGCAATGGTCCGGAGTTGGTTTACGGCACCATCACTGATATGAGTAAGTTAAATGACAAGACCTTAACACCATTCGAAAGCAGTGTCGAATATTTCGACGCCAACGGCGTTCAGCAGTACTGCACCGACTTCACTGTCATCGAAAACGGCACCAACACTTATTCTTCAAGTTCCGAAGGAAGCTGGTATGTGGTGTATAAAAATATTGATTTGGATCAAATCAGTTTTTCCGGTGGTGACACGCATATCATCCTGATGGATGGCGCTACCCTTCATCTCTATGATAATGATCCATATACCTCAAATAATCTCATAGTTTTTTCCGGCAATCTCCATATTTACGGGCAGTCTGCCGGAACCGGTACCATTTATGGAGAATATATAGAAGACCATGGAGGCGAAATCGTAGTCAATGGAGGCACGTTGAATGTGGAGCTTATTGACACCTATGAAAATATCCATATCAACGGAGGCAATATCACAGCCACCGCCGGCATCACGACATGGGGGAATATATATCTTGGATGGACCAAAGCCAGTGACCGTATCACCGCAAGTTCATATAGCTCCGGTTATTTTGGTTACGTTTCAGTAAAAGATGGTCAAGCCTTCGTCGATGAATATGGAAAATATTACATAGGCACACTCACATCCGATCAAATGCAAGCCCTCTCGGGCAAAACGCTTAGCCCATTTTCCGACTTTACTCAATCTTTTGCCATCAACTATCACACCAATGGCGGCACGTTGCCGAGCGGCTATCCTGATAAATACACCTTCAACAACACGGTGGAGCTGCCTGTGCCGACACTTAATGATCAATTCTTCTATGGTTGGTATGATCAAGCTGAATTCTATGGAGACTCTCTCGTGGAAATCACTGCCGGCACCCGATTAGGTGACTTAGACTTATACGCCTTATGGGCTCCTCAGTACACCACTGTTACATACATCGATGAGAAAGGTGTTTCGCAGACCGTCAATGCCACGGTACTCTATGGCGGTGCCGATGCCGAATACCCGGGTGGTGTTTACACCCTTATACAGGACGCACTGTACAAAAATCTGAGCTTCACAGACAACACCACACTCATCATACCTGATGGCATGATCTTGAATGTGTCAGAAAACGATTTTAAATCAGACAAAGTATCAACCATTACTGTCAAGGGCAACCTCACTGTCTATGGACAGGAGGATAGTAATGGAGAGCTGGGAGTTTTAGATTTAACTGTAAATGGCAATGCAGCCATCTATGGAGGCTTGTGTTTTGTCTATGACAAACTCACTGCTGAACACATCACCCTCAGCTGGGCAGGGAGAAAGACTATTATCTATGCCAAAGAATACGAAGGAACTGTGACTGCTGCCAAGTCTTTCGCTGTATATGATTTGGACGAAGATACATTCACATTCATAGATGCCGGATTAGTCAATAACATTACGACAATCAATGGTATGGCTCTTGTCCCGAATGCTCCAACGATTAACGTCAGCTACATCGACGAGAACGGCGATGTTCACAACACTGACGCCGCCATACTTTGGGGCAATGAGACCAGTCTGCCTGGTGGCACATACACTTACATTTTAGACCGAGAGATCGACAATGGCATCAGCTTCAGTGGCAGCACCACAATCATCATACCCGATGAAATATATCTATATTTCAAAGGTGGTATCACCGTCAATGGCGACCTGTCTGTCTATGGTCAGATGGAACGCAGTGGTAATCTAAACATCAATGCCACTGAATGTATCCGTGCTACGCGCGACGTCATCATCAGCAATGTGAGTGCTGATCTGACAGGTTCTTCAAACGGCATCGTCAGCGGAGGCAACATCAGTATCATAGACGGCGAATGCGATGTAACCGGCATTAATGCCAATGACGGTGCCGGAACCATCACCTTAGGTTATCTTACTAACAGTTATGAGATTATCAGCTCAGCATACAATGGCATAGTGAGAATCAGAGACGGACAGATGTTATGTAAAGATTATGCACCAAACTTACCCTATTCAGGTGTACTCTCGTCCGACCAGGTCAACGATATTTTGGACGATTACCTCGTACCATCTTATACCCAAGTCACTCTTGGTGTGGAAGGCTACGGCGATGGTGACGGCAAATGGGTGTTTATCGCATCGCCGATAGTGGGAAGCACCAGACCTGGTGACGTCTGGTATCTCGTCGGCGGAAACATATCAATTGGCCAATACGACTACGACCTCTATCGCCTCAACCCGAGCAATGCGATGTGGGAGAACTACCACAAGCACGACAGCAACCTTCATCCGTTTGTGCTTGAAAACGGCAAAGGCTATCTGTATGCCAGGAAAGAAAATGTCACTTTGCAGTTCCATGGCTCCTTCAATATGAAGAATATTCAGGATGTGGCATTGGAGAGAGGCACTAACCTTGTGGGTAATCCGTTTACGGTTCCTGCCTACGCCAACAGACCTTATTATAAGATGAACGCTGAGGGCACTGATATCGAGGCGGTGTCGACATATACCACGACGACCATCCCGGCGTGCAACGGCGTGGTGGTGAGAGCTGCCGGCGACGACGAGGCCGTCACCTTCAGTACCACAGCACCTGAGTTGTTGAACGGCGACAAAGGCAGTCTGCAGATGACGTTGGCAAAAGCCGGCGATCGCGGCACCGGATATCAGGACAAGGCTATCGTGAGCTTCAACGAGGGCATGCAACTTGGCAAGTACATCTTCAATGAAGATCACGCTAAGCTTTACATCCCTCAGAATATTGATGATTACGCCATAGCATATTCCGATGGGAAAGGGGAGATGCCGATAAACTTCAAAGCCAACGAAACCGGTCGTTACACCATTTATGTAGATAAGCAGGACTTTGCTTCCTCACAGGGCGTATCATTAATCGACAAATTTGAAAATGTGATTGTGGATTTGAGCGTTCAGGACAGCTACACCTTCATCGGCTCGCCTGCAGATCGTAAAGACAGGTTTATGTTGGTGTTCAGCCCTTCGACAGGTTCACAGGAAGACGTTTTCGCCTATCAGAGCGGCAGTGGTGTCATAGTAACCGGTAATGGCGAACTGCAGGTGTACGACATTATGGGACGTAAGGTTCTAACCCAATACATCAATGGTGTTCAGACAGTTCCTACTTCGTCTATGCAGATTGGGGTGTACATTTTCAAAATGAATGACAAGTGGCAGAAAATTGTTATTAAATAAATATTAGAATCATTAAATTAACTTAATATGAAAAAGACAATCTTTACAGCGGTATTGTTAATGACAATGGCTTTGGGTGCCAATGCACAAAATGACGCATTTTTTGATTGGAACTCATCAACAGACGATGTTTTTAGATCAAATGTTTTTGAGAGTTTAGTATTGCCGTCAATACATGGCGACTACCTAGACTCCCCTGCTGTTCCTATAGGGAGCGGCACCCTGTTGCTTTTAGGCTTCGGTATGGCTTACGCCGGACTGCGTCAAAAAAAGAATTCGAAAAGATGATTATACAATAAGACAACAGATACAATGAAAAATACCAAGTTTAAATTGATATCGGCTCTTCTTCTTATGATGGCAGTAGGTTTTGGACAAACAGCACAGGCCGCTACGAAGACCGTGAGCTACAACATTACGTTTGTTGATCCGGGATCTGGACTCAACCCCCACGTGATTACCATCACCCGTACCGGCGACACGCCTTTCGATGGCTCGAATACGACGACGTACACCATCAATGTCAACAACAACACCCTCGGGAACTCTGGCACCTCCGCCTACTACTCGGTCATGCTCGCCGACGGTTTCCAGCTCAGCATTTCGTGGAGTGCAGGAAGCAACGTCACGTTAATGAGCAACACTTTCAGACCCGGAAGCGGCAAGAGCATCAAATGCAGCGTCGTAACCAATCCCAACGACTACTACTATGTCACGAATCTCAAGATAAGAGGAATGGAAGGCGTTTGGAGTAATACGAACTATGACTATCAGTGGCACTTCGGACAATCTGAAACCACCCAATATTCCTTTGGAGGGTTCACTGTCACCTATACAGACTACCCGTCTCTCAGCATCTTCGGGTCAGCTGGTAATAATGCATACAAAATCACGAATAAATACGAATTGCAACACCTTGCCAACTATGTGAACAACGGCAGGAACAACTGCGGAGGCCTCACCTTCATCCAGACAAAAGACATTACCGGTGACGACAGCTATACGCCCATCGGCTTTTCCTATGATAATCCTAACAACGCCCCCTTCAGTGGCACCTACGACGGCATGGGTTACACACTCTCAGGCATCACCGTCAACCGTCTCGGCCCAGGCGATGAGAACACTCAAGTCGGCCTCTTTGGCTATATATCTAGCGCCACTATCAAGAATATCGTCCTCACCAATAGTACCTTCAACGGCTCTGAACACACAGGCGGCATCGTGGGCTACAACTTCCAAGGTGTCGTGAGCAACTGTCGTGTAACGAGCTCCGTCCACGTCAACGCCGGAATCAGCAATGCCCACGATCACGGCGGCATCACAGGTGCGAGCTACGGTGGCTTTTGCAAGGTAAAAGGCTGCATCAGCGCTGCTGTCGTCAGCCGTAACGGCATGAACGACTGCAATGGCTACGGTGGCATCACCGGAACAGTATACCAGGGCGCCCACGTAGAAGACTGTCTCTATATCGGCAACTACGTCAGTGGCAACACATGCAGCGGCGCCATCGTAGGCTGCAACGATAGTGGAGCTCATAACTTCTTCAACAACTATTACACCAATATCAACCTTGGCGGTGTGGACGGCAACGATGAGAACGGAGCCCGCCGCGCACGTATAATAACCCTGGGTGAAAACGTCATTTTTTCAGACAACGAGAAAGTCTACGATGTCAGCGGTCTCACCGCCATCGGCACTAACCCTGCCGCGGGTTATGTTTGTGGCGCCTTGCGTACCAGCGACGGCACCGTATACTGCGGCGCCAACCAGACGGTAAACTGCGGTAACACCTTAGGCAGCTTGTCGACAGGTTACATCGCTGTTTACAGCTCCACAAACGGCGGCTATTTCAATGATAAAAAACTCACCATGCCTGACGCCGACGTCAACATCAGCGTCACAGTCACCGACGTATGGGGTGTCAGCGCATCGCCTGCCGCCGACGGCTCAGAGGATTATCCTTACACCATCACCAACACTGATGGTCTCAACCTGCTCGCCAAGATGGTGAACGGCACCGACGGCTATACCACCAACACCTTCAGTGGCAAGTTCTTCAAGTTGGCCAACGACATCGCTTACATCTATACTTCTAATTGGAACGCCACCTCAAACATGGAAAACAATTATACGGTTATCGGCGACGAAACCCATACCTTCGAAGGCACCTTCGACGGCTACAACAATACCATCGGCGGCATCCGTTATAGAGAATCCTTTGACCATGGATACAGAGGCCTTTTCGGTCGTCTGGGAAATGGCTGCACCATAAAAAACCTGACCCTTGCCAACACCCGTATCAGCGGCAAGGAATATACAGGCGGCATTGCGGGCAAAACCGATTCCGGATCCAAAATAGAAAACTGCACCGTGGCTAACGATGTTGACGTCAACTATGCTTCGAGCGGTAGTTATCATGGTGGCATTGCGGGCAATAATGAAGGCATCATCAATGAATGCCTCTGTAGAGCAATACTCACCCTTAACACTGCATTGTCACTCAACTATTATGGCGGCATCGCGGGTCAAAACTACGGCACCATAAGCAACTGCATCGCATGGGGCGTTACAATACCTATACTGCAAAATAGCGGCATTATCACAGGCTATAACAACGGCAGCCTCGTTGAAAACTACTACCACGACTGCGCCAAGGGCAGTTTCACCGACAATATCGGCTGCGAAAACGGCGACTGCGACGGAGCGCGCGGCGTGTACAGCGTCACAACATCGAGCAACGTGACAGCTACCGGTGACAAGTTGGTAGATGTAGGCGGTGAAGATTACTATATTGCAGGCATCACCATGGTCACCCTCACCAGCGAGCCGCTAGCGACAGGCTACAAATACCATTATGCATACAGCTTCCCTGGATCATCCGACAACTATATTAATGTCAATACCTTCTTGATGCCTTCAGGTGACACAGAGGTGGCATCGATAATATGCCGCACTATTGAAGTGACGGGCTACGGAAACGGCAACGATAAATGGGTATTCATCGCCTCGCTTTCAGCCAACCCTCAGGCAATTGTAGATGTTGAAGGTCTTTTAGGAACAGTGGTCACTTACTCCCCCTTAACATACGACTTCGACCTCTACCGCTTGAATCCATACAGCATGATGTGGGAAAACTATCAGCTACATAAATACGACTTTATCAGTTTAATAAACGGCAAAGGCTACCTTTACGCCACCAAGGAAACAAAGACCATCGCCTTCCAGGAACCGTTTGTCAGTGGGAGCTTAAAAGACGTGCCACTTGAGCAAGGCTGGAATCTCGTTGGCAACCCGTTTATAGCGGATGCATACGTCAACAGGGCTTTCTACAGGATGAACGCTGAAGGCACAGGCATCGAGCCAGTGGTTGCCAATTTCGATGAATATGTGCCTACAAAAATTCCAGCTTGCACCGGCATTGTGGTTTATGCTGAGACGTCTGATGAGACAGTCAATTTCATCAAAGACGTTCCATTTACCGCGACTAACGGCCAGGGTCATCTCACTATCGCGTTAACTCAGGCCGACTCACGCGACAATTCAACGCTCGACAAGGCTATAGTGAACTTCAACGAAGGCGGACAGCTCGGTAAGTTCTACTTCGGCGAACAAAACGCCAACATTTACATTCCGCGCAATCATGATGAGTATGCCATTATACATTCAGATCGTCGCAGTGATGTCGATGTGTATTTCAAGGCAAAAGAATTTGGCTATTACACAATCAGCTTTGCAAGTGAAAACACCGATATCAGTGGTATTCAACTCATCGATTTATTCACTAACGACATCATCGATTTGAGTGAGAATTCTTCATATACCTTCACAGGATCGCCTGCCGACAGGGCTGCGAGATTTAAGCTTGTATTCTCCAGCACTTCAGGAGAAAACGACACTTTCGCCTATCAAAACGGTGACGACATAATTATTGACGGAGAAGGTGAGCTGCAGGTGTACGACGTTATGGGACGCAAGGCTATAACCCAAATGGTTAACGGTGTTGAAACAATCGCAAAACCTGAGCCTACAGGCGTTTATATTTTCAAATTGAACGGAATGACACAGAAAATTGTCATAAGATAGTTTATGGTACACGTAAAGTAAAAATCTGTACACGCAGAATAAAGCTTTGTTTGCGACCAATAACGAAAAATACATACCTTATTACATATGACGACATTTCAAATAATTGGAGTGATTTTTATGGCGGTTTGCGCCGTAGGCATATTTATTGCAAGCAAAACAATGAACAAAAAATAACTTATTAACTAACAAAAATCTTACAAAAGAAAACGAGGGGCCGAATTGAAAATTCGGCCCCTCGTTATTTAGGCTTTAAACTTAAAGCGCTTATTTCACTATCTTTTTAACAATGGTATTGCCATCGCTGTTGATGCCGTGAACGATGTAGATGCCGCTGCTCAGCTCGTTGAGCTCCACACTGCCGAGTTTCTGTCCGGCGAGGTTGTAGATGGCTTTTACTGTGACTATTTCCTCTGAAGTGACCTCGGGAACGGAAGTTACTGAAATGAACACATAATCGTCACCGGTAGGGGTGAGGGCGTAGCCCGATTCGCAGTCCTCGTGTACAGCTGTGAGACGGTAAATGAAGTCGCCCAAACCAGGTGCATCGAAATACTGAGTCTCGGTGCCGTCTATCTCAATCACCTCTTTGGCGTCTTGGCGATAGAGATGATAGTGCAGAGGCTGGTCAGCAGGAGCATTCCAAGAAATCAATACTCCGTATTCCATGGTTTGCATATCGTAAATATATTCGCCTTTGAGTGAGGTCGGAGCCTCGCATGGGGTAGGTGGAGTAGGTGGGGTGACGGTACCCATCTCGCCGTTCTGGCCTATGTTTTGTCCGTAAAGACCGCCCGGACCTCCTGTGACTGAACCCGTTGCGTCAATCCAAGCTATGATGTTCTGTCCGCCGTGATAGCCAGAGGTGTTCTTGTCGCCTGTTTTGTCGTATACGTTGCTGCACATGGTGGTTGTCCACAATGGTGTGAAGTTCATGTCATAACCTTGGGCTTCCACTGATGATGCCGTGCTATTCGCGGCAATACCTCTGTGATATATCACAGAGAAACCTCCGCCATACTCAAAAGCGTTAACACGGGCGCCTCCCGATGGGATAGTACCGCTGTCATACACAAGGCGGCCTTCATTCCACAGACGCTCGCCTGTGGTGGTGATGCGGTTGACAAATATCTTGCTTTCTGTCTGGTAAGCAGCGTCGGTTTGCTCGAATGATATGATCAGGTCGTGGCTGACAGGGTCGACTGTGCCGTATGCGCCAGTGTAGAAATTGTATGAGTCAATGCTATGTACTGGAGTACCGTTAGGGTCGCTAAAGGTGTTGGCTCCATTCTCGTTGAAGTGGAATACATAGGTATTGAAGGCTTCGCCGAAAGCTGAATGCCAAATGTAGACGTAGCCACCGCCCAAACCATCCGGCACCACATAGTGTACGTAGCTGCCGCCTACTGTCTGGTCGGCCATGAGCTGTTCGTCCTGTGACAAAACCGAGCCGTCTACGTTATATCCTTTAACCCAGATTGATTTGGTGTAGTAGTAGCTGTATGCCCAATTTTCTTTTTCATACACCACAAACACTCCGTTGTTGGCAGCGGGAAGCAATTTGCCGAATGTGCATGAAGCCTGGGTGTCGCTGATTGTGATCAAAGGGTTCAGTGTGCCGTCGGCGTTGATATATTGCAGGTATGAGAAACTCAAGTCGGTGCCAAGTGCCCAAACTCCGCCGTCTTCGCCTGCCATAAGCTCAGTGCGTGAATTGCCGAAACCGTCGAAAAGCAACACGCCGGCTTCACCCCATGGGAATGTGCCGTCGGCATTGATTCTCACGGCAAAGCTCTGATTGTCTTCTCCAACTTGTGCAGCAAAGCAACTGACCACGCCGCCATCGGTGGTTGCAGCCATGGCAAAGCCTTGTGACCATGATGGGAACTGCTGACCGCTGATGTGTATGCCGTCGGCGTCCCATTGCGGCTCGCCTGCAAAGTTGACGCGCTGTAATGTCGGTGACCATCCGTTGCCGCCTACAAAGCTGCACCATTGAAAATAGGTGTCGCCTGAGATAGGGTCGGTGGAGATGTATAACTCACCTGCATCAGGCGAAGTGTTGGCCAGATAATTGTTGTTTACAGGGTCGTTGACCCACTGTGCCTGCAGCGTTACAAATGCTGCTAAAGCGATGATACTGAGTAATAATTTTTTCATATTTTTAAAACTTTAAATCATTAATACCTTTTTACTATTTTCTGATTATCTTTTTTGTCGTTGTTTTACCGCTTTGCGTCACACCTTTTACGATATACACTCCCTGATTCAACTCGTCGATGTTTCTCGTTTTGAGAACCTGTCCGCTGATGTTGTAAATGGCGACTATATCGACTATTTCTTCGAATTCGGTTTCCGGAACTGACAAATAATCCGGAATCTCAATAATCAGGTAATCGTTGCCATCTACTGTATTGGCAAACTCGGATTCCATGTCTTCGTACACTGCCGTGAGCTGATACTTATAGGTGCCTGGAGCCGGCTCGTCGTAGTATGATGTCTGGTCGACATCAATCTCTATAATTTCTGTCGGACCATCGTCAAGCAGCTGGCGATAGAGGTTATAGTGTAAGCAAACGTAACCCGGAGCATCCCATGTAAGCATGGCGCCGTATGATGAAGTGGTTTCATTGAATACGCTGCTGCCGTCGAAATTATCGGGTGCATAGCAGCAGGGGGGTGGCGGTGGTGGAAGAGGAGTGATCTCACCTAAAGCTCCGGCCCAGTCGATGTTCTGTCCGTAGAGACCTCCTGTGTCACGGTTTATCCATGCTATTATGTCTTGTCCCCATTGGTATTTAGATGTGTTATCACTTATGGTTTTGTCGTAGCTGGTCGAGCTTATGGTGGTGTTCCATACCGGTTCGTTGTCAATGTCGTAGCCCACAGCCTCGATGCGACCTTGTCCGGTGCCGTAAATCACTACAAATCCGCTAGTCTCATCTATGGCATCGACTCTGATGTTGTTATACGAAACGCCTGTGTAGTCGGCTACAAGAAGACCTTCGCCCAGCAACACTTCTCCGGTCTCGGTGATGCGGTTGACATAGATTCGGTGTTGAGACTGAGTGTAGGCGTCCTTTTGGATATAGGCGATTATGACGTCGTTAGTATTTAGGTCGACAGTGGCATATGCGTTGGTGTAATAATTGCTGTAATCTGGAGTGTGCACGGCTACGCCGTTTGGATTAGTGATGGTAGGGGTTCCAGTGGCATCGAAATGTGTGACATAAGTGTTATACACTCCGCCTATGGCGTTGTGGAAATGATACACATAGGCGCCTCCACGCTGATCCGGGATGGCGTAGTGTATGTAACTTGCACCTATGGTCTGCAAGCCGAACAACAGGGTTTCCGGAACTATTTGCTCGCCGTTTTGTTGTAACCGGCCACGTAGATTTCCTTGATGTAATTGCTGTAGCCTTGGATTGTCTGCTTGGCATATACCACGAAGACGCCGTTTTCTGCCGGAATAAGCTTGCCATTGGTACACTTTTTCGTCGGATCGCTTATGGTTATTTTGGGTCTCAAAGTGCCGTCCGGATTGATATATTGCAGGTATGATATGTCCATGTCGGTGCCCAAGGCCCACAAACCGCTGTCGTGGTTATAGTAATAGGTGCTAAGCAGTTCGGAACGGCCTCCGCCTTCACCGTCGAAGAGCATTATGCCGTATTCGCCCCAGGCGAAAGTACCGTCTTCGTTAATCTTGACAGCCCAGTGATGTGCGTCGCCTGTGCGGAACATGCTCACCACACCGTCTTCCACAGCAGCTAAGGCATAGCCTGGCGACCAGGTGGCAAGGTTAGGGGTGGTGATGTGTATACCCTCGGTGTCCCATTGAGGCACGCCATCCTTGTTGAGACGCTGAATCCAGGGTGACCAGCCGTTGTCGGCGGCATATAGCCATTGGATGTAGGTGTCTTGCGGATAAATGTTGTTGGAAATCAAAATCTCGCCAGCTCCCGAATCGCAATTTGCGATGAAAGTGTTAACCGCGGGATTGTCTGTCCATTGTGCGTTAACGGAAAACGCGATAGCCAAAGCAACCAACAGTATGTTGAGTCTTTTCATGCTAGTAGTGTTTAGTCAACGCAAAGATACGAAATAAAAATTAAATAAACAAGAAAAAACCGTCATTTTTTGAAATGACGGTTTTTTCTTAGTCTTTAGAGAACTACTAACGACTAGCGACTAAAGACTAAAGACTTATTTAATGTTCGGCTCTTCCAGGCCGAGGTGTTTCTTCTTGTCAACAACCTTGAGGTAGAGACCGATGAGCAATGCGGCGATGCCGAGGCAAGCCAGCATTATGAGAGCCCACTTGTAATCGAGAGCGAGCGGGTCGGTCACTCCTTCGTTGGTTCTGTCGAGAACCTTACCGATGAGAAGTGGGAACAGCCACAGACCGATGTTCTGAATCCAGAAAATCAAAGCGTAAGCTGAACCGATAATCTTCTCGTCGACGAGCTTCGGAACGCTTGGCCACAAAGCTGCAGGAACGAGTGAGAATGAGGCTCCGAGCACCAGGATTGTGACGTAAGCCACGATTGTGCCGCCGGCTGCATTACCCTTGAACATTGGCAGTATGAATGCGAATGTCAAGTGGCAGACAACCAGGAGGATAGAACCGATCATAAGCATTGAAGCGGCTTTACCTTTATGGTCGACGTAGTTGCCGAGTATAGGAGTGATGGCCACTGCCAGGAGCGGGAACACTGCGAAAATTGTCTCAGCTGTGCCACGCATGTAACCCATGTAGCAGTAAACTACGAGAGCCACCACTGCCAGACCCATCAAACCAAATTTGAGACCTTTGTTGGTCTTGATGAAGTTGCTTGCGAATGAGCAGATAGCCACGAGCAGCATAACGATGTACTGGACTATGGTCACTGAGCTGCCACCCCAGAATGTTGACGGGTCAGCCTCTACAAGTGTGAGGTTGCACTGCAGCATGTTGACAGCATATTTCTGGAATGGGAAGATTGCTGAGTAATAAAGCACGCAGAGCAAAGCGACGAGCCAGAATCCGAGGCTTGATAAAATCTTGCCGATATCGGAAACTTTAAATGGGTCGTCTTTCTCTTCTGCTTCACCTGTCTGAGCGTCGAGTTTCTTGTCCATGAAGAAGTAAACCACGAACATGATGAGGGCGATGCAGAGAAGCACAATGCCGAATGCCACTGAACGGCTGACGTTGATGGTGCCGCCGAGCTTTGCAAAGTAAGGTGAGAAAATCATGCAGGTGGCCACGCCCAAACGTGCCAATGCCATTTCTGAACCCATTGCCAATGCAGTTTCACGGCCCTTGAACCATTTCACTATACCGCGGCTGACGGTGATACCAGCCATTTCAGCGCCGCAGCCGAAGAACATGAAGCCTATGCCTGCGAGTTTTGCTGAAGCCGGCATGCCTCTGTAGAACGGAGAGACGCCAAGCCAGTCGAATAACGGGATGTAGTTGAGGTTTTCGGTGAACCATTTTTCAAGACCGCTGCCCATGAAGCTCTCGCTGATGGCGTAATACTTGATCAAACCGCCGAAGAGCATCACAGCGCCTGACAACACTGCGGTGAAACGGACACCCATCTTGTCGAGGATGATACCTGCGAAGATGAGGAAGAACACAAACACGTTGAGGAAAGTCTCAGAACCCTGCATGGTTCCAAATGCTGTGCTGTCCCAACCGCGTTCGGTCCACATCAGGTGTTTGATAGGGGACAGGATGTCCATGAAGATGTAGGCGCAGAACATTGCCAACGCCAACAGCAGCAACGCAGTCCATCTCATGGCCGGGTTGTCGCGTAAAGTTTGAATTTTTTCTGTCATAATATAAACTTTTAACTTTAAAACACTCTAAATCTAAACTATTCAGTCGGGAGTTGGATGACTTCCTTGTTCCAGCCCTTCAGCACTTCTTTCATGAAATCGGCTATGCTCTGAGGAGTGATGGTCTTGACAATGCCGTCAAACTCGTCGACAATGTTGATGCCGTCTTCGTTGTAAGTCTGGATGGCTGTTGACCAGAAACCGTTCTCTTCAAGGCGCTCGCTGCGTTTCTTGTAGAGGTTCTCGATGACTTTGGTCAGATCTTCCTGTGCCGGACCGTTCTGAGCTATGTCGTTCAAGCCGTCCTGAACCTTGTTGAGAAGCTTCTCGTACATAGGAAGGTTGGTCTCGAAGGCGATGAGGAACAGGTAGCTGTCTTTAGGCTTGTCGGTGATCTGTCCGAGTGTGCTGACGCCGTATGTGCCGCCTTCTTCCTCACGGATGGTGCGGGTGTAGTAGATATCCATCACCTCGCTGAGAGCGTCCATGTAAATCTCATTGCGGTAGCTGTAATCCATATTGCCGTTGATGACTCTGTAGATGGTAACCTTAGGGTTCTGCATCTCCTTGGTGTAGTGGCAAATGTTGTCGTTGTCAGGGATACCGAGACCGACGTCCTTCCAATTATCCTTGCGTTTGTTCTTCTTGAGTGAAGCCAGATACTGTTCAACCAATGGCTTGAAAGCATCTTCGTCAATGTTACCCACGAAGTAGAATGTGAAGTTGTTCGGATCGCTGAAGAGATCTTTGTACATCTGCATGGCCTTGGCATAGTCGATGTTTTCAAGGTCGGCCACCTTGGTTCTCATGCGAAGCGGATGGTTGTTGTACAAAACTTTCATCAATGAGTCTGAGAAGGTTGTCATTGGGTTGAGCTCCTGATTCTCAAGGGCTGCCTTGGTGCGGTTGATGTACGACTGGAATGCCTCTTCGTCGGCGCGAGGAGATGTGAAGTACAGGTATACGAGCTGCATCAGGGTCTCGAGATCCTTAGGTGAGCAGCTGCCACTCATGCCTTCGTAGTAGTTTGAGATGTAAGGTGAAACGTGCACCTTCTTGCCTGCGAGCACCTTCGGGAGGTCGGTGGCGCTGAATTCACCAACTCCGCCAATGGTGATGAGCTCCGGCAGAGCTTTGAGGGTGACGAAGTCTTCCTGCTTGAGGGCTGAGATGCCGCCCCAACTCTTGGCTGAGAAACGAATCTCATCTTCCTTGAAGTTGGTCTTCTTGTAGATGACCTTCATGCCGTTGCTGAGTGTGAGCTCTTTGGCTTCGAATGCCGGATAGTCGGCTTCTTTCTTGATTTTGCCAGGTTTTGGCATATTGGCGACTATAGGACCGTCGAACACTTTTTCCTGATAAGGCTCTACTTCCTGAGCGTTGGCTGTCTCGTAAATCTTCAGGATTTCAGCCTCTGTCGGCAATGTTTCGCCTTCTTTCTTAGGGGCTGTCACCATGATGACGAGGTTGTCGTCGTGAACGAGTTGCTGAGCAATCATATTGATGATTTGCAGAGGAAGATTAGGCATAATGTTCTGATACAGAGCATATTCTGTTTCGATGCCCATCATAGGCTCGTTGCTGAGGAAGTTTTCGAGGCATTCACTGACATACTTGCTGTTTTCAGTGTTGTTTCTTTCATTATACTGACTTTCAATCTGTTTCATAAAGTCGGCTTTCGCTCTCTCGTATTCCGAGTCGGTGAATCCGTAAAGCTGCATGCGCTTGTTTTCTGTAACAAGGGCTGTTAATGCCTCTTCAATGCCGGCGGCGTCTTTCGCCATTGCCATGCTGGTCCATGAGTCCTCGGTTGGGGCGATGTAATAGTTTGAATAGTAGCTATAACCGTAAACATACGGAGGATTGGCTTTCTGTGTGAGCTCACGCAGACGGTTGATCTGCATTGTGGTGATGAGCGAGAGGGCATACTGTGACATCCAGTAGTTGAGGTCGTTCTTCAGTGAGTCAGGGGTGGCCTCTGTCTTGTAGAACAAGCAGACTTCGTAGCTGGTCTCCTCCGGGTCTGAACCGATGGCGACTATAGGCTCTACGTTGTCTTCAATCATGAAGCGTGGTCTCGGAGCCGGGTCGACCGGGGCTTTGATGTCGGCAAACATCTCTTTGATGCGGGCTTCAATGGCGTCGACGTCAATGTCACCGACTATGATAAGACCCTGGAGGTCAGGACGATACCATTTGTGATAGTAATCGCGCAATGTCTGATATTCGAAATTGGCAACCACTTCCGGCAGACCGCCTGGCAGACGGTTGGCATAAGGGCTGTTGGGATACATGACAGGAAGAACTTCCTTCATTATGCGCTCGCTGGCGTCTTCGCGTGTGCGGAGCTCTTCGAGTATGACGCCGCGCTCGTTGTCGATTTCGGCTTCCTCAAGGGCGATGAAGCTTGACCAGTCGTGGAGTATGAGCAGGCAGGTGTCGACAAGACCTGGAAGGTCGGTTGGGACGTTGGTCACCATGTAGACTGTCTGGTCTATGCCTGTGCCGGCGTTGAGGTTTTCACCGAACTTAATACCGCGGCTCTGCAGATATTCACGGAGCATCATACCTGGAAGGTTGGTGGTTCCGTTGAAAGCCATGTGCTCAAGGAAGTGAGCAAGACCGCGCTGGCTTTCCTCTTCGAGTACTGAACCAACTTTCTGTGCGATGTAGAAGTCAGCACGCTGGGCTGGTTTCTCGTTGTGACGGATGTAGTAAGTCATGCCGTTGTCCAATTTTCCGATTCTCACGTTTGGATCAACAGGGCAGGGCTGCACCATTTGGGCGAAGCCGGTCACTGCCATTGTGGCAATGAACAATACCGATAAGATTAACTTTTTCATTTTTTTATTAATTAAATTTTAAATCATTAGACTTCAAAACTAATATAGATGAATCACGTATTTCTCAACAAAATAAGGCTCTTCGTACCATTTGCTGATAGGGGTTGACTTGCGTTTCCAGTTTTTAGGCACGTTGCGCAGCTCTTCCTCTATGTCGCCGCCTTTCAGATACAAGATGCCACCGGCTTCAATGTCGTTGGTGATGCGGAGCTTGTTGTTGCACCATTTTACAAAGTCGGGGAGTTGCGTCACCGCTCGGCTCACTATCACGTCGAACTTCTCCCTGATGTTCTCGGCTCTTTCCTGGACGGCTGTCACATTCTGAAGGCCAAGCTGTTCCTTCACATCCTGAACCACCTTGATTTTTTTGCCTATGCTGTCCACAAGCAGGAAGTCGGTCATTGGGAACATGATTGCCAGCGGAATGCCAGGAAAGCCTCCGCCTGTGCCTATGTCTATGACTTTCATACCCGGAAGAAGCTCGAAATACTTGGCTATGGCAAGGGAATGCAGTACGTGATGCTCGTAGAAATTGTCCATATCCTTGCGTGAGATGAGGTTGATTTTACTGTTCCAATCCTCATAAAGGGGCGCAAGTTTCTCGTACTGGGCCATCTGAGCGTCTGTCAGAGATGGGAAGTATCGTTTTATAATCTGAGAATTCATTTTTATGATTCACACATAAGCGTGCAAAATTAAGAAAAAATATGAAAAATTCATATTTAAATGCAAGATTTTTGTAATTTTACACGTTCTTAAAAGCAATTATGGCGAAATTTTTCAGATATTTCATCAGTATAATATTGATAATCAGCAGTGTCCCTATGCTTTCGCAAAACAAGCAGAGAAGCAAGGACGCTCTAGATTATATTGAGAGATACAAGGATGTCGCCATGACCGAAATGGTGAAATATAAAATCCCGGCATCCATCACTCTGGCTCAGGGTATGCTGGAGTCTGGAAACGGCAAGAGCAAACTGGCCCGTCAGGGTAACAATCACTTCGGAATCAAATGCCATAACGATTGGAAGGGCAAGACCATGCGTATGGACGACGATGCTCCGAAAGAGTGTTTCAGGGTGTATAAAAACGCCGAGGAGTCATATCGTGACCACTCTAAATTTTTGAGTAACAGCTCCCGTTACGCATCACTGTTCGACTTGAAAATCACCGACTACAAAGGCTGGGCCAGAGGGCTTAAAAAAGCCGGCTACGCCACCTTGCCGACTTATGCCAACGTCTTGATAAACAATATAGAAACCTACGAGTTGTACAAGTACGACCAGATGGTTGTCAAGGGGAAGTTCAAGCCGAAGAAACACAAGGCCGAAAAGAAGGCGGAGGAGCCTAAAAAGCAGGAGACTAAGCCCGAAAAGCCAAAGAAAACCAAGACACCTAAAGCCGCCCCGGTGAAAGCGTCTCCGGTGAAAGCCAATGCCGGCAACTACTCAATTCCGGTGCTGGCCGACTGTAAGGTGGTGGAAATGACCGACGACCACCATTATATCCGCGAGAATTTCGGAGTTAAGTTCATATTCACTAAAAAAGGCGACAATGTGAAGACTCTGGCTAAGGAGTTGAGAATGGCTGAATATCAGCTTGTTAAGTATAATAATATCAGCCCTAACGCCACTTTCTCTGAAGGTGAAGTGCTCTACATCGGGCCTAAGCGCCGTCGCGCCGCGGCAGGTTACAACAAGCACGTGATACAGAAGGGTGAAACCCTGCGTTATGTGTCGAAACTCTACGCTGTGAAACTTGACCGGCTGTTTAAGATGAACGGCCTTGACGAAAATTCAATATTGTCAGTGGGGCAGGAGATCAGACTCCGTTAGCTTGAAAGACTACAGCTCGGGTTTGAGGTATTTGGCTGTGTAGCCTATAGCTTTTTTGACTATCTCTTCGGGTGTGCCTTCGCAAAGGATTTGACCGCCGCGCTCTCCTCCCTCAGGACCCATATCTATTATGTAATCCGCCATTTTGATGACGTCCATGTTGTGCTCTATTATGAGCACTGTATTGCCTTTGTCGACCAGCTTGTTAAGCACTTCCATCAGCACTTTGATATCGTCGAAGTGCAGTCCGGTGGTAGGCTCGTCGAGTATGTACAAGGTGCGACCGGTGTCGCGTTTGGCCAGTTCGGTAGCCAGTTTCACTCGCTGTGCTTCGCCTCCGGAAAGGGTGGTGGAAGGCTGGCCGAGAGTGACATAACCCAGACCTACATCCTGTAAGGTCTTGATCTTCGGGAGTATGTTCGGGAAATTCTGGAAGAATGTCACAGCCTCGTCAATGGTGAGGTTGAGTACGTCGTTGATAGACTTGCCCTTGAAGCGGACCTCGAGGGTTTCGCGGTTGTAGCGCTTGCCCTGGCAGGTCTCGCACTGCACCTGAACGTCGGGCAGGAAGTTCATCTCTATGACTCTGACGCCTGCGCCCTGACAGGTCTCGCAGCGGCCACCCTTGACGTTAAACGAGAAGCGTCCCGACTTGTAGCCGCGGATTTTCGATTCGGGCAGCTCGCCGTACAGCTTGCGGATTTCGTCGAAAACCTTGGTGTAAGTGGCTGGGTTGGAACGTGGGGTCTTGCCTATGGGAGCCTGGTCAATCTCTATGACTTTGTCAATAAATTCGAGGCCTTCGATACGGTCGTATGGCAAAGGGTTCTTCTCCGAGCGGTAGAAATGCTTGCTCAGAATGGGGTAGAGGGTCTCATTGATGAGGGACGACTTGCCCGAGCCTGAAACGCCTGTCACGCACACCATCACGCCAAGTGGCAGGTCGAGAGTGACGTTTTTAAGGTTGTGTCCGTTGGCGTTATATAATATAAGGTGTTGCCCCTCGATAGGTTTGCGGCGTGTGGCTGGCACAGAGATGCGTTTTTTTCCTCTGAGGTAGTCGCAGGTGAGGCCTTTGCCATGAATGGCTTCAGCCGGACTGCCCTGAAACACCAGCTCGCCTCCGTTGACGCCTGCGCCAGGACCAATGTCGATAATGTGATCGGCGGCGAGCATGGTGTCTTTGTCATGCTCCACCACTATTATGCTGTTGCCAATGTCCCTGAGCTCCTTCAACGATTCAATCAGCCGGTGGTTGTCGCGCTGATGCAAACCTATGGAAGGCTCGTCGAGTATGTACAGAATGCCTGTCAGTTGTGAGCCTATCTGAGTGGCCAGCCTGATGCGCTGGGCCTCTCCTCCCGACAAGCTCTTTGCCGGACGGTTCATATTCAGATAGTCTATGCCGACATTCAGCAAAAAACTGAGTCTTTTCTTGATTTCTATGAGGATGTCGTGAGCAATCTCCTTCTGCTTGTCGTCCAGATGGTTCGGCAGATCGTCAATCCATTGTGTGAGAGAGTTGACGTCCATGTCGGCAACCTCGGCTATGTTTTTGCCGTTGAGACGGAAATAGAGAGCCTCTTTTTTGAGCCTTTGTCCATGACACTCAGGGCATTCCGACTCGTTCATGAAGCTGCTGGCCCATTTCATGATGGAGGCCGGAGCGTTGTCCTCGCTCTGCTTCTTGATGACGTTGACTATGCCTTCGAAAGGCATGGAATAGGTGGATTTTGTGCCCAGATACTCCTTGCTGACGGTAAACGATTCACTGCTGCCGTAGAGTATGATGCTCAAAGCGTTTTCTGAAAACTCGCTGATGGGGGTGTCGAGGGTGAATCCGTAGCGCATGCCTATGGCCTCAAGCTGGTTGAACACCCAGTTGTTCTTGTATTCACCGAGAGGAGCCAAGCCTCCTTTTCGCAGGCTCAGGCTTGGGTCGGGAATGATTTTGTGCATGTCGACTGTAACTATGGTGCCCAGACCGTTGCACTTTGGACATGCTCCGTATGGTGAGTTGAAACTGAACATGTTAGGCTCCGGATCCTGATAGGCTATGCCGGTAGTCGGGCACATGAGCAGCTTGCTGAAATAGCGCACCTCGCTGCTGCCTTCCTCTTGAATCAGAAGCATGTTCTTGCCTCTGCGGAAGGCCGTCTCGACCGACTTCACTATGCGGTCCCTTATGCCTTCGTTTATCAGCAGGCGGTCGACAACTATCTCAATGTCGTGGGTCTTGTAGCGGTCCAACTGCATGCCGAAAGTTATCTCGCGAATCTCTCCGTCCACACGGACTTTGATGTAACCCTGCTGGCGAATCTGTTCGAACAGCTCTCTGTAATGTCCTTTTCGGCCTCTCACCACAGGAGCCAGAATGTTGACTTTTCTGTCTTTATAATGCTCCAAAATCATAGTGGTGATTTGCTCTTCGGAATAGCGTACCATCTTCTCGCCAGTGTTGTACGAGTATGGCTCGGCTGCACGGGCATACAGAAGCCTCAGGAAGTCGTATATCTCGGTGATTGTGCCCACAGTTGAGCGCGGGTTGCGGTTCACCGATTTCTGTTCAATGCTGATAACGGGGGAGAGTCCACGGATTTCGTCCACGTCGGGACGTTCCATGCTGCCGATATACTGGCGCGCGTATGCCGAAAACGACTCCATATAGCGTCGCTGGCCTTCGGCATAAATTGTCTCGAAGGCCAACGACGATTTGCCGGAGCCGCTCAAGCCTGTCACTACGACCAGCTTGTCTCGCGGAATGCGCAAGTCAATGTTTTTCAGATTGTTCTCACGCGCACCGTAAATCTCTATAAACTCGTCCTCGTGCCAGATCACAGATGAACTACCTCTCCGTATGCTGCGGCTGCAGCCTCCATGATGGCTTCCGACATGGTCGGATGCGGGAATATGTTTTCAATGATGTCGCGTCCTGTGGCTCCGAGCTCGCGTGCCAGCACTGCACCGGCCACCATCTCGGTGACGTTATCGCCAACCATGTGGCAGCCCAACCATTTGTTGGTCTTGGCGTCAAACACCACTTTCACGAAACCGTCTTTGTTGCCTGCTGCAGCGGCTTTACCCGATGCTGTGAACGGGAATTTGCCGACCTTCACCTCGTAGCCGGCTGCTATGGCCTTCGCTTCGCTCAGGCCGACTGAAGCCACCTCGGGAGTGATGTAGGTACATCCAGGGATATTGTTGTAGTTCAATGGTTTAGGATCCATACCGCAGAACTTCTCAACGCAGATGATAGCCTCGTGCGAAGCCTTGTGGGCCAAAGCCGGACCGTGAACTATATCGCCTATGGCGTAGACGCCAGGGACGTTGGTTCTGTAATAATCGTCAACTGTAATTTTGCCTCTCTCGTTGGCTATGCCGAGGTTTTCAAGGCCGAGGTTTTCGAGGTTGGTCTGTACGCCAACAGCTGAAAGCACTATGTCAGCCTCAACCACTTTGTCACCCTTCTTGGTGTTGATGGTGCAGACGCATTTCTCGCCAGTGGTGTCAACATTGGTGACCGAAGCCTCTGTCATGACTGTCATCTTCATCTTCTTGAAGCAGCGCTCCACCTGTTTTGAAACTTCCTCGTCCTCGTTAGGAACCACGTTAGGCAGGAACTCCACCAGAGTCACCTTCACACCCATAGAGGTGAAGAAGAATGCGAACTCCGAGCCTATGGCGCCAGAACCGACAACCACCATGGTCTCCGGCAGTTTGTCCAACACCAGAGCCTGACGGTAGCTGATGATGCGTTTGCCGTCTATAGGCATAGCTGGAAGCTGACGTACGCGTGAGCCTGTGGCGAGAATGATGTGGTCGGCCTCGTATTCTGTCTCAACGCCTTCAGCGTCAACAACCTTCACTGTCTTGTTGGCTGTGAGCGAGCCGAATCCGGCTATCAGCTCAACGTTGTTCTTCTTGAAGAGGTACTGAACGCCTTTGCTCATGCCGTCGGCAACAGCACGGCTGCGGGCCACTACAGCCTCCATGTCAGGATGCACTTCTCCTTCGAACTTAATGCCGTAGTTTTCAGCGTGTTGCATATAAGTGTAGACAGCTGCGCTCTTCAGCAAAGCCTTGGTCGGGATGCAGCCCCAGTTGAGACATGTGCCGCCGATTTCTGATCTCTCGACAACAGCGACCTTTTTTCCGAGCTGTGAAGCTCTGATGGCAGCCACGTATCCGCCAGGACCGCTGCCTATGACAATAACATCGTACTTCATGATAATCAATAGTTTATGTTTATTTTAAATTAATCTTCAAAAATCTGAAAATCGACGGGCGAAATTACAAAAAATTTTGTTATCTTTGCAACATTGTTAGTGAAGACTTTTTCTTCATGTTAATATGGCCGGGAGCCTCCCGACTTAATTGTTACACACAAAATTTATTGTATTATGACCCAAAAATGGTACGAAGTGGCTCGTTCCCGCGATAGCCGCTTCCTGAAGAAAATGGATGTATTCGTTTATTTATCAACCACTTACGACAATGCTTTCGAGCTTTTGTACGTTTCATGCGATCAGTTCAACAGACGTCTCACCAAATGCTATCATGGCAAGTTTCTAATCAAAAAAAGCGACAGGTTTTTAATCATTTGGCATGGATTGTGCCGCAAAAAACTTGTGGTTTTGGATTATGACGGGGAGGCTGGCCTTGTGGCCTTGGCCAACCGCAGAAAGACCCGTGCCTGCGTGCTTTCCAGAAAGTTGCCATTCGATAAAAAATCTTTGGAAAACATGATGAAGAATGTTGAAAAACAAGGATTTGAGATGGAGATACAGGAAATTTACCTCTGATAGGCCAAATTATTTTCCGACCTAATTGATATTATTCATATCTTTGCAGGTTAAAAGGATAATAATTTAAAATGATAATATCAGAGCTTACAGCGATTTCGCCCATAGACGGTCGCTACCGCAAAAAAGTCGAAAGACTTGACGAATTTTTTTCAGAATTTGGATTGATACGCGCCAGAGTCATGGTGGAGGTGGAGTATTTCATCGCACTGTGCCAGCTGCCGCTGCCGCAACTTGCTGGCTTCAACAAAAACGATTTCCGCAAACTCAGAAACATAGTGAAAAAGTTCCAGGTTTCTGACGCACAGGAAATCAAGGACATTGAAAAGACCACCAACCACGACGTGAAGGCTGTGGAATATTTCCTCAAACGCCGTTTCGACGAGATGAAACTTACTCAGTACAAGGAGTTCATTCATTTCGGCTTGACCTCACAGGATATCAACAACAGCGCAGTGCCTTACACCATGATGCAGGCTCACAAAGAGCTGGTGCGTCCGGCATTCACAGCAGTGGTTGAGAAGTTGAAGGCCATGGCACAGGAGTGGCGCGACATACCTATGCTGGCGCACACCCATGGTCAGCCAGCCAGCCCAACACATCTCGGCAAAGAGATCTATGTGTTTGTGGAACGTCTGGAAAATCAGCTCGCTGAGCTCGACAGAATACCGTTTACTGCCAAATTCGGCGGAGCGACCGGTAATATGAACGCTCATAAAGTGGCTTATCCTGAGTTCAACTGGAAGGCATTTGCCGCCTCATTCATCAAGAAACTGGGGCTCAAACGTCAGGATACAACCACTCAGATTGAGCATTACGATGTGATGGCTGAGTATTTCGATGCCTTGAAGCGCATCAACACCATACTGATTGACCTTTCACGCGATATCTGGCTGTACATCTCCATGGATTATTTCAAGCAGAAGATCAAAGCCGGCGAGGTTGGCTCATCAGCTATGCCTCACAAGGTGAATCCTATAGATTTTGAGAATGCTGAAGGCAACCTCGGCATGGCCAACGCCATTTTCGAGCATCTCAGCCGCAAGCTGCCTATCAGCCGTATGCAGCGCGACCTTACCGACTCTACAGTGACACGTAACATTGGCGTGCCGTTGGCACACACACTGATTGCCACCAGCTCTCTGTCGAAAGGTTTGGACAAGCTTATCCTCAACGAGGCCAAGCTGCGTTCCGACTTGCAGAACAACTACGCTGTGGTGGCCGAAGCCATACAGACCATTCTGCGTCGCGAGCAGGTGGAAGGCGCCTACGAGCTGCTCAAGGGTCTGACCCGCACCAACGAGAAGGTGACACGTGAGTCGATTGACGCCTTTATCGACCAGCTGCCTGTTGGCAATAATGTTAAAAAAGAAATGCATGCTATAACTCCGGAAAACTACACCGGTTTTAATTTTGACGATTAAACATGGCAAAAAACAAGAATTTCCGCAGGATACTGGGTTACATCAAGCCATACTGGTTTAGCGTGGTGATGAACATCGTCTTCAATGTTCTGGCAATATTGTTTTCTTTGTTCTCATTCTCGATGGTGGTGCCTTTCCTCAACCTGCTGTTCAACCCCGACAAGATCACCATGGTCAAGCCTGAGTTTGCACTCGACACCGACTCTATGTTGGAGACATTGAACTATTACGTTGGAACTATCATCAACGACTACGGACAGGGTAAGGCCTTGATTTTTATATGCATATTGCTTGTCATAGCCTTCTTCCTCAGAAACATCACCAGCTATTTCGCCATGTATTTTATGGTGGGAGTCAGGGCCGGTACATTGAAGGATATCCGTAACGATTTGTATAAGAAAATCATGATTTTGCCTTTGTCTTTCTACAGCAAAAACAAGAAAGGCGACATCATGGCCCGCATAACCACCGACGTTCAGGAGATAGAGATTTCGATAGTGAGCTACCTGGATGTGTTCATCAAATCGCCTCTCACCATCATAGCTTATTTCGCCTACATGCTGGGCGTCAGCTGGAGGCTGACTTTGTTTGTGGTGGTGCTGCTTCCGATAGGTGGACTCATCATAGGCCACATCGGTAAATCGTTGAGAAAAGACTCGCTTGAAGGCCAGAACAGATTCGCGGGAATGCTTGCCACCATTGAGGAGACCATAGGCGGCCTGCGTATCATCAAGGCATTCAATGCAATTAACTATTCCAGCCGTAAATTTGAGGAGCAGAACGACAATTATACACGCGTCATAAAATTCGTCAACAGAAAGCGCGACCTCAGCTCGCCTATTAGCGAATTCCTGTCCTCAATCATCATAGCCATAGTGCTGTGGTTCGGCTCAACCCTGATTCTTTCGGGCAACTCAGCCATAACAGCGGCCAACTTCATAGCATACATAGTGGTGTTCTCGCAGATAATATCGCCGGCCAAGTCGTTCTCGCAAGGCTTTTACAGCCTGCAGAAAGGTATGGCATCGGCCGACCGTATATTCGAAGTGCTTGATGCCGAGGAAGTTATAGTGGAAAAGGAGAATGCCTTGCGCCTGCCGGAATTCAAGGAGTCTATTGTTTACGACAACGTGAGTTTCCACTACAGCGAGCATGATGTTCTGAAGAATGTGAATATCACCATTCCTAAGGGCAAGATGATAGCGCTGGTGGGTGAGAGCGGAGGCGGAAAGTCGACTCTGGTGGATTTGTTGCCACGATTCTACGATGTCAGCGCCGGTCGTCTGGAAATTGACGGACACGACGTGCGCGACTACCGCATAAGCGATGTGCGCGGCCTGATGGGCATAGTCTCGCAGGAGAGCATACTCTTTAACGACACTGTGTTCAACAACATAGCCTTCGGATTGGAGCACGCTACACGCGAGGCCGTAATCGAAGCGGCCAAGATTGCCAACGCCCATGAGTTTATCATGGAGATGGAAAACGGCTACGACACCTATATCGGTGACCGCGGAATGAACCTCTCGGGCGGTCAGCGTCAGCGTATCAGCATAGCTCGCGCGGTGCTTAAGAACCCTCCGATCCTGATTCTGGACGAGGCAACCTCTTCGCTCGACACCGAAAGCGAACGCCTTGTGCAAGAGGCACTTGCCAAGGTGATGACCAACCGTACATCCATAGTCATAGCTCATCGTCTCTCGACCATTCAGAATGCCGACGAGATCTTGGTGATGGTGAAGGGTAATGTGGTTGAAAGAGGCAAACATGAGGAACTGATTGCCATGGGCGGAGTTTACAAACGACTCACCGACCTGCAGTCGTTCAACAACTGAAAATGAAGGATTTAAACTGAAAATAACTTTTTGAAATAATTTAAAAGAAGAAAAAATGGATTTGAGTAAAGTAGTTGCCATTTCTGGCAAACCGGGTCTGTTCCTCGTCACAAACAACGGCGGAGGAAAACTCATTGTTGAGTCATTGATTGACGGAAAGCGCATCCCAGCTTTCGCTAACGACAAAATCAGCTCTCTCGAAGAGATTAGCATATTCACAACAGGGGAGGACAAGCCTCTGAAAGAAGTCTTCATGTCGATACATGAGAAACTTGGCGACAAACTCGATTTTGACCCTAAGAAGGCATCGCCGGTCGAGTTGAAAGAGAAATTCATGCTCGTGCTTCCGGATTACGATGAAGATGCTGTGTATCAGTCAGATATGAAGAAGGTGTTCCAGTGGTACCAGCTCCTGAACGACAAGAAACTCCTTGACTTCACCGTTGAGAAGGAAGAAGCTGAAGCCAAAGCTGAAGAAGCTCCGGCCGAGAAGAAAGAGGTGAAGAAAGCCCCGGCAAAGAAAGCCGCACCTAAGGCAGCAGCTAAGGAAAACGTGAAGGCTGCAGCAGCTCCGGCTACAAAGTCGACAAAGAAGCCTAAGAAGGTGTAGTAGACTTTAGACCTTAGACTTTAGACTTTAGTCGAGATGAAGAAAATTATTGATTTTGAAGTAATCGAGAAGCGCTCGTTTCCGAGGGCGGCGTTGTTGCGCCTGCATTGCGCCCAGCCTCTGCCGGCGATTCGCGGAGGACAGTTCGTGCAGGTGCGCGTTGACGGTTGCGACAAGGCCTATCTGCGCCGCCCGATATCGATACACGACGTCGACTATGCAAACAACACCATCGACCTTCTGATTCAGGAGAAGCACGAGGCGACCAAGAAGCTGTGCTCTCTGCCTGAAGGTTCGAAATTGAACGTAGTGCTGCCTTTGGGAAATGGTTTCACCATGCCTGAAAAAGGCGATAACGTGCTGTTGGTTGGCGGTGGTATCGGCATAGCGCCTCTGCTGTATTTTGCAAAGACTATTTGTCAGGACGTGCCGACTTGCGCCCCTACATTCTTGTTGGGCGGACGCAGCAAGGACGACCTGATGTTGCTGGACCGCTTCCGTGAGGTTGGCGAGGTCGCCATAACCACCAACGACGGCTCCCTGGGCGAGGCTGGATTCGTAACCCAACATAGCTTGTGGAATACAAAGAAAATCAATAAGATATACGCTTGCGGACCTATGCCGATGATGAAGGCTGTGGCTAAGCTGGCGCGTGAACGCGGCCTGTGGTGCGAGGTGTCACTCGAAAACCAGATGGCCTGCGGTATAGGAGCATGCCTGTGCTGCGTGGAGAACACCACCGAAGGCAATGTGTGCGTATGCAAAGAAGGACCTGTATTTAATATAGAGAGGTTGCTATGGTAAAGACTGAGATAAAACTGAAGGGCCTGACCCTGAAAAACCCCGTCATGACCGCTTCCGGAACGTTCGGATACGGTGAGGAATATGCCGACTTTGTCGACCTTTCCGAGCTTGGCGGCATCATAGTGAAAGGTACAACTCTGCATCATCGAGAAGGCAATCCTTATCCGCGCATGGCCGAGACCCCTATGGGAATGCTTAATTGTGTCGGTCTGCAAAACAAGGGCGTAGACTATTTCATTGAGACTATCTATCCGAGAATCAAAAATTATAAAACCAATGTTCTTGTCAATGTAAGTGGCTCTAACATAGATGATTATGTTACTGCTGCCGCTAAGATTGACGCATTGGAGAATATACCCGCCATTGAGTTGAATGTTTCATGCCCCAATGTAAAACAGGGAGGCATGGCATTTGGCGTGACCTGTTCGGGCATTGAGCAGGTGACCAAGGCAGTGCGTGAGGTTTATCACAAACACCTGATGGTGAAGCTTTCGCCCAATGTCACCAACATAGCCGAGATAGCTCTCGCAGCCGAAGCTGCCGGAGCCGACTCGGTGTCGCTTATCAACACCTTGCTTGGCATGGCCATAGACGCCGAGACCCGTAAGCCTGTGCTATCGATGGTTACCGGCGGATTGTCGGGTGCTTGCGTGAAACCTGTGGCTTTGCGTATGGTGTGGCAGGTGTCAAGAGCGGTGAAGATTCCGGTAATCGGCCTTGGCGGCATATCATCGGCCACCGACGCCATAGAATTCCTTTTGGCTGGAGCCTCCGCCATAGAGATAGGCACAGCCAACTTCATAGACCCCGCAATCTCCGCAAAGGTCGCAAAAGGCATTGTGGAATATTGCGAAAAACACGGAGTAGCGGACGTGAACGAGCTCGTTGGAGGACTTCAGTGTTAAAATGAAGTAAAACTTTAGGCAATATTGACTTCCGGCATGATTGCTATGCCGAATTTTTGATATACAGAATCCTGGATCTTTTTCATAAGATTCAGGATTTCTTGTGGTTTGCCACCGCCGTAATGCACTAAAACCAGAGCCTGCTTGTCCCAGACACCCACGTGGTTTTCACGGTAGCCCTTCCAGCCGGCACGGTCGATGAGCCAACCGGATGGAATCTTAATCATAGCTGTGGAAGCGGTTGCCGATTCAACTGGATAGCTTGGCACCTCCGGATACAACTGCTTGATTTCCTGATATTTTTCTATTGAAACTATCGCATTTTGGAAGAAGCTGCCAACGCTGCCTACGACGCCTACTTCGGGCAATTTCTCAGCACGAATCGTTTTTACCGTCGTTGCCACATCCTGCAATGTGGGATGGGTGATGCCGTTGCTTGCCAGATAATTGCGGATGTTGCCGTAGTCGAGTTTCAGTTCGGAATGTTTCTTCAAAATGAAATCCACAGCAAAAATCAACGGACGAACTTCAAACTTTTTGAATATAGAATTGCGATAAGAAAACTCACATTTCGCATTATCGAAAACCTTGATTTCACCTGAAATCAAATCAATGGTATGCACCTGGCAAATAGTGTCTTTCACCTCAGCGCCGTATGCTCCGATGTTCTGAACCGGAGCTGCTCCGACCTTGCCTGGGATGTCGGCGAGGTTTTCCAAGCCGTAAAGATTGTGCGCAACGGTGTAGTCGACGAAATCCTTCCAAACCTCGCCTCCGTAGCAGCGTATTTTCACCTGTTCGGCAGTCTCATCAAGCGTCTCTATGCCCTTGAAATCTGGATAAACTACAAAACCGTCGTAAAACCCGGAGGAGAAGAGTATGTTGCTGCCGCCACTCAAAACCAAAACACGCGATTTGTTGAGGTTATCCTTAAAATCCTGATTCCCAATCAAATTGCGTACATCATCCAACGACTGGACTTTCTCGAAGAACTTGGCCTTCACGTCAAATCCGAAAGTGTTGAGCCCGAGTAGCGAAAAATTCTTCTCCATCTCTGAAATTTTTTTCAAAAATAGAGAAATTTTGTCAAACCACAACGGAAAATCTGTAATTTTATGGCTCAAAAAAATAGGCGTATTGAAACGTGTTATTGTATCGGTAATCAATGACTTGGTGACCGACCAGCGAGTCAACAAGTCGTGTCTGACCCTGCAGAAGGCCGGCTTTGAAGTGCTGTTGGTTGGCCGTCGTCAACGCAAATCGCCACCCATGGACGACCGACCGTACAAGTCGCACCGCATGAAGCTGTTGTTCGAGAAAGGCCCCATGTTTTACGCCACTTTCAATATCAGACTGTTTATTTTCCTGTTGTTCCATCGCTGCGACTGCCTGCTGTCGAACGATTTGGACACTCTTTTGCCCAACTTTTGGATATCAAAGTTGAAACGCATACCGCTTATTTACGACAGTCACGAGTATTTTACAGAAGTGCCTGAATTGGTGAGCAGGCCCAAGGTACAGCGCGTCTGGAAACGGATAGAGGAATATGTGGTGCCGAAATTGCCCGAGATGATAACAGTCAACCAGTCGATAGCTGACCTTTTCCATGAGAAATACGGCATAAAGGTGCATATCATCCGCAACATCCCGATGCGTAAAATGTTGCCTGCACCGGCATCCCGCCAAGAGGTCGGCCTCGACCCGAATAAGCATATTCTGGTACTTCAAGGCTCTGGTATCAATATACACCGTGGCTCGGAGGAACTGCTAGATGCCATGCAGTATCTTGATGACTGTCAGTTGGTTATAATAGGTGGGGGAGATGTGTTGCCTATTCTGAAGGAGAAGGTAGCGGCAAACCATTGGGACGATAGGGTGAAGTTCTTCCCACGCATGCCTTACCAGCAGATGATGGCCATAACTCAGCTTGCCGAGTTGGGCTTTACACTCGATAAGGACACCAATCTGAACTACCGTTTCAGTCTGCCTAACAAACTTTTCGACTATATTCAGGCCGGAGTGCCGATTATAGCATCCCATCTGACGGAAATTGAAAGAATCATAACTGATTATAACATAGGTACTTTCATAGATAATCATGAGCCTAAGACCATAGCCGCCACCATTCAAAATGCCTTAAATGACGAAAAGATTTTGTCGTTGTGGAAAAATAATCTTATCTTTGCGGCTCAGAACCTCTGTTGGGAGAATGAAGAAGGGGTCCTGCTTAGAATCTATGAGAAATACGTTTGACAAGCATATACACATCGTTAGTTTTGACATCCCTTGTCCTGCCAATTACGGCGGTGTGATAGACGTGTTTTTCAAGCTGAAGGCCTTGGCTGAACGAGGTTATAAAATCCATCTGCACTGTTTTGAATATGGCAGGGAGCATTCTCCGAGGGTGGAAGCTGTCTGCGAATCGGTCAACTATTACAAGCGCAATATGTGGCTTGGGCAAATCCTGAACAGTATTCCATATATCGTAAAGTCAAGAATATCAGAGAGTCTGATACAGAATCTGCTAAAAGACGACTATCCGATTATTCTGGAAGGTTTGCATTCTTGCGGAGTGTTGCTCGACAAGAGGATGGCCGGCCGCAAGATTTTTGTGCGCGCCCACAATGTGGAGCACGACTATTACCAGTATCTGGCCGAAACCGAGAAGAGTTTCCGGAAAAGGACTTTTTTGAGAATGGAGTCAGCCAAGCTTAGGAGGTTTGAGCCTATTCTGGCGAAGGCTTCGGGAATTCTGGCTATATCGCAGAAAGAATATGAGTATTTCAAGCAGAAATACGACAATGTATACCTTATTCCCGCTTACGACGGTTTTGACAAAGTCGATATAATGGAAGGCATGGGCGATTACGTGCTTTATCATGGAAATCTGGAGGTTTCGGAAAATTATAATGCCGCTGGGTTCTTGATAAACGAGGTGTTTAAGGGCTCGGATGTGAAGCTTAAGATAGCCGGCATGAACCCGCCTAAGCACTTGGTGGCCTGCGCCGAGAAAGTGCCTAACGTCGAGCTGATAGTTAATCCGGATGATGAGCAGTTGCAGAATCTAATCAGCAACGCCCAAATCAACATACTGGTAACAGCACAGTCGACCGGACTGAAGCTGAAGCTTCTGAACGCCTTGTACAACGGACGTTACTGCGTGGTCAACGACAAGATGGTTGAAGGCTTGGATGTGGAGGGCTTATGCTATGTGGCAAATACAGCTGACGAGATGAAAGCTGTGGTGGCCGACCTTATGTCGAAACCTTTCGATGCAGAAAAAATCGCCCATCGCAAGAGTAGGATGGACGATTTTTACAGTTCTTCGCGTAACACCGACAAACTGGTCGAATTACTTGGTTGATTCGGTAATCTTGCCGTCGGCGCAGCTGATCACTCGCGAAGGATATTTCAAAATCAGATTGTAATTATGAGTGGCCATCAAAATGGTGGTCTTGTTGTTGCGTATCTTCATGAGCAGTTTCATGATGTCGTTGGTGGTTTCGGGGTCGAGGTTGCCTGTAGGCTCGTCTGCCAAAATGACACTCGGACTGTTGAGCAGGGCTCTGGCTATGGCAACGCTTTGCTGTTCGCCTCCCGACATCTGATGCGGCATTGCTTTCCTCTTGTCACGCAGACCCACCAGTTGCAGCACCTCGTCAATGCGACGGCTGATGCTGTTATCGTCTTCCCAACCTGTGGCTTTGAGCACAAACGAGAGGTTTTGCTCCACGTTTCTGTCGTATAGAAGTTGGAAATCCTGGAACACTATGCCGATTTTACGTCTCAGCATGGGGATGTCCTTGCGCTTTATCTCGTTCAGGTTGAATCCGGCTATGCTGAACAGGCCGTCCTTGGCCGGAAGGTCGGCATAGAGAGTCTTCAGCAGAGACGACTTGCCCGAGCCGCTACGTCCGATCAGGTATACGAACTCGCCTTCACCAACTTCAAGATTGATGTTGCTCAGAATCTGGTTCTCGTGCTGAAACACGCTGCCGTTTTTTATTGAAATAACTGCTGCCATAGTGTTAGTGTTTTACCATTTACTGCTTCCGCCGCCTCCGCCGAAGCTTCCGCCGCCAAAGCCGCCGAAACCGCCTCCACCGAAGCCGCCTCCGCCAAAACCTCCTGAGCCGCCCCAGGAACTGCCGCCGCGGTGACCGCCTCGGCCTGAGAGCATGCTTCCCCAGAACAATGCCTTCCAAAGGTCGCCATTGCCGCCTGATGACTTGCCGCCTCCCTTGTTGCCTCCTTTATGTGAGGCGCTTGCCAAAACTACCAGGAAGGCTAGGAAACATATCAGTACCAAGATAGCCATAGCTGGCTTGTCGGCTGCTTTCTTGTTAATATAGTCTTCGCCTTTAAAGGCGCCAGAAGCCAGTCCGATGATGGCATCCACGGCGTTGTCTATACCTTTGTAGTAATCGCCTTCCTTGAAGGCAGGAATCATCTCTTTGGTGCGTATGGCATAGTTGAGGACATCGGTGATGTAAGGCTCCATGCCATAGCCTACCTGTATAGAGACATCGCCCAGCTCGTCTGCAGTCTTGGGCTTGACCAGAATTACCACGCCGTTGTTGTCCTTGGTTCCGACACCCCACTGTTCGCCGATCTGATAGGCGAAATCGTCGGATGTGGTGCCGTTTAGACTTTTAACGGTGACCACGCATATCTGAGTGGAGGTGGTGTCGCTGTAAGCCACAAGCTTGTGCTCCAATGCCCGTTCCTGCTTAGGCGTCAGTATGTCAGCAAAGTCGTTGACCAGACGCGGAGGGTTGGGCCTTGCCGGAATATTCTGGGCAAGGCCGACAAAACTGAGCAATAACGCCGCAAGGCAAAGGATGTGCTTCATTAGAATTCAACTTTTGGAGCCACATCCGAACCTGCTGCAGCCTTGAAATAACCGATCTTTTCGAAGCCGAACATGCCGGCGATTATATTGCGCGGGAACATTCTGATGCTCTGGTTGTACTCTCTTGCCCTGTCGTTGAACTTCTGACGTTCCACTGTAATGCGGTTCTCAGTTCCTTCAAGCTGTGACTGCAAGGCGAGGAAGTTCTCGTTAGCCTTCAAATCAGGATATCTCTCTATGCTTACCAATAAACGTGACAGTGCGCCCGACAGTTGGTCTTGAGCCTCCTGGAACTCTGCAAGCTGTTCAGGGGTGATATTGCTCGGATCCACTGTGATGCTTGTGGCTTTTGCGCGCGCCTCGATTACTGCTGTCAAGGTGCCTTGCTCGTGAGCTGCATAGCCCTTCACTGTTGCCACGAGGTTAGGAATGAGGTCGGCGCGCCTCTGGTAGACGTTCTCAACCTGAGCCCATTGAGCCTCAACTGCTTCCTGCTTTTTAACCATGCCGTTGTATGCGTTCTTTACCCAAATGAAGAGCAGCAGAAGCACTGCAACGATAACGATGATTGTGATAATGCCTTTCTTTTTCATTGTTTCTATTTTTTATTAGTTAATGATGTTGTTAAAATTTCTCTTTATAAAATCGTTCAACTCTTTGCCTTTCAGCAGGTTCTTCGACAAGCGTGCCAAGTCGTACAGCTGGCTGATGACGGATTTTCTCTCATCTTCAGTCTTGTCGGGCAAGGTCGCAATGGCTGCGTTGTTGGTGTTGAGCATCAGGGTGTAGTTGTCAGGCATGTCGCCCCACATCGGCATTCCACCCATCTGGTTCATTTCCTTGTAACGGCGCATCCACTCGTTTTGGATGATCTCAACAGGAGCCTCGTCCTCGCCCAGAGTGCTGAACTCCACATTGAAATGCGTCTTGTCTATGACCTCTTCGAAGGCTTTCTTAACCTCTTCCTTCTGCTTGTCGTCCAGTTTTGACTCCTTTTTAACATCTTCTTTCTCAATGAGTTTGTCGATGGTGTTGGAGTCTACGCGTGCAAACGAGGTGTGCTCAAACTTCTGCTCGTAAGCGCTGATGAAGTGTGAGTCGAGCATGCCGTCGAGCATCAGAACGTTGTAACCGTGTTCCTTAGCTTTCTCGATGTTGGCGTACTGCTCGTCCTGGTTTGTAGCATACAAATATACGACATTTCCGTCTTTGTTCTTCTGGTTTTCCTCAATTAATTTTTTGTATTCCTCAATAGTGTAATACTTGCCGTCGGTATCCTTGAAGAGCATGAACTTCTCGGCTCTTTCGAAGAATTTCGGGTCGGCTATCATGCCGTAGACTATGAAGATGCGGATGTCGTCCCATTTCTTCTCGTAGTCAGCGCGGTCTTTCTTGAAGAGCTCCTCGAGCTTTTCAGCCACTTTCTTGGTGATGTAGCCCGATATTTTCTTCACGTTCTGGTCGTTCTGCAGGAATGAACGGCTCACGTTCAACGGGATGTCAGGTGAGTCGATGACGCCGTGCAGCAGACTCAAAAAGTCGGGCAGTATGCCTTCCACCGAATCGGTGACGAATACCTCGTTGCAATAGAGCTGAATCTTGTTGCGCTGGAATTCGTAGCGGTTACTGATCTTAGGGAAGTAGAGTATACCCGTGAGATTGAACGGATAGTCGACATTCAAGTGAATGTGGAACAGAGGTTCGGTAAAGTTCATAGGGTAGAGGGTGTGATAGAAACTGTCATATTCCTTGTCCTCTATGCTTGACGGGGCTTTTTTCCACAGAGGGGCCACATCGTTGATAATCCAAGGCTTTTCAACCTCTTTGGTCTTCGGCTTGCCGTCTTTGTCGGTCTCGCCTTCTATAGGCTCCTGCACCTTCTTGGTTCCGAACTGAATCGGCACCGGCATGAACTTGCAGTATTTGTTGAGCAGTTCGCGAATCTTGCCTTCCTCCAGGAAGTCAGCGCAGTCGTCGGCTACATAAAGGATGACGTCGGTTCCGCGGTTGCCTTTGGCTATGGCGTTCATGGTATACTCTGGCGAGCCGTCACACTCCCAGATGACACCCTTTTCGTCGGCTTTCTGAGTGTAAGACTTGGTGATCAACGATACCTTCGACGATACCATGAAAGCCGAGTAGAAGCCCAGTCCGAAGTGGCCTATGATGTTGGCGGCTTCAGCCTCGCTGTTGGTTTTGAATTTCTCAATAAACTCAGTGGCTCCCGAAAAAGCTATCTGGTTGATGTACTTGTCGACTTCGGCCTCGGTCATACCTATGCCGTTATCGCGCACCGTGATGGTCTTTTTCTTTTTATCGACCTCAACTTTGATGGTAAGGTCGCCAAGTTCGCCGCTGTATTCTCCGGCAGAGGCGAGAGTTTTCAGCTTTTGCGTGGCATCCACGGCATTGCTGATTATCTCACGCAGAAATATCTCGTTTTCAGAGTATAAGAACTTTTTGATTACCGGAAAGATGTTTTCCGTTTTAACTCCAATTGATCCGTTTGCCATAATATTATAATTTTGTTAATTCTCGAAATGACTAACCAGCGGCATCAAAAACCATGCCGAATAATAATGTCTGACAATTTGTCGCTTGTCATTTATTTTTGTATTTTTGCAAAAAAGATATTCTGATGGAAAAGTTCTTCGGTAAGCTTGAGCAGGCACTCAAAAACGACACTTTGGTGAAAATGACCTTGTCGAAGCCGGTCGATAAAAACAACGGGCTGCGCAATGTCTATGTCAAGCCTATATTGTTGAAAAACAATAAGATGTATCAGTTTACCTATAGATATGAACGCCGTGATGAGACTAAAAACCATAATGTCGGGCAAACACTAGAAGTTTTAAAGGATATGATTCCCGAGGCTTTTCAGAATGTGACACTTTTCACCATGACTGAAGATGTGACACTGCTTGTCAGCAAGAAGGGCAAGCCGACGGTTCTTTGCAAGAAGACCCAGGAAAACCGTGACCTCGACCTGAGTCACGACCATGAGAAGCAGCGTCTGATCGACCCTAAGAATCCTTGGTGGCGTCTGCTGGGCTTGACCACAGCCGACGGCAAGGTGATGTCCGACATGCAGCATAAATTCAAACAGATTTGCAAGTATGTGGAGATAGTGGACGGAGTGATGCGTCAGACCAAGTTTGACGACACTATCCATATAGCTGACATGGGAGCCGGCAAGGGCTATCTGACTTTTGCGCTTTACGAATATCTCACTGCCAATTACGACAAGAAAATATTGATGGAAGGGGTGGAAATCCGTCCGGAACTGGTAGAAAAAATCAATACTATCATTGAAAAGTGTAAAGAAGCCTGGCCAAGCGTCTCAACCATGCGTTTCGTGCAAAATTCAATAGAAGATTACAAACCCGAGCAACTGGATGTGATTATAGCTCTACATGCTTGCGACACAGCCACCGACGACGCTATCTTAAAAGGTATACGCAACAATGCCAAGCTGATAATATGCGCCCCTTGCTGCCACAAGCAGATTCGCCGAGAGATGGAAAAATCAGGCAAGACCGACTCTATTACAAAATACGGTATTTTCCTTGAGCGTCAGGCGGTTATGGTGACTGATGCCATCCGTACCCTTGTGCTGGAATACTGCGGTTACAAGACCCAGGTGATGGAGTTTATAGAGATAGACAACACCCCGAAAAATGTGCTTCTGGTGGGCCGCAAAAGCGACAAAGCTGTCGACAAACAGGCTGTGGCGGCACAGATTCGCGCGCTGCTTGAACAGTACGGAATAGGGGAGCATTACTTGTGGAAACATCTGTTCAAAACTATGGATTTTAAAAAAGACTAAAAAATTATTTCATATTGAAATAAATCGTATATTTGCAATCCAGGAAAACGACGAAATTACATAACACAAAATAAATAATATCATGCAAAACATCGATTGGGGATCACTCCCATTTGGTTATTATCCAACAAATTACAACGTCCGCTGCTACTACAAGAACGGTCAGTGGGGCGAACTTGAAGTCAGTTCAGAAACAACAATCAACATCCACATGGCAGCTACATGTCTGCACTATGGACAAGAGGCTTTCGAAGGCTTGAAGGCTTTCCGTGGCAAAGACGGCAAAGTGCGTATCTTCCGTATGGACGAGAACGCCAAGCGTTTGCAGTCATCAAGCCGTGGTATCATGATGGCAGAATTCCCTATTGAGAAATTCGAAGAGGCTATCGTGAAATGTGTGAAGCTGAACGCTGAGTTCATCCCTCCGTACGAGAGCGGCGCTTCATTGTACCTTCGTCCATTGCTGATCGGTATGGGCGCCCAGGTGGGTGTTAAACCTGCCACAGAGTATCTGTTCCTCGTGTTCGCAACACCGGTGGGACCATACTTCAAGGGCGGCTTCCAGGCTAACCCATACGTCATTACACGTAAGTATGACCGTTCAGCTCCTCTGGGCACAGGTATCTACAAAGTCGGTGGCAACTACGCTGCATCATTGCGCGCACACACAGAGGCTTGCCATGGCGGACAGTATGCCTGCGAGTTCTATCTCGATGCTAAAGAGAAGAAGTATATCGACGAAGCTGGCGCAGCTAACTTCTTCGGTGTGAAGAACAACACTTACATCACTCCACAGTCGTCATCAATTCTTCCTTCAATCACCAACAAGAGCTTGATGCAGTTGGCTGAGACTCTCGGTATGAAGGTTGAGCGCCGTCCAATAGCTGAAGAGGAGCTCGCAACACTCGAAGAGGCAGGCGCATGCGGCACAGCAGCCGTCATCAGCCCGATCTCACGTATCGACGATCCTGAGACAGGTAAGAGCTACACCTTCGGTGATGGCAAACCAGGTCCATGGTGCCAGAAACTGTACAACAAACTCCGTGGCATTCAGACAGGTACTGAGCCTGATGAGTTCGGTTGGATCACATACGTAGAAGGAATCTAAATCAGTTGACAGATTAATTTTGAAAAAATACGCCATTTTTTGATGGCGTATTTTTTTATTTTTCATATCTTTGTGTCTTCAAAAGGTTAAATATTGAAAATAATTAAAAAATCTACACTATGAAAAAGCTTACTATTGCATTATTTGCTATGTTTTCAATGGCTTTCACAGTCAAGGCACAGCAGTATGTATCGACCGAACCGGCCAACAGGAACGTCGTTCTTGAGGAGTTCACAGGCCGTACCTGCACATGGTGCCCTTCGGGTCACGTTATCGCTAACAACATTGCCAGCAGTCATCCTGACAGATTCTGGTCGGTGAATATCCACTCTGACGGATATTTTTCAGCCACATCTTATCCTAACCTGAATACAACAAAAGGTAATTCCATTCGTGCGGCTTTCAACGCCACCTCATTCCCAAGCGGAGTGGTGAACCGTACAACTGCAGCGGCTGTGGGCCGTGGAGAATGGACAGGCCAGGCCAACACTCAGTTCAACCAGACTGCAGAGTGCAATTTGGGCGGTGTAGCTCAGATTAATCCTGACACACGCGTTGCTAACATCATCGTTGAGGTTTATTATACAGGTAACAGCTCCGCTGACGAGAACTATCTGACAATAATGATGTTGCAAGACAGTATTTGGGGTAGCCAGACAGGCGGCTCAGACAATCCGGCCCAGTGGGTGAACGGACAGTATTGCCACATGCACATCTTCCGTGACATTATCACAGCCAATATGGGTGACGCTATTTCTCCAACAACTCAAGGCACTTTGATTACAAAGACATACGAATATCAGATTCCAGAAAGCATTGGAAGCCCTAACGGTGTTGAGGTTGATCTCGACAACATTCATTTTGTGGCATTTGTTTCGGAACGTTATCAGGGTACCCCTACACGTCCGATTTTGAATGCTTGCGAACTGGTTTGCACCACCATGACAAACGATCCTATACATCCGTTCGTGAGAAATATGGCTCAGCTGGTGAATGCTTCGTGCAGTCACACCAAAACCTTCAAATTCGACCTTTTCAATGGAGGTTTGGATGCGTTCAATACGGTAAAATATACAGTTACAGTGGGTGATGCCGTTGCTGACTATGAATGGAACGGCAACCTGACATCAGGCAATGTGGTGAATGTGGAATTCGATATGGACATTCCGCTCGGCACTTACGAAGGAAACTTGAGCATTACTGAAGTCAACGGAGTGACTTACGAATACTCGACCAAATTCGGCGCAAAATGCGACGAATGGGTGGAATATGAGGTTGAAGGCGACGTTGTTACCCTGAAGTTGTTTGTCATCCAAGACCAGATGGGTCAGGAGACCACTTGGGACATTATCAACTCGGCCGGAGAAGTGGTTGCCGAAGGTGGCCCGTACAACAATTTGGCTGGTAGCGGAACACTGCCTAACGTAACAACTTTGAGCGACCTTCCGACAGACGAATGCTATCTGTTCAGAATTTATGACTCGGCAGGCAACGGTATCTGCTGCAATTATGGCAACGGACATTATTACATCAAACACGGCACCGCCTTCCTGATAGATGCTGAGGGCAACTTCGGAGAGGAAGCCTCACATCTGATTTCACTCAAGAAGAAAGATGATGGCGTTATTGACAATACAGCAGCCAGCTTCAAAGTTTATCCTAATCCTGCCAACAGCAAGATTTATGTGGAAGGCGCAGGCATAAGCACTGTTGAGGTTTACAACTCTGTCGGCCAGATGGTGACCTCGGTGGAAGGCTCAGCCAATACAGCCATCGACGCCACATCGTTCGAAAACGGCATCTACGTGGTGAGAGTGCTCACTAGCGAAGGCGCTGTATCAACTCAAAAAGTGTCAATTGTACATTAAGACTTTATGTTCTCTTGTCCGATACAAATCCGCATGAGCGACCTCGACCCGTTCGACCATGTCAACAACGGGGCGCAGTGCAATCTGTTCGACTACGGCCGTAGCCAGTATTTTGAGCATCTCTTCAATCATGAGATTGATTGGATGAAGTTCAGCTACGTGCTGGTTCATGTGGAGCTTGATTTTAAGAAGCCTGTCAAGATTCACGAGCAAATAGTTTGTGAGACAGAGGCTTACGAGGTAGGACGCACCAGCTTTAAAATGCGTCAGTATTTAAAAAACGCTGTGACAAACGACATTTTAACCGTTTGTCACAGCGTTATAGTTTGTATCGACCGAGCCAAGAACGTGCCTATGGAAATTCCTGAGGCCGATAAGTTTATGCTCGGATTCAGCTTCTAGAGCAGCTGTTCCATCTGTTTCTGGAGTTTTAACGCCTCTTCGGCGGCCTTCTCAGCGAAGTCGGCACCGTTGGAGGCGTAAATTATACCCCTGGACGAGTTGACCAACAGTCCGCAGTCTTTGTTGAGACCGTATTTGGCCACTGCCTGGAGGTCGCCGCCCTGTGCGCCAACGCCCGGCACCAGCAGGAAGCTGTCTGGCATCAGCTGGCGGATTTCGCCAAGCTCTTCGGGATGTGTGGCTCCGACCACGTACATCATCTTGTCGCTGCCGGCCCACTCAGCCGATTTCAGCAGTACGTTTTTGTACAGTTCCTTGCCTTCGGCATTCAGATACTGGAAGTCGCGCGAACCCTTGTTCGATGTCAAGGCGAGCAAAATCACCCATTTGCCTTCGAAACCGAGGAAAGGCTCCACAGAGTCGACACCCATGTAAGGCGCGACCGTGATTGCGTCGGCCTTGAGGGTCTCGAAGAAAGCACGTGCGTAATTGGCCGACGTATTGCCTATGTCGCCACGTTTGGCATCGGCAATGACAAACATCTCAGGATAGTTTGCCTTGATGTAATTGATTGTCTTTTCGAGACTTAACCAACCTTTTGCGCCATACACCTCGTAAAATGCGGTGTTAGGCTTGAAGGCGACGGCGTATTTTGCCGTAGCGTCTATTATGGCCTTGTTGAAAGCGAAGACAGGATCTTCATCGTTCAGCAGGTGCTGTGGAATCTTCTTGATGTCGGTGTCCAAGCCGACGCAAAGAAACGACTTCTTTGCTCTGATCTGGTTTATAATCTCTTGTTTATTCATAACTTCAAACTTTAAACTCTTAACTATTCATCGAGTCCTTCTTTCAATCTTTCAGCATTCTCCGCCATCTGCAGGTTTTCGATGAACGATGTCAAATCGCCGTCCATCACTGCGGTGAGGTTGTATACTGTGAATCCGATGCGGTGGTCGGTGACACGTCCCTGAGGATAGTTGTAGGTGCGGATCTTGGCCGAACGGTCGCCTGTGGAAACCATGGTTTTACGTTTCGAGCAGACTTCCTCCATATATTTGTTATACTCAGCCTCGTAGATGCGGGTACGCAATATTTTCATAGCCTTGGCCATGTTCTTGGCCTGCGAGCGCTCGTCTATGCAGCTCACCACCACGCCTGTAGGGATGTGGGTAAGACGCACGGCTGAGTAAGTGGTGTTGACGCACTGTCCGCCAGGTCCTGAAGCCGCGCAGTAAACCTCTTTCTTGATATCTTTGTCAAGCAGTTCCACGTCGAATTCCTCGGCTTCCGGCAACACTACCACCGAAGCTGCAGAGGTGTGGATGCGACCCTGTGTCTCAGTCTTAGGCACACGCTGCACGCGATGCACTCCCGATTCGAACTTCAATATTCCGTAGGCTCCGTCACCTATGACGTTAAACACTATTTCCTTGAATCCACCGGCTGTGCCTTCGTTGGCGTCGACTGTCTCGACCTTCCAATTCTTGGCTTCGCAGAATTTTAGATACATTCTGTAGAGGTCGCCAGCAAAAATGGCAGCCTCGTCGCCGCCTGTACCTGCACGGATTTCCATCACGGCGTTCTTGCCGTCGGTTGGGTCTTTAGGAATGAGCATCAAACGGATATCCTCTTCGAGTTTGCCCACCTTTTCGGTAGCCTCGTCTAGCTCTTCCTGTGCCATCTCGCGCATGTCCTCGTCCTTCTCAGTCTTCAGCAATTCCTTGGCTTCGCTGATGTTGGCGAGATATGTCTTATACTGGTTGAACGCATCCACCACTGGTTCAAGGTCTTTGTAATCCTTGTTGACCTTGACGTAACGCTTCATGTCGTTCATCAGTTCCGGGTCGTTGAGCTGCTCACGCAGCGCTTCCCAGCGTTCTTTAATAGCTTCTAATTTGTCAATTATTTCCATTAGTATTCAAAAATTCCGTATTTACTCTTAATTGTGAGCTGTTTCTTGTCGGATGCCTCCACATGGCCGATTATCTGGGCCTGAATGTTGAATGAGTTGGCAATCTTAATCATCTCTTCGGCCGATTTTTCGTCGGTGTAAATCTCAAGACGCGAACCCATGTTGAACACCTTGTACATTTCCTGCCAATCGGTGCCCGACGACTCCTGAATCATCTCGAACAATGGCGGCAGCTCTATCATATTGTCTTTTATGATATGCAGCTTGTCGATGAAATGAGTCACCTTGGTCTGTGCGCCTCCGCTGCAGTGGATTATGCCGTTGATGTTGCCTCTCAGATTCTCCAAAATCGGCACCATCATAGGCAGATAGGTGCGGGTAGGGGCGAGTATGAGCTTGCCGACGTCCACGCCTGGAACCTTGGTCGCTTCTGTGAGAGTGTGATTGCCAGAATAAACCAGATTCTCCGGAATGGAGTGATCGTAGCTCTCCTGATATTTCTCTGCCAGATAATGTCCCAACACATCGTGACGTGCCGATGTCAGACCGTTTGAACCCATGCCGCCGTTGTAGCGGTCTTCGTAGGTGGCCTGTCCGTATGAAGCGAAGCCTACTATGACATCGCCAGGTTTTATGTGATTCTCAATCACTTCGGAGCGTTTCATGCGGGTGGTGACTGTGCTATCCACTATGATGGTGCGCACCAGGTCGCCCACGTCGGCTGTCTCTCCGCCTGTGAGGTGAATGCCTACTCCCAGCGAGCGCAGTTTGGCCAAGAATTCCTCTGTGCCGTTGATGACTGCCGAAATCACTTCGCCAGGGATGAGGTTTTTGTTACGTCCGATTGTGGAGGAAAGGAGCATGTTGTCGGTGGCGCCTACGCACATCAAATCGTCGGTGTTCATCACCACGGCATCCTGCGCTATGCCTGCCCAAACTGACAAATCGCCTGTCTCTTTCCAATAAAGATACGCCAACGACGACTTGGTGCCCGCGCCATCGGCGTGCATTATGTTGCAATACTGGTCGTCGCCACCCAAAATGTCGGGGATGATCTTGCAGAAAGCGTTGGGATACAAGCCTTTGTCAAGATTTTTGATGGCGTTGTGAATGTCTTCCTTTTCGGCTGAAACGCCACGGAGCTGATAACGTTTTTCTACTGGCATATTATTTGAAAATCAATTTATGTTCGTCTGTGTTAAACTCAAAACTGCCGAATTTTCTCAAGTCTTTCTGACCAATCATCCAGTCTTGTCTCTGACTGTTGACCACCACCACCTCAAGATTTTCAACAGTGCGGTCGGCTATGCGCATTTCCTTGATTATGAATGTGGCGCGGTTTCTAACAGCGCCTGCTGTGATAATCATGTCGATGTTGTCGCCTATGAAGTCGTTCTTTGTGATTATGCCGTTGTTGAGCAATTCCATCACCTTTGACTGCGATACGCTCAAGTCGGCGTCACGGTCGTATGTCACTGTCTCGGTGTAAGCGTTGATATACGACTTGAACGAGAGATAACCCATCTTATCCTGAGAGAATGAAACTTTATTATCCTCAGGATTCAGCTTGATGTTGGCCATCTGATTGTCGTCAATGTTTTCTCTGCTCTTGAAGTCCTTGCTCAGCACTCTGAATTCTGTTCTACGGTTCAGCTGGTGGGCGTAGTTTTTAAGCTCTTCTGACGGCAGGCTGTTGATGTACTGCTCGGTGAGCTTGGTGCCTTCCTTGAAGGTGTAGCCGTTGTACACAAAGTCTTTCTTCAATGTTCTGGGCACGCGCTCGCCATAGCCTTTAGCTGTCAGACGCAGAGGGTCTATACCTCTGATAACCAGATAGTCGCACACCGATTGGGCACGCTTTTGCGACAGAATGTCGTTGCGGGCGTCGCTGTCGCGGAAGTCGGTGTGAGAACCTAATTCTATGGTTATGTTGGGGTTGACTTGCAAAATCTCGATAAGTCCCTGCAATGAATCCTCAAACTGCGGCTGAAGATCCCATTTTCCGAGTTCATACTGAATCTCCGGAAGTACGATAGAACCGCTCGGTATCATCTCTATCTCATAACTTGGCGTAAAATCGCGGCTGAACTCCAGACCGACTGTGCTGATGGTGTCGGTCATTGTGAAGTAGTTGTTCTTGTCGATTGTAATGACGTAGATGTTGTTGAGCTTTATGATTCCTTCGTTAAACTGGAAGTTACCCTTGTCTGACGACAATGTGGTGGCTCTGGTGCCGTCTGTTCCCATCACAGTCACGTTGGCGCCGCCCACATACTGCAAACTGTTGCGATCTTTGATTATACCGTTGACAGTGAATAGGATAGGAGGCTCCATGAAGTAATAAATGTCGTCGTCAAGGCCGTTGCGGCTGTCTCTGTTAGAGGCGAAGAAACCGCGTTCCTCGGTGGGGTGGAACATTATGCTGAAATCGTTGCCTGTAGAGTTGATGGGCGATTTCAGGTTGACAGGCACCGACCAGTTGCCGGATGTGTCAATTGTTGTCATGAATATATCCAGGCCTCCCATGCCGCCGTGTCCGTCGGATGAGAAATAGAGGGTGGAGTCGTTACGCATGTAGGGGAACAGCTCATCGCCAGGGGTGTTGACCACGTCGCCCAGGTTGAACGGACGTCCGAACTTACCGTCGTCGCCTTTGATTGTCACCCAGATATCCTTGCCGCCGAAGCCTCCGCGACGTTCCGAGGCGAAGTACATTATGCTTTCGTCCGAGCTGAGGGTGGGGTGGCCGACTATTTCGAGGGAGTCTACGCCTGCTATCTCAACCAGCACCGGCTCTGCAAACGAGGTGCCTGTACGTCTGGACTTCATAATTTGGCAGCCCGACTGACGGCGTTTCTCGTTGGGGCAGCGTGTGATGTACACATCCGAGAACGAAGAGTTGAAGAAAGGTGAGCCTTCGCTGCCTTTGCTGTTCAATCCGCCTTCCTCGTCAACCAGCTCGGGTTTTTCCCAGTTGCCTTGCTTGTCCTGACGGGTGTAATAGAAATCGGCGAAATGCTGTCCGGTGATGGCGTCCTTTTCTTTTGCAATACCGCCTTCGCGGGTGGAGGTGAATATGATGTCGTTGAAACTGTTCGATATCCATGCCACTCCGTAGTCTGACGACTTGGAGTTGAGGGCTTTCATGCGGGTTACCTCATATTTTGAAGGATATTCCAGCCATTCCTTGATGTTTGCTATGTCGTCGGCCGCACGCTGTCCGCGGGGGTCGTCTGGCACCAGCTCGGTGTAGGTGTTGTAGCACTCCAAAGCCTCTTCATATTTGCCGTTGCGCTTAAGCACGTCACCGTAATGCAGGAAGAAAATGGGGTTGCTCTTCGGAAATTCAGTCTTGGCCACGCGTTTGTACGCCACAGCAGCCTGCTTGGTATTCTCCGTGAGACGGTAGCATTCTCCAAGCTGATAGGTGATGCGGGTGCGTTCAGCCTCGAATTTCTTCTTTTTCGTCTTTTTGACGGCCTTCTTGTAACGTTCTATTGCAAGAGTGTATTGACCTCTCTCAAAGGCGAGGTCGGCACTTTTGGCAGGCTGACGGCGTTGAGCCTCAAGGGGTTGAGATATCCCTATCAGCAGTACGGTCAATATGAATAACAGTTTCTTCAACATAAGATACCTTTTTTGTTTTATAAACAACAAAGATACAAAATCATTGTGTATTAAGGTCAAAAAATAAATAAAAAATGTAGAGACGTGCCAAGGCGCGTCTCTACATCAAATATGTGTCAATAACTATTTTTTCTTCTTGTTGTCGCCAGCTTCGATGAGCTTCGCATCTTCTGTCTTGCCTCTGAACAGTAAGTAAGCCACTGGTGAAGCAATGAACAGTGATGAGAATGTACCTGCGAAGATACCGACCAGCAATGCGAACACGAAACCGCGAATGGTCTCGCCGCCGAAGATGAAGATGGCCAGCAACACCACCAAGGTTGAACCTGATGTGTTGACTGAACGGAGCAATGTGCTGTTGACACCGTCGTTCATTCTTTCGTACCAGCTTCTCTTAGGATAGAGAGTGACGTTCTCACGGATACGGTCGAAGATAACCACTGTGTTGTTGATTGAGTAACCGATGATGGTCAGCACGGCGGCTATGAATGACTGGTCGACCTCCATTGAGAATGGTAACAGTTTGTAGAACAGTGAGTACATACCGATCACGATGATGGTATCGTGTGCCAATGCGATGATTGAAGACACACCGTACTGCCATCTCTTGAATCGGATAGCGATGTAGATGAAGATCACTGCCAATGAGATAGCGATGGCGAGCACAGCCTTACGTGTGACGTCGTTGGCGATGGCCGGTCCCACTTTCTGTGATGAAAGGATACCGTACATCATGTCGCTCTTCTCACTGTCTGATGTGAACTGTTCGTAAGAAATCTCTCTGTTGTAGAGGTCTTTCAAACCGTTGTAGAGGAGGGTCTGGATCTCGGCGTCGATATTAGGATCTTCGCTTTCGATCTGATATTTTGTAGTGATCTTGAACTGACGGCTCTGGCCGTAAGTCTTCACTATGACTTCGTCTTTGAACTCCGGAACCTTGTCGAGAGCGTTCTTCACGTCAACGTCTTTCAGACGGGCGTCGTCGAAACGGACAACGTAGTTGCGGCCACCAGTGAAGTCGATACCGCGGTTGAGGCCGAGGGTGCCGAGTGACACACCGCTCACAACTATCATGATACCGGCGATGATGAATGCGGTCTTACCGAACTTGATGAAGTCGAACTTGGTGTGCTTCAGGAATTCGCGTGTGAAGTTGGTTGAGAAGTTAATCTCTTTGCCTTTGTCAAGCCAACCTTCAAGGATAAGCCGTGTGATGAAGATTGAAGTGAACAGTGATGTGCAGATACCGATCATCAATGTTGTAGCGAAGCCCTGGACAGGACCTGTACCGAACTCAAACAGGATGAAACCTGTAAGGAAGGTTGTGATCTGACCGTCGAGGATAGCTGAGTAAGCAGCCTTGAAACCGTCTGTGATAGCCAGACGCAAGCCCTTACCGGCAGCGATTTCTTCCTTGATACGTTCGAAGATAATAACGTTCGAGTCAACAGCCATACCCAGAGTAAGAACTATACCTGCGATACCAGGCAGAGTCAACACTGAGCCGAATGAAGCGATGACGCCGAAGAAGAACACGATGTTGACCAACAATGCGATGTCGGCTGCGATACCGGCTTTGCTGTAGAAGAACACCATGTAGATGAGCACCAGGCAGAAAGCGATGATGAATGACCAGAAACCTGATGTGATGGCTTCCTGACCGAGTGATGGACCAACCACGTTCTCTTCGATGATTCTGACAGGAGCTGGCAACTGACCGACCTTAAGGATGTTGGCCAAGTCCTGAGCCTCTTCAACTGTCATGTCGCCGCCTGAAATCTGTGAGCGTCCGCCCGGGATCTCGTCGTTAACGACAGGGTATGAGTAAACGTAGTTATCAAGAACGATAGCCACCTGGCGGCCGATGTTGCTGCCTGTGAGGTGTCTCCACTTTGTGGCACCGTCTCTGTTCATCTGGATGCTGACTTCAACGCGGCCGTTCTGGTCGTAGTCCTGACGGGCGTCGGTGATGCAGTCACCAACGAGGGCGCACTTGTTGTCCTTGCTGTCACCCTTCAAAGCGACGAGGTCGATGAATTCGACATTGCCTGTGGTGCTCTTGTTAGGTTTCACTGACCATGCGAGCTTGAGGTTACGTGGGAAGATAGAAGCAACCTGCTTCAACATTCTGTTGACGTTGGCTGTATCTTTCACCATTGCCATACCTACGCGGGCTGTTTCGCCTGGAACCACCTGGCCGGCTGAGTTCATATAAAGTGAAGGCTGGAGGATAGTGTAGAGAGGATTGTTCTCTTCGTAAGCCTCACGTGCTTTCTTAATTGAGTCTTCTGCTGTCATCTGGTTGAGAAGGGCAACGTCGCCGTCTTCTTTCACAGCTTCTTCCTTAGCAGGTTTGAGAGCTTTCTCAGTTTCAGCCAAGCGCTGGTTGGCGAGGTCGAAATACTGATAAATCTCGTTGAAGTTGTAAGTCTCCCAGAACTCGAGCTGAGCTGTGCCCTGCAACAGTTTGCGAACACGCTTCGGGTCCTTGATACCTGGGAGCTCGATGAGGATACGGCCTGAGCTTTCCAGCTTCTGGATGTTAGGCTGTGCCACACCGAAACGGTCGATACGGGTTCTCAAAATCTGGTATGAACGGTCGATAGCGTCGTCGGCTTCCTTCTGGATAGCTGCGAGGTATTCCTCGTTCGATGAGTTGATTGTGAGTTCGTAACGGCTGTCTTTCTTGTCTTTCATCTTGTAGTAGAAGATAGAGGCGAGACGTGCGTTAGGATCGAGCTTCTGATAAGCTTCGCCGAAGAGTTGGACGAACTCCTTCTGGCTGCTCAGATGCTGCTGTTTTGCAATCTTCATGGCCTCGTTGAAGGTTGGGTCGGTGCTGTTGCCTGATAAAGCGTAAACGATGTCCGGCACCGAAACCTCCATTATAATGTTCATACCGCCCTTAAGGTCAAGGCCGAGGTTCAACTCCTGCTCCTTGCACTCACGGTAGGTCTGCCACATGTAGAATGAAATGTTTCCGATTGAGTCGAGATAGTAAGTCTCTCTGGCCGCTCTGATAGAATCCTGGAAATAAACAGCGGCATCATTGTCACCCTTAGCCATCTCTGTGGCTAACGACTTTTTACTCTCGGCATAGTTGGCGGCATAGGTTCTTGCTCTTTTTTCTGCCACTTTTGTAGCAACTGTGAACGACAGTTGGTAGATTGTGAACAGAGCCAACATTAAAGCCAAAAGCTTGATAACTCCTTTGTTTTGCATTGTAAATCGAATTTTTTTATTAATTAAACTTTTCTTTAAATTCTACAAAAATTTTTAGCGTGCAAAGATACGACAATTTTTGAAGCTGACAAAATATTTTTTTATTAATATTTGATCCACTTGAAAATTTCTTTCCAGGAGGCTTTTTTGCCGTACATCAATATGCCTGTGCGGTACACTTTGCTGGCCAGCCAGGTGAAGATGATAAAGGTGATGAAAAGCAGGGCTACCGATACTGACACCTGCCAAATTGGCACCCCGTAGGGTATTCTGAGCATCATTGCCAGAGGTGAGGTGAACGGTATCATCGAAAGCCATACCGCGAACGAGCTGTCGGGAGCGTTGGATATGAATCCCGAGCAAATGAGCGGTATTATGAGTATCAAACTGATAGGAGTGACAAACTGCTGGGTGTCGGTCTCGTTGTCTACGGCCGAGCCTATGCCGGCGAAGATGGCCGAATACAGGAAATATCCGCCTAAGAAGTACAACAGGAAGCACCACAATATGGTCTTGAAATTGATGGAATCTATAATGTTGAATACTTCTTTCAGCATTGCCTGAGTGTCAGAGTTTTCAACTGTTTCAGTGATTTGTTCGGACATCACGGTGCCGGTCGAGAATACGTCCTGTGTGGGCAGGAAGGTTGAGCCTATACCGGCTATGGCCAAGGTGAGAACCACCCAGATCAGGAACTGTGTCAAGCCCACCAGACCTATGCCTATGATTTTACCCATCATCAGCTCGAAAGGCTTGACGGAGCTGACAATAACCTCGATTATGCGGTTGGTTTTCTCTTCGATTACTCCGCGCATCACTTGAGAAGAGAATAGGAACACCACGAAATAAATCAAAGTGCAGAGCAGTATGCCTATCAAAAACTCAAACTCGCTGAACGACTCTTTTTCGGCGTCCTCGCTCATTCTTATCGACTGCACGTTGATGGTGGTGCTGGCGGCCTTCACTACGGCCGGATCTATGCCCGAGGCCATGAGTTTCTCGTGTTCAACCACATTTTTCATGGTTGCTCGTATGTGCGTGACCAAGGTCATCGGCAGCTGACGCACGCTGTAGATTTCAGCGTTTACCGGCACGTTGAGCTTGGTGCCCGGGATGTAGACCAACCCGTCGTATTCTCCGTTTTTCACCAGAGTTTTGGCTTCGTCTAAGTCCTTGTCAATATAAATAAAGGTGTTGAAGTCGGTGTTTTCGAACTTCCCGAGGAACAGTTCCGACTCGTCGCGCACCGCTATCACTTTCTTCTGATCGAATTTTTCCGAGTTTTCCATCAGTATGGCCGGAAGGAACATGATGGCCGCGAAGAAGAGGGGAGCGAGCAAGGTTAATATGAGGAACGAGCGCTTTTTGACTCGTGTCAGATATTCTCTTTTGATGATGATACCTATTTTCATGGCTTATTGATAATCAATTGTTTGAAGATGAAACAAGATTGATGAAAATATCGTTCATAGACGGCAGCACCTCCTTGAAGGAGACTATTTCGCCTTCGCGTATGACATCAGTGATAAGGTCGTTGGCCTGGGTTGAAGAAACCATGATGTGCATCTCGCCGTTGGCATCCCTTTCAGTCGATAATATGGTGTGATTGTCAGGAATATTGATGGCTTCCTTAAACGGACGGATGACGATTTCAAATTTGTGGCTCTTGTATTGCTGCTTGATGTCGTAAACGCTGCCCTCCAGAATCTTCTGGCCGTGGTTGATGAGCATGATGTTGTCGCAAAGCTCTTCGACCGAGGCCATGTTGTGTGTGGAGAACAGTATGGTGGCGCCTTTGTCGCGCAACTCCAGAATCTCGTTTTTCAGGAGGTTGACGTTGATGGGGTCGAAGCCCGAGAAAGGCTCGTCGAATATGAGCAGCTTGGGCTCGTGTATGACGGTGACTATGAACTGCACCTTCTGCTGCATGCCCTTGCTGAGTTCTTCCACTTTCTTGTCCCACCAGTTCTGAATCTCAAACTTGATGAACCAGTGACGCAGGCGTTTCTCAGCTTCGCGGGCGTCCAATCCCTTGAGCTGGGCCAGGTAGATGGCCTGTTCGCTCACCTTCATCTTCTTGTATAGGCCGCGCTCCTCGGGCAAATATCCTATGTTGGATATGTCGGTCGGGCTTAGCGGCTGGCCGTTGAGGAGAATGTTTCCCGAGTCGGGCATGGTAATCTGGTTGAGTATTCTGATGAGCGTGGTCTTGCCGGCTCCGTTAGGACCCAGCAGACCGTATATGCTCCTTTGAGGCACCGTTATCGAGATGTTGTCAAGCACCCGCTTGGTGCCGTACGTCTTACAGACGTTATTTATTTCCAGGCAGTTCATCGTTTATTTGAAGAAATCTCTTATTTTATCGAACGCACTCTTGTCGTTGGCGCCGGGTTTGGGTTTGAAATTATCGCTCTCGAGGAGTTCTTTCATGATTTTCTCCTCGTCTTTTGACAGTTTCTTAGGCGTCCACACGTTGACGTTGATGATGAGGTCGCCTCGTCCGTAACTGTTGATGATAGGCAGTCCTTTGCCTCTGACGCGCATGATGTCGCCGCTCTGAGTGCCTGCCGGAATCTTGATGTTGACCTTGCCGCCTATGCATGGCACCTCGACATTGCATCCGAGGGCCGCCTGTGGCATGCTGATGAACAGGTTGTGAATGAGGTTGGCCTCGTCGCGTTCGAACAACGGGTTCTTCTCCTCTTCGATGATGATGAGCAAATCGCCCGGCACTCCGTTGCGTGCGCCGGCATTGCCCTTGCCGCGTACCGAAAGCTGCATGCCTTCCATCACGCCGGCCGGGATGTCGAGTTCGATAACCTCTTCGCCTTTGACTATGCCGTCGCCGTTACAGGCAGGACATTTCTTTTTGATGACACGGCCTTCACCTCCGCAGGTAGGGCAGGTGCTGACTTGGGTGAAGAAGCCCGAACGCATCATGCGCTGGCCTCTGCCGCCGCAGGTCTTGCAGGTCTCGGTCTGTCCGTCTTCGGAGCCGCTGCCGTTACACTTGGTGCAGGTGACATATTTGTTGACCTTCACCTTTTTCTTGACGCCGGTGTTGATCTCTTCCAACGACAACTTGACGCGCAGACGCAGGTTGGAGCCACGGTAGACCGGCTTTTGCGAGCCGCCGCCTCCGAAACCTCCGAAGCCGCCTCCGCCGAAGTTGAATCCGAAGCCACCGCCACCGCCTCCGAACAGGTCGCTGAAGATGTCGCCGAACTGGCTGAATATGTCGTTCATTGACGCTCCGCTGAAGTCCTGTCCGCTGACACCGGCGTGGCCGTACTGGTCGTAACGGGCACGTTTTTTCTCGTCGCTCAACACTCCGTAAGCCTCAGCAGCCTCCTTGAACTTCTCCTCAGCTTCCTTGTCGCCTGGATTTCTGTCGGGCTGGTACTGCAGGGCTTTCTTGCGGTAAGCCTTTTTTATCTCGTCTGCTGTGGCGTTTTTAGGCACCTCCAGCACTTCGTAGTAATCTCTTTTCTCTGCCATTTTTCAATAATTTAACAACCTACAACAACTCTGGCGTAACGTATCACCTTGCCGTTCAGCTTGTAGCCTTTCTGAATCACGTCAATCACCTTGTCCTTCTGGCTTTCGTCAGGGGCGGGGATTTGGGTGAGAGCCTCGTGTTCGTCGGTGTTGAAGTCAGCGCCGAGTGCCGCTATCTCTTCAAGGCCTTTCTGTTCCAAGGTGCGTTTGAATTTATTGTAAATCAGCAAGATGCCTTCGTAGTCGGTTTTGTCTTCGCGGTTCTCCATGGTGGGGAGGGCGCGCTCGAAGTCGTCGAGTATAGGCAACAGGGCGTTGATGGTGCCTTCGGCCGCGGTCTTGAGAAGTTCCATCTTCTCGATGGCAGTCCTTTTGCGATAATTGTCATATTCCGAGTACAAACGGAGATACTTGTCATTCAATTCGTTGAATTTCTCCTCAAAATTGTCAGTCTTCTCTTCCTTTGTCTCGGCTTCGGCCTCTTTGACTTCCTGCTCTTTTACGTCTTTAATCTTTTGGTCCTCAACGTGTTGAGAATCTTTTTTGTGCTTTTTATTTTCTCCCATGATATATTTTGTTTTACTTTATACTCATAATTCGGAAGGATATGTCAAAAATCGTGCCAAAGCAGACTTTATGTCAGTTTGGCACGAATGTACTTTCAAATGGTTTGTTTAAAGACGTTCAATCTGAGCTCCCAGTTGCCGCAGTCGGCCGTCTATGTCCTGATAGCCGCGGTCAATCTGGTCGATGTTATCTATGATGGAGGTGCCGTCGGCCGACAGTGCCGCTATGAGCAGTGCGACGCCTGCACGTATGTCGGGCGAAGCCATGCGCAGAGCCTTGAGCTGATGGCTGCGGTCCAGTCCGATGACATTGGCACGGTGAGGGTCGCAAAGAATGATCTGGGCTCCCATGTCGATGAGTTTGTCGACGAAGAACAGACGGCTTTCGAACATCTTCTGGTGGATGAGTACGGTGCCCTTGGCCTGTGTTGCCACCACCAACACTATACTGATAAGGTCGGGGGTGAAGCCGGGCCACGGAGCGTCGGCTATGGTCAGAATGGAGCCGTCCAGGAAGGTGTCAACCTCATAGTGTTCCTGAGCCGGGATGTGAATGTCGTCGCCAATGAACTCCATTTTGATGCCCAGTTTGCGGAAGACGTTGGGTATTATGCCCAGGTCTTTGATGCCGGCGTCCTTGATGGTGATGTCGGAGCCTGTCATTGCGGCCAGTCCGATAAACGAACCCACTTCAATCATGTCAGCCAGCAGTCGGTGTGTGGTGCCGTGAAGCTTGTCAACACCTTTTATCTTAAGGAGGTTGGAGCCTATGCCTTCTATATGGGCACCCATGGCTGTGAGCATGCGGCAAAGCTGCACCAGATATGGCTCGCAGGCGGCGTTGAAAATTGTGGTCTCGCCCTTAGCCATGACTGCGGCCATCACTATGTTGGCCGTACCTGTCACCGAAGCCTCGTCAAGCAGCATGTAAGTGCCTTTCAGGCCGTCGGACGGCGCCACCAGACGGTAGCAGTAGTCCATATCGGCAGTCTCCATGGTGGCGCCGAGTTTCTGCAATCCGATGAGGTGAGTGTCCAGACGTCTGCGTCCTATCTTGTCACCACCCGGTCGGGGCATATAACCCATGCCGAAGCGGGCCAATAGCGGACCCAGTATCATCACCGAGCCGCGCAGACGTGTAGCGCGCTGATGAAAATCGTCGGTGTCGAAGTAATCGTGGTTGATGGAATGAGCTTGCAAAGTCACCTCGCTCTTGCTCTTGCGGTCCACTTTGACGCCCATGCCGCTCATCAGGTCGATGAGGTTGTTTATATCGAGGATGTCGGGGAGGTTGGTGATGGTCACCGGCTCGTCGGTGAGCAAGGCGGCGCATAACACCTGCATCGCCTCGTTTTTAGCGCCCTGTGGCACTATCACTCCATTGAGCTTGTTGCCTCCGGTTACTCTGAATGATGCCATGACTTACTGTTTTTTGTTGGGACGGTTTGGATTGACCTGTTTTGCCTGCGGCTGGTTGTTGTTTTTCTTCTTGCCGTTTTTCTTTTTCTGCTGTTGCTGCTGCTGAGGCTGCTTGTTCAGAATCTCGTTTGTCGGGATGAGCTTGGTGTCCATCGGGAGCACTATCTCCTCGCCGGAAATCTTGTACAGGTCGTCCAGAATGAGCAGGTCGTTGACGGTGTCGCGGTTCCAGTTGAGGTAATCGCGCTTCATCTGGTTGGCGATGTTGATGAGTATGGCCTGTTTCTTCGGGCCGTCTTCCATCTCCTTCACCTTCTTGACCACATCATATATATATTGTCCGTAATGTCCGTAGCGGATGTTGTTTTTCTGATAGCCCACGTGATCGGGTTTCTTCTTCTGCATCTCAGGTGTAGGCGGGTCGTAAGGGCCGTCCACATCGAGCTTGTAGTCTGAAATGATGTAAAGATGGTCCCACAGCTTGTGCATGTAGTCGTTCGACTCCTTGACCTGAGGATTCATCTGAGCCATCACGCTGACTATGAAATATGCCGCCTCGGTGCGTTGACGGCGGTCTTCTATGTCCATGAGATGCCTAATCATGACCTGAATGTTGCGGCCATATTCCGAAATCACAATCTTTTCACGTTCAGTATTGTACTCCATACCTTTGTCTATTATCTGTTATCTTTAAACTCTAAACTAATATAATTATTGCTTTAAAATGCTCAGCCTTGCAAATTTGAGCATCAGCATCTTGTTGCCACTTTCGTCGAAGTCGACCGAGGCTTTGCGGTTTGGCCCTACGCCCTCCACTTTTACCACGGTTCCCTGTCCGAACTTCTGGTGCAGCACGCGCATTCCGGCTTCAATATCTTCGGCATCTGCCGGAACAAAGTCGTTAGGGGAGGCCTTGGGTCCGTTGTAGCGGGCGGAGGCTCCTGCAGCCTGCCTTTCACTCATACCAACTGACGGTCTTTCGCCTAAACCTGAAGTTTCGGTCTTCTTTGTCTCGTAACGGCGGTCGCCGCTGTATGTCCAGCTGCCTTTTCCAGAAGTGAACGGATTGTAGCTCGGTCCTTCCACTTTGGTGGCTCCTCTGAACGAAGCCTTGCGCGTCCTTTCAATCAGATTTGGGTCTATCTCCTCTATGAACCGCGAGGGCTCGCTTATGGTCATGTTGCCCCAGCGGTAGCGGCTTTCGGCATAACTCAATATGAGTTTGGTCTCGGCACGTGTCAGAGCCACGTAGAACAAACGGCGCTCCTCTTCGAGGTCTTCGCGTGTGCCCAATGACTGTATGCCTGGGAAGAGATTCTCCTCCAGACCTACGATGTAAACGTATGGAAACTCCAAACCTTTGGCTGAGTGTATGGTCATCATGGTCACATAGTCGGCTCCTTCTTCCTCTTTTTCGTCCTGGTCGGTGAGCAGAGCCACGTCTTCCATAAACTTCGGCAGGCTTACAGCCATCTGTTCGCCTGTCACCTCGTCCACCTGCTTGTCTGAAAACTCCATGATGGCGTTGAGCAATTCCTCTATGTTTTGCACTCGCATCACTCCATCGGGGCTCTCGTCTTCCTTCAGCACCTTGATGATGCCCACGGTCTCTGTTATATGCTTGGCCAGCTCAAAAGCGTTCATCTTGTTAAGCTGGGTCTGGAAACTCTGAATCAGAGTGACGAAGTCGCGCAGACGGTGCACTGTTCCCATGTTGAGGTCGGTCGACTGGTTGTCGAGCGAAGTCAACACATCCCAAACGGTGCATTTGCGTTGGTCGGCCAACACCTGAAGCTTCTGCTTGGTGGTGTCGCCTATGCCTCGGGCAGGGTAGTTGATGATACGCAACAGAGCCTGCTCGTCGGTAGGGTTGATGGTTACCCTGAAATAGGCCAGCAGGTCTTTCACCTCCTTGCGGTCGTAGAACGACAAACCTCCATAAATTTTATAAGGTATATCCTGTTTGCGCAGAGCCTCCTCAAGCGAACGCGACTGTGCGTTGGTGCGGTACAGAATGACAAAGTCCTTGTTGGCCAGCTGACGCGACATCTTGTAGCCGAATATGGAGTTGGCCACCAAGGTGCCTTCCTCGTTGTCGGAGGTGGCTCTCAACAAAGTGATCAGCTCACCTTCCTCCTTGTCGGACCAAACGTTTTTCTTGATCTGGTCTTTGTTGTTCGCTATGACGCTGTTGGCCGCGTTGACTATGGTCTTGGTGGAGCGGTAGTTCTGCTCCAGACGTATGAGTCTGTTTTCGGGATAGTCAATCTTGAAATTCAGAATATTCTGTATGTTGGCTCCGCGGAATCCGTAAATCGACTGGGCGTCGTCGCCCACCACGCAAATGTTCTCGTGCATGGCCGCTATGCGTTTTATGATGAGATACTGGGCGTAGTTGGTGTCCTGATACTCATCGACCAGAATATACTGGAAATGACGCTGATATTTGTAAAGTATGTCGGGAAAGTCGCGCAGCAGCACGTTGGTGTTGAACAGTATGTCGTCAAAATCCATGGCGTTGGCGCGCTTGAGACGGCTGTTGTAGGTTTTGAAAATCTCGCCTATGAGCGGCTTGTTGGCGCGGCGGTCCTGTTCCTGAATGTCGGCGTTCTCAATATAGTCTTCCGGAGTGTATAGGGCCGACTTAGCCATAGAAATGCGGTGAAGCACGTACTTGGCAGGGTAGGCCTTGGTGTCGAGTTCCCTTTCTTTCAATATGGTGTTGATAAGCGTCTTGGAATCGTCTGTGTCGTAAATTGTAAACTCAGGAGTGTAGCCCAAACTGGCAGCCTCTATTCTCAAAATTCTGGCGAAGATGGAGTGGAAGGTTCCCATCCACACGTTGCGCGCAGCTCCCGGTTCCACCAGCTGCATAATACGCTCCTTCATCTCTTTGGCAGCCTTGTTGGTAAACGTGAGAGCCATGATAGAGAATGGGTTGATGCCCTGTTCTATCATGTATGCGATACGATGGGTGAGGGCACGGGTTTTGCCCGAGCCGGCTCCCGCTATCACCATTACCGGCCCCTCAATCGTAGTTACAGCCTCACGTTGAGGCCCATTTAAATGTTCGAGAATGTCTGCCACGTTCCAAAAATTTTTCGATGCAAAGATACAAAAAAAACTTTGAAGTTTGGATGACGTGATTTAAAGTTTTTGTATTTTTGCGGCACATTTAAAACAATACTATGAAAGCATATAGTTTGGTAAAAACCATCGTGGTTTTAGGTTTTATGTTTATGGCATCAATACAAATGAATGCCCAGACAGACTTCTTTTTTTACAATCCGGAAGAATTTGGCGCCAGAGACGTCATCGGCATTACCAGCGGTTTTACAGTTGAGCCGTTTGGAGCTGGAGCGCCGCTTGGCTCCGGATTATTGATAATGTCGCTGGCAGGTGCAGGCTATGTGGCATTAAAACGCAAACGCTCATCCAAGAAAGGTGCTGCACTCATGTTCGCCTTGTTGATGCTACTCGGCTTGACACAGTGCAGAAAGCCGGTTGAGACTATTGAAAATACAACGACAAACGGCGTCAGAATCTCTCTTAGAGTTGATGATGGTGACAGACACGGAGTTAATCCAGAAAACGGCGATGTTTATTTTACTGATAACGACAGGATTTTAGTCACTGACGGTAACGACTTAATCGGATATCTGATTCGTCATGACGGCGTATTTCAAGGAAATATTGATCCTTTGCAGGATGGCGATGAGATGCACTTTTATTTCTTAAGTAACAAGGATGTATATGTAGGCGGAGTGTTAAGCATAATGAGCATTCACGATCAGACCGACCGACTCCCTACTATGGCATATGGACATACGACATATTATCAGGATGTCACGGAGTATTCTTGTCAACTTCATAACAAATGTGCATTAATCAAGTTTACTCTACAGAGAGCTACCAACGAACAGGTTCAAGTAGGTTATTTATATACGGAAGTACAATGTAATTTGAGTCATCCCGGCGAATTTACAACGAGAGATGAAGGTCTATATTATATTAGTTTGTATTCCACGAGCTCGTCAGAAAAATGGGCCGTGGTGATGCCACAGGCAAAGATAGATGCGGCTGATGTCATCATTGCAGGCAAGCATTACACTGTGTCGATTCCTGCTACACATGAAAACGATTATATTACAGACGGTATAAGGATTCTTAACGCACACACCACTTTTAAGATTGCACCGGATCATGAGGTTTATTTCTCACCGGGTAACCTTCAATACAATGGCAGTACTCATGAGTGGCGTTTTGCCGAGCATCAGTACGATAGTCCCGGCAATTATGACATAACAACTTGGGTCGACGTGTTTGCATGGGCTAGATGGTGTCCGGATGAGGATCCTCTCGATATGACTATGCCGGGCGCTTTTGCGTTCACTGGTCAATTTGAAGAAACTCTTCTCGGTCATAACGACTGGTGCACTTTAACTGCCAATGAGTGGAACTATCTGTTATTTCAACGTCCTGACGCAGGCCAAAAAATGGCATGGGGCGCTGTCGGAGGTTTGGTGGGTATAATACTGCTTCCTGAGGTGTGGGAGACGCCCGACGGTTGCAGCTTCGATCCTGGCTTGGAAATGCCGTCTTTCTATAACGATAATAACTATTATGATTATGATGAATGGGCTTTGATGGAAAGCGCCGGTGCTGTGTTTTTACCTGTGGTCGGTCAATATGACGGTGGATGCGGAAAGATCGGTTATGGTCAGAAAAGCTGGTATTGGTCCTCTACTGAAGGTAGTGGAGGATTTGGACAGCATACGGCAAAGGGTGTGCATATTACACATCGTAACGTTGAAATGGATGAAAATGTCCCGAGATCTTATGGCGTTTCCGTGCGATTGGTAAGGACAGCGCCGATGTCAAAATAAAATTTGAAATTTTTTTTTAAAAAAATGTCGGGCGTATTTAAAAATGTTGTAATTTTGCAGCCCGAAAAAAGGTAGTAAATGTTGCCTCATTTACAAGTAGTAAGGGACCTGATAAGTTAAACGTTAAAGGTCGCCTCGTCGTAAACCACTAGTTCTCAATCAATTTGGTTTCGGCGCGTTTTGATAACAAAAGTCCGAACTGTGACTTATCAAATCCCTCGCTAAGTGTAATTCCCGCATCACAGATTGCCGATTTTTCAGGTGATAAGAGAAAATATTATCTATAAACAAATAAAAATAATAAATTAAAAGCAATTTAAGAATGCCAACGATTCAACAGTTAGTCCGCAAAGGACGTCAGAAATTGGAAGACAAGAGTAAATCTCCTGCCTTGGATTCTTGCCCACAGCGCCGCGGCGTGTGTGTTCGTGTTTATACGACCACCCCTAAGAAGCCTAATTCGGCAATGCGTAAAGTGGCCAGAGTTCGTCTGACTAATCAGAAGGAGGTCAACGCCTATATTCCAGGTGAAGGCCACAACTTACAGGAGCACTCAATCGTCATGATTAGAGGAGGCCGTGTGAAGGATCTTCCAGGTGTACGTTATCACATCATCCGTGGTGCATTGGATACCGCCGGTGTAGACGGTCGCCGTCAGCGCAGATCAAAGTACGGTGCAAAGCGTCCTAAAAAAGCAGCAGCAAAGAAGTAAAAATCAGTAAATGCTTAAGAAATGAGAAAAGCTAAACCAAAGAAAAGAATCATCCTTCCGGATCCAAAGTACGGTGATGTCACAGTCACAAAGTTCGTGAACAACATCATGCTGAAAGGTAAGAAGAACCTCGCATACGAGATTTTCTATCAGGCAATGGACATAGTACAGGACAAACTTCAGGAAGATCCTGTCGAAGTGTGGAAGAAAGCATTGGCAAACGTTACCCCACAGGTCGAGGTTAGAAGCCGTCGTATCGGTGGTGCAACATTCCAGATCCCTTCAGAGATCCGTCCATCACGTAAGCAGAGCATGGGCATGAAGAACCTCATCGGTTACGCACGTAAACGTCACGAGCGTTCAATGGGCGAAAAGCTCGCCGGTGAAATCATGCAGGCTTACAAAGAAGAAGGCGCTGCTTTCAAAAAGAAGGAAGAAATCCATAGAATGGCCGACGCTAACAAGGCGTTCTCACATTTCAGATTCTAATCCATTAATATATTAATAAGGTATAAGAAACAATGACTAACGACCTCCATAATACAAACCTCGCTCTGACGCGTAATATCGGCATCATGGCTCACATCGATGCTGGTAAGACGACGACTACTGAGCGTATACTGTATTATACAGGCCGTAATCATCGTATCGGCGAGGTGCACGATGGCGCAGCTACCATGGACTGGATGGTTCAGGAGCAGGAACGCGGCATCACCATCACCTCAGCTGCCACAACAGTCTATTGGAATAACGACGACAACCAATACAGAATCAATATTATAGATACTCCCGGTCACGTCGACTTCACAGTCGAGGTGGAGCGTTCGCTCAGAGTGCTCGACGGAGCTATCGCCATTTTCTGTGCAGTTGGCGGCGTTGAACCACAGTCAGAGACAGTGTGGCGCCAGGCCGACAGATATAACGTGCCACGCATCTGTTTTGTTAACAAAATGGACCGCAGTGGCGCTGACTTCTTCAAAGTCCTCGATCAGATTAAGGAACGCCTTAACGCTAACCCGGTGCCTGTCCAACTCCCTATAGGTGAGGAGGATACATTCATCGGTGTGATCGATCTTATCAAGAACAAAGCTCTTCTGTGGGACGAAGACGAACTCGGCACCCAATTCGACGAAGTTGACATCCCGGAAGAACTGGCTGACATTGCAGCAGAATATCGCTCCAAACTCATTGAGGGCGCTGCTGAAGACAACGAAGAGCTCCTCGACAAATTCATGGTTGATCCCAACTCCATCACAGAGGAAGAAATAATCGCAGAATTAAGAAAGGCAACATTAGAAATGCGTATATGCCCTGTGATGTGCGGAGCTTCATTCAAAAATAAAGGAGTACAACCTCTCCTCGATGGTGTAGTCCGCTACCTTCCAAGCCCTCTTGACGTCGATCACGTTACAGGTATCAATCCGAAGACTGAAAAAGAAGAAATCCGCAAGGCAGATCCTAAAGAACCATTCTGCGCCCTTGCATTCAAGATCGCTACCGACCCATATGTCGGCAAACTCGCGTTCTTCCGCGTTTACTCAGGCACTCTCCAGGCTGGTCAGGTTGTTCTCAACGCCTCGACAGGCAAGCGTGAGCGCATCAACAAGATAGTGGAAATGAACGCTAACAAGCAGACCCCTCTCACCACAATAGAGGCTGGCAGCATTGCCGCGGCAGTCGGTTTCAAGGAGATCCGCACAGGCGATACCCTTACAGTTGAAAACAAGCCGATCATTCTCGAAAACATCAAGTTCCCTGAGCCGGTGGTGCAAATCGCCGTTGAGCCTAAGACACAGGCCGACATGGAGAAGCTTTCTATCGCTCTCCACAAGCTCTCGGAGGAAGACCCGACATTCAAAGTCAGCACTGATGAGAACTCAGGTCAGACTATCATCTCGGGCATGGGCGAGCTCCACTTGGACATCATTGTGGACCGCTTGAAACGCGAGTTCGGTCTCGAAATCAACGAAGGTCAGCCGCAGGTGGCATATAAGGAATCATTCACCCAGACAGTCAGCTACCGCGAAGTCTACAAGAAGCAGACAGGTGGCAAGGGCAAGTTCGCCGATATCGAATTCGAAATCGGTCCGGCCGACAACGGCATGTCTGGTCTGCAGTTCGTCAACGACGTTAAGGGCGGCGACATCCCGAAGGAATACTTCCCGGCTATCGAGAAGGGTTTCAGAGGAGCAATGTCAAACGGCGTTTTGGCCGGCTTCCCGATGGATTCGGTCAAAGTGCGCCTCATCGACGGCAGCGCCCATCCGGTCGACAGCGACGATTTGTCGTTCGAGACAGCGGCACGCCTCGGTTTCAAAGAGGCTGGCGCCAAAGCCGGTTCAGTCGTGATGGAACCTATCATGAAGGTTGAAGTCCAGGTCCCGGCCGACTATCTCGGCGATGTGACAGGCGATCTCAACCGTCGCAGAGCTGTCTTGCACAACGTGGACATGGAGCATGGTCTGCAGGTGGTAAGGGCTGACGCCCCGCTGGCAGAGATGTTCGGATACATCACCACACTGCGCACCTTGACACAGGGCAGAGGCACATACAACATGGAGTTCAGCCATTACGCTGAGGTTCCTCCGGCGCTGGCCGATGTCGTAGTCAAGAAAGCGAAGGGCATATATTTCAACTTTTAAGAAGAAGTCAGTAATAGGAAAATTAGTAAAAATTAATAAATAAAAAAAAGGTCTTATGAGCCAAAGAATTAGAATCAAATTAAAGTCGCACGACCACAACTTGGTTGACAAATCAGCCGAGAAGATCGTGAAAACCATCAAAATGACTGGTGCAGTCGTCAGCGGCCCAATACCGCTTCCGACCGACAAGAAAATCTACACAGTTTTGCGCTCCACTTTCGTTCACAAGAAATCGCGCGAGCAGTTCGAGTTGTCGTACTACAAGAGATTGTTGGACATCTACAACGCGACCTCACAGCAGATTGACGCTTTGATGAAACTGGAAATGCCAAACGGCGTGGATGTGGAAATTAAATTATTGTAAAACTATCTAGTAACAGCTTAAATCAGTAGCAATGTCAGGAATACTAGGAAAAAAGATTGGGATGACCAGCGTTTATGACGCCAACGGCAAAAACGTGCCGGTGACAGTCATTGAGGCAGGTCCATGTGTAGTAACCCAAGTAAGATCAAAAGAGAAGGACGGTTACGATGCTATCCAGATGGCGTTCGATGAGAAGAAGGCTAAAAACACTCCAAAGGCAATGCAGAAGCACTTTGAGAAGGCCGGTACAACGCCTAAGAAACTGGTTAGAGAGTTCACACGTTTCGAGGTTGGTCACAGAAAGAGCCTCGGTGAAACTATTACCGTCGATGTGTTCATGGAAGGCGAATTTGTCGATGTCAGCGGCATCAGCAAAGGTAAGGGCTTCCAGGGCGTAGTGAAACGTCATCATTTCAATGGCGTTGGTCAAGCAACTCACGGTCAGCACAACCGTTTGAGAAAACCAGGTTCAATCGGAGCCTGCGCATATCCTTCGAGAGTGTTCAAAGGATTACGTATGGGTGGTCAGATGGGCAACAAACATGTTAAAGCCATCAACCTCCAGATAGTGAAAATCGTTCCGGAAAAGAATTTGTTAGTAGTTAAAGGTTCAGTACCGGGAGCAAAGAACGGCTATTTAAA